>Ga0182736_1000699_pt1 | contig 44100 bp, 38 predicted proteins | sample eDN5th30CKraftBY_FD_128882 | JGI IMG/M metagenome (GOLD analysis project Ga0182736, IMG submission 128882) | Enriched backyard soil microbial communities from Emeryville, California, USA - eDNA 5th pass 30_C Kraft BY (version 2) (version 2) | ecosystem: Environmental > Terrestrial > Soil >... | reverse complement strand
GACATGATCTGCCCCGGCTGGCAGTAACCGCATTGCGGCACGTCCAGCGCGATCCACGCCTCGCTGATCTTCTTGCCCGCCGGCAGGGTCGCAACATGCTCGATAGTGGTGATGGCCTTGCCGGCCGCCGCGCTGACCGGCGTGATGCAGGAGCGCACCGCCTTGCCGTCAATATGCACGGTGCAGGCGCCGCACAGACCCATGCCGCAGCCGAATTTGGTGCCCGGCATATCGAGATCCTCACGCAGCGCCCAGAGCAGCGGCTTTTGCGGATCGGCGTCAACGCGCCGCTGCTTCCCGTTGATCGACAGCGTCGTCGCCACGTCTTCTCTCCCGTCCCATCCTCACCGGAATGTCAGCAGCATGCCGAGGCAATTGGCTGGTTGTCAATGTCGATGGCACGCTCATAAACATGACTGGCGCATTCAGGCGCGAGAATGATAACATCCCATATTCTGATGGTTATAGGAGAGGACTTGGACGACATTGAAGAGATTGTCGCTGCGGCGCGGGCCTGGGCCGGACAGCCGATGGCGCTCGCCACCGTGGTCGCAGCATCCGGCTCCGCCCCCCGGCAGCGCGGCGGGCATATGCTCGTGGCGGCAGATGGGCGCTTTGCCGGCTCCATCTCGGGCGGTTGCGTCGAATATGACGTTTTCGCTCTGGCCGAACAGGTGATCGCGGGCGCTCCGGCAAGCCTCGCCACCTATGGCACGAGCGATCCGGGCGCGTGGGCGCCGGACCTGCCCTGCGGCGGCGAGATTGGCGTGCTGGTCCAGCCTGTCTCGGCAGCCGGCTTTTCGCCCGCCATGTTCGAGACGATCGCGGCGGCGCGGGCTGCTGGCACACCGCTCACCCTCTCGACGGATCTGGCAACCGGCCTCACCGTTACCGGCGCGCAGGAGGGATGGTTCATCAACATCTACCAGCCGGCGCGGCGACTGCTCATCGTGGGCGCAGTTCAGATCGCGCAGGCGCTGGCCACCCTTGCGCAGACCATCGGCTTTTCGGTCACGATCAACGATCCGCGCGAGCGCTTTTTACGCGCCGAGCGTTTTGCGGGGGTGACGCTCAGCGATCTCTGGCCGGATGAGGCCGTCGCCGCCTTTGCGCCCGATGCACAATCGGCCGTGGTGACACTTAGCCATGATATCAAGATCGACGACCCGGCGCTGGCTGCGGCGCTGGCTGGCCCAACCGGTTATATCGGAGCGCTGGGTTCGCGCGCCAATCATGGCCGGCGGCTGGAGCGGCTCGCTGCGCTGGGCTTCGACAGCATTGCTCTCGCCCGGATCGACGGCCCTGCCGGCATCCATATCGGCGGCCTCGGACCGCAGGAGATTGCGCTGTCTATCGCGGCCGGCATGGTAGCGAGCCTGCGTGACGCACGCTGAGCCTCTGGCGCTCGCCCTGCTCGCGGCCGGACGCTCGGCGCGGTTCGGCTCCGCCGACAAGCTGATCGCCCCGCTCTGCGGCCGGCCGCTCATTGCCTGGGCGGCGGAGGCCGGCTGGATGCTGCCGGCCGAGTGGCATTTGCTGGTGACTGGCGCAGACACCTCCCTTGCCGCCGCCGTGCCCGGCTATCGGTTGCTGGCCAACCCGGACGCACGGCTGGGTCTCTCCACCTCACTGCGGATCGCGGTGATGGAGGCCGAGCGACTGGGGGCGGCAGCGCTGGTCGTTATGCTGGGCGACATGCCTTTCGTTCAGTCCGCCCATCTTCACCAACTCGTCGCCGCCTTTGGAGCAGACGATATGCGGCCGGTTTTTTCGCAAATGCCGCATGGCGCGCCTTGCCCGCCGGCGCTGTTCCCCGCCGCCTGTTTCGATGCGCTGAAATCTCAGACGGGCGACCGGGGCGCACGCGGCCTCGCCTTTGGCGCGCGGCTGGTGGCGGCCCCGGACTGGACATTGACCGACATTGATACACCCGATGATGTCGCCCGTGCCGCAGCGCTGTGGGAGGAGCACGCGACCGATTGATCGGCTCCCTTGCCTCTTCGCCGCTGCCATGCCTATCAAAGGACATAATCAACAAAGGAGGATGTTGTGACGCATATGGTGGCGACGGAGCGGATCAGCCGGGCGGATCTGACCGGGCATATGGATGCTTTTCTGACCGCGCTGACGAACCGCGACCCCGGCAAGGCGGCGCTGGCAACAGATGTGCGCTATACGGAAAACGGCCAGCAACTGCCTGTTGGCGAAGGCGCATGGGCAACGGCCGACCGGTTGGGCGGCTATCGCCATGATTTTGCCGATATGCACAGCGGCAATGTCGCAACCATCGCAACCATTGTGGAAGGCCGCAGCGACGCGATTCTCGTGGCGCGCCTTCTGGTAGCGGATGGCCGCATCACCGAGATTGAGACGATCGTCGCGCGTGGCGATCTTGCCGGCGGCGGGGTGTGGGCGGAAGGCGCGAAAAAGCTCAATGCGGCAGGGCAGGCGGACGCGCATTGGGCGGCGCCCATTCCCGAAGGCGAGCGGATGAGCCGCGATGAGTTGCGCCGGGTCGCCAACATGTATTTCGCCGCGATCGAGAAGAATGACGGCAAGGGCGACTATCCCTTCGCCGATGATTGCATCCGCATTGAAAACGGCTCACGCACCACGGGTGTGCGGGATGTCGCGCCGGGCGGAGAAGCGCCACGCCCCGCGACGCCGGCACCGGGCGAAAAGCGCTCCGGCGACTCCCCCTATACGCTCAACTTCATGGCAATGAGCGCGAAGGAGCAGCTTGAAACGGGCTTTTTCGCCTTTGTCGATCGCATCCGCCACCGCCGCTTTCCGGTGATTGACGAAGAACGGGGGGTGGTCTTCGCCTTCGGATTCTTCGACCATAGCGGCACCGTGCGATCCTACACGCTTGCCGACGGGCGCCCGATCCCGGCCTCAATCGACCGCCCTTTCACCTGGGAGATTGGCGAGGCGTTCAAGATCGAAAAGGGCCTGTTCACCCGCATCGAGGCCGTGATGAGCCCCTGCCCCTATGGCATGCCGCCCAACTGGCCGCTACTGGATGGCGACATCCTCTAAGGCATTTTCCATGCTATTCTGGCTCGGAAGAAGAGCCAGAATAGCATGTGGAAGCACTGATGGTGTGCGGCTGGTCGACAAGATGTCTTACCGGCGAGCCGCGCGCTTCAACGCGGCGATGATGGCCCTCCGGCGCCGGGTCCGCGACCTAGCCCTACAGGAGTCGCATTACGCCGGATGCCGCGATAAGCGCCTGATTGCGCTGCCTCGCGCCGAGTGACCGGCCTCCAGCCTTTGCGCACTCCCTTCACTGCGCGGGCGCGATATGCCGGTCGGCAATCAGCACGCCGGCGAGAATCATCACCGTCAATCCCAGCAGCACGAGGAAGAACGGCCATGTCTGGTCGCCCGCAAGGCTGAGCAGCACGCCACCGACAAGGCCGATGACGACACCACCGGTGCGGCCGATCATCAGGCCGACGCCGATACCGGTCGAGCGGATCTGCTCGGAATAGCTCAGCGTCAGCAGCGAATAGCCCATCGCGATGACCGTACTGACGAAGATGCCAACGCCGGCAATGGCAAGCATCACGATCCAGTAAGTCGTTTCGCTCGGAATCTCCGTCGCGCCGTGCAGCCGCAGCGCGAGAATCACGACACTGATGCCGGTCAGCACGCCCGCGACCAGTCCCACGCGGCGCGAACCGAAACGATGGACGAGAAAACCGGTGATGATCGCCGCGGTCACCGCCAGCAGATTGAACGCGAAACTCGCCTGCAATGCCTGTTGAAGCGGGAATTGCGCCATGGTGAGAAAGGTCGGCGCCCAGTTGAGGAACGCATAGGCGATGAACTGGGCCGAGAAGAACAGCATCCACCCGCCAATGTTGAGCCGCAGATAACGGCGCGCGACTATCGTATCGCGCGGCGCATCGCCCGCCGCCTGCATGGCGGTGGCGGATGCGCCGAATTCATGCTCGCCCACCTCAACCCCGGCATGGCTGCGCAACAGGGCGGACGCCCGCCGTGTTTTGCCCCGGCTGGCAAGATAGGCCGCTGATTCAGGCAGGCCGACAAGCACAATCACCGCAACCGCCAGCGTCAGCACGCCGCACAGGATGAAGCAGCCGCGCCAGCCCAATGCCGGCAGCAGGCTTTGCAGCGCCAGCGACCCGACCAGTCCGCCCAGCGGCGTGCCCACAGACAGGAACGCGATGGCCTTCGCCTGCGCGCGGCGCGGCAGCCATTCGGTGACCAGCGCAATGGAGGCCGGCGTCGCCGCGCCAAACCCGAGGCCGCTGATGAAGCGGATGATCGTCATCTCGGTCACGCTGTTGGTGAAGGCCGCCACCACGGTCGCGATGCCGAACAGGAAGGTAGCCACGCAAAGCACGCGCTTGCGGCCGAACATGTCCCCCAGCCGCCCACCTGCACCCGCGCCGATGGCGAGGCCGATCAGCGAGGCGCCCAGCGCCGGGCCGAAATTGGCGCGTGGCACGGCCCATTCCTCCAGCACCACCGGTGTCACCAGTCCGAGCAGCTGGATATCCAGCCCGTCGATCATCAGGATGAGCTGGACGAGGGCCAGCACCCAGATCTGCCGCGCCCCGATGGGTCGCTCGTCAAGGCGCGTCGCAATGCCTGCGACCATCGAATGGCTTGCCATATCCCTCCCCATCCGCCTGTTATCCGGCAGGCGCTCCCGGAACGGCAATGTGGCAGCAGAACAAGAGGCTGACCAGAGCATTTTCGAAACTGCCGAAACAGCGGCTGGTTCGGCAAAACACGATCAGACAGCCATCTTCAACCCGGCGCTAAATCTCGACCTGACTGCCCAGTTCGATCACGCGATTGGTGGGCAGGCGGAAAAACTCCATCGCACTTTCCGCGTTGCGCAGCATCCAGGCGAACAGTTTCTCACGCCAGATCCGCATGCCCGGCCGGGATGAAGGCAGCAGCGTCTGCCGGGCAAGGAAGAAGCTCGTCTCCATCATTCTGAACGTCTGGCCACAGCCGGTGACGTGCGCCAGCGAGGCCGGCACATCGGCCTCCTCCATGAAGCCATAGCGCAGGATCAGGCGGAAAAAGCCGCGCCCGAGATCTTCGATTTCGTGACGTTTACCCGGCTCGACCACCGGCACATCGGCGATCTTGACAGTGAGCAGCACCACGCGCTCATGCAATACCTTGTTGTGCTTGAGATTATGAAGCAGCGCATGGGGCACGCCGTCCGGCGTCGAGGTCATGAACACGGCCGTGCCCGGTACCCGCACCGCGCTGTTTGAAGCCGAGGCGATGAAGACGGGGATCGGCATCGCATTTTCGCGCAACCGGTCCATCATCAGCTTGCGGCCTTTTGCCCAGGTGGTGAGCAGGGTGAAGGCGATGAAACCGATGAGCAGCGGGAACCAGCCACCATCGGGAATTTTGGTCAGGTTGGCGGCAAGATAGGCGCCATCGATCAGATAGAAGACCGAAAGCAGCGGAACGGCATAGATTGGCCGCCATTTCCACAATTTGAAGATGACCACGGTGAGCAGCACATTGTCGATGAACATCGCGCCCGTCACCGCAATGCCATAGGCGGCAGTGAGGTTGGAAGACGTCTGGAAGGTCAGCACCAGCAGGATGACCATGACCATCAACCCCCAGTTGATGAGCGGGATATAGATCTGCCCGGCCGTTGTTGCATTGGTGTGGGCGATCCGCAGCCGCGGCATGAAGCCGAGCTGGATCGCCTGCTGGGTAACCGAGAAAGCGCCGGTGATGACCGCCTGCGAGGCGATGATGGCGGCCAGCGTGGCGATGCCGACCAGCGGCAGACGGAACCAGTCCGGCGCGAGATTGTAGAAAGGACTCTCCAGCGCTACCGCCCCCTCGCGCAGCAGCAGGGCACCCTGTCCGGCATAGTTGAGCGTCAGGGCCGGCAACACGAACCATAGCCAGGAAAGGCCGATCGGCTTGCGCCCGAAATGTCCCATATCGGCATAGAGCGCTTCCGCGCCCGTCACCGCCAGCACCACCGCGCCCAGCGCCAGAAAGGCCTGCATCGGCGTGATCAGGAAGAAATTGACTGCATACCATGGGTTTAGCGCCAGCAATATCTCCGGTGCCTGCGCGATGCTGAACACGCCCAGCACCGCGATAACAAGGAAATAGACCAGCATGATCGGGCCGAACAGCGCCGCAACCTTGTTCGTTCCGGCTCGCTGGATGGAGAAGAGGAAGATCAGGATCGCCAGCGCCAGCGGCACCACCAGTCGTCCGAACCCCGGATTGACGACCGCCAGCCCCTCCACCGCGCTGAGCACAGAGACAGCAGGCGTGATCATGCTATCGCCATAGAAGAGCGCGGTGGCGAAAACGCCGAGCAGCACGATACCGGCCGACCATCGCTGCGACGGCACGGAGCGGCTGATAAGCGCGAGCAAAGCCAAGCTGCCGCCCTCGCCCTTATTATCCGCGCGCATGATGATGGTGACATATTTAAACGTCACGACCAGCATCATCGACCAGAACATGAGGCTGATCGCGCCCAATATATGGGCCTCATCCAGCGTCAATATATGGTGCCCGGCAAACGCCTCGCGAAAGGCATAGATGGGGCTGGTGCCGATATCGCCGAAGACGACGCCGATGGCGCCGACGGCGAGCTTGGTCATCGCACCGCGCTGATGGCCGTCCGGTGCATCGCCAGCAGGAGCCGGCATGCCCGTCGCGTCATTTGCTGATCCTTCACCGGGCATTGATACCCGCCGGAACCGCTCTCATCAGCCGAACTTCCCCTGCTCGGGCCAGTGCCCGGACGCGCGGCGCACTAGCACTTCACTTCCCATGGTGCAACGCACAAGCAGGAAGCAGAACTGACGGATTATGGCGTCATTTCAAGCGGCGCTCCGCCATCGCGTCTACGGATTAACGCATTGAGCAGCGCAATGTTTCGAATCAATTCGCTCCGCAACTGCGCATCCTCCGGCAAGCTCGCCGCCAGCTTGAGCCACATTGTGCGCGCAGCTTCGAAATCGCCGGACTCCGCCAGTGCCAGCCCATAGAAATAATGGGGCGATATGCCGTCCGGCTGCACCGCCAGCGCCTGCTGGAAAGCGTAACGGGCTGCCGGTGACATCATGCCGTTGCCATGCGCCATCAACGCGTTGCCAAGCCCGACCCACAGATGCGGATCATCGGGATATTTGCGCAGCGCCGGCAGCAGGATATTGGCCGCGTCGCGGGTCTCGCCACGACTCGCATAGCTGTCCGACATCACCATAAACGGCGTGGCGCGGCTGATCCGCTCGCCAATCTCCCGGCGTTTCTCGGCCAGCGCCTCATCGAACCGAACCTGCGCGGCGGCACCGGCTGCTACCGGCTTGCCTGGCACGGCCGGGCTGCCCTGCCAGGCATAGCCGGCGAGGCCGAACAGCAGCGCGGCCGCGAGCGGCGCGGCGCGGCGCACGCTTTGCCGGGCGCCGAGCAGCACAGCCGCGCCTGTGACCAGCGCCAGCAAAAGGGCGACGAGGATCCCGGTCATGACTGTTCCTTCCGGCGGCGGCGAATGCGGCGAAACGCCAGCACGCCGCCCACGCCGAGCAGCAGCACCGGCGCGCCCCAGAGCGGCCAGAGGATCGGCTCGGCCGTTGGCTTGTAGCTGATCCAGTCGCCATAGCGCTCGATCAACCAGCGGCGAATGGCTTCCGGCTCCTCGCCGCGCGCGATTCGCTCGCGAATCTCCGAGCGCATGTCCGAGGCCATACTGGCGTTGCTGTCCGCGATCGACTGACTCTGGCAGGTGAGGCAACGTATCGTGTGCATCAGCGCCGTCGCTTTGGCTTCCAACGCCGGATCGTCGAGCTGACGGTCCGCATAGGGGGCTGGCGGCAGCGCCGTCTGGGCATAGGCGGGCGCCGCCAGCGCGGTGATGAATATCAGCGCGGCGAGGGCGAGCATGCTCACCAGGTGAGCGGGCGCGGGCATGCCTCGCCCTAGAGAGCGGGCGCATGTTGGGAACATCATGGCGCGGCTCATGTCTCGGCCTCCCGCAGCTTCGCGAGCAGTGTCTCGACATCCTGCGGGCCGACCGCGCCGATATGCTGGTAGCGGATCACACCCTTGCCATCGACAACGAACGTCTCGGGCACGCCTGAGGAACCAAGGTAGAATTGCAGCGTCGAGCGGGCATCGAGCCCGATGCGCTGGAACGGATCGCCATGCCGAGTGAGAAAGGCGTCAACATCGGCGCGGGCGTCGCGAATCGCCACACCGTCGATGCGCACACCCTGTTGCGCCATTTGCGCCAGAATCGGTGCCTCGGCCGCGCAGGGCACGCACCAGCTTGCGAAAATGTTGAGCAGCCGCGGCTTGCCATCCGCCATCTCCTTGGTGGAGAGCGGCGGATTGGTGGACGAGGCAGCCGGCAGGTCGATACCGGGGATCGGCTTGCCGATCATCCGCGACTCGATAACCGTCTGCTGATCGCGGTTGAGGCCGAGCGAGGCGATGGCAAGAAAGATCAGATAGCCCGCCAGCGGAATCCACAATATGAGCGAACGCTTCATGCCGTCACCGCGCCTTCCGGGGTCGCAACACGGGATGCAGGCACAGCTTCCGGCTCATCATGTGCCGCTCCCCGTCCATGCTTGCGCTCCCGCCGCACGCGGCCGACCAGCGCCAGCAGGCCGCCAAGCGCGATCAGCCCGCCGCCATACCAGATGAACGTGACGAACGGCTTCCACCAGATGCGCAGCTGCCAGCGCCCATCCTCCAGCGCATCCCCCAATACGAGATAAAGCTGGCCGCTCCAGCGCGTCATCTGCACCGATTCGGTCGTGGGCGTCGGCGGATCGGTAAAGAAGCGCGCTTGCGGCTTGGCGACGCCGATCACCCGGCCATTGCGCCGGACGGTGAGATCCGCCTGCATCGCGGTCCAGTTGGGGCCGGCGATGGGCATGACACCATCAAAAGAGACGGTATTGCCGGCAATTTCAAACGTGTCGCCCGGCCGGGCGGCCGCCAGCTTCTCCTGCGTGAAGGCGCTTTCCGAGGCGATGCCCGCGATGCACACGGCGCAGCCGAGATGGGCGATGACCATGCCATAGGTGAAGAGCGGCGTACGGCGCAGATTGCGCCCCCAGAGCGGCGCGATACTGGCCACGGCGACAGCCGCCGCGACGACGAAGCCGAGCGTCGTCATCCAGCCGATCGCATGCGGCGCGAAAGCAAACACGGCGACCAGCGCCAGCCCGCCAGCGAGCAGCGCGGGCGCGGCGCGGCGCAGCAGCGCGCGCGGATCATCCCGCCGCCAGCGCAGCAGCGGTCCGACCACCAGCGCCGCCATCAAGGCAAGCGCGAGCGGGCCGATGATCGCATTGAAATAAGGCGGCCCAACGGAGACGCGCAGGCCGACCATCTCGGTGAGCAGCGGATAAAGCGTGCCGATCAGCACCAGCCCGAGGATGACGCAAAGCAGCAGATTGTTGAGCACCAGCATGGCTTCCCGGCTCACCGGCTCGAAGCGCGAACCTTCGCTCACCGTATGAACCCGCAGTGCGAACAGGGCGAGTGCGCCGCCGATATAGATGCCGAGCAGCATCAGAATGAAGCTGCCCCGCGTCGGATCGACCGCAAAGGCATGCACGCTGGTCAATATGCCCGAGCGCACGAGGAACGTGCCGATCATCGACATGGCAAAGGCGACTACGGACAGCATGATCGTCCATGCCCGCAGTGCATCGCGCGTCGCCAGCACGGTGGCGCTGTGGAGCAGCGCGGTCGCCGCCAGCCATGGCATGAGCGAGGCGTTCTCGACCGGGTCCCAAAACCACCAGCCGCCCCAGCCCAGCTCATAATAGGCCCAGTAGCTGCCCGCCGTGATGCCGATAGTGAGCATGATCCACGCCGCCAGCACCCATGGCCGGATCGCGCGGGCGAAGCGGGCGTTGACCTGCCGGGTCAGCAGCGCGCCGACCGCGAAAGAGAAGGCGACGGACAACCCGACATAGCCGAAATAGAGCGTCGGCGGATGGAAGGCGAGGCCTGGGTCCTGCAACAGCGGGTTGAGCCCCTGCCCGTCCGCTGCCGCCGGCACGAGACGTTTGAACGGATTGGAGGCGAACAGCAAAAAGGCATAAAAGCCAAGGCTGATCGCGGCCTGTGCACCCAGCGTGGCGATATGCGTGCGCCGATCCAGTCCCCGCTCGAACAACGCAACTGCCGCCCCCGCCACGCTCATCACTGCGATCCAGAGCAGCATCGAGCCTTCGTGATTGCCCCACGCGCCCGCGAATTTATAAATGAACGGCTTCATCGAATGACTGTTCGCCGCGACGAGATAGACCGACATGTCGGAGCGGACGAAAAGGAGGATGAGCAGCGCCATCGCGAGGCCGGTGAGCACGCCTTGCGCCACCGCGACCGGGTTGATCAGCCCACGCGCCGCCTCATTGCCCCGGGCCACGGCCGACCATGCGAGCAGCAATTGCAGCCCGGCCAGCATCGCGGCCAGCCACAGGGCGGCCAGTCCGATTTCAGCGATCATATGTTATCCGCTTCGACCTTGTGGGTCTGGGGATCATATTGCATCCCCTCCATCTCGCGCGGCATATAGCGTTCGTCATGCTTGGCGAGGATGTTGGTGGCGCGGAACGTGCCGTCCGCATCGAAGCTGCCCTCGGCAATGGCGCCGGAACCTTCCTTGAAGAGGTCGGGCGTGATGCCGCTGAAGCTGGCAGGCACAGTGCCCTCGCCATCGGTGAGATTGAAATGGATGGTGACCCCGTCCTCGCCGCGTTTGAGGCTGCCCACTTCCACCATGCCGCCAAGGCGTACGGCCTTGCCGGGTTCGATATGGGCCGCTTTCGCCTCCACCGGCGTGTAGAAATAGGCCGCCTGATCGCGCAGGGCGGACATGGCGAGCAGCACGCCGCCGATCAACGCCGCCAGCGCGAGCAGGACCAGTATGAGACGCTGATGCTTACGCTTGGCACCAGGCCTGCTCGATGCAACCGCAACCATTTGTTTCAATCCCGTCCCAATAATTGATCGGCGCGCGTTTCCGCACGCCGGGCGCTGCGCCAGGCCCACAGGCTTGTCGCCACGGTGGCAAGGGCCGTCAGGCCATAAGCGGCAATCACGAAAGGCCAGGGGTTCACGCCATCATCCTCGCGACATCCGGCGCAGACGCGCCTCGATACGATTCTCCGCCAGCATCGCGCGCATACGCAGCAGCACGATGGCCACGAACCAGAAGGTGAAACCGAGCACGGTCAGCCCCAGCGGCCAGAGCATCGAACTGTCGATGCTGCTGCTCGTCAGGGTGATGGAACGCCCCTGATGCAGGCTGTTCCACCACACCACCGAATAATGGATGATCGGCAGGTTGAACGCGCCGACCAGCGCATAGATCGCCGTCACCCGGCTCACGCCGCCCGCCTCGCCGCGATCGGCGCTGGAGCGGGCAAGCGCGATATAGCCCAGATAGAGGAAAAGCAGCAGCAGCATCGAGGTCATCCGGCCATCCCACTCCCACCATGTGCCCCATGTCGGTCGGCCCCAGATGGAACCGCTGGCCAGGCAGATGGCGGTGAGCAACGCGCCCGGCACGGCGCTCGCCCGCCCCGCCAGCGCCGCCAGCGGGTGCCGCCAGACAAGCTGCGCAATGGCCGCGATGGTAAGGCCGCTCCATCCGCCCATGCCCAGCCAGGCAGCCGGCACATGGATGTAGATGATGCGGAAGCTCTCGCCTTGCAGATAGTCCGCCGGCGCGACGAACAGCCCCGCCCAGCAGCCGATGAGAATCAGCGCCACACCGCCCCAGAAGAACCAGGCGGTGACGGGCACGGCGATCGACAGGAATCGGCGCGGGTTCGCGAGGGCGTGCATGCCGCCTCCTTTAGTCCGAGCCGGCCCGACATGCCAGCCCGATCATCCGTCCTTTCCGCCGGATCGGGCCTATGCGCATTTTTTATGACTATGGGGCGACAAAGCGCGTTCGCCCTCCTATATGGCCGACAGATACGATGCGCATGGAGAGTTCCCGCCCTTGCCTGCCATGAGTATAGCCCCAATGCTGACCACCAATCCGTTTGACGATGACAAGCTGCGCGAAGAGTGCGGCGTTTTTGGCGTTCATGGCGCGGCGACGGCCTCCGCCATGGTGGCGCTCGGGCTGCATGCCTTGCAGCATCGCGGCCAGGAGGCCGCCGGCATCACCAGCTGGGACGGGAAGGATTTCCACTCCCACCGGGCGATGGGCCATGTCGCCGGCAATTTCGACAATGACGAGACGATCCGCCGCCTCGCCGGCAGCGCCGCCTGCGGCCATGTGCGCTATTCCACCGCCGGCGAGACTGCGCTGCGCAATGTCCAGCCGCTCTACGCCGATCTGTCCTCCGGCGGCTTTGCCATTGCGCATAATGGCAATATTTCCAATGCGATGAACCTGCGCAAGCGGCTGGTGCGCGAAGGCGCGATCTTCCAGTCGACCAGCGACACGGAAGTCATCATCCACCTTCTTGCCAAGTCGCGCTACCGCACCTTGCTCGATCGGTTCATCGATGCGCTCAAGCAGGTGGAGGGCGCCTATTCGCTCATCTGCCTGACGGCGGAGGGTATGATCGCCTGCCGCGATCCACTCGGCATCCGCCCGCTGGTGATGGGGCGGATCGGCGATGCGGTCATCTTCGCCTCCGAGACGGTGGCATTCGATGTGGTCGGTGCGGAATATATCCGCCCGGTCGATGCCGGCGAACTGATCGTGGTGACGCATGATGGCGAGATCCGTTCGCATCGCCCCTTTGGCGAAACACCGCGCCCACGCCCCTGCATCTTCGAACATGTCTATTTCTCGCGCCCCGACTCGATCGTCGATGGCCACAGCGTCTATCAGGTGCGCAAGGAGATCGGCGCGCAGCTCGCCATGGAAGGGCCGGTCGATGCCGATCTGGTCATCCCGGTGCCGGATAGCGGCGTCCCCGCAGCCATCGGCTTCGCGCAGCAAAGCGGCATTCCCTTCGAACTGGGCATTATCCGCTCGCATTATGTCGGCCGCACCTTCATTCAGCCAGGCGACAAGGTGCGCCATCTCGGCGTCAAGCTGAAACATAATGCCAACCGCGCGCTGATCGCCGGCAAGAAGGTCGTGCTGGTCGATGATTCGATCGTGCGCGGCACCACCTCGCTCAAGATCGTACAGATGATGCGCGATGCCGGCGCCAAAGAGGTGCATATGCGCATCGCCAGCCCGCCGACGCGGCATAGCTGCTTTTATGGCGTCGATACGCCCGAGCGCGCCAAGCTGCTCGCACACAAGATGGACGTGGCGCAAATGTGCGCCTTCATCCATGCCGACAGTCTTTCCTTCGTCTCCATCGAAGGGCTTTACCGGGCGATCGGCGAAGCCGGCCGCAATGACGGTGCCCCACAATATTGCGACGCCTGTTTTACCGGCGACTACCCCACCACCCTCACCGATTTTGACGACAGCAGCGAGATCAACCAGCTCGAACTGCTCCACGAACGCGTCGTCTGACCCCGAACGGATAACCATGAGCACGCAGCAAGCAGAGAACCGGCCCCTCGCCGGGCGGATCGCCCTCGTAACCGGGGCCAGTCGCGGCATCGGCGCGGCCACGGCGCAGGCCCTCGCGGCAGATGGTGCCCATGTCATCCTCACCGCCCGCTCGGTCACGGATCTGGAAGCAGTGGAAGATGCCATCCACACCGCCGGCGGCAGCGCTACCATCGCCCCGCTCGACCTGACCGATGGCGAGAGCATCGGCCGGCTCGCGCAGGCGCTGGTGAGCCGCTGGAGTGCGCTCGACATCCTCGTTCTGAATGCCGCCACGCTCGGCTCGCTGGCCGCCGTGCCGGCGATCGACAGCAAGGAATTTGCACGTCAGTTCACGCTGAACGTCGCCGCCCCGCAAGCGCTGATCGCCGCTTTCGATCCGATGTTGCGCGCCAGCAAGGATGCACGCGTGGTCGCGCTCACCAGCGGCGTTGCAGCGGCCAGTCCGCGCGCATATTGGGGCGCTTACGGCGCCTCGAAAGCGGCGCTGGAAGTGCTCGTCGCCGCCTATGGGCAGGAAGTGCGTAATGTGAGCGCCATCCGCACGCATATCGTGGAACCGGGCGCGACGCGTACCGCGATGCGCGCGCGCGCCTATCCCGGCGAAGACCCCGCTACGCTCAAAACCCCCGACATCGTCGGCCGCGCTATTGCCGATCTCATTGCTAGCGACGCGCCGGACGGTCACCTTCTGACGCTGCCGAAATAATCCGATAAGGCACCGGGAAGAACGGGACGGCGCTCCACTGCGCACTTCGCTCCGGCCCGGCGCCGCTTTCACCTGCGCTATGCACTGAACCGCTTGCTTACCCGGAAATTCGTACGCCCCAATCGCAGGCAATAACCTGCGCAGGGGCCTGCAAGGGCCGCACTTAACCTATCTCGACTATGCTCGACACGAATTGACGGCACCCCAAAACAGGGAACTGCCCGGCGAATGATCTTGGGCGACGTTCCGCCGGATTTTCCGGCGAGAACGAACATTCCGCCCTAATCCTTCAAGCCTTCCCACACGCCTTTGATCTTGCTGAAGAATCCACTCGACTCCGGGCATTCCTCCCCGGTTTCGGTCTCGCGAAATTCTTCCAGCAACTCACGCTGGCGCGCGCTCAGGCGAGTCGGGGTTTCGACCTCGATCTGGATGACCATATCGCCCCTGCCGCGCCCGTTGAGCACCGGCATGCCCGCACCGCGCTGGCGCAATTGCTTGCCGGACTGGATGCCGGACGGAATACGAATTTCATGGTCCGTGCCGTCCAGGCCCGGCACATTGATCGCTCCGCCCAGCGCCGCCAACGTGAAGCTGATCGGCACGCGGCAGAAGAGATTGGCGCCTTCCCGCTCGAAGATCGGATGGCGCCGCACATGCAGGAAAATATAGAGATCGCCCGCTGGCGCGCCGCGCGGGCCGGCCTCACCCTGCCCGCTCAGGCGGATGCGCGTGCCCTCGTCCACCCCCGGTGGAACCGTGACGTCCAGCGCACGCTCCTTGTCCACGCGGCCTTCACCCCGGCAACTACGGCACGGCGATTTGATGCGCTGGCCGGCGCCATGACAAGCCGGGCAGGTCCGCTCGATGACGAAGAAACCCTGCTGCGCACGCACCTTGCCATGGCCGGCGCAGGTCGAGCAGGTTTCGGCGCTGGTGCCCGGCTCCGCGCCGCTGCCATCGCAGCCCTCGCAAGGCGCCGCGACATCGATACGGACCGTGGTTTCTCGGCCGTGAAACGCCTCTTCGAGGCTGATTTCCAGATCATAGCGCAGATCGGCACCGCGCTGCCGGGCCTGCTCGCGCCCGCCGCCAGCAAAGCCACCACCGAAAATCGTATCGAAAATATCGCTGAAATCGGTGAAACCCGCGCCGCCGGCTCCGCCGCCACCGTTCATGCCCTGCTGGAAGGCAGCATGGCCGAAGCGATCATAGGCGGCCCGCTTTTGCGGGTCCTTGAGGCAATCATAAGCCTCGCTGACGGACTTGAACCGTGCCTCGCTATCGCCGCAACCGGGGTTCTTGTCCGGGTGGTAGCGCATCGCCATGCGGCGATAGGCGGATTTGATCTCACCGGCATCGGCCGTCCGCTCGATTTCGAGCAATTCGTAATAATCAGTCTGGCTACTCATGCCCCGCAGCGGCTCCCGCTTCGGACCCGGCCGGCGCTTATGGCGCGACCGGGTCCGAAATTTCCGTTCTTATGCCTTATTGTCTTCGTCGACTTCCGAGAATTCGGCGTCGACCACATCCTCGGCGCCGGCACCTGCACCGTCTTCCGCACCGGGCGAAGCGGCTGCAGCCTGCTCCTTCTCGTAGATCGCCTGACCGAGCTTCATCGACACCTGCGCCAGCTCCTGCGTCTGGGTCTTCATTGCCTCGACGTCACCGCCCTCAATGGCGGTCTTCGTCGCGGCAATCGCCGTTTCGATCTCGCCCTTAAGGGTCGCGTCGACCTTGTCGCCATGTTCGGCAAGCTGGCGCTCGGTGGTGTGAACAAGGCTTTCGGCGTTGTTCTTCACTTCGGCGCCCTCGCGACGCTTCTTGTCTTCCTCGGCAAAGCGCTCGGCATCGCGGACCATCTGCTCGATGTCATTATCGGACAGGCCGCCCGACGCCTGGATCTTGATCTGCTGCTCCTTGCCGGTGCCCTTGTCCTTGGCCGAGACATTGACGATGCCGTTGGCGTCGATGTCGAATGTCACCTCGATCTGCGGCACGCCGCGCGGGGCGGAGGGAATGCCGACCAGATCGAACTGGCCGAGCAGCTTGTTGTCCGCCGCCATCTCGCGCTCGCCCTGGAAGACGCGGATCGTCACCGCCTGCTGATTATCCTCGGCAGTCGAATAGACCTGACTCTTCTTTGCCGGGATCGTCGTGTTGCGGTCGATCATGCGGGTGAACACGCCGCCCAGCGTCTCGATGCCGAGCGACAGCGGAGTCACATCGAGCAGCAGCACATCCTTGACGTCGCCCTGAAGCACGCCCGCCTGAATAGCGGCGCCCATCGCCACGACCTCATCCGGGTTGACACCGGTATGCGGCTCCTTGCCGAAAAACTCCTTCACCACCTCGCGCACGCGCGGCATGCGGGTCATGCCCCCAACCAGCACCACATCGCTGATTTCGTTTGCGGAGAGGCCAGCATCGGCGAGCGACTTCTTGCAAGGCTCCAGCGTGCGCTTGATGAGATCCTCGACAAGACGCTCCAGATCGGCGCGCGTGATCGTCTTGACCAGATGCTTGGGGCCATTCTGGTCGGCGGTGATGAACGGCAGGTTCACTTCCGTCGTCTGCGCCGAGCTAAGCTCGATCTTGGCCTTTTCGGCCGCTTCGCGCAGGCGCTGGAGCGCCAGCTTGTCGCCGCGCAGGTCGATACCCTCGGCCTTCTTGAACTCGTCGGCCAGATAGCTGACGATCTTGGAGTCGAAATCCTCGCCGCCAAGGAAGGTATCGCCGTTGGTCGACTTCACCTCGAACACGCCGTCGCCAATCTCGAGGATCGATATGTCGAACGTGCCGCCGCCAAGGTCATAGACGGCGATGGTCTTGCCGTCGTTCTTCTCAAGGCCATAAGCGAGCGCGGCGGCTGTCGGCTCGTTGATGATGCGCAGCACTTCAAGGCCGGCAATCTGGCCAGCGTCCTTGGTCGCCTGGCGCTGGGCGTCGTTGAAATAGGCCGGCACGGTGATGACCGCCTGCGTGACCGTCTCGCCGAGATAAGCCTCGGCGGTTTCCTTCATCTTCTGGAGGATGAAGGCGGAAATCTGCGAGGGGCTGTAATCGGTGCCGCCGGCCTTCACCCATGCGTCGCCATTCGCGCCCTTGGCGATCGAATAGGGGACGAGCTCCATGTCCTTCTTGGTCATCGGATCGTCGAAACGGCGGCCGATGAGACGCTTAACGGCATAGATGGTGCTGTCCGGGTTGGTGACGGCCTGTCGCTTGGCGGGCTGACCGATCAGCCGCTCGCCATCCTTGGCAAAGGCCACGATGGACGGCGTCGTACGCGCACCTTCCGAATTTTCGATCACGCGCGGCTTGCCGCCATCCATGACGGACACGCAGCTATTGGTCGTGCCCAGATCGATACCGATAACCTTGGCCATAGTCGTCCTCTTCAACCCCTGAATAAATACAGTAAGTCACATCGCCCGAGCCACGCCCTGACGCACATGGGAACGATGTTTCGAAGCCGGATATAAGACCAGTTTTGCTTGGCACAAGTCACCGCGCAGCCTAGAAAGTGCGATAATCATTCGTTTTCGAGACAGGAGCCCTCCCATGCGCCAGACATTTTGGCTCGCCGCCCCCGCTGCGATGCTGCTGATGGTAGCCGGTTGCAGCGATCCACGCCCCCTCAATGTGGATGGCGGCTATGTGCGGCTCAATGCCAATCCGGGCGCGCCCTCGGCCGGCTATTTCACCATTCATGGCGGACCTGCCGCCGTCGTGCTGCGGGATGTGACGACCGATGCCGCCGTGCGCGTGGAAATGCATGAGAGCAAGACGCAAGATGGCATGGCGACGATGGAGGCGATCGACACGGTGGACGTGCCGGCTGGCGAAACGATCCGGTTCGAGCCGGCCGGCAAGCACCTCATGCTATGGCAGGTCAATCCGCAAGCCGTCGCGGCAGGCAAGATGACCTTCACCTTCATCTTCTCCAATGGCGACCGTATCCTCGCCGATGCGGTGATCCAGAGCCCGAACGGCAATGCACCGCCGAGCGACAATGGGGCGGCGATGAATGAGCATGCCGGCCATTAGAATCACACGGCTCGATAGCAACGGAAAATACGGTGCCGCACGGGCAAGTGCCCGAGAACCGCGTCGCCTGTTTGCCCCCGCTTCAGGCGTCACCGGAGAACCATTGCCGCTGCGCCTGATCGCTGGAGTTTCGCCGAATGAATTTTGACGATCAGTTGCAACGCTATTTCGGCACGACCGAACTGGCATCGATCACGCCCGACAGGCTGATGAGCGGCATCGAGCGCATGCAGGTCGATTTTGGTCTGGAGAAAGATCGTGGCCGGCGCTTTGCCTTATGGTCCGTGATGCACATGCTGGGTGCCGCCCCCGCACTGGACGTCGCCTTCAAGGATGAGAGGGACAAAGACGCCGCGCGCAACTTCATGGACATGATCGACCGCGCCGGCGACTGAAGCCAAAATGGCTTTGGCGAGGAACGACAACGCCTGTCCGCATTTTTTAGCGCAACTCAGGACGCCAAATGCTCCCATTCAGCCTCGGAGGCGCAATCCAGATCGGCAGTTGCCTTCCATCTGCGATATTCGGCTTCGTTACCCTCGCCATGATAGGCCTGAACGACCAGTTGCGCTTGCTGGCATAGATTCTCCAGTTGCGAATCCTTGTTGTCCGTCGCCTCCGCAAGCAAGCGATATCTCTCGGCCTCCTTGTCGCCCTGACTAGCGCACGCAGCGAGCGCAAATAGGATGAGAGGGAACAATCGATGCATATTTCAGGTCTCCCGCTAAGCAGCCGCCATGAAAAGCGGCACTGTTTCAACGGGTCAAGCCTTTCCGGGATGAACGGAGTGCTCGTCTGCTCCCGAGAGGCGAGAGGTGGAGACTATGTAGAAAGCACACATGCCAGTGCTGCTTGTCCGCCCGGCGTTCTGCCTCAGGGCGGGCCCTGAAACCATTAAATCACTTTATTACATGAGGATTTAATGGTGGGCGCGGCAAGGATTGAACTTGCGACCCCACCCGTGTGAAGGGTGTGCTCTACCACTGAGCTACGCGCCCGCCGATATGTCGCGGGAGGAAGCGCTTTGGCGAGAGACGCCTCGCCTGTCAAGCCGCTCCAGATGTCAAAACCGGCTTCCGTGCAAGTCGCCGCCCGATCCGGGCGATAAAGCGCGGAAAAACGGATCGGGGCTGCTCCAGGAGGGCCCCGATCCTCGTTCATGCATCAAAAGATGCGGACGGCAACCTCGGCCGGTGCGGCCAGATAATCTTCCAGTTCGCTGTCAAGCTTGAGCATCGTCAGCGAGGCGCCCGCCATTTCGAGCGAAGTGCAATAATCGCCGACATAGTTGCGCACCACGGTGTAGCCTGCCTGCTCGCAACGCTCATGCGCGCGGGCATACATCACATACAGCTCGCTGATCGGCGTGCCGCCAAGGCCGTTGATCATCAGCGCGACGCGGTCGCCGGACTTGTAAGGAATATCCTGCGACACGGCCTCGAACAGCTCGTCTGTGATCGCATCGGCCGGCTTGACCTTGTCGCGACGACGGCCCGGCTCGCCATGGATGCCCACGCCGACTTCCATCTCATCATCGCCCAGATCGAAAATGGTGGTGCCCTTGGCCGGCGGAATGCAGCTGGTCAGCGCCACGCCCATCGAGCGGACATTATTGTTCACCTTCTCGGCGACCGCCAGAACCTCGTCGAGGCTCTTGCCCGCCTCGGCAGCGGCACCGCAAGCCTTGATGACGAAGAAATTGCCGGCCACCCCGCGGCGGCCGACCGTGTAGAGGCTGTCCTTCACCGCCACGTCGTCGTTGATGATGAACGACTTGACCTTGATATCCTCGGCCTCGGCCAGCTCCACGGCCGTTTCCCAGGCCATGCGATCGCCCTGATAATTGTTGATCAGCACCAGCACACCGGCGTCCGAGGCGAGCGCCTTGATCGTCTCATAGCAGGCGTCGACCGGCGGCGCGGCGAACACGGCACCCTGGCATGCGCCATCGAGCATGCCGGGGCCAACGGCCATGACGTGCGCGGGTTCATGGCCCGAACCTGAGCCCTGAATCACCGAGACCTTGCCCGCGACCGGACGGTCCTTGCGCTTGATCATCTGGAATTCAGGCACGTAATCGAGCAGATCCGGATTGGCCAGCGCGACGCCCTTCATGAACTCGGGCACGAAATTGGCGGGATCGTTGACGAACTTTTTCATTGGGTTTTCCTCCCCCTCGGTTTCAGGCAGATTTGTGAAGCAGCTCGGCCACGGTCGGCGTACGTTCCACGCCGAACTCATTGCACCAGTCCTGCAGGATCATCGCGATGGCGACGATGCCCGGATCGGGCGTGCCGGCGCTGCGCTCGCCCACCTGCGACGCGCGGCCGCGATGGGCGACGGACGAACGGGTCGCGTCTATCGCCTCCTCGGCGGCGGCGGCCGCATCCTTCAGCGCCGCGCCGAGATCGGGCATCGCATTAGCGGCATGCGTCTTGAGCACCTCATGCACCGGGATCAGCGCGTCGAGCAGGGTCTTGTCACCAAGCTTCGCGCCGCCGCGCGCCATGATGCCGTCAATGGCGGCACCGAGCATATCGGCCACCTCAGCGAGCGTGATGCTTTCCTTGCCCTTGCTGACGGCCGCGGCCTTCATGAAGCCGGTGCCCCAGATCGGACCCGAGCTGCCGCCGACATGCTTGCTGACCAGCATGCTGATCTTGAGCAGCATGGCGCCGATCGCGCTTTTGTCGATCGTCGGCAGATCCGTGTCGATGACCCGGAAACCCGTTGCCAACGAGGTGCCAAAGTCACCGTCGCCAGCCAGCCCGTCCAGATCCGAAAAATAATGTTCATTCCTGAGCACGGTCGTTGCGGTCGTCTTCACCGCGCGCTCAACATCCCCAATATTGATGTCAGCCATTTAACAATTCTCCCAATAGCGTCGCTGACGCGGCGTTCAGGCGAGCTGCGCGGAGGCAAGCTCCGCCAGATCGGCCAGGCGCACATTCACATTCGGCTCGTCCCCCAACTCGGGCACGACCTTCACGGCTTCCGTGAAATCCTCGTCCATCGTGTAGGTGCTCGTGGTAATCAGCGTCGGCAGCCCCGCGCCCACCGCGGCGAGCAGGCCATTGCGGCTGTCCTCGATCACAATGCACTGCTCCACCGGGAGACCGAGCGCCTGTTTGGCAAGCTCGTAAATCTCCGGGTCCGGCTTCTTCTTTTTCACGACGTCGCCGGCATAGACGAACGAAAACGCCGCCTTGCGCTCCGGCCCCAGCAGATCGAGCACCGCGTCGATGAACCTGGGGTTGGAGGTGGTGCATACGCCCAGCTTGACCCCGCTCGCCATCGCCTCGTCCACGATCCGGGCGATGCCTGGCCGCAGCGGCAGGCCGCCCTCGGCGACGAGACCGGCGGTGATCTCAGTCTTCTTCTTGTGCAGCGCGAGGATCAGCTCATCCTTGGCCGCATCCGTCTGCGCATTGTCCGGCCAGCCATATTCATCGAAATAGGCCCGCATGCGCTCCTTGCCGCCCGCCACAAGCAGCAGCTTTGCATAAAGTGCCACGTCCCATTCGGCATCGATGCCGAAATGCTTGAACGCACGATTAAAGCCCACGCGATGACCATCACGCTCGGTATCCACGAGCACGCCGTCACAATCGAAAATAATTGCTTTCACCACGATGCGTCTATCCTCAAGCAGCCTTGGAGAGCGAATTGAGGAAGGCCGAGCCGCGATCCTTGCCTCCGAACTTCTCGATGAAGCCGTGGAACATCGCCTTGCACGCCTGATACTGGGCGTCCATCACGCGCAGCGGCTCGAAATCCTTGGGATTGGCCTTGTGATAATCCACGAAGCTCTCGACGAAGACATGCTTGAGGTTGGTCGAGATATTGATCTTGGCGGTGCCCAGCGCGATCGCCTTGGCGAAGGTCTCATCGGAAAGGCCCGTGCCGCCATGCAGCGCCATCGGCGTCTTGGTCAGCTGGTTAATCCGCCCGATCCGCTCGAAATCGACATTCGGTTCGCCATGATAATAGCCATGGGCCGTGCCGACGGCGCAGGCGAAGGCGGAGAGGTCCAGCGCATCACAGAAGCGCTTGGCGTCTTCCGGATCGGTCAGGACCGAATCCTCCTCGGCCACATGCATGTCATCCTCGACACCCATGATCTGGCCCAGTTCAGCTTCCATGCCGACGCCATATTTCTCGGCAATTTCGCGCACCTTCAGCGATTCCGAGAGATTTTTCTCAAACGGATATTCCGAGGCATCGATCATGATCGAGGTCCAGCCCGCCCGCGCGCATTCCTCGATCATGGCAATATCTTTGCAGTGATCCAGATGCAGCACGACCGGCACCGGCGAATCCTCCGCCACGGTGCGCACCCAGCTCACAATTTCCTTGTGGCTATAATATTGGATCGTCTTGCTCGACGTCTGACAGATGACCGGCGCATTCAGTTCCTCGGCCGCCTTCACCATCGCCTTGGTGGTGTTATAATCGACCAGATTGAACGCGGCCACGGCATAGCCATTGTCCATCGCGTCGCGAAGCAGCGGCTTCATGTTGACCAACGGCATCGCAGAAATCTCCTTATATTGCACCAGCACGCCACAGGCGCGCTCGAATCAATCGCCAATCGCATGCACCTAGATAGCATGCGTCCTTATGTCATGACCGAATTTCAGCCGCCGCCCCGAACCGGGAACGCGGGCTTCGCGTGAACCTACTCGACCCTGGATGACAATGTCCAGTGTTCGCCTGCGCGGCCCGTCGCGCCGGTGCCTTTGCCGCTCTCCCCCGAGCGACCGCTTGCGTCCCTCTTCCCGCCAACCCATATGGCCGACCATGGACGCACCCAATCAAAGCAACATGCCGGCCTGGCATGGCACCACCATCCTCTCCGTTCGCGCCGCAGGCAAGGTCGTCGTCATTGGCGATGGTCAGGTCTCGATGGGCCAGACGGTCATGAAACCCAATGCACGTAAAGTCCGCCGCCTGCATGATGGCAGCGTGATCGGCGGCTTTGCCGGGGCAACGGCCGATGCCTTCACCCTGTTCGAGCGGCTCGAAGCGAAGCTGGAGCGCCATGGCGGCCAACTCATGCGCGCGGCCGTTGAGCTGGCCAAAGACTGGCGGACGGACAAATATCTGCGCAATCTGGAAGCGATGATGATCGTTGCGGACAAGGAGACGACGCTGATCCTCACCGGCAATGGCGATGTGCTGGAGCCGCTGCACGGCATCGCAGCGATCGGCTCAGGCGGCAATTATGCGCTCTCGGCCGCCCGCGCGCTCAAGGATTATGAGCAGGATGCCGAGACGCTGGCCCGCAAGGCCATGGCGATCGCTGCCGATATCTGCGTCTACACCAATGACAATGTGACGATCGAGACACTGGACAGCACGACCTGACCGGACGCTCCGGCGACCCATTGCCCCCTCTTCACCTGATGGACGATCCGAAGACCATGAACGATAATCTCACCCCCAAGGCGATCGTCGCCGCACTGGACGCGCACATCATCGGCCAGGCCGAGGCCAAGCGCGCCGTCGCCGTCGCGCTGCGTAACCGCTGGCGCCGGCAGCAACTCGCCCCGGATCTGCGCGACGAGGTAACGCCAAAGAATATTCTGATGATCGGCCCCACCGGCTGCGGCAAGACGGAGATCAGCCGCCGCCTCGCCAAGCTGGCCGATGCGCCTTTCATCAAGGTGGAAGCCACCAAATTCACCGAGGTCGGCTATGTCGGCCGCGATGTGGAGCAGATTGTGCGCGATCTGGTCGAGGAAGCGGTGCGGCTGGAACGCGAGCGCCGGCGCGAGGCCGTGCGCGGCGCGGCATCGGAATCCGCGATGAACCGCCTGCTTGACGCGCTCACCGGCAAGGAAGCGAGCGAGGCCACCCGGCTCTCCTTCCGCCAGCGCATCGAGAAAGACCAGATGAACGATGTCGAGGTCGAGATCGAGGTCTCCGACAGTCCGGGCATGCCGATGGACATTCCCGGCATGGGCGGCCAGATCGGCATGATCAATCTCTCGGACATGATGTCCAGGGCGATGGGCCAGCAGCAGAAGAAGCGCCGCAAGATGCGCGTCGCCGAGGCATGGGACAAGCTGGTGGAGGAAGAGCAGGATAAACGGCTCGATCAGGATGATATCGCCCGCGCCGCCATCCACTCGGCCGAGCAGAATGGCATCGTGTTCCTTGACGAGATCGACAAGATCGCGGTGAGCGACGTGCGTGGCGGTTCCGTCAGCCGCGAGGGCGTGCAGCGCGACCTGCTGCCGCTGATCGAGGGCACCACGGTCGCCACCAAATATGGCCCGCTCAAGACCGACCATATATTGTTCATCGCCAGTGGCGCCTTCCATATCGCCAAGCCGAGTGACCTGCTGCCCGAATTGCAGGGCCGCCTGCCCATCCGGGTCGAACTGAAGGGGCTGACGGAAGAGGATTTCGTCGCCATCCTCTCCGACACCAAGGCCTCCTTGCCCGAACAATATGCGGCGCTGCTCGCCACGGAGGGCGTCACTATCGCGCTGGAGCCGGACGGTATCCGCGCCATCGCCCGCATCGCCGCCAGCGTGAACGAGCAGGTGGAGAATATCGGCGCTCGCCGCCTCCAGACAGTGATGGAGAAATTGCTGGAGGATGTGAGCTATGAGGCGGACGGGCGCGCGGGCGAAACGATCCGCATCGACGCTGCCTATGTCGATCGCCAGCTTGCCGGCATCGCCAAGGATACCGACCTTAGCAAATATATCCTCTAGAGCGGTTTGCACGGCAGGGAGCAGCACCATGAGTGATGAAACGATCCTGACAGAGCAACGCGGCGCCGTTACGCTGATCACGCTCAACCGCCCGCAGGCGCTGAATGCGCTCAACAGTCAGATGCTGGCCGAACTCATCGTCGCCATGGCCGCCTATGATGCTGATGAAAGCCAGCGCTGCCTCATTCTCACCGGCAGCGAAAAGGCGTTCGCAGCGGGCGCGGACATCAAGGAAATGGCGGATGTATCGGCCGCGGACATGTTCCGCGCCGATCTCCATGCGGAATGGACGAGTCGGGTCGCCGCCACGCGCAAGCCCTGGATCGCGGCTGTTGCCGGCTTCGCGCTGGGCGGCGGCTGCGAACTGGCGATGATAGCGGATTTCATCATCGCCGCCGAGACGGCACGCTTCGGCCAGCCCGAAATCAAACTGGGCGTGGTGCCCGGCATGGGCGGATCGCAGCGCCTCACCCGCGCCATCGGCAAGGCCAAGGCGATGGAAATGTGCCTCACCGGGCGGATGATGGACGCCGCCGAGGCAGAGCGCGCCGGGCTTGTCGCCCGCGTCGTCCCGGCCGACCGATTGCTCGACGAGGCGCTCGTCACCGCGCAGGCGATCGCCGCCATGCCGCCGCTGGCTGCCATCGCTGCCAAGGAACTGGTCGGTCTCGCCGCAGAGACGACGCTTGCGCAGGGGCTGGTCGCCGAGCGCCGGCTGTTCCAGTTGCTGGCTTCCACGCAGGACAAGGCGGAAGGCATGGCCGCCTTCATCGAGAAGCGCACGCCCGCGTGGAAAGGCCGCTAGCCTGATCGACCATTCGGCGCCGGAGCAGCCGGAGAAGATCTTCCGATCAGGGCAGGTCGAGAAAAGAAGCGGGGCTTCGCTTCGTCTTAAACTCCCCTAAATCTCCGCCTTGAACGGCGTGAAGTCGGTGCCTTCGTCATAGACGTCCAGCCCCTCGCCGCGTTTGAAGAGGTTGACGAAGAAATAGGTGACCGGCGTCAGGCAAATCTCCCAGCCCACTTTGAGCGCCCAGTTGGTGACCATCACGGTGAGCACTTGCCCGGTCGTCCAGACGCCGGAAAAGGCCAGCGGATAGAAGAGCAGGCTATCCACGCCCTGCCCGACGATGGTGGAGCCGATCGTGCGGGTCCACAGATGTTTGCCCTGCGTCCAGATCTTCATCTTCGCGAGCACGAAACTGTTGGTCAGTTCGCCGGCCCAGAAAGCAAGAATCGAGGCGAATACGATGCGCGGCACCTGACCGAAGACCGACTCATAAGCCGCCTGCCCGTCCCAATCCGCCGCCGGTGGCAAGGAAACGACGACCCAGCTCATCAGCGCCATGAAAAGCATCGCGGCGAAGCCCGCCCAGATGCACCGCCGCGCCCGCGCATAGCCGTATACTTCGGTGAGCACGTCGCCGATCACATAACCGAGCGGAAAGAACAGGATACCGGCGCCGAAGGTATAACCGCCGATCGTCGAGAGCTTGGCCGCGCCGATCACGTTCGAGAGCAGAAGGATGGCTACAAACGCAGCCATCACGAAATCATAATAGCGCAGCGTGCGTCCGCGCAGCGCGTGAGCCTCGATCGGAACGGGACCAGTAGCGGATACGTCCGCGGACGCGGTTATCGGTTCGGCAGCCATGCCCCCTTCTATGCACCCGGCGCATCCGCGCAAGCTTGAGGGACGAAACCGGCTTCCCGTCCACGCCCAAAATGCTCTAAGGACGCGCAAGCGCCGGTCGCGTCGCCGGATCTATCCGTCTTTCAGGCGGCGGAACTGTGTGATGCGGAAGGATTATAGTTCAGGCGTTGCCAGCCGGAAAGCGAACCGTCTGGCGAGCCATTTCGTGGCCCCGTAGCTCAGTTGGATAGAGCATCGGTCTTCTAAACCGATTGTCGCGTGTTCGAATCACGCCGGGGTCACCATCTTCATTCAAATGATGCCGGGGCTGCGGTGCGCCCCGGCATCGGCTCATCTCAAGGTTGGCGCCCCGCTTTACGGGGACTGGGCATGTAATAAGGTAGCGATGCGGCGACGCCTTCGCTGCGGATCACGCGATCGCCCTCTATCTTCACCAGCTCGGCGACCAGACGACTCATCGGATATTGCCGCTTGAGGGCCACCGTTTTGCCGTCCGTGGTCTGGAAGCTGGGGGCACGTGCCGGCAGATCCTGCACGCTGATCGCCAGAACCAACCCGCGTGCCAGGTCGACAAGGGGGAAACGCCGGTCGCGAATCCGCTCTACCGGCGCGAACAGCCCGGCGCGGAACACCGAAGCACAATCCTTCGCACGCGGCTCGATTTCGCCTTCCGCCGAGCTGATCGTCACGCCATTCTCGATCATTTCGCAGCCGGGCGCGAAGTTGGCAAGCAACGTGCCATTATTGCGCTGCTTGGTCGCCAGATAGCCATCCGCCAGATCGATGAGCCGCTCGCGCGATCGCTGGTCGGCCACACTCACCGCTTGCGTCATGCGCGGCGAGAGCGAGAAGCTGCGCGGCTCGCCGAACGGGATCGGCCAGCGCAGGCGCGCGGCGATAAGCTCGACATCGGCGATCTTGCCATCCGGCGCGTGGATGCGCACGATCCCGAAAGAGGGCTCATCATGGTCCCAGATCGTGCCGACCCAGATCGCGTCGCCGCTGACCGTATCCGCCATGGCGAAAGCTTTGGGTCCGATGCCGGAACCCGTGGAACCCCACCAGGCGTCGCCGATCTGAAGGGGGACGTTATTCTCCGTGAACCTCACCGGGTCCGCCCATGGCAGGCTGCGATAATCCTTGGCGGCAACCGCCGCGACCGTGCGATCGGCCAGCGCGAGCAGGCAGGCCTCGTCACAGCTTTGCGCGGCGGCGGCGGAGGGCAAGACGAAGGTGGCGACAGCGGCCGCGGCCGCGAACAGGGCTGCGATCCGCATCACTTATCTCCCTCATACCAGGGTGAATGCATGCCGTAGGGCACATAGTCGAAAATGGCCTCGATCGTCTGGATCTTGCCCCCCACAATCTTGAAGGCCTCCATGATCGACAAGGAGTTGGGCCATTTGAGCAACGTCTTCATGGTCCGCCCGTCGGTCAGTTCATATTCGTCGAACATGTTGGCATGGTCGAAGAAGTTCATGCCCACCACGATGCCGCGTTCCTCGTCGATGATCGGGTAGCGCCGCTCGCGCAGTTCCTTGTTGATGCGGTAGATGCCCAGCTTGAACTGCTCCTCGCAGCCTTCCGCGACGGACGCCGAGCTGGCTGCATCACCCGTGGAGGTGGTGGTGCTGATGCCATTCTCCAGCCGCGAGCAATCATCGGTAAATTCGGCGAATATCTGCCCGTCATTATATTCCACCGTGTCGAAATAGGAATCCGCCACGGCGCGCAGGCGCGGACGGGGACGGCGCTGCTCTTCCGGCAGGGCCTGCGTCCATGCAGGATGGTGCGGCTCCTTGCCGGTGCCGAAGATCAGCGGCATCCCCGTGCGGCGGGCCAGCACCGTCTCGGCTTCGGTAATCTCGCCTTTATCCACCTTGATGCGGATGGCGAGGAAGACCAGCTTGCCATGCTCCTCGGCATGGCCGAACCAGGCGACATTGCCGGTAAGGGTATCAGACGCCTTCATGCCATTATCGGCAACGCTGGTAACGGTGTTCCAGAGCCCTTCGCCCAGCGGCATCTCGACGCTGTTTTCGGTGAAGCGCGCCTTGGCGGAGAAGGGCGCGGCGCTCACATCCCTGCTGCGCAGGGCGGCCACATAGTCATCCATGATGGCTTCGAGGCATGGCCGGTCGCAGTCGCCTCGCGGCAGCGCCGTGCTTTCCCCATAGGCCTGCCCATAGGCAGGCGCGACAGCCGCGACGCAACAAAGCGCGGCCAGAATGGTCCTGAACATGTTTCCCCTCCCGAGGCTTGCGAGCCGCGGCCCGCATTGCGTGCCGACTTCCGGCAATGTTGATGCATCGCATGCAGTTGCGGAAGAAGTCCGCGCGATCAAGCCCGCGACCAGCCGGGGCAAGACGCCGCGCTATCCGGGACAAGTCATCCGCTACGGCGGGCATTGCGTCATCAACCGGAACGAGGAAAAACGACATCAGCCGATAACCGACAGGAGAGTGCCCGATGACCTTCCGCCGCCTTGCGATCCTGCTGGCGCTGATCACGCCCGCCACCGCCCTTGCGCAACCAGCCGCCGATCCCGCCCTGGCCCAGCGCGTGCAGATATTAGAGGACCGGGAGGAGATCAGACGCGCGATCATCGCTTATGGCGAATTTCTCGATGCACGGGATTATGCCGGCTATGCCGCGCTCTTCGCCAGCGATGGCATATGGTCCGGCGGCTTCGGCAGCGCCACCGGCCCGGCAGCGATCCAGGCAATGCTCGAGACCAACCTCGGCAAGCCCGAACCCGGTTTCATCAACAAGAGCAGCTTCCATCTGGTGACGACCGAAGTGGTCGATGTGGATGGCGACACGGCAACCGCCCGCTCGCGCTACATGTTCTACACCACCAGCGCGGATAATCGCCCGGCAACGGCGCTCGCGGGGCGCTATATCGACAAGTTCGTGCGTGAGAACGGCGCCTGGAAAATCAAGACCCGCACCAGCCATGGCGTCATCCCCTGGCGCGATGGCAATGATCCCAACCGTCCGCCTCCGCCCGCCCAGCTGCAGGGCATCGCCAAAGATTAAGGCGTGGGCGAGCCTGCGGCCTCCACCGCCGGCTCGCCAATCGCGGTCAAACGACCGCCCGGAGCCCGGCTTGTCCTGCCGATCAAGGCGGAAGATCGCCGCGCAGCTTTGCATCGCATATTTCGGTCGCAATGGACGCGCGCTTGCTGACGTACCCTCAGCTTGGCGCTATGGGGCTGCCATGCATAGTCGAGACTGCAAAACCGCTGCACGCCTGAGCGTGGCCGCTCTCTATCGTTTCACGCGTTTTGACGATTGCGCGAGCCTGCGCGGGCCGCTCGAACGCCTGTGCCGCGATCAACATATTCGCGGCACGTTGCTGCTGGCGACCGAGGGCATTAACGGCACGATTGCCGGCCCGTCGGACGGCATCACCAGAGTGCTAGCGCATATTCGCGCCCTGCCCGACTGCGCCGATCTTGACGTCAAGCTGGCGAGCGCGTCCACCATGCCCTTTCATCGCCTGAAAGTGCGCGTCAAACGCGAGATCGTCACCATGGGCGTGCCGGACATCGATCCACGGGCCAGCGCCGGAACCTATGTTTCACCAGAGGCGTGGAATGCGCTGATTTCCGACCCTGACACCATCGTGATCGATACGCGGAACGACTATGAAGTCGCGGTCGGCACGTTCGTCGGCGCAATCAATCCCGAGACGCCAAGCTTCCGCGATTTCCCGCAATGGTTTCGCCGTGAACGCGAGACATTGCTGGGCAGCGGCAAGCCGCCCAGAGTTGCGATGTTCTGCACCGGTGGCATACGCTGCGAGAAATCGACAGCCTTCCTCAAGCAGGAAGGCGTGGAGGATGTCTTCCATCTTCAAGGGGGAATCCTGAAATATCTGGAGACGGTGCCGGAGGAGCAGAGCCTCTGGCAGGGGGAATGCTTCGTGTTCGACCAGCGTGTGACGGTGGGTCACGGCCTTGTCGAAGGCACGCACAAGCTTTGCCACGCCTGCCGACGCCCGGTCAGCGCCGAGGATTGCGCCTCGCCGCTATACGAAACGGGCGTGAGCTGTCCCGCCTGCCATGCCGAGCGGACGGACGAGCAGCGCGCATCCTGCCGCGAGCGCCATCGGCAGGAGATGCTCGCCGCCGCACAAGGTCGCGCCCATGTCGGCGCGGTGCTGGGCAAGTCGGCAGATAATGCCCTCGACTGATCCTGTCCTCTACAGCTTCCGGCGTTGCCCCTACGCGATGCGGGCGCGGCTGGCGCTGGCGGTCAGCGGCGCAAGCTGCGAACTGCGCGAAGTCAGGCTGTCTGCCAAGCCCGCGGCGATGCTGGCCGCCTCACCCAAGGGAACGGTTCCGGTGCTTGTCCTGCCGGACGGCGCAGTTATCGACGAGAGCCTCGACATCATGCGCTGGGCCCTCACGAACCGCGATCCGGAAGGCTGGCTGATGCGCGATGACGCGGCGCTGATCGCCCTGAACGACGGCCCGTTCAAATATGATCTCGATCGCTACAAATATCCCGAGCGTTACGGCGGTGATCCCCTCGCCCATCGCCGCAGCGGCATGACCTTTCTGCACGAGATTGATCGCCGCCTTGCCACAGCCGACCAGCTTTGCGGCACGAGGCGCGGATTGGCGGACGCGGCGATCATGCCTTTCATACGGCAGTTTGCAGCCGTGGACCGCGCATGGTTCGATACGCAGCCACTGCCACATCTCAAAATCTGGCTGACCGGCCATCTCACCTCCGGCCTGTTCGATTCGGTCATGCTGCGAGTGACGCCCTGGTCGCCGGGTGATCCGCTGGTCCGTTTTCCCTCATCCCGGTCTATTGGCCCGCAAGCGTGAGCGGAGTGGCCGTGCTCCACGGCCGCACTCCCATGCCCTGCCTGTCCTGACGGTTCGCCTTCGATGTGGCGACCAGCATGTGAACATCGACCCACGTCATGGCAAAGGGTCGAAAAGTCACATTGCTGCCAATTCCCGCGCGGCATATCAGCGACCGGCCTGTTTGACCGGCGCTCCTTGCCGGACACCGGCCTGCTCTGGCGTGGCTATAATCGGGCCCGTGCACCAGGAGCCCATACGCCATGCACCTGGCTGCTCAGGCGGAACGGCATGACGACGCGCGCCAATGGCCCGGCATCCGGCTGCTGAGCATCAAGGATAAGCAGTTCCGAGCGGCGCTCCGCAAAGTCGGAATATACGCCGATCAAAAAGCCATCCCCTTCCGGCGCACGGGCATGGCGTGGAACGAAGCAACATTCCTGCAATGCGCCCGCACTCCCGGCAAAGAAGCTACGCATCGTCCGCTCGCGCAGATCGAAACATGCATAGCTATTGCTGAAAAGCGCCGGTGCCGGGCCAGCGCGCTCCATATCATAGGGCCGGGTCGGATCGGCATAGGCCATGAACGCATAGCGGTAAGGCAAGGACGCGAAGCGATCGTCGATCCGGCCCAGCGTGCCGGGCGCATCAGGAAAAAGCACCTCTTCGGTCCACATGCCGTCATCGCCACGCAGGTCGAAGCATAAGCGCCGCATCGTCGTAAGCGCCGCCTGAGGGCACCAGCGGCTGCCATCCACCGCCGGGAAAAAGGGAAAGGGGTTACCGTCAGATACAAGCGCGTCGAGAATGATATGCCCATCCTGTTCGACGGCGTTCAGCACATGGACCATGGCGCATGGCGGCCCCGTGAACCAGCGCACGTTGGTGGATGTGCCGCCGCGTGGAATGATGGCCATATGGCTGGGCAGGCGCCCGTCCCACCCCCAATGCACCTCGCCGGCCTCAAGCCGTTCGCGCCCGGTCACCAGCCCATAGACCGGCAGAATGATATGGTTGGGCGTTATCGCAAAATCATGCAGCATGCTCACATAAGGCATGGTGAGATCAATCCGCCAGTTCACCCGGCCTTCGGGCCCGATACCATAGACATGCACGGCATTGGATGCCTCGCCGGCCGCCTCATAGCCCATGCAGATCATCTCGCCGCTGACCGGGTCGATTTTTGGATGGGCGGTAAATGTGGGGCTGGTATAGGTGCCACCGAAATCCCACTCGCCCAATGTCTCCAGCGTATCCGGGTCGATCAGGAGCGGTAGTGAATCCTCCTTGAGAGCGAAGAGCTTCCCCTCGAAGACGAAAGGCGTGGTATTCGCCACCGTCCGGTTTATCACGCCGGTATCGGGATCGTCGCCGCGCGGATTGCGATATCGGCCGAAGCGCTGGCGGCGCGTGGCGCGCTGCGCCCGATAGCGCTCCGTATGCACGAAGCGCCCTTTATAATCGACCGAGCCGTCCATGATGCGGAACATCGATATATAACCATCCGCGTTAAACGGCGAATCATCAGCGAACCGCGGTGGATAGAGCCAGTCGCCGCCCAGCCGGTAAAATGTCCCGGTAATTTCCGCGGGCACCCGACCGATCACTTCGCAATCGATCAGATCGGCCTCGAAGCGCGCCGCGTCGAAAAAACCATTGGCGACATCGGTTGTGGGGAAACGCTCAACCACGAATTATCTCTCCACGGTGATGGGTGCTTGAAACCCGTTTCAGTCGCACGTCTGATCGTCCCGCTCGGAACGGTCGATCTGCGCCCGCGGAACGAATGTGCCGTGCAGCGCCATGGGGATGAGGAAAGGCAGCCACGCGGTGGCAACCGGCGTCAGGTCGTCCCGCTCCGTATCCAGAATACGCAACAGGGTGCGGTGCGCCCGGAAGTCACTGACGACGACAAGCAGAAACCCGTTCCCTTCGGGCGCGTCCGCGTGACGGGGAACGAAGACCGGCTCCTGCACCGCGCACTGGTCGCCGCCCGGCCAGATCTTCATCCGCCCTTCAATATGATCGAGGCGGATGATTGCATTATAGCCGGGAGCGGGCGGGCAGGCCGGCGCAGAGGCCGCCATGAACCCGTAACGATAGGGTTGGCCAACATAGCGGGGGTCGCAACTATAGAAATCGGACGCGAACTCGGCGAGCGGCCGCTGGGTCATGACGTTGCCGGCGTCACCGAAGTCGCAGGTAATGCGCGTCGCCTTGAACGGGGCCGGGTCCGCCATCGCCCCGACCGCGTCGGGAAACAGCGCATTATGGGTCGCGACCGTCGTGTCGATATGAATCAGGTCGCCCTCCTCGAAGGCGTTCATCATATGCCACGACCAGAAAGCCGGCCCGGTAAACCAGCGCATGTCGCTCGCGCTTCCGTCACGCGGCAAAATGCCGATATGACTGGCCTGGTGCGGCTCCCATATCCAGAATGGACCGCCCGCCTCTACCCGGGCCTGATCGGTGGTGACCGGCACGAACAGGAAAATGGCGAAGCGAGGCGTAATCGCGAAATCATGCACCATGCCGGCATAAGGCGCATCGAATTCGACGCGGCGCACCAGCCTGCCCTGCGCATCGGCAATGCCGAACAACATGCGCCTGGAGGTCAGGCCGTCAATCTGGCCGCCATAGAACAGCATCTCGGCGGTCGCCGGATCGAACTTGGGGTGCGCGGTCATCGTAGCGGAGCCGAGCGCACCATCGAAATCATAGCGGCCCATCGTGGCCAGCGTCACCGGATCGATCACATAGGGGAGGCCATCCTCCTTGCAGGCGAACAGCGTATCGGCATGCCAGACGATCGCGGTGTTGGCGACGGTCCGGTCGATTCCCGCTACGGCAGGATCGTCTGTAAACGGATTGCGATAGGCGCCGAACATGGCGCGACTGGCCGCCCGTTCGGCGCGCAGGCGTTCGGTCATCACATAGCGCATGCGGAAATCGATGCGCTCCTTGCCGATCGTGAACGCGCTGACCATACCGTCAGCATTGGCGCCGGGCCAGGAATCGGCGCATCGGGGCGGGAATTGCCGATCAGGCCCGCAGCGGAAATATGTGCCTTCCAGCGCGGCCGGGATTTCACCCTCCCATTCCAGGGCGGTGATCTCACATTCGGCTCGGAACGGAGGGAACGGGCCCCGGGCGCCTGCTTTCGCCTCGGGGAAAATGCGTTTCATGATTTTTCTATGTCCTTCGTCATTCGCATATCAATCCACCGGCGCGATAGCGCGCGTGGCGCGCGCCCGCTTTCGGGTGCGCCATCGACTTGTGGGGGTGCCGCTCGATCCTGGCGGCATGGCGCCCGCCATCAGGCAGCGTGCCTCATGGCGGGAACACACCTCACCGCCCCGCCATCACCCCGTGCATCAATGCAGGATCTGTCATTGATTCCCGATCCCAGCCGGACGGCATACCGTAAGGCACTGTCAGCAGGACTGCCTCCACATCGTGGAGTTTGCCCTCCTCAACCTTGAAGATTTCCGCCATCGTGAACTGGAACGGCACGGTGAAGGCAGGCGAGGCCGGACGTTCTTCGACAGAGCCGTCCGCCTGCTTCACGCGCATCGTCTTATGCAGACCGGTATGCTGAAGCGCGGCAACCGCGAAGACGATCCCCCGCTCCCGGTCCACAACCGGGTAACGACGCATGGGCACGACCGAGAAGCCCTTGGAGAAACCCGTGTCGAACTGCTGCGCGCAGTGCAGCATGCGCATATTGCCTCGCCCGCGTGGATCTGGCGCCGGATTTCCCGCGCTGATATTGCCATTTTCGATACGCGTGCAGCGCTCCGAATAGGGCGCGAGGCGAGACGTGCCCTGCTCCATGCTTTCAAAATATCCATCGGCAATCCCGACCAGCGCCTCCCGCGAGAGACGTTGCCCGGCGGGAACAAGCTGTGTCAGCGTGGGCCTTGGTCCCCGCTCCTCCTGCTGGACCGCAGCCGGCGTTCCATCGGTGGGGAAATTCGAGTTGCCACGCGGGATGAAACTCTCGGCCTCGGTGACCTGACCATCCTGCACACGCAGGCGCAGGGCGAAGACGACCGGCGCGCCGGATTCGCGGATCGTGCCGAAAAAGCCGACCTGCCCCGCCTCCGGCTCGGTGATATAGACCTTGTATGAGCCCAGCCCGGTGATCGTCCCCCAAAGGCCGTCACCGAACCGCAATTCCTGCCCGTTTTCCGTGTAGCGCGCATGAGCGGCGAGCGAGGCCTGCCGGGGATCATGCGCGGCAAGGGCAGTCATATAGCGATCGACAAAGCCCTCCAGACAGGCCCTGTCGCACGCTGCGGCGCTTGTTGAAGCATGGCCCGGCGCGCTCAGCGCAAGCGCCAGAACGCCTGCACCAATCTTGATCTTCTTTCCGATAAACATGCCCGAAGCAGCCCCTCTCATGACGTTATGGTTGTGGTGGTGGTCAGGAAGTCCCGAACGATGCGCGTGAAAGCCTCGGGATGATCGATATTCGACAAATGGCCCGCACCGGACAGTTCGCGCCGGATACTCCCGGCGATGCCCGCCGCGATACCGTCGGCCGCAGCCCGTCCACGCGCGCCATCCGCTTCCCCGTTGATAACCAGCGCAGGCGCCGTGATGGTGCGCAGGTCGTCACGCAGATCCGTGTCCCGCAAGATCCGGCACGCGCCGGCGTAGCCCTGCGGGGACATCGCCTCCATTCCGGCTACCAGCGTCTGCATCGCGGCGCCGTGCTTCTCCGGGAAGGAAGGGCTGAGCCAGCCGCGCATCGTCGGCTCGGCCAATGCGGCCATGCCCTCGCCCAGCGCCGTCGCGATATTGCGGTCCCACAACTCGCGCGCGGGGATGAAGGCCGCGCTATTGGCAATGACCAGCCGCTCGACCCGGTCGGGGCGATGCGCAGCCAGCCATTGGGCGACCATCCCGCCCATTGAGAGCCCCACGATATGGGCGCGCCCTGCCCCGCACATGTCGAGTACCGCGCAGGCATCCTGTCCCAGCGCCGCAATGTCATAAGGCGCATTGGCCCCATCGGAGCGGCCATGTCCGCGCAGATCGAACCGCAGGACATCGAATGCCTCACGAAGCGCAGGCATTTGCGCATCCCACAAGCGATGAGATGTGCCCAGCGAATGAATGAGCAGGACGGCAGGCCGCGTGCCCGTCCCTTCACGCGCGAAGAAGATGCGGCAGCCATCCGGCCGTTCGACAAATCCCTCGGTCTTTTCAGTGATGGATATGGCTGCGCGGGGTTCAGCCCCCATTGTGCTGCCGCTCATATGGGTTCTCCAGCCGCACGGGCACGCGCGATCAATGTTGTTTCGTCCTTGGCGAGAGCATGAATGGCAATGAGAATGGCAATCCAGGTGACCGCCGAGCCGAAAAATATGCAGCGAATGCCCGTGCCCAGATCGCCGGTGATGTCGGAAATCAGACCCACCATATAGGGTCCGGTTCCCATGCCGATAATCGTGATGCCAAGATACATGATCGCAACGGCGCTGCCGCGCATCCGGGGAAGCACCAGATCATGCAGGGTCGCCGTGCAACATGGCAGAAATCCCGTCAGGATGATGCTCGAGGCGACGAACCACAGCAGAAAACCATCGAAATCCGGCTGACTGAGCGTGATAAAGGCCATCGGCACCGGCACGGCCGTCGTGAACAGCAATACCCACAACCGCCCCGTCACCAGCCGGGCGCGCGCTTTATCCGCCAGCCATCCACCAAGAACGGTGCCGCCGCCGCCAGCAATCACCGCTGCGATGCCCAGCTTGATGCCGACCTCGGACAAGGGCGTGCCATATTGCTGGACAGCGAACGGCGCCGCCCATGCCACATAGGCGTAATTCACCATCAGGTTGAACGCGGCGACGACGAGAATCGCGATATAGGCGCGGCTCGACCACATGACCGCGAAAGCCGGCGTATCGCGCAGCCGCTGCGATTGCATCCAGCTGAAGGCGACATAGCAGCCAAAACCCAGCACCGCCCACTGGATGAGGTGGCTGGTCAACGGCAAGCCGGCAAGCGCCCCGTAAACGGAAAGGGCACCGGGCGGCACCATCCCGTGCACCGCGACGGTCGCGCCGGCGATGAAGCCGATCGCACAGGCCAGCGCGGCGACATTCCAGAGATAGGCCCCCCGGCCCGCCTTCAGCCGCCTGAGACTCCACAGTGACAGGGGCGGAACGAGCGCAAGCAATTCGTCCCCAGCCCGCCGGAAAGGCTGCGGATCATTGGGCTGCACAAGACCTTCCGATGCTCCACGTCGAGGCTCCTTGCACAGCAACATCAGCATCGCCAGAAGGAAGCCGGGCAATGCCGCCACGATGAAGGCCGCCTGCCACCCGACAAGACCGAACCAGCCGCGCCCGCCGGGAAAGCTGTTGTTCCAGGCATCGACCACCAGGCCACCCAATGCCATCGACAAACCGATCCCGATGCCAGCCGATGCGCCATAAATGGCAAAGGCCGTGGCGCGCTGACGCTTCGGGAAAATATCGGCAATCAGCGAATAGGCGGCGGGCCCCGCACCAGCCTCGCCGATCGCAACGCCAATGCGGGCGGACGCAAGACCGCCGAAGCCAGTCGCAAAAGCGCATCCCACAGTGGCTGCAGACCAGCCTACCAGCGATATGGCAACCTGCCGGGTTCTTATCCAGCCATCGGCCAGTCGGCCCAATGGAATGGAGAAGAGCGCGTAGAAGATCGCAAAGAATGTGCCATAGACAAGCCCGATCTCGCTATCGTTCAAGCCGAGGTCCCGTTTGATATCGACAGCCAATATCGTGATGATCTGGCGATCGAGCAAACTGACGGACGCCACCAGCGTCAGCAGCAGCAGCATCACCCATGAACGGCGCCCTGCTCTTTGCTCCACCGCCAACGAAGACTGACCCAATGGCGCGGCGATGTTCCCGCCGGTGCCGTTTTTCAGAGCGGTTGATGCAGGCGTCGTCATCGCGGCGCACGCCCAGAGGCGCCCACTCCGCGAAGGAGACGCACCTCGCCTCCGACGGCTTCACCCATTGCCTGTCCGGCCAACCAGTTATCAGACAATTCATTCCCTTTCGCCTGCTTGCGCTCGCCAGATTTTTCGTGCGGCGATCTTCATGCAGAGATCATGCCAGCCCCGATATTCACGGAAATCGTGTGCCAGAGAGCTGCGCGTTCATTTAATTCTTGAAATGACCGACAGAATTTTCATAAAATTCGCAATCACTTAGAAACCGATGCGGGCATCGGAACAGCAGACCACCGCCCGACCACCCCAAGGCGGGAGCGGCCGGGAGATAGCCCCAGAGATCAGTTTGAATAATCCAGACCGACGCGGGTCTTGCGCTGCGGGGCGCCCGGCTCGGTGCAGGGTCGCGGGAAAACGCCGGAACAATCGCTCCAGCCTGACTTCATGCCGTAAGGTACCTCATTGAGGACCGCCTCGATCTGATCGATCTTGCCGTCCTGAACCTTGAATATCTCAGCAATCTGCCAGGTGTGAGGCTGCCGCAAATTGGTCTTGATCATCTCGCCGGTCGTCAGCGGATATTCGAAAACCGTGCCGGCATGGTCGAAAAAGACGAATGCGAACACCAGCCCGCGCTCCTGATCGACAACCCGGAAACGGCGCTCGCGAATATCCGTATCGAGCCGGAAGCGGCCGGATCGCAATTGCGCATCGCAGCCCAGCGCCATCGTGTTAGGCTGGGTCGGATCACGCGGAGGCGCCTTGCTATTAGTTGTTTGCCGGCCGTTTTCCAAACGATTGCACGTCTCCGTAAACGGCACATCCCGGTGCCCGTCATTATCCTCCAGTCCGGTGAAATATTTATTGGCGATCGCGACCAGTTCTTCCCGCGAGTGACGCTTATTTTCGTTGATGGGCGTGGTGAATGCCGGGTGCGGCTTGCCAAGACCATTGAGCGCCTGAGCGCCTTCAATGGTGCGCCCCCACACCGTCTCGATTTCCGAAATCTTGCCGGCGGCGATCTTCAGGCGGAGTGCCATGATGGCATGACGATCATGATTTTCGACCATCGTACCGATGAAGGCGACTTCCCCGCGCTCGGGATCGGCCGCTATCACCCGATATGACCCCGCGCTGGTCACAGTGCCCCAGGCAGCATCCCCCAGTTCCAGTTCGACGCCATTTTCGGTGAATTTGACATCATCCGCCAGTGGCAGAAAATTGGGGTCCCGCTGTTCCAGTGCCGATAAATAGCGGTCGACATAAGATGTCAGACACGCCCGATCGCACGCCTCGGCCTCCTCCGCATGTGCGGGGTAAGCCATGGCAGCGGACAGCGCCGTCAAACCGATCGCTACACGGCACAAATTGCCAAATTTCATGTTCATCCTACCTCTCCGTTCGCCCTGCCGGGCGGAAATCCTTGCCATTCCACCGAGCGCAGCCAGCCGCCCCGCAGCCAGCAGGCTTCGGGCTGTAAAGCCGGCTGACCGGTGGAGCGCCGAAACACTCCACCGAACTCAGCATCTAGAAATTGAACCGGGCGCCGACCGTGAAGGATCGACCGATGGTGTCGAACAACGACTGGTTCGTCGTTTGCGTCCCGAACACGAAGAATGTCGGGGCGAGCGGCGGCGATTTATCGAACAGATTATTGACCGTCGCGTAGAACTCGACCGAGCCCTGCTTCACTTCGACATCATAACGCAGGGTCAGGTCCGTGTAGAAAGCGGACTTGACGCGCTGGAAGTCGATCCGTGTCGCATCCAGCGTATTATCGTAGCGCCCGGCTTCGATGAAGCGCTCCCGCAAGAGTGCCGAGAACGGACCCTTGGCATAGCGCGCACTGAAGCTGCCCTGCCAATGCGGCACACCGCCCGAAACGCCAGTCTGCCCCGCCCGATCGACACGAGCGGCGCCGGGCAGCTGGGTGGAAAGCTCCTCGACATAGGAGGCCAGCAACCGCAGATTGATGCTGCTGTCGTTTGCGAACCGCCGGTTATAGCTTGCTTCCAGATCGACGCCCTTCGAGATGAACGAGCCGACGTTCAGAAACACGTTCAGAACCTCGGACACGCGTCCGCTCGAATCCCGCCGAATCTGGTCACATAGCGCGGTCGCGCCCGCGAAACATTGATCGACGATATTCTGCGCGCCCAGCGTCGCGATCGCGCCTTTGATATCGATGTCATAATAGTCCGCGGAAATGCTCAGCCCCGGTATGAAGCCGGGCTGATAGACAGCGCCGACGGTCAGCGTATCGGCCCGCTCCGGCTCCAGTTCCGGATTGCCGCCCGTCCGCGCGACAATGACCCGCGTGCCCTCGTCGGGGAAGAACGGATCGCGGACCTGGCCGGCCCCGCCACCTTCCGAGAAACGCTCGACCAGATTGGCTGCACGAATATCCCGCGAGCGCGTGACCCGCAGGCGCAGATCCCGATAGGGCTCCCAGTTGAGACCGGCCTTCCACGTCGTCACGCCCCGGTTGGAGCTATATTTGGTATAGCGCGCCGCGCCGCTCAGCTCGAGCGAGCGGATGCCGGGCAGGTCGCGTGCGAGGGGAATGAGCGTTTCGCCAAACACTTCCCAAAGATCGTATCCACCGGCGATAATCACCGGATTGCCGCGCTCGAACACGCCGCGCCCGCCTTCATAAGCCGTCGGGAAGCCCAGATAGCCCTGGCCGATAGCGGTGCGCGTCATCTGCGACTGCGGGTCCGCATCCTGATCCACCGACTCCTTGCGGTAGCCGCCGCCGAACGCGATCGAAACCGGCCCGGCCCATGAAGAAAACGGCGTTCCAGAGACGCTGACTTCAGCCACATCCTGGCGGATAACCTGGTTTTGCCAGGCCGCGCCGACCACATAATCGATAGCCTCGGCCGATGGCGCGCCGATGCCGAACGGATTGAAGGGCACGCAGCCATCATTAGCATGGGTCAGGGTGGACCGGCAGACGATATCGCCCGTGACAGGGCTACGAACCGCATCGACCGCCCGATAGATATTATTGAGAATCGGATTATTCGAAATCTCAATATACTGTTCATTACGGCCATATTGGTAATAGCCGTTGACCCGCCAGTCGCCGAAGTTGGCATCGAAGCCGGTCGTCAGGCGGAGCGTCTGGCTATCGCTGAGCTGTTCCGTAAAGCCGATATCATAATTTGCCATGCGGCCGAGCGGGAATGAGGTGATATTTTCATCAGCCATCATCTGCCGGACATTCTCGGGCAGAAAGGCATTGTCATCGTAGATCGTCATGGCCCACTGCGAATATTGGCCTGCCGCAGTGCTGTGCCACCTCGCTTTGCTACGGCCATAAAGCGCCTCGGCGAAGATGTTGACGTCATCCGTCACCGCATAGCGCAGATGTCCGAACGCATTGCCCCGCTCCAGTGCCGGGACGACCGAGAAGCTGGTGCCGACATCGACGCCGCTGCCGCCGACATGCGCGACGGCACTTTGCAATGTTCCGTAGTCGAACGGAATCAACTCGCCACCCGGGCCAAACTCCATCCCCTTGAGGGGGCCGCCCGTAATCAGCCCGCCATAGGTGAGCACGGAGGATTTGACGTCGCGCACGACGATCTGGCGCGGACCATTGGGGTCCGGATTGTCGATCGGCCCCCATCCCTGAAGCGCCCAGTCGCGGCCGGAACGATCCCGGATGCCATTGGATTTATAATAATCGATGGCGCCGATGAAATGGGCGCGGCTGCCAAGCGGCGTGCCGAACGACAGCTGTCCCTTATAATTGCCGTTATCGCCACGGCTCGTAATACCGGACTGTAACTGCCCCTTCACGCCGGTATAGGTCGTATCCAGCACGAAGTTGATCACGCCGGCAACGGCGTCGGAGCCATAAGCCGCCGATGCGCCGCCGGTCACAATCTCCACCCGCTGCACGAGGGATTCCGGCAGCAGGTTGATGTCGGTGCTGCCGCCGCTCGTCGTCGGCACAACGCGTCGGCCATCCATCAGCACGAGGCTGCGCTTCGGGTCGAGGCTGCGCAGGTTGAGATAGCTCGCGCCGGCCGCCCCGGTCCACCCGATCCCGGTGCTCTGCGGCACGCTCGAATTGGCGAACTGCGGAAGCTGGGCCACGCCCTCGGCCAGCGTCGTGGGCGCCGTATCACGCAGATAGTCGGTCGCCACCACCGTCACGGGCGTAGGCGCGTTCATGCCATCGCGAACGATGCGCGATCCGGTCACGACAATCGCGCTATCGCCCGTCGCAGGCTCCGCACTGTCGCTGCGTGAAGCGCCTGCCGCCGTGTCGGCCGTCTGGGCAATCGCCTGCCCCACCCCGCCAAAAGAAACTGCCAACGCCAATGCGATCATGCTCGCGCCTTCCCGCAATGTAGCGCAGGTCCAGCGGCTATGGCTTCGATTATCAAACGTCACATCATTCTCCCCATATGCGAGCAGCCTTCTGCTTCTCCACGAACCTTTCAAGCAAATGCCGTGCCATTTCCCCAACTTATTGATAAGAATAGATATTTATATAATATGAAAAATATGCCTCGCTACAGCCGCGCAAGAACGGCCGGCATGCTTCCCAATTTCCTGAACCCGCTTCCGTGAATTGACATTTATGAAAATCCCCCGGAGACATAGGTCCGGTCACCACGGCAATGCCGTTTTCGCAATCACAGGATAGCGTTAAATGATCCCGGCCCCGATCCTTTCTGAAGAATCCTTCAAGCATGAAATCCTTGATCTTCTGACATTCAGTCCGGAGGATGGGCGCATCTGGATGGACGACAAGCGGATGTTGTTGCTCGACGCCGAGACATTCGGGTCCATGCGCGCGGAAATTGTCAATCTTGCCGGGACCGACAGCGCGCGCCGCCTGTTGACGCGCATCGGCTATCAGTCAGGCGTGACGGACGCCCAGGTCGTTGCACGGCGGTGGCCGGCCGACAGCAAGGGGTCCGCGCCGCTCGGCCCCCATATCCACGCGCTGCAAGGCCATATTCGAGTGCAGGAAGTGAGCGTCCGGCGCGATCCGGACACCGCGAAGTTTCTGGAAGGCGAATGGCTTTGGCTGCACGGCGTGGAAGATGATGTGCACATCGATCATTTCGGCGTTGGAACGGAAGCGGCCTGCTGGCTTGAGGTCGGCTACGCGACCGGCTTCGTCTCTACGCTGACGGGAGAGATGACGGTCTTCCGCGAGGTCTCATGCCGCTCGTCAGGCAGCAATGTTTGCCGCGTGATCGGCAAATCGATCGGCTTGTGGGACGATATCTCCGAAGACCTGCACTATCTTGGTATCGATAATGAGCATGACGGTGACAGGGCGCCTTCCGCTTATATCGTGCCGGGCGATGTGCGGTCTGAACCGGCACCGCCGGATGATGCGGACAGAAGCATCGTCGGCACCTCGCCATCCATCAAATCCGCCCTTCATCAACTTCGGGCCGTGGCTCCGACCAAGGCGACCGTTCTCCTCACGGGGGAGAGCGGGGTCGGCAAGGAGCTTTTCGCCCGAGAGTTGCACAATAGCAGCAAGCGCAGCTCCAGCCCGTTCATCGCCATCAATTGCGCCGCAATCCCGGATACGCTGATCGAATCCGAACTGTTCGGCGCCGAGAAAGGCGCTTTTACGGGTGCTGCCCAAACGCGTATCGGCCGGTTTGAG
>Ga0182736_1000697_pt1 | contig 44246 bp, 45 predicted proteins | sample eDN5th30CKraftBY_FD_128882 | JGI IMG/M metagenome (GOLD analysis project Ga0182736, IMG submission 128882) | Enriched backyard soil microbial communities from Emeryville, California, USA - eDNA 5th pass 30_C Kraft BY (version 2) (version 2) | ecosystem: Environmental > Terrestrial > Soil >... | reverse complement strand
CGGCCGGTGCGGCGTTCGCCGCGCAGGTCGGTCAGCCACTGCCAGGCGTCGTCGCCCAGCAGGCGGCCGACGATCTCGCGGTCGGAAAACGACGTGTAGTTGTACGGGATCTCGCGCAAACGCGCGGTAGCCGCAGGCGGAATCGCCGCGGACAGGATTTGGCTGGCGAGGGGGGCGTTCATGGACAACCGGGTAATAGGCCCTTAAAGAATCATTTTATGACATTGCGCGACCGAACCTCTGGCCGCCCCCTTGACGCCGCCTAGAGCGATTGGGGAAAGAACCACAAAAGCCCGGCGGTCATGACCGCATAGCGGGCGAATTTGCCGATGGCCATGTACAGGACGCAGGGCCAGAAAGCCAGCCGCAGCCAGCCGGCCACGGCGCACAGGGGGTCCCCCACCGCCGGCAGCCACGACAGCAGCAGCGCCGGCGGCCCCATGCGGTGCAGCCAGTCGCGGGCGTGCAGGTGCCAGCGGCCGCGCATGCGGTCGCCCATGCCGCCCGGCCGGCCCTGGGGGGACTCGTCGTCGTCCGGCGAGGCGGATTGGGGGTGTTTGTCGCGCCAGCGCTCTAGCGCCCGGTGGGCGCCCAGGCCCATGGCGTAGCTGATGGCGCCGCCCACGGTGTTGCCCGCGGTGGCCACCAGCACGGCCGGCCAGAACATGTCCGGCGCCAGCTTCACGAAACCGAACACCGCCGGCTCGGACCCCAGCGGCAGCAACGTCGCCGAGACCAGGCTGACCAGGAAAATGGCCGGCAGCCCCACTTCGGGCAGGGCCACCAGTCCCAGCAGCCAATGGACGGCATCGAGCAGGCTTTGTTCCATGATGGGCGGCAGTGTAGCCGGTACGGGGCGGGACGCGGCATGCCCCTGTGGTAACCTGCCCCACGCCATTTTTCTTTCACCCCGGCAGTTCGCCACCATGTCCGCCGACTATCTGAAACGCATCCTGACCTCCAAGGTCTACGACGTCGCCGTCGAATCCCCGCTAGAACCTGCTCCCCTGCTGTCCCAGCGAATTTCGAACACGGTGCTGCTCAAGCGTGAAGATACCCAGGCAGTTTTCAGCTTCAAGCTGCGGGGCGCCTACAACAAAATGGCCAACCTGCCGCCGGCGGCCCGCAACCGCGGCGTCATCGCGGCCTCGGCCGGCAACCACGCCCAGGGCGTGGCGCTGGCGGCCAGCCGCCTGGGCTGCCGCGCCGTCATCGTCATGCCCACCACCAGCCCCCAGGTCAAGGTCGACGCGGTGCGCCGGCTGGGCGGCGAAGTGGTGCTGGCCGGCGAAAGCTTCTCGGATGCCTACGCGCACGCCCAGACGCTGGAAAAGAAAGAAAAGCTGACCTTCGTCCACCCCTTCGACGACCCCGACGTGATCGCCGGCCAAGGCACGGTGGGCATGGAGATCCTGCGCCAGCATCCCGGCCCCATCGACGCCATCTTCGTGGCCATCGGCGGCGGCGGGCTGGTGTCGGGCGTGGCCGCCTACGTCAAGCAGCTGCGGCCCGAGATCAAGGTCATCGGCGTGCAGACCGAGGATTCCGACGCCATGCTGCGCAGCGTGCGCGCCGGCCGGCGCGTGCAGCTCAACGACGTCGGCCTGTTTTCCGACGGCACCGCCGTCAAGATGGTGGGCGCCGAGACCTTCCGCCTGACGCGCCAGTACGTCGACGATTTCGTGGTGGTCGATACCGACGCCATCTGCGCGGCCATCAAAGACGTCTTCCAGGACACCCGCAGCGTGCTGGAACCGGCCGGCGCCATGGCGGTGGCGGCCGCCAAGCAGTACGCGATCACCCACAAGCTCAAGGGCAAGACCCTGATCGCCATCGCCTGCGGCGCCAACATGAACTTCGACCGCCTGCGCTTCGTGGCCGAGCGCGCCGAAGTCGGCGAAATGCGCGAGGCCGTGTTCGCCGTCACCATGCCCGAGCAGCGCGGCAGCTTCCGCCGCTTCTGCGAACTGGTGGGGCATCGCAGCGTCACCGAATTCAACTACCGCATATCCGACGCCGAACGCGCCCACGTGTTCGTGGGGGTGCAGGTCGACTCGCCGGCCGAATCCGACAAGATCGCGGCCAATTTCCGCCGCAACGGCTTCGACACGCTGGACCTCACCCACGACGAGATGGCCAAGACCCACCTGCGTCACATGGTGGGCGGCCGCTCGGCCCTGGCCAGCCACGAACTGCTGTACCGCTTCGAGTTCCCCGAGCGCCCCGGCGCGCTGATGCGCTTCCTGAACGCGATGAACCCGGACTGGAACATCAGCCTGTTCCACTACCGCAACCAGGGCGCCGACTACGGGCAGATCCTGATCGGCATCCAGGTGCCGCCTTCCGACAAGAAGCAGTTCAAGGCCTTCGTGGCCGAACTGGGCTACCCGCACTGGAACGAGACCGACAACCCGGCCTACCGGCTGTTCCTGTAGGCGCCGCCCCCCGGGCCGCGCGCGCGGCCGGAAAGCGGAAGGGCCTCCGAAGAGGCCCTTCCTTTCCAGGCACGCACACGTCCGGCGCAAACCTTCGCGGGGTCAGTTGTCACTCGACGGGCAGCGGAGACAACCCGTGCATTCGGCAACCCGCGCCGGACGTGCCGCGTACTTAGAACCGGTGGCGCAAGCCGACGGCCACAGCGGTGCTGCGAACGTCTTCCTGGAACGCATAGTTGTCGCCATACGAGGCGTACGCGTACAGGTTGGTGCGCTTGCTCAGGTCGTACGTGTAGCCCAAGCTGTAGATGTTGGTGGTGGCGTCGTCGCCGGTCAGGCGGTCGTTCTTGGCGTCGGCGCGTTGCCAGGAAGCGAACACCTTGTGGGCGCCCAGCGGCACGCTCAGGCCCAGCAGGTACGAGTTGGCGCGGAAGCCGTCCACCGTGCGGAAGTTGCCGTAGTTCTGCACGCCGGTGGGCAGCGTGTCCAGGTTGGTGCTGACGAACCAGCCGTCGCGCGTCTGGCTGAACGCGGCCGAGACCTTCACCACTTCGAAGTCGTAGGCGCCGCCCACGATGTATTGCTGGATGTGGCCGTCGTTCTTGCCGCCGGCGGTGCTGTTGTCCGGGTTCATGCGGTCGTACGACGCGGCCAGGGTCAGCGGGCCGTTGATGTACTGCAGGCCGGTGGTCAGCACGCGGTTGTTGTCGCCGGTCTGGAAGTTGCCGCCGCTGTTGTCGTTGTTGTCATCGGCGTTGAACGAGTAGCCGATGCCGAACTTCAGGCCCGAGAACGACGGGGTCTGGTACAGCACCATGTTGTCCAGGCGCATCGTGTTGGCCGAGCCGAACGTGGCGCCCATGTTGGCGGTGTCGTAGCTCAGGCTGAAGGGGTCGATGGCGCTGAAGTACTTCGAGGCCAGGTTGGTCTGGCGGCCGAAGTCCAGGCGGCCCCACGAGTCGCTTTGCAGGCCGACGGTGGCCTGGCGCCCGAACAGGCGGCCGCCTTGCGACGAGTTGCCGTTGTTGGGCGAGAAGCCGCCTTCCAGCTGGAACACGGCGCTCAGGCCATCGCCCAGGTCTTCGACGCCGCGCAGACCGAAGCGCGAGCCGCTGCTGACGCCGTCGACCGCGCCGATGCGGCTTTGCTTGTTGCCGCCAGGCCCCTTGATCTGGTTGTAGCCCACGCCCGCATCGATCAGGCCGTACAGCGTGACCGAGGTTTCCGCCTGTGCCGCGCCTGCGAAGCCGGCGGCCAGCGCAACGGCCAGTAGCGTTTTTTTCATGGTGATTTCCTAAAGCGAAGTGACAGGAAAGGTCATGCGCAACCCGCCTGTGCCGTGGGCGAGGCCGGACGGCGCATGTACGAGTAAAAGTATCTTTCCAACCGCAATAGGGATTAACCACGAATTTGGCGAGTTGTTTCTCAAAAAATGAGGTAAACCCGCAACCGCCCTGCGGCAACCACCCCGTATCCCCAGGGGAAACGCCGGTTTTGCGGCGGCGGCACCCCATCGCCGCGGCAGGCCGCGCGCCGGCGATATCCGCCGTGCGCGTTGCATTTGAACAACGCCGATGGCGGATGGCGCCGCGGGCAGCGGCCGGACGAACCTATTCAACGGGGGGTGGGCGGGTAGTCCAGGTCGCCGAAGCTGACTTCGCCGGCTGCCTTGGCCGCTTCCAGTTCGGCGCGCACCTGCGCGCGCGTCTTGCGGCTGGCGGGGCGGGGCTCGGGCGGATAGTCGAGCTCGCCGAAGCTGACCTCGCCGGCGGCCTTGGCCGCCTGCAGTTCGGCGCGCACCTGCTCGCGGGTCTTGCGGGAAGCCGGGCGCGCTTCAGGCGGGTAATCGAGCTCGCCGGACGAGACCTCGCCGGCCGCCTTGGCGGCAGCCAGTTCGGCGCGCACCTGGGCGCGGGTCTTGCCATCGGGGTTTGCAGGCATGGCGGCCACCGTGAACATCGCAGCCATCGACGCGGCTGCCTGGGGCTTCATGATACTTCGCCGGCATGGGCCGCGCCGCGATGCCGGCCGTATCCGGCGCGCACTCTTCCATCACCGGGATAAACCGGCCCTTATTGCCGCTTTACCCTGGAAACCGGCGCGGCGCCGGGGGCGTTTGTCCTCTTGAACGGAACAGACTTTTCCATTTTTGAAGCACATAATCCACACCGTGATGGGATATGTTCTCTACCAGGCATACGAATCCCCTCGAAGACTCTCATGGACATCCAGCTAAACGACATCGCGCTCTTTGTCGAAGTCGCCAAGCGCAAGAACTTCAGCCACGCCGCCGAAGCGCTGAACATGCCGGCCTCGACTTTGTCGCGGCGCGTCAGCGAGCTCGAGCAGGACATCGGCATGAAGCTGCTCAACCGCAGCACCCGGCGCATCGAGCTGACCGAGGCCGGCCTGGTGTACTACGAGCGCTGCCGGCCCATCGTCGAAGAAGCGCGCGTGGCGCACGACCAGTTGCTGGACATGGCCGCCCAGCCCAAGGGCCGCCTGCGCGTGTCGATGCCGTCCAGCCTGGCCCAGCTGTTCCTGCCCGCGGTGATCCAGGATTTCCGCGCGCAGCATCCCGACATCGAGTGCGATTTCGACCTGAACATGCAGCACATCGACCCCATCAGCAATCCGTTCGACCTGGTGCTGCGCTTCGGGCGGCAGCCGGATTCCAGCCTGGTGGCCCGCCAGATCGTGCTGATGGAACATCGCCTGTACGCCTCGCCGCAGTACCTGGCCCTGCACGGCGTGCCCCGCTCGCCGTCCGACCTGGGCCATCACGAATGCCTACGGCCGGCCATGAGCGAGGCGTTCTCGTACTGGGTGCTGCACTCGGGCGAGAAGATCGAGCGCGTGGCGGTGTCGGGCCGCCTGGCGGCCAACAACGTGGGCATGCTGTCGCGCCTGGCCAGCCAGGGCCTGGGCATTGCACCGCTGCTGGTATTCGACACCATCGGCCAGCCGATCCGCAGCAAGGGGCTGGTGCCGGTGCTGCCCGACTGGAGCCTGACGCCGATTCCGCTGTTCGCGCTGCTGCCGTCGCGCACCATTCCCGCCAAGACGCGGGCCTTCCTGGATTTCATCCAGCCACGGCTGACCGACCCGGGTTCGTGGGCCATGGCGGAAGCCGCCTGACCCGTCGACCTATTCGGCGTTGTCGTAGCTGCACACCGTGAACAGCGGCGTGCCGGTGGCCGCCACCTTGCCCGACCCGCCCAGTTCCGGCAGGTCGATGATGGCGGCGGCTTCCACCACGTTGGCACCCAGGCGCTGCAGCAGCTTGATGGCGGCCAGCATGGTGCCGCCGGTGGCGATCAGGTCGTCGACCAGCAGCACACGCTGGCCCGTGCGCACCGAGTCGGTGTGCATCTCGACCGACGAATTGCCGTATTCCAGCGTGTACGACTCGGCCACGGTGCGGTACGGCAGCTTGCCCTGCTTGCGCACCGGCACGAACCCCAGGTTCAGCTCGTAGGCCAGGACGCTGCCGATGATGAAGCCGCGCGCGTCGACGCCGGCCACCAGGTCCAGGCGCTGCCGCATGTAGCGGTAGACGAACAGGTCGATCAGTACGCGGAAGGTGCGGGGGTCTTGCAGCAGGGGCGTGATGTCCCGGAACACGACGCCGGGACGGGGCCAGTCGGGGACGCTGCGGATGGTGCGCCGGATCAGTTCGGCCGAGTCGGTCTGCATGGGCGCACCCCGGAAAAGTGAAGCAACGCGCACTATAACCGCGCCGATGCGCTTAGGCCAGATCGGCGGCCACCAGGCGGCCGCCGCGCAGCGCCAGGCAGCGGTCGACCGTGCCGGGCGGCAGGTCGGCATGCGTCACCAGCACCACTGTGCGGCCGCGCGCGGCGCGCGCCAGGTCGCCCAGGAACGCCGCCTGCGCGGCCGCATCCAGGCCGGCGGTGGGTTCGTCCAGGGCCAGCACCGCGGCCGGCGCCAGCAACGCGCGCGCCAGGCACAGGCGGCGCGCCTGCCCGGCCGACAGCGCGGCGCCCGTCTCGCCCACCCAGGTGTCCAGCCCGTCGGGCAGGCCGCGCGCGAAATCGCCCAACCGGGCGGCCTCCAGCGCCGCCCACAAAGCCGCGTCGTCGGCGCCGGCATCGCCGATCAGCAGGTTGGTGCGCAGCGTTCCCAGGAACACCGGCGCGTCCTGCGCCAGCCACGCCACGCGCCGGTGCAATTCGGCCTGCGCGGCGTGACGCAGGTCGACGCCGCCGTAGCGCACGCAGCCCGACTGCGGGTCTTCCAGGCGCAGCAGCAACTGCAGCAGCGTGGACTTGCCCGCCCCGCTGGGCCCGGTGATGGCCACGCGCTCGCCCGGCTCGATGCGCAGGGCCAGGTCTTCCAGCACGGACACCCCGGACGCGCCGGACGCCGCCGGATAGGCGAAGCGCACCGATTCGAACTCGATGGCGCCCTGCGCCGGCAGCGGCAGCGGCCGGGCCGGGTCGAGCTGGTCGGGCGCCTGCCCGGCCAGGCCCTGGATGCGCCGCGCCGCCGCGACGGCGCCGCCCAGCCGGGCCGCGCCGCGCATCAGCGGGCCGGCCACTTCGAAAATGCCGATCACGGCCAGCAACAAGCCGGCCAGCAGCGGCCCATCCAGGCGCCGTTGCGCCAGCGCGTCCAGGCCGAACCACAGCATCGCCACCACGCAGGCGCCGGCCAGCGCCTGCAATACCCACAAGCCGGCCGCGGCGGTGCGGACCTGCGCATCGCGAGCGCGGGCGGCCGCGGCGCAATGGGACGCGAAACCGGCGCGCGCCTGGGCGCCGGCCTGCATGGCCACCAGGTCGGCATGGCCTTCGACCGCTTCCAGGGTGGCGGCCCGCAGCGCGGCGTGGCTTTCTTGCAGGGCGTGGCCGGGGCGGCGGGCGGCATGCGCCAGCCAGGCCGGCACCAGCAGGCACGCCGCGCCCATCGCCGCGGCCAGCACCCAGCCGGCCGCGGGCACCCAGTGCCCCACCACGGCGGCCAGCAGCGCGCCGGCCAGCGCCGCCGTGGCCATGGGCGCCAGCACATGCAGGAACACCGTATCCAGCGCGTCGACGTCGCCGGTCAGCCGCGCCACCAGGTCGCCGCCGCGATAGCGCGCCAGCTGGCGCGGCGTCAGCCGCACCAGCGACGCGAACACGCGGGTGCGCAGGTCGGTCAGCAGGCGCAGGGTGGCCGCATGCCCCACCAGGCGTTCGGCGTAGCGCGCGGCGATGCGCACGAACGACAGCAGCCGTACCAGCGCCGACGGCACGAACAGGTTGAAGGCCGTGCCGGCGCCGGCCAGCGCGGCGGCGCTGAGAAACCAGCCCGACACGCCCAGCAGCGCGACGCCCGCGGCGACGGTCAGCAATGCCAAGGCCAGCGCGGCCAGCAGGCCGCCGCAACGGCGGCGGTACAGCGGCGGCAGCAGGCGCAACAGCGACTTCACGCCGGCTCCAGCTTGCCGTGCGCCAGGCGCAGCGCACGCGGCAGGCGCCGCGCCACCGCCGGGGCATGGGTGGCCAGCAACAGCGTGCGCCCGCGCGCGAACGCCAGGATCTCGTCCAGCACCTGCGCCTGGGTGGCCGCGTCCAGGTGCGCGGTCGGCTCGTCCAGCAGGATCAGGCCCGGGTCGCGCAGGTACAGGCGCGCCAGGGCCACCCGCTGCGCCTGGCCGCCGGACAGGCCGTGTCCGCGGCTGCCCAGCGGCGCGTCCAACCCGCCCGGCAGCGCTTCGGCGAAATCCAGCACGCGCGCGCACCGGGCGGCGTCGCGCACTTGCGCGTCGGTCGCGTCGGGCCGGCCGAGCCGGATATTGGCGGCGATGCTGCCGGCGAACAGATAGGGCCGCTGCCCGACCAGAGCCACGCGGGCGCGCAGCGCGGCCTCGTCCCAGTCGGCCAGCGGCCGGCCATCCAGCACGATGTCGCCTGCGCCCGGGCGCAGGCGACACACGGTTTCCAGCAAAGTGGTCTTGCCGCTGCCGCTGGCGCCCATCAAGGCCACGTGCTCGCCGGGCTGCAGTATCAATTGCGCCGCATCCAGCACCGGCTGCGGCCGCCCCTCGGCCTGCACGGTCAGGCCCCACACGCGCAGGGCGGCTGCGCGGGAAGCGGGAAGGTGGGATGGGGTCGGACACCCTGCGGGATGCTTCGTGCCCACAGAGACTGTCGCAGCGGGTGTCAGACACCTGCCCAGACTGAGGCCGCCGCTACTGTCGGCAGGTGTCTGACGCCTTTCGTGTCCACATTGCCGCGACACGTCCGGCAAACCGTCGAATGCCGCGGCGATCTGCGACGCCGCGGCGCGCGCCGCGGCGCGGTCGTGGTAGTGCGCGGCGAACTGGCGCAGCGGCGCATAGGCCTCGGGCGCCATCAGCAGGCAGAAGAAGCCGACCTGCAGCGTCAGGGGCGTGGCGCGCAGGTCCAGGAAGCCCAGGTAGGTCAGGCCGAAATAGACGGCCATGCCGGCCACGCCCAGCGCGGCGAAGAATTCCAGCACGGCCGACGACAGGAACGCGATGCGCAACACCGCCATCGTGCGCTCGCGCACGGCTTCGCTGGCGCTGGCCACGGCGTTCGCCTCGGCTTGCGCGCGGCCATACAGTTTCAGGGTGGACAGCCCGCGCAGGCGGTCGGCAAAAAACCCCGACAGCCGGGCGAACGCGCGCAAGTGGCGGCGGCTGGCCGCCTCGGCGCCCCACCCCACCAGCGCCATGAACAGCGGGATCAGCGGCGCCGTCACCAGCAGCAGCAGGCCCGCCACCACGTCGAACGGCAGCAGCACGGCCGCGAAGGCCAGCGGCAGCACGGCGGCCGACGCCGCGGCCGGCAGGTAGCGCGCGAAGAATCCGTCCAGCGCCTCGACCTGGTCGACCACGGCGCTGGCCAGTTCGCCCGACACGCGGCCGCGCGACCAGGCCGGCCCGCGCGCCAGCAGGCGATCGAACAAGGCCAGCCGCACCCCTTGCTTGATATGCTCGGCGGCCCGCGCGCCGGCCTTTTCACCCAGCCAGGCCAGCCCGGCACGCACCAGGATCAGCGCAACGATGGCGCCGATGGCGCCGGCCAGATCGGCGCGCGGCGCCTGGCCCGCGACCGCGGCATCCAGGACCCGCGCCAGCAACCAGGCCTGCAGCACCAGCAAGATGCCGCCCACCAGCGGCGCGGCCGCGGCCAGGGCCAGGGGCGCGCGCGCCGTCCGCGCCTGCGCGCCCAGCCAGCGCGCCTGTTCGCGCGGCGGCTTGCCCGGCGCCACGGCCGGGCCGGGCCCCGGGCCCGCGGCGCCGCTCACGCCTGGCCGGACGTCTTGGCCGGATCGTGCTCGGCGCCCTCGCGCAGCTCAAACCACATGGCGTTGAGGATGCCGAACGCACAGGCCAGGCTCAAGCCGAGAATCCACGAGAAATACCACATGCGTGCGAGCTCCTAATAGGAATTGGGCGTGCCGTCGACCGATTCGTGGGTGACCTTGCCGCGCATCACCCGATACACCCAGGCGGTGTACAGCGTGATGATGGGCAGGAAGAACCCCACGGCCAGCAGCATGATCCACAGCGTCAGCCGGCTGGACGAGGCGTCCCAGATGGTCAGGCCGAAGCGCGGGTCGGTCGAGGACGGCATCAGGAACGGGAACAGCGCCACGCCGACCGTCAGGATGATGCCCGTCACGGCCAGCGCGGACACGACGAACGCCAGCCAGTGCACGCGCACGGTCAGCAGCAGCGCCACCAACAAGGCCCCGCCCACGCCCAGCGCGGGCGCGGCCCATGCCAGCGGCCATTTGGCGAAGTTGGCCATCCAGCCGCCAGGCTGCACCGCCACCGCCTTGGCCAGCGGATCCGACGGCGCCACCGCGTTGACCGCGCTGGTGATGGCGTGGCCGTCGATGCCGCCCGCCACCCAGAACCCGCCGGCCACGAACAGCAGCGCGGTCAGCACGGCGGCGATGCGTCCGGCATGGCGCGCCCGCTCGGCCACCGCGGCATCGGTGCGCCAGGCCAGCACCACGGCACCGTGCATGGCCAGCATGGTCACGCTGAGCAGGCCGGCCAGCAGCGCGAACGGACTGAACAACTGGTAGAAGTGCCCGTAGTACTCGGGGCGCAGCAGGTTGGTGTCGAAGCCGAACGGCACGCCCACGACCAGGTTGCCCATGGCCACGCCGAACACCAGCGAGGCCAGCACGCCCGAGGCGCACAGCACGCGGTCCCAGGTGGCGCGCCAGCGGGTGCCTTCCATCTTGCTGCGGTACTTGAAGCCCACCGGCCGCACGATCAGCGCCACCAGGGCCAGCATCATGGCCAGGTAGAAGCCCGAGAACGACGCGGCGTACAGCAGCGGCCACGCGGCGAAGATGGCGCCCCCGGCGGTAATCAGCCATACCTGGTTGCCTTCCCATACCGGGCCCACCACGTTGATCACCACGCGGCGCTCGGCGTCGGTGCGCGCCACCACCGGCAGCAGCGCGGCGATGCCCAGGTCGAAGCCGTCCATCACGGCGAAGCCGATCAGCAGCAGGCCCAGCAGCGCCCACCAGATCACCCGCAAGGTGGCATAGTCGAAAGGAATCAGACTTTCCATGTGCGATCTCCGTGGTTAGTAGGCATCGACGGCGGCGGCCACCGGATCGCCCTGCGCCGGGCGCGGCGCGGGCGCGTCGGACTTGGGCCCGGCCTTGATGGCGTGCAGCATCACCTTCACGCCGACGATCAGCAGCACCGTGTACAGCACCAGGAAGATCGTCAGGCTGATGGCCAGGTCGGTCAGCGTCAGCCCGGACGCGGCGTAGTACGTGGGCAACACGCCCTCGATCACCCATGGCTGGCGCCCGTACTCGGCCACGAACCAGCCGGACTCGATGGCCACCCACGGCAGGGGCAGGCTCCACAGGGCGATCTTCAGCAGCGCGGGGCGGCTGTCCAGCCGGCCGCGCGAGGCCAGCCAGAAGGCCACGGCGAAGAACAGGATCAGGTACAGCCCCACCGCCACCATGATGCGGAACGCCCAGAACAGCGGCGCCACGTTCGGGATCGTGTCCAGCGCCGCCTGCCGGATGTCGGCCTCGGTCGCCTTGCTCAGGTCGGGCTGGTGGCGCTTGACCAGCAGCGCGTAGCCCAGGTCCGGCCACATCTTGTCCAGCGTCATGCGGGCCTGGGTATCTTGCGGGTTGGCGCGGATGCGCTGCATCGCCTCGTAGGCCACCAGGCCTTCGCGGATGCGGAATTCCGCCCGCTTGACCAGGTCGTCGATGCCCAGCAGCGGCGTGGTCAGCGAACGCGTGCCGATGATGCCCATGACGTAGGGGATCTCGATGGCGAAGTCGTTCTTGCGCTCGGCCTGGTTGGGAATGGCGAACAGGTTGAAGCTGGCGGGCGCGGGCTCGGTGTGCCACATGGCTTCCATGGCCGCGATCTTCATCTTCTGGTGCTCGGTGGTCAGGTAGCCGCTTTCGTCGCCCAGCACCACCACCGACAGGGCCGAGGCCAGGCCGAAGCTGGCCGCCACCGCCATGGAACGCTTGGCCAGGTCCACGTGGCGGCGCCGCAGCAGGTACCACGCGCTGATCGACATCACGAACATCGCGCCGGCCACGTAGCCCGCGCTGACCGTGTGCACGAACTTGGCCTGCGCCACCGGGTTGAGCACCACCGCGGCGAAGTCGGTCATTTCCATGCGCATGGTGTCGGGATTGAACACCGCGCCCACCGGGTTCTGCATCCAGCCGTTGGCGATCAGGATCCACAGGGCCGAGAAATTGGTGCCGAACGCCACCAGCCAGGTCACGGCCAGGTGGCCCACCTTGGACAGGCGGTTCCAGCCGAAGAAGAACAGGCCCACGAAAGTGGCTTCCAGGAAGAAGGCCATCAGGCCTTCGAGCGCCAGCGGCGCGCCGAACACGTCGCCCACATAGTGGCTGTAGTACGACCAGTTCATGCCGAACTGGAATTCCATCACCACGCCGGTGGCCACGCCCAGCGCGAAATTGATGCCGAACAGCGTGCCCCAGAACATGGTCATGCGGCGCCAGATATCGCGGCCCGTCATGACGTACACGCTTTCCATGATGGCCAGGATGAACGACAGGCCCAGCGTCAGCGGCACGAAGATGAAGTGGTACATGACCGTCGCGGCGAACTGGAAACGCGACAGGTTGACGACGTCGAGATCAATCATGGGCGGCTCCCGGCAAGACAGCAAACCACGATGGCACGCGAACGTCGCGGCCGGTACAACAGCTGCCCCATGATAAGGGCGTCTCAGGCAACTTCATAGCCTCGTTCCCGATTGTGCGCCGCGGCGTCATTCCCGGCCCCGCAGCTTGCCGGCAAAATCCAACACTTTCTGTACCTTGGTGCCCAGCTTCATCAGGCGCTGCAGCGTCTCGGGCGGCAGGCCGTGCACCTCGTCGAACCAGCCGGTCGACAGTTCGATGAGTTCGAGCATTTCGCGCATGCGCTGCTGGGCATAGGCCTCGGATTCGCCGGCGGGCGGCAGCAGCAGCGTATCGCGCAGCAGCGTCAGGGTGGGGTCGACCTCGCGCTTGCGCTTTTCTTCCATCAGGATGCGGAAGATTTCCCAGACGTCTTTGGGGGTCTCGAAGTAATCGCGCCGGTCGCCCACCTGGTGCACCAGCTTCACCAGCCGCCACGACTGCAATTCCTTCAGCCCCAGGCTGACGTTCGAGCGCGAAAAGCCCAGGGCTTCGGCAATGTCGTCCGCATGCAGCGGCTGCGGGGCCAGGAACAGCAGCGCGTAGATCTGCCCCACCGTGCGGTTCACGCCCCAGCGGCTGCCCATTTCGCCAAAATGCAGCACGAAGCGTTCGGTCTGGGGGCTGAGCGGCATGATTTGTTACTTAGATTTCAGTAATTCCTGGAATTATCGAATTAACTAAAATCAAAAGCAAGCCAAAAAAATGGCCGCACAAGGCGGCCATGTTGTATTTGGAGAAATGTATGGGCGAACCGCGGCCCTCAGGCCCGGACGGCGACGGCTTCCGATACCCGCCGGGCTTTCTCGCGCGCCGCGTCCACGTCGGCCGCGGTGGCCAGCCCCACGCCCATGCGGCGCTTGACGTACGACTCGGGCTTGCCGAACAGCCGGATGTCGGTGCCCGGCTCGGCCAGGGCCCGCGCCACGTCGTGATACGACACCCCGCGCGCGTCCACCCCGCCGTAGATCACGCTGCTGGCGCCCGGCTGGCGCAGCGACGTATCCACCGGCAGGCCCAGCAGGGCGCGCGCATGCAGTTCGAATTCGCTTTGCACCTGGCTGATCATGGTGACCATGCCGGTGTCGTGCGGCCGCGGGCTGACTTCCGAGAACCAGACCTGGTCGCCCGCCACGAACAGCTCGACGCCGAACACCCCCAGCCCGCCCAGTTCGCCGGTGATGGCGCGGGCGATCTCGCGGGCCCGTTCCAGCGCCACGGGCCGCATCGGATGCGGCTGCCAGCTTTCGACGTAGTCGCCGTCGACCTGGCGGTGGCCGATGGCCTCGCAGAAGCGGGTCTCGATGGTGCCGTCGGCGCCGCGCGCCCGCACGGTGAGCAGGGTGATTTCGTAGTCGAAGCGGATGAAGCCCTCGACGATGATGCGGCCGGCGCCCACCCGGCCGCCTTCCTGCGAATAGCGCCAGGCGGCCGCGATGTCGTCGGGGCCGTGGATGACCGACTGGCCCTTGCCCGACGACGACATGACGGGCTTGACCACGCAGGGGTAGCCGATGCCGCCGTCGATGGCCTGGCGCAGGTCGGCCTCGGTGTCGACGAAGCGGTAGGGCGACACCGGCAGGCCCAGCGTCTCGGCGGCCAGCCGGCGGATGCCCTCGCGGTTCATGGTCAGGTGGGCGGCCCGCGCCGTGGGCGTGACGCGCACCGTGCCGGCGGCCTCGAGCTCGACCAGGACGTCGGTGGCAATGGCCTCGATCTCGGGCACGACCACGTCGGGGCGTTCCTGTTCGATGACCCGCCGCAGGGCCGCGGCGTCGGTCATGGGAATCACGTGGGCGCGGTGTGCCACCTGCTGGCCGGGCGCGTCGGCGTAGCGGTCCACGGCGACGACCTCGACCCCCAGCCGCTGCAGGGCGATGGTGACTTCCTTGCCGAGTTCGCCGGCCCCCAGCAGCATGACGCGGGTGGCCGAACCGGACAGGGGGGTTCCAAGCACGGGCGCGGGAAAGGAAGACATGATGGCAAGCATGGTAGAGAGTTGAAACGGAAAATTGCGGCGCCAGCATGCCATAGCCCCCCGGCGGCGGCAACCTGCCATACTACGATTAAAATCCGCCCATGACCGACCATCCCCCCTTCTCGTCCGGCGCCGCGCTCGATTCCGCGCGCCGTACCCTGCAGATCGAGGCCCAAGCCATCGCCGACCTGTCCGCGCGCCTGGACGGCGACTTCGCGCGCGTGGTCGACATGCTGCTGGCCTGCCGCGGGCGCGTCGTGGTCAGCGGCATCGGCAAGACCGGCCACATCGCCCGCAAGATCGCCGCCACCTTCGCCTCGACCGGCACGCCGGCGTTCTTCGTGCACGCCGCCGAGGCCATCCACGGCGACCTGGGCATGGTCACCCGCGACGACGTCCTGATCGCCATCTCGCATTCCGGCTCCGGCCAGGAACTGCTCACCATCCTGCCGGTGGCCCGCCGCATGGGTGCCGGTCTGGTGGCCATCACCGGCAACCCGGCCTCGGAACTGGCGCAATTGGCCGACCTGCACCTGGACACCAGCGTGGCCCAGGAAGCCTGCCCGCTGAACCTGGCGCCCACCGCCAGCACCACGGCCGCGCTGGCCCTGGGCGATGCCCTGGCCGTGGCCTGCCTGGAAGCGCGCGGCTTCGGCCCCGAAGACTTCGCCCGGTCGCACCCCGGCGGCACGCTGGGCCGCCGCCTGCTGACGCACGTGCGCGATGTCATGCGCCAGGGCGCGGCCCTGCCCATCGTGGCCGAAGACGCCACGCTGTTCCCGGCCCTGGAAGAAATGTCCGCCAAGGGCATGGGCATGACCATCGTGGTCGGCGCCGCCGGCAAGCCGGTGGGCATCTTCACCGACGGCGACCTGCGCCGCCTGATCGAACGCCACGGCGACGTCCGCAACCTGACCGTCGCGCAGGGCATGACCCGCATGCCCCGCAGCATCGGCCCCGATGCCCTGGCCGTAGAGGCCGCCCGCCAGATGGACGACCAGCGGCTCAGCCAGATGCTGGTGGTGGACGCCGACGGCGCCCTGCTGGGCGCCTTGCACATGCACGACCTGATGGCCGCCAAGGTAGTATGAACATGACCTCTTCCCGTTCCACCCTCCACCCCGCCGAAGCCCTGGTGCTGGCCCGCATCGCGCCGGCCGTGCGCGAGCGGGCGGCCGCCGTGCGCCTGATGGTGTTCGACGTCGACGGCGTGCTCACCGACGGCAGCCTGTACTACGGCGAAAACGGCGAACTGTTCAAGCGCTTCCACGCGCTGGACGGCCACGGCCTGCGGCTGCTGATCGAAGGCGGCCTGAAAGTCGCCCTGATCACCGGCCGCGCGGGCCCCATCGTCGACCGCCGCGCCGCCGAGCTGGGCATCGCCGAAGTCATGCAGGGCGTGCGCGACAAGGCGGCCGCCCTGGCGGAACTTGCCCAGCGCAGCAGCGTCGAACTCAACCAGACGGGCTACATGGGCGACGACATCATCGACCTGCCCGCCATGCAGCGCGCGGGCTTTTCCGCCAGCGTGCCCAATGCGCCGGGGTACATCGCCCAGGCCGCCCACTGGGTCGCCTCGCGGCCGGGCGGCGGCGGCGCGGTACGCGAATGCTGCGACCTGCTGCTGGCCGCGCAAGGCCGGCTGGGCGCCTTCATGACGGCGCCTGGCCTGCTCGGCCCCGGCGCCATCCAGTAACCTCGTCCTGCCTGCATGAAAGAACGTTTTCCTTCCCTGATCGCGCTGGCGCTGCTGGTTGCACTGGTCGTCGGCACCTGGTGGGCCGCCGACTACGCACAGCGCGCCATCCCGATCGACCCGCCGCGCCGCCTGACCCACGAAATGGATTCCTGGGCGCGCGGCTTCGTCATGCTGCGCACCGCCCCCGACGGCAAGCCCATCAACCGCCTGGAAGGCCAGTACGCCGAGCACTTCCCCGACGACGATTCCTATCACGTCACCGACCCGCGCGCGATCGGTCAGCAGGAAGCCAACCCCATCACCGTCGGCACCTCGAAGACGGCCATCATGGAAAAAGGCGGCAAGCGCATCATCATGAACGGCGAGGCCCACGTGCACCGCCAGCAAGACGCCAACAACGACGCGCTGGACGTGCGCAGCGAGCAGCTCATCATCCTGCCCGACGACGACGTGGTCTACACCGACCTGCCGGCCGTCGTGCTCAAGGGCAATTCGCGCATGAGCGGCACCGGCATGCACTACAACAACAAGACCCGGCAACTGCAGGTCTCGGCGTCCACCGGCGTCGAGATCGCCGGCTCGGAAACCCGCAAGCGCCCTTCGGGCGAGTCAACCCAGAACCCACCATGACGCACTCACGGATCCCCCCCGCCTCGACACCGTCGTTTGCCGCATGGCAAATGTTTTGCGGCGCCCTGCTGCTGGGCGCGGCCGCCTGCGCGCACGCGCAGCAACAGACGACGCCCGCCGAAGAACCCAGCACGCTGATCCTGTCCGACACCCTGCACTACGACGACGTCAAGCGGCAAAGCATCTTCACCGGCAACGTGGTGCTCACCCGCGGGCTCATGAAGCTCACGGCCGACCAGCTCGAAGTCCACGAAGACGCTTCCGGCAACCAGCATGGCACGGCCACCGCCAACAAGGGCAAGATCGTCACCATCCGCCAGGAACGCCCCGAGAACTTCGAAGTCATCGAGGGCAAGGGCCTGCGCGCCGAATACGATAGCAACAAGAGCCAGTTCGACCTGATCGGCCAGGCCATCATCACCCGTTTCATCTGTGGCAAGCCGTTCGACACGATCCGTGGCGAACGGGTGCGCTACAACGAAAAGACGGGCGTCTACCAGGCCCAGGGCGGGCCCAACTCGTCGGCGCCGGGCGGGCGGGTGCGCTCGCTGGCCGAGCCGCGCGCCAAGACCGACGCGGCCATCGCCGAATGCCGCGCCGCCAAGGGCGGCAAGGGTGGCGGCAGCACCAAGCCGACGGGCGGCTAGCCGCCCGTCCGCCCCCGCCTTTTCCCGCCGCTTTCCACGCATCCACCATGACCCAGATATCCACGCCGCCCTCCAGCTTGCCCGCCTCCGGGGTCGCGCAGGGCAGCCTGCGCGCCACCGGCTTGCGCAAGGTGTACAACGGCCGCACGGTCGTGCAAGACGTCTCGCTGTCGGTCGTCAGCGGCGAAGTGGTCGGCCTGCTGGGCCCCAACGGCGCCGGCAAGACCACCAGCTTCTACATGATCGTCGGGCTGGTGCCGGCCGACGCGGGCCGCATCGAGATCGACGGCTCGCCCATCACCTCGATGCCCATCCACAAGCGGGCCCGCATGGGCCTGTCGTACCTGCCGCAAGACGCGTCGGTGTTCCGGCGCCTGACCGTCGAACAGAACATCCGGGCCGTGCTCGAACTGCAGGTCGACGCCCAGGGCAAGGGCCTGTCCGAACCCCAGATCAAAGAACAGCTGGAAGCGCTGCTCGACGAACTGCAGATCGGCCATATCCGCGGCAACGCGGCGATCTCGCTGTCGGGCGGCGAACGCCGCCGCGTGGAAATCGCCCGCGCGCTGGCCACGCGCCCGCGCTTCATCCTGCTCGACGAACCGTTCGCCGGCGTCGACCCGATCGCGGTGATCGAAATCCAGCGCATCGTGCGCTTCCTGAAAGGCCGCGGCATCGGCGTGCTGATCACCGACCACAACGTGCGCGAAACGCTGGGCATCTGCGACCGCGCCTACATCATCAGCGAAGGCAAGGTACTGACCGACGGCCAGCCCGACGAGATCGTCGGCGACCCGGCCGTGCGGCGCGTGTACCTGGGCGAACACTTCCGCATGTAACCGCCCCACCCCTGGGAAAACCCTTTCCCAGGGACGCGCTCTCTGGCGTGCCCGGAACTTGTCCCAGAGCAACTTGTTTTACCCCACAGAGTCTATACACTAGTACTGACGGCCGGCGCTCGCCGCGACGGCCCCCGGTTCGCTTCAACCCCCTCTACAGGAGACCCCTTTACCCCATTTCCCCGCGCGCTACGCGCACCCATTTCTCTTTTTTATCCCGAAGGAGAGCGCACTATGAACCTGAGCATCTGCGGTCGTCATCTCGACGTCACCCCGGCCATCCGGGAATATGTCATGAATAAACTGGCGCGAGTGCTGCGGCATTTCGATCATGTGATCGATACCCAGGTCATGCTCTCGGTAGAGCCCCTGCGGCATAAAGCCGAAATCACCATGCGACTGCGCGGCAAGGACATCCATTGCGAAGCCGTGGATGAAAACCTTTACGCAGCCATCGACCTGCTGGCCGACAAAATCGACCGCCAGGTCCTCAAGCACAAAGACAAGGTGCAAAGCCACACGGCAGAGTCAGTGAAGCGACAAGCCGCTGCCATCACGCAGCAAACCCCGTAGTCCCGCGCCTCACTTCCGCTCGCGCCGCGCATGCGCCCGAGCTTGAACCTTGAGATCCCACCGGCGGATCTACCCGACCCGGTGTCCCGCAGGATGCAGTAACAATCCCGCCGGGACATCGGCAAGTCTCCCCCCCTGAAGCCCCCCGCCTCTCCCATTACCGCCCGGAACCGTCTATGCTTGCCGGATTCTCAACAGGCGAGCGGCCGCAGCCGGTTTTTGCACTGCGGCATATAACCATATAATGACCCGCATGAATCACTTGTCGCGCATCCTTCCCGCCGGCAACGTCGTGCTCGACATGCACGCCACCAGCAAGAAACGGGCGTTCGAGCAGGCCGGGCTACTCTTTGAAAACCATCACGGCCTGGCCCGGACCATCGTGTTCGACAGCCTGTTCGCCCGCGAACGGCTGGGGTCCACGGCGCTGGGCCAGGGCGTGGCCGTGCCGCACGGCCGCGTCAAGGGGCTGGAAGAACCGCTGGCGGCGTTCATCCGCCTGGCGCAGCCGGTGGCCTTCGACGCGCCCGACGGCCAGCCGGTCGCCATGCTGATGTGCCTGCTGGTGCCCGAAACCGCCACCCAGCAGCACCTGGACATCCTGGCCGAGCTGGCCCAGCTGATGTCCAACAAGGCGCTGCGCGAGGCCCTGGCCACCGAGGCCGACCCCGCCGAAGTCCACCGCATGCTCACCACAGGCCAACGCTGACGCTCGCGGAACCGCTGCCATGCTTACCGTGCAGGAACTGGTCGACGACAACGCCGACAACATCCCGTTCAACTGGATCGCGGGCCACGGCGCCGCCGAACGCGCGATCCGCGACGACGGCATGGCGGCCGCCGACCTGGTCGGCCACCTGAACCTGATCCACCCGTCGCGCATCCAGGTGTTCGGCCAGGAAGAACTGGCCTACTACAGCCGCTTCGACCTGCGCCGCCGCACCCACCACATGGACGAGCTGCTGATCGGCGGAGTGCCGGCCATCTTGCTGGCCGACGGCCTGTCGCCCCCGCAAGACCTGATCGACCAGTGCGACCAGCACCAGGTGCCCCTGCTGTCCACCCCGGTGGCGGCCGCCCAGTTGATCGACCTGCTGCGCATCTACCTGGGCAAGAAACTGGCGCCCACCACCACGGTGCACGGCGTCTTCATGGACGTGCTCGGCCTGGGCGTGCTGATCACCGGCGAATCCGGGCTGGGCAAGAGCGAACTGGCGCTCGAGCTGATCTCGCGCGGGCACGGCCTGGTGGCCGACGATGCGGTCGAGTTCTCGCGCATCGCACCCACCATGATCGAGGGCCACTGCCCCCCGCTGCTGCAGAACATGCTGGAGGTGCGCGGCCTGGGCCTGCTGGATATCCGCACCATCTTCGGCGAGACCTCGGTGCGCCGGAAGATGCGCCTGAAGCTTATCGTGCACCTGGTGCGCGCCACCGCGCAAGACAAGTTCGAACGCCTGCCGCTGCAGGACATCACCCAGGACATGCTGGGCCTGCCGGTGCGCAAGGTCATGCTGCAGGTGGCCGCGGGCCGCAATCTGGCGGTGCTGGTCGAGGCCGCCGTGCGCAACACCATCCTGAAGCTGCGCGGCATCGACACCCTGGGCGAATTCATGGAACGCCAGGCCATGGCGATCCTGCAAAGCAGCAAATAACCCGCCTTTCGCCGCGTGACACGCTACCAGGCGCTGGCCGACGATATCGCGCGCACGATCCGCGAAGGCATCCTGCGCGAAGGCGATCGGCTGCCCTCGGTGCGCGAGGCCTGCGCCACGCGCGGCGTCAGCCCGTCCACTGTATTCCAGGCCTACTACCTGCTGGAAGCGCGCGGCCTGGTGCGCGCCCGGCCGCGCTCGGGCTATTACGTGCGTGCGCTGCCGCAGGCCCTGCCGCCCGAGCCCGATACGTCCCGGCCCGGCGGCGGCTCGACCTCGCTGGCCATCAGCGACCGCATCTTCGGCATCCTGGACTCGGTGCGCGACCGCGACGTGGTGCCGCTGGGCTCGGCCTTCCCGGCGGCATCGCTGTTCCCGCTGGAACGCCTGGGCCAGGCCATGTCGGGCTACCTGCGCCACCTGGACCCGCACGACGTCACCGAGGGCCTGTCGCCGGGCAACCCGCACCTGCGCCGCCTGATCGCGCTGCGCTACCGGGCCGGCGGCGTGCCGGTGGCGCCCGACGACATCGTCGTCACCACCGGCGCCCTGGAAGCGCTGAACCTGTGCCTGCACGTGACCACCCGGCCCGGCGACGCGGTGATCGTCGAATCGCCCACCTTCTACGGCGCGCTGCAGGCCCTGGAACAGCGCGGGCTGAAGGCGGTCGAGGTGCCCACGCACCCGCGCTGGGGCATCGACCTGGATGCACTGGAAACCGCGATCGCGCGCCATGCCCCCAAGGCGTGCTGGCTGATGACGCAATTCCAGAATCCGCTGGGCAGCCTGATGCCGAACGAGAAAAAGCGCGACCTGGTGGCGCTGCTGGCACGCCACGAGATCCCGCTGATCGAAGACGACGTCTACAGCGAGCTGTATTTCGGCGACGCGCGCCCCGTCTCGGCCAAGGCCTACGACCGACACGGCCTGGTGCTGCACTGCAGTTCGTTTTCGAAATGCCTGGCGCCGGGTTTCCGCATCGGCTGGACGGTGGCCGGCCGCTACGCGCAGGCGGTGCAGCGCCTGAAGCTGGTGACCACGCTGTCGGCCTCGGGCCCATCGCAAGGGGCGCTGGCGCAATACCTGGAACAGGGCGGCTACGATCGCCACCTGCGCCGTCTGCGCGGCGCCCTGGCCCTGCAGCAGGAACGCATGCTGGATGCGGTGGCGCGCTATTTCCCGCCGGGCACCCGCGTCACCCGCCCGCAAGGTGGGTTCTTCCTGTGGCTGGAAATGCAGCCGGACGCCGACGCGCTGGCGCTGCACCGCGCCGCGCTGGCGCACGGCATCAGCGTGGCGCCCGGGCCGATCTTCTCGGCCAGCGGGCAATTCGGCAACGCCCTGCGCCTGAACTACGGCCACCCCTGGGACGACCGCCTGGAAGACGCCATGCGCCTGCTGGGCCGCCTGGCCGGCGGCGCCGCGTAGGGCCGGTTGCCCGGCCCCCGGGGGTCAGTTCAGGGTGGACGCGTCGCGCACGCGCTTGACCTCGAACGGCATCACGCCGCCGGCCTCGTTGCCCCAGCTGGACCGGATGTACGAAACCAGCGCGGCGACGTCGGCATCACCCAGCACCGGCGCGAACGGCGGCATGCCGTGCGGCCGCGGATTGGCGGCGGTGGCCGGCGCGAAACCGCCGTCGAGCACCATGCGGATGGCGTTGACCGGCGACGGCGCCGTCACGGTGGGGTTGCCCGCCAGCGCGGGCCAGGCCATGCCGCTGCCCTGCCCCTGTTCCTGGTGGCATTGCACGCAATACTGCGCATACAACTTGCCGCCCCGGTCCAGCAGCGCCGCGGACGGCGCTTCGGCCCGTGCGGGCCCGGCCGCCGGCACCGCCGGCAGGGATTTCAGGTACGCGCCCATGGCCAGCGCATCGCCGTCGCTCAGGTATTGCGAGCTGCCCAGCACCACTTCGGCCATCGGCCCGCCCGCGGTGGAATGCCGCGCCATGCCGGTTTGCAGCAACATGGCGATGTCTTGCGCGCTCCAGTCGCCCAGGCCGGCGGCCGGGTCGCCGCCCAGCGGCGGCGCATACCAGTCCAGCCCGGCGATCAGCCCGCCCGCCAGGCCATCGGCGGCGCGGGTGGCGCCCAGCCAGTTGCGCGGCGCATGGCAGGCCGCGCAATGGCCCAGCCCCTCGACCAGGTAGCGGCCGCGGTTCCATTGCTGGTTTTCGCCGGATTCGGGCGGACGCACGCCCGGGCTGAAGTACAGCGCGCGCCAGAAGGCCAGCAGGCTGCGCTGGTTGTACGGGAAATCCAGCTCGTGCGGCCGGCTGGGTTGGCTGGCCGGCTCGACCGTACGCAGGAAGGCGAACAAGGCATCCGAATCGGCCCGCGTGATGCGCGTGTATTCGGTATACGGAAACGCCGGGTACAGCAGGCTGCCGTCTTTCGACTTGCCGTTGTGCAGCGCCTGCCAGAAATCGTCGGCGCTCCAGGCGCCGATGCCGGCTTGCGGATCGGGGGTGATGTTCGGGCCGTACAGCGTGCCGAACGGCGTGGGGATGGGCGTGCCGCCCGCATAGGCCTGGCCGCCCTGCGTCGTGTGGCAGGCCATGCAATTGCCCAGCCGCGCCAGGTAGCGGCCCTGCTCGACCATGCGGCCGGCCTCGGCCGGCGCGGCGGCCGCGCCGGTGGAGGTGTCGTCGCGGGTTCCCATCCAGTACAGCACGGCAATGGCCGCCAGGCATGCCAGCACCACGGCCAGCAGGCAATATTTGACGATGCGCTTCATGGGGCCCCCTTACCGTTGCGCCTGGCTGCCGCATTCGGCAGGCAAGTTCGCCGAACCGGCGGGATCCGGCACATAGGGCTCGGCCACGGGGCGCGACGACAGCCACGCCGCCAGGGCGCCGATGTCTTGCGGGGTCAGCTTCTGGGCCACGTCGGCCATGCAATCCGGGGCCGCGGCGCGGCGCAGGCCGTTCTTCCAGCCGCCGATCTGCGCGCCGATATAGTCGCGTGGCAGGCCCAGCAGGCCCGGGATGGCGGGCGCCAGGCCGCTGAAAGCCGCCCCGTGGCAGGCCGCGCAGGCGGGCAGGCCGCGCGCCGCGTCGCCCCGGGTGGCCAGGATGCGGCCGTGCTCCAGCATGTCGGCGGACGCGATGGGCGGGGCCGGCGGCGGGTAGGGAACGTGCTGGTCGGCGAAGTACGCCGCGATTTCGTGCAGGTAGCCGTCCGGCAGGCCGGCCAGCAGGTGCGTCATGGGCCGGTATTGACGCACGCCGTCGCGGAAATTCAGCAATTGGTGGTAAAGGTAGTCGACCGGCTTGCCGGCCAGGCGCGGGTAGTAGCCATCGGTGCCTGCCTTGCCCTGTTCGCCATGGCAGGCCGTACAGGCCGCCACGCGCGCCTGCATGGTGTCCGGTTGCAACGTGGCGGCGCCTTGGGCGGCGGCCGGCGCGCCAACCAGCGCCAGCGCGCCGGCGGCCGCCGCCGATGCGGCGGCACGGCGCAACGGCCGTGACATACAGTGGAAAACGAAAGATGCTGACATTTGCTGCGAAGAAGTGGGATCGAATGGGACATGCCCGCGCGCGGCGCCTTCGGCTTGCTGCCCCGGGGGACGCATCATGCCTGGCGGCCGCCCGACGGCAAAAAAGGCCCCCACGCTGCGCCTTCGGCTTGCTGCCCCCCAAGGGGGCTTTTTGCCTTGGGGCGGCCCGGCGGCGAAAAAGGCCCCCACGCTGCGCCTTCGGCTTGCTGCCCCCCAAGGGGGCTTTTTGCCTTGGGGCGGCCCGGCGGCAAAAAAGCCCCGCTGGCCAGAGCTTACGCCCCGGGGCGGCGCAGGTACAGGATCAGTCCGGCAGTTTAAGGCCATATCAGATGGCATTCCGCCTGTATTGCGACGGCAAAATCATGCAACAATCAGGGTCATGTTAAGAGTCGTCCTTATCACCGGGATTTCCGGCTCGGGCAAGTCGGTGGCCCTGCGCATGCTGGAAGACTCCGGCTACATCTGCATCGACAACCTGCCCGTTCGCTTCCTCAGCGAGTTCATCGCCGGCGCACGCGACGACGGGCTGGAACGCGTGGCCGTGGCCATCGACGTGCGCTCGCCGGGCGAACTGGCCGAACTGCCGGGCGTCATCACGGCCCTGCGCGCCATGGGCACGTCGCTGCGCGTGGTCTTCCTGGACGCCAACACCCATACCCTGGCGCAGCGCTATTCCGAATCGCGCCGCCGCCACCCCCTGACCGACCGCCTGTCGCGCGGCGGCCAGGCGCCGTCGCTGCTCGACTGCATCGCCCTCGAACGCGACCTGCTGGCCCCGCTGCGCGATCAGGAACACGTCATCGACACGTCCGACCTCACGCCCGGCCAGTTGCGCGCCTGGATCCGCGACCTGGTCCAGGCCGACCGGCCGCCGCTGGTACTGACCTTCGAATCGTTCGCCTACAAGCGCGGCGTGCCCAACGATGCCGACCTGGTGTTCGACGTGCGCTGCCTGCCCAACCCCTACTACGACCGCAACCTGCGGCCCCTGACCGGCCGCGACGAACCCGTGGCCACCTGGCTGGCCGGCTTCGACATCGTCGGCCAGATGATCGACGACATCGCCGGATACCTGCAGCGCTGGCTGCCGCAATTCACGCAAGACACCCGCAACTACCTGACCGTGGCCATCGGCTGCACCGGCGGCCAGCACCGGTCCGTCTACGTGGTCGAGCAACTGGCGCGGCGCTTCGCCGACCACGACCCCCTGCTGGTGCGCCACCGCACCCAGATGCCGGACGATCCCGCATGAACGGCCGCCTGCTGCTCGCCCCCATCCTGATCGGGCTGGCCTTGGCGATCGCCGGCTGTTCATCGACGGGCACGCGCAAGGCGGGCGGCTACTACCAGGACGACGGCCCGGGCTCGCACCCGCCGTCCGACCTGGACAACATCCCCGACGCCATCCCGCGGCTCGAGCCCCTGGCCAGCGGCGCCAACCGCCCGTACACGGTGTTCGGCAAGCGGTACGTCCCCATCGTCGACGACACCCAGTCCTACAAGCAGCGCGGCCTGGCGTCGTGGTACGGCCGCAAGTTCCATGGCAACCGCACCTCGATCGGCGAGGTCTACGACATGTACGCCATGACCGCGGCCCACCCCACCATGCCGCTGCCCAGCTACGCGCGCGTCACCAGCAGCATCAACGGCCGCACCGTGGTCGTGCGGGTCAACGACCGGGGGCCGTTCCACAGCGACCGCATCATGGACTTGTCGTACGCCGCGGCCCACAAGCTGGGCATCATCGGCCCGGGCAGCGGCGAAGTGACGGTCGAGCGCATCCTGCCCGCCGAAATCCGCACGGCGCAGGCGCGCGGCAACACCGCCACCGCCAGCGCGGCGGCGCTGGCCCCGGTGGATGCCACGCCGCTGCCGGCCTCGACACTGACCATGACCGACCTGAGCCCGGCGCCGGCGCCCGCCCTGGCCGGCGCCTCGCCGGTGCCGGCATCCGGCGGCGTGTACCTGCAGGTGGGGGCGTTCAGCCAACCGGCCAATGCGCAGACGCTGATGCATCGCGTCAACAGCCAGCTCGATGCCGCGGCCGGCGAACCGCCGGCCAGGGTGCAACAGACCGGCAGCCTGTACCGCGTGCGCATCGGCCCCTACGCCGACCGCGCGGCGGCGCTGGGCGCGGCCCGGCAGGTGGCCGACCGCACCGGCATCCTGCCCAGCCTGGCCACGCAGTAGCTACCAGGGCAGCTCGGCCTGCCCGTTGTCGATGCGGCGCGTGCGCGCGCTGCGCCCCAGATACCGGTGCCCCTCGTGCGCCAGCAGCGCCTGCTTGCGCGGCAGCCCGCCGCCGAAGCCCGTCAGCGACGTATCCCGGCCCACCACGCGGTGGCACGGGATGAGAATCGAGATCGGGTTGCTGCCGATCGCCTGGGCGGCGGCGCGCACCGCCTTGGGCTTGCCGATGGACAGCGCCAGGTCGCCATAGCTGCAGGTCGTGCCGAACGGCAGGCCCAGCAGCGCCTGCCATACGGCCTGCTGGAAGGGGGTGCCCTGGGGGTCGAGCGGCACGTCGAAGGTGCGCCGCCGGCCGGCGAACCAGTCGGCCAGTTCGGCCTGGGCCTGGCGCAGCACGGCGTGGTCGGGCTGGCGCCGCCAGGCCGGCGACGGCGGCGGCAGGTCCGATTGGTCCAGGAACCAGGCGCCGCGCAGGGCGACCTCGGACGCGGCCAGGCGCAAGCCGCCCAGCGGCGTGTCGGTGTCCAGGTAGGCCACGGCCTCGTGGTCGGCAAGGCGCTTCATGCTTCCCCCCGCCGGGCCAGCGCCAGGGCATACAGGGTATCGCGCGGCTGCCCGGTGACTTTGGCGGCCACCCTCGCGGCGTCGCGCACCGACAGGGTCTCGAGCAAGGCGTCCAGCAGCGCGCCGGTGGCCGGATCGTCGGGGCCGGCCTGGTCGGCGGCGGCCTCGGCGGCATGCACGATCAGCACGAACTCGCCCTGGGCGCGGTGCGGGTCGGCCGCCAGCCATTCGGCGGCCTGCCCCAGCGGCACGGTGGCGATCTGCTCGAAGCGCTTGGTCAGTTCGCGCGCGATGGTCAGCAGGCGCTGCGCGCCGCACACGTCGAGCAGGTCGGCCAGCATGGCGGCCAGCCGGTGCGGCGATTCGAACATCACCACCGGCGCCGGCAACGCGCACCACGAGCGCAGCCAGCGCTGGCGCGCCGCCGCCTTGGGCGGGGCGAAGCCGGCGAAGGCATAGGCCGGGTTCTCGTCGGACGTGACGCCGCTGCCCATCAGGGCCGTGATCACCGCGCTGGGCCCGGGCACCGGCACCACCGCATAGCCGGCGGCGCGCACGGCGCGCACCACGCGCGCGCCCGGGTCGCTGACCGCCGGCGCGCCGGCATCGGACACCAGCGCCACGCGCTGGCCCTGCGCCAGCCGCTGGCAGATGTCCTGCGCGGCGGCCGCCTCGTTGTGCCGGTGCGCGGCCATCAGGGGGGTGGAAATGCCCCAGGCATCGAGCAGGCTGCGGCTGGAGCGGGTGTCTTCGGCGGCGATGACGTCGGCGCGCGCCAGCGCCTGCCAGGCGCGCAGGCCCAGGTCGCCCAGGTTGCCGATGGGAGTGGCCACGACATACAGCGCGGCATCGGGCCAGTGCTGGCCGGCCACGCGCTCGGCCATGCGGCTCCAGGCGTCGCCGGCGGGCCCGGGCGGGACATTCTGATTCATTCGAAGTGGCGGCTAGGCGGCAAATTGTGCCAGTGTAGCCTTCCGCCACGACCCGGGCACGCCATGCACGACCCTTTCCTGGAAATCGCCTACGAACGCGCCCGCCTGGCGCAGCAACGGCTGCTGAAGCGGCGCCGCGCCGCCGCCCGGCGCATGGCCCGCGCCCCCGCCGACCGGGATCCGCGCGCCTCGCCCACGCAGCGCGCCGGCGCGGCCCACGAAGACCAGGCGCTGCGGCTGCTGGCCAGGGCGGGCCTGGTGCTGCTGGCGCGCAACGTGCATTGCCCGGCCGGCGAGATCGACCTGATCATGCGCGACGGCGACACGCTGGTGTTCGTGGAAGTGCGCGCCCGGGCCAGCGGCCGCTACGGCGGCGCGGCCGCCAGCGTCGGGCCGGCCAAGCGCGCCCGCCTGCTGCGCAGCGCCGCCCTGCTGCTGCCCGGCCTGGCGCGCCGCCACTGGGGCGGCCGCACCCCGCCGGTGCGGTTCGACGTGGTGGCGTTCGAGGCCGGCACGGCCGGCTGGCTGCCGGCCGCATTCGGCCTGCCTTCCGACGGCGCCGTGAGATAATGGCGCCCATGGATATGACCCTGAGAATGACGTCGCACTTCCGCGACGCCATGGCCGTCTGCGAACAAAGCATGCACGCGCTGTCGGCCCCCCTGGCCGGCGCGGTCGACTTGCTGTTCGCGGCACTGGCTAACAACGGCCGGATTCTGGCCTGCGGCAACGGCGGCTCGGCCGCCGACGCGCAGCATTTCATCGCCGAGCTGGTCGGCCGCTTCGAACGCGAACGGCTGCCGCTGGCCGGCGTCGCGCTGAACACCGACACGGCCATTCTTACCGCGGTCGGCAACGACTACGGCTTCGAAGAAATCTACGAGCGCCAGGTCAATGCCCTGGGGCAGCCCGGCGATGTGCTGGTGGCCATCACCACCAGCGGCAATTCCGCCAACGTGATCCGCGCCATCGAGGCCGCGCACGACCGCGAAATGGCCGTCATCGCGCTCACCGGCAAGGGCGGCGGGGTCGTCAGTGAACTCCTGACCGCGCACGACGTCCATTTATGTGTGCCCCACGACCGCACCATGCGCATCCAGGAAGTCCACGGCCTGATGCTGCATGCCCTGTGCGACGGTATAGATGCCCTTCTCCTAGGAGACACCGAATGATGCCCGACGCCAAGACGGCCGCCCGCCCCCTGTTGCTTGCCGCCCTGATCGGCACCGCCGCCCTGACCCTGTCGGCCTGCGCGCCGCTAGTCGTCGGGGGCGCCGCCGCCACCACCGCCGTGGTCATCACCGACCGCCGCACCTCGGGCGCGCAGCTCGAAGACCAGAACATCGCCTTCAAGGCCGAGCGCCAGATCGGCGAAAAGCTGGGCGACACCGCCCGCGTCAACGCCATGTCGTACAACGGCGTCCTGCTGCTGACCGGCGACGTGCCCTCCGAGGCCGCCAAGGCCCAGGCCACCACGGTGGCGCAGGGCGTCCAGCACGTGAAATCGGTGGTCAACCAGCTCAAGATCGGGCCGGCCGCCTCGTTCGGCACCCGCTCGAACGACACCTGGCTGACGTCCAAGGTGCGCACCACCCTGCTCAACACCAAGTACGTGCCGTCGGCCACTATCGCCGTCACCACCGACCACGGCGTGGTATACCTGATGGGCCTGGTCACCGAGGCCGAAGGCAACTATGCCGCCACCGCCGCCTCGGAAGTGGGCGGCGTGGCCAAGGTGGTCAAGCTGTTCGAGGTCATCAGCCGCGAAGAAGCGCTGCGCCTGTCCGGCCCGGGAACTCAACCGCAGGGCCAGCCGTCCAACAGCAGCACGCCGCAACAGACGCGCGCGCCCATCGAATCGGGCAGCGGCGGCTCGGTCGACGGCGTGCAGGTCATGCCCATCAAATAAATGAAAAAACTCATTCTCACCCTGGCCGTCCTGGTGGCGGCCGGCATCGGCGCCTGGTTTGTCTGGCGGCCGGCGCCCGTCGCGCCCGACGTGGCCTTCACCACCCTCGAAGGCAAGACCTTCAGCATGCACGACCTGCGCGGCAAGGTGGTGCTGGTGAAGTTCTGGGCCACCAGCTGTGTCACCTGCGTCAAGCAGATGCCCGGCACCATCGACACCTACAACGAGTACGCCCCCAAGGGCTACGAGGCGATCGCCGTGGCCATGAGCTACGACCCGCCCAACTACGTGCTGAACTTCGCCGAAACGCGCAAGCTGCCCTTCCCCGTGGCGCTGGACGTCAAGGGCGACATCGCGCGCGCCTTCGGCGACGTCCGGCTCACCCCCACCGCCTTCCTGGTCGACAAGCAGGGGCGCATCATCAAGCGCTACCTGGGCGAGTACGACGTGGCCGAATTCCACGCCGCCATCGAAAAGGCGCTGGCCGCGGGCTGACGCCAGCGGCGCCGGCCGCCCGCAAAGGCCCGCCGGCGCTCGGTAGTCAAATAATCTGAACAATCGCTCATATTATTTGATTTGTTCCGATGCGCGGGCCGGCATACCATGTGCGGCATGCCTGGGCGCCCGTTGCGCCCGCCACGGAAACCGCTGTCATGAAAATTCGCAAGATCGCCGGCGCCCTGGGCGCCGAATTGTCGGATATCGACCTGGCCCCGGGGCTGTCGGCCGAACAGGCCGCCGCCGTGCGCCAGGCCCTGCTGGAACACCAGGTCATCTTCTTCAAGAACCAGAAGCTGACGCCGGCCCAGTACCTGGCATTCGCACAGGCCATGGGCGAACCGGTCGAATACCCGTTCGTGCGGGGCCTCGAGGGCTACCCGACCATCATCGAGGTCAAGAAGCTGGAGCACGAGACCACCAACTTCGGCGGCATCTGGCACTCGGACACCACCTACCTGGAAGCGCCCCCCATGGGCTCGATGCTGCTGTCGCGCACCGTGCCGCCGTACGGCGGCGACACGCTGTTCGCCAACCAGTACCTGGCGTACGAATCGCTGTCCGAGACCTTGCGCGGGCTGCTGGACGGGCTGGTCGGCATCAGCAGCTCGGCGCAGGCCGACGTGTCGAAGACGCGCGAAGACCGCATCCGCACCGACGGCCGCGACGCCGCGCCCACCGAATACACGGCCGAGCACCCCATGGTGCGCACCCACCCCGAGACCGGCCGCAAGGCCTTGTACGTGAACGTGGCGCACACCGTGGGCATCAAGGGCATGCGCCCGGAAGAATCGGCGCCGCTGCTGCAGTTCCTGTTCCGCCACCAGGTCAAGCCGGAATTCACCTGCCGGTTCGCCTGGGAACCCGACGCCATCGCGTTCTGGGACAACCGCTGCACCCAGCACAACCCGGTGAACGACTACCACGGCCACCGCCGCGTCATGCACCGGATCACGCTGAAAGGCGACCGCCCCGCCTAGGCGGGGCGCCGCCGCGGGCGGGCCTTAGAAGGCCGGCACCACCGCGCCCTTGTACTTGTCCAGGATGAACTGCTTGACCGCCGGGCTGTGCAGGGCGTCGACCAGCTTCTTGATGGCCGGGGCGTCTTGGTTGTCTTCGCGGGCCGCCACCAGGTTGGCGTACGGCGAATCGGCGCCCTCGATGAACAGCGCGTCTTTGGTGGGCACCAGGCCGGCTTCGAGCGCGTAGTTGGTGTTGATCAGGGCCAGCGCCACGTCGTCGAGCGCGCGCGGCAGCATGGCGGCCTCGAGCTCGCGGAACTTCAGCTTCTTGGGGTTCTCGACGATATCCAGCGGCGTGGCCACGATATTGGCCGGGTCTTTCAGCTTGATCAGGCCTTGCTTCTGCAGCAGCAACAGGGCGCGCCCGCTGTTGGACGGGTCGTTCGGAATGGCCACCGTCGCGCCTTCGGGCAGCTCGGCCAGCGACTTCACCTTGCGCGAATAGCCGCCGAAGGGCTCGACGTGCACCAGGCCCACCGACACCAGCTTGGCGCCGCGATCTTTGTTGAAGGTGTCCAGGTACGGCTTGTGCTGGAAGAAGTTCGCGTCCAGTTCCTTGTCGGCCAGCTGCAGGTTGGGCTGCACGTAGTCGCTGAACACCTTGATGTCGAGCTCGACGCCTTCCTTGGCCAGCACCGGCTTGACCACTTCCAGGATCTCGGCGTGCGGCACCTGGGTGGCGCCCACCACGAGCTTGTCGGCATGGGCCGCGCCGGCCAGGAAGAAGGCGGAGGCCAGCAGGGCCGTCCGGGCGAGAAGGAAGCGCATAAGTAACCTCTTGGGATGAGAATGGGCAACGGGCCGGCCCCGGGGCCCCGCCGTTGCAAAAACGCCCCCAATTTACCCGAATGGCGGTTATTTGTCGGGCATAACAACATGGGTTTTGGATATATGCAATTTGTCCGGTCTACAATCTGCCGTATGCTTGCCCTGGCAGCGCCGAACCCGCGCCGGCGCAGGCATTTTTCCTTTTCCCACTCTTTCCTAGACGGGCTCCTCTCGCCATGACCGACACCCCCGACCCTGCCGCCGTTTCGTCGCCTGCCATCAAAGCAGCCGTTCTTTCCGAGGCGCTGCCGTACATTCGACGATTCCATGGCAAGACCATCGTGGTGAAATACGGCGGCAATGCCATGACGGAAGAGCGGTTGCAGCGCAGCTTCGCCCACGACGTGGTGCTGCTGAAGCTGGTGGGCCTGAACCCGGTGGTGGTGCACGGCGGTGGCCCGCAGATCGACGACGCCCTGCGCCGCATCGGCAAGCAGGGCACGTTCGTGCAGGGCATGCGCGTCACCGACGCCGAGACCATGGAAGTGGTCGAATGGGTGCTGGGCGGCCAGGTCCAGCAAGACATCGTCATGATGATCAACGAGGTCGGCGGCAAGGCCGTCGGCCTGACCGGCAAGGACGGCATGCTGATCCAGGCCCGCAAGAAGCTGATGGCCAACAAAGACAACCCGGACGAGCCCATCGACATCGGCTTCGTGGGCGACATCACCCAGGTCGAGCCCGCCGTGGTCAAGGCCCTGCAGGACGACCAGTTCATCCCGGTGATCTCGCCCATCGGCTACGGCGAAGACGGCACGGCCTACAACATCAACGCCGACGTGGTCGCCGGCAAGATGGCCGAGGTGCTGGGCGCCGAAAAACTGCTGATGATGACCAACACCCCGGGCGTGCTCGACAAGAGCGGCAAGCTGCTGCGCAGCCTGTCGGCCCAGACCATCGACGAGCTGTTCGCCGACGGCACCATCTCGGGCGGCATGCTGCCCAAGATCGCCTCGTCGCTGGACGCCGCCAAGAACGGCGTGAACTCGGTGCACATCGTCGACGGCCGCGTGCCGCACTGCCTGCTGCTGGAGATCCTGACCGACCAGGGCGTCGGCACCATGATCAGCTCGCACTGATGCAGGTGCAGCGCCACCTGCTGCGCCCGGCGGCGCGCCAGCGCCGTTCGCGCCGCATCGCCACGGGCGTGTCCGACCGCCTGTGGCTGTTCGACCTGGACAACACGCTGCACGACACCTCGTACGCCATCTTCCCCCGCATCGACCAGGGGATGACGACGGCGGTGGCCGAGTCGCTGGGCGTGGACATCGACACCGCCAACCGGCTGCGCGCCCAGTACTGGCGGCGCTACGGCGCCACCGTGATCGGCCTGGTGCGCCACCACGGCGTCGACGCCAACGCCTTCCTGCGCCTGAGCCACGACTTCGACGTGGGCCCGCTGGTGCGCGCCGAGACCGGCCTGGCCGCCAAGCTGCGCCAGCTGCCGGGCCGCAAGGTGCTGCTGACCAACGCGCCGATCCACTACGCGCGCGCGGTGCTGCGGCGCCTGGGCATCCTGCGCCAGTTCGACAGCCTGTGGGCCATCGAGCACATGCGCCTGCACGGCGAGTTCCGGCCCAAGCCGTCGCCGGCGCTGCTGCGCTATGTGCTGGCCCGCGAAGGCGTGCCCGCCGCGCGGGCGGTGCTGGTCGAAGACACCCTGCCGAACCTGCGCGGCGCCCGCAAGGCGGGCCTGCGCACGGTGCACGTCTACCACCCCGGCACGCCGTTCGCCCGGGGCGCCAACCACCGGCCGGCCTATGTCGACTTGCGGGTAAACTCGGTCAGCGACCTGCTGCTGCGCCGCCGCCCGCTGCGCGGCTAGCGGCGGGCCCCTTTCCTTCTGATTCTTTGTCAGCCATGGCAAGCAAACCCGGCGAGCGCAAGACCCAGATCCTGCAGACCCTGGCGGAAATGCTGGAACAACCGCACGCGGCACGCATCACCACCGCCGCCCTGGCCGCCCGGATGCAGGTATCCGAAGCCGCCCTGTACCGCCATTTCGCCAGCAAGGCGCAGATGTTCGAAGGCCTGATCGAGTTCATCGAGGTCAGCCTGTTCACCCTGGTCAACCAGATCTCCACCGCCGAGCCCCACGGGCTGGGCCAGGCGCGCAAGACGGTATCCATGCTGCTGGCGTTTTCCGAACGCAACAAGGGCATGACCCGCGTGCTGACCGGCGATGCGCTGGTCACCGAAGACAACCGCCTGCAGGAACGCATCAACCACATCAACGACCGCATCGAGGCCTCGCTGAAGCAGTCGCTGCGCGTGGCCGTCAGCGACGGCGATCTGGCACCGGACGCCAACATCGCCGCCCACGCCAGCCTGCTGACGCACCTGGTGCTGGGGCGCTGGCTGCGCTATGCCCAGAGCGGCTGGCGCGTCACCCCGACCTCGCACCTGGACGAGCACCTGCGGGTCGTGCTGTAGGGGCTTCGGCCCTCAAAGCGGCGGCGCCACGAAACCACTCAAGCCCGCGGCCTCCAGGGCCATGCAGAACTCCAGCAAGCCGGCGTCTTGGCCTGTTCTTGCCGCGAATTGCAGGCCCAGCGGCAAGCGTGCCTTGCCGATTCCCAACGGGACGGCAACGGCCGGCATGCCGGCCAGGTTGAAAGGCGACCGGGCCTGTTTGTCATAGGTGGCATCGATTGCGCGTTCGTCGGCGATCTTGCACGGAAAATACAGGCTGGACAGCGCCATCGCCGCATCCACTTCAGCAAGCGCCTCGTTCAGCCGCGCGGCAAGGCGCCGCTGGGCGTCGCGCAATTTCGCGTACGTCTCGGCGGATACGTTTTTTCCTTGCGCGATGCGGGCCCGGGTGCGGGCGCCGAAGTACGCCGGATGGCGCTCGATCCACGCGCCATGATAAGCACTGGCCTCCGCCGCGATGAGCGGGCGCGCGGTGGCGGCGTAATGCTCCAGGGGATCGACGCGGATGCGGGTCACGCGGCAACCGGCCTGGCCAAGCCGGGCGACCATGTCTTCGAAGGCGGCGGCAATGTCGGGGTCTGCCGCCAGCTCGACGGAAAACGCGTCGATCACGCCCACGCGGAATTCGCGCAATCGCCGGGCCGGCCCCTGCCGCGCAAGGGCCGCGCAGCGGTCGCGCTCGGCCTGCGCCACGGCGGCGACGGCCATCACGGCCGCCAGGTCGCCACTGGCGCGCGCCAATATGCCGGGATGATCCAGCGATCTGGACAACGGCACCACGCCTTGCATGGACATGGCGCCGAACGAAGGCTTGAAGCCGAAGATGCCGCAGGCCGTGGCGGGATGCCGCACCGAGCCCCCGGTATCGGTGCCCAGCGCGAAGTAGGCCATGCCGGTGGCAACCGCCACGCCCGAGCCGCTTGAAGACCCCCCGGGATGCAGGCTGGCATCCCAGGGGTTGCGCGCCGGCGGCCAGGGCAGGTCGAAAGACGGGCCTCCGGCAGCCAGTTCATGCATGCTGTTCTTGCCCAGCAGCACCGCCCCGGCCCGCCGCAGGGCGCCATGGGCGTCGCTGTCGCGCCGGGCGGCTACGCCCGCCCGCGACCTCGAATGGCACGTAGTGGGAAGACCCGCGACATCGAAGTTGTCCTTGATCGAATACGGCACGCCTTGCAGCGGCGCCGCGGGTTTCGAACCGGGTTTGGCCGCCGCCGCGACAGCCTGGGCTATCGCCTCGTCACCCAGCGTCAGTATGAAAGCGCCGAGGGCCGAGCCGAGCCGGGCGATGCGTTCCAGGCAGGCGCGCGCGGCCTCGGCCGGGCTGGCCTCGCCCGAGGCATAGGCTGCCCGCAGGCGGGCGACGCTCCAGTAGTGCAATGGCAGCTCCCGGGTCACGGCTGCCTGTTTGTCGCGTAACGGGTGTGTTCGGCCATGAAGCGCGCCGCGGACAGCACGCGGAAGTCGTCGCCGTAGGCGCCGATGAACTGGGCGCCGAGCGGCAGGCCGGCCGGCCCGGCGGCGATCGGCTGCGACACGCACGGCAGATGCAGAAGCGTCCATAATGCGCCGTACCGGGGCGAGCCCGTTTCCATGAGGCCCAGTTCCGGTTCGCCTTCGGAAGCGGGATACAGCAGCACGTCGATGTCCTCAAACAACCCGGCGGCCAGCCTGCGCGCCGCTCGCGCGCGCTGCTTGAAGCCGAAGTATTCGTCCGCTGACGTGTCCTGCTCTTGCGCCAGCCGGCCCTGCAGCCGCGGGCTCAGCCGATCGTGGTGGAAAAGGCGCTCATGGGCCAATGAATGGCGGGCCTCATACGCGGAGATGCGGCCCTGGATCTCGACCATGGCCTCCAGTTCAGCCGGCATGCTCATTTCAGCGACCGTCGCGCCCGCCTGCGCCATGCGGCTGGCCAACGCCTCGATGGCCGCCACGGTTTCGGGACGAGCGTACTGCCACTGGGAAGAGCGCAGGAGGCCGATGCGTGGCACGATGCCGGGCAACGTGCGGCGCCGCGCGCCGTGCAGGCCATACAGCACGCAGGCGGCGTCTTCTACGTCGCGGGTGAAAAGCGTGACGGTGTCCTGCTCCGGGCTGAGCGGCTTCAGGCCGGCATTGTTGATGAAGCCATAAGACGGCTTGGTTCCGACGATGCCACAGTAAACCGCGGGGCGCACCGTCGATCCGGTGGTCTGGGTGCCGAACGCGAACGGCACCATGAAGTCGGCAACGGCGGCGGCCGATCCACTGGAAGACCCGCCCGGCGTGCGGCGCGTATCCAGCGGATTCCTGGTGTTGGACGGCGTCTGGGTGGCGAACTCGCAGGTGGCAACCTTGCCCAGCAGCACGCCGCCGTGTTCCTGGGCGAGGGTGACGCACGAAGCGTCGTGGTGGGGCCGGTGGCTGGTATAGATGGAAGAGCCGTAAGACGTCGGGTAGTCCGCCGTATCGATGACGTCCTTCACCGCGAACGGCACGCCGTAAAGCGGACGGCGCGGGTCGAACGGCCCCAGCGCCTCCGCGGCCGCGAGCGCGCGCCGGCTGTCGATACTGGTAAATGCATTCACTTCGGCATTGCGCTCGCCGATGCGCGCCAGGCAGGCCTGCGCCACATCGCGAGGCCGCAATGCCCCGGACTCGAGCGCGGCCAGGGTTTCGACCACGCTCAGCCGGTTGGGGGAAGACTCGGGCATGGCGATGCTTACTCCAGCACGATGTTGGCTTTCTTGACCACTTCGGCCCAGCGGTCATGCTCGTGTTTCACGAATTGCGTGAACTCGGCGCGCGACATGGGCTGCGGCATGGCGCCCTGCGCCAGCATGCGTTCCCTGACCTTGGGATCATTGAGGATCTCGACCACGGAACGGTTCAGCTGATCCAGGATTTCTTCGGGCACGGCGGCGGGGGCGAACAAGCCGAACCAGCCCTGCACCACATAACCCGAGTCGCCGCCCGCGGCTTCAGCGATGGTCGGCACCTCGGGCAACAGCGGCGAGCGTTCCTTCGAAGTGATGCCCAGGGCGCGCAGGCGGCCGTCCTTGACGTGCGGCAGGCAAGCCGGCAGATTGCAGAAAAACAGTTCCACGCGGCCGCCGATGACGTCCTGCAAGGCGGGGCCGGCGCCCTTGTACGGGACGTGGACGAGATTCGTGCCGAACAGCACATTGAAAAGCTCGCCTGACAGGTGTTGCGTTCCTCCGGCGCCGGTCGAGGCATAGCGGTAGGGCTGGCCGCCCTTGCGCGCGACAAGTTCCTTGATGGTTTTCTCGGGAATATCGGGGCCGGCGATCAGCAGGTTGTCCACCGAGGCGAGGTTGGTGATGGGCGCGAAATCCTTCAAGGGATCGAACGGCATATCCTTGAAAAGGCTCGGATTGATGGCGTTCGTGCTCGCCGCCCCCACCAGCAGCGTGTAGCCATCCGGCTTGGCCCGCGCCGCCGCGGCGGCGCCGATGTTCCCGCCGGCCCCGGTGCGGTTCTCGATGACCACGCTCTGCCCCAGGCGCGTACTGAGCTCGCTTGCAACGATGCGCGCCAGCATGTCGGTGACGCCGCCCGGGCCGAAAGGCACGATCACCTGGATGGGTTTGGTCGGATAAGATGCCGCAGTGGCGGGAGCAGACAACAAGGCGGCCGCGATGGTGGCGACCAGGGTCGCGCCCGCGGATCTGGCAAAACGTGGCAGGTTCATTGCGAAGTCTCTCGGAATGGGCGATAGGAAGCGACACACTAATCGCGCCAGCCGAAAGCTGTCCAATATCAATATAAGCCGCTATTAAGTCGAAGTTTGCATAAATGAAACTTTCACTACGCTTGCTGAGGCATTTCATCGCCGTTGCAGAAGAACGCCATTTCGGCCGCGCGGCGGAAAGGCTGAACATGACCCAGCCGCCGCTCAGCCAGCAGATGAAACGGCTCGAAGAGCGGCTGGAGGTCAGCCTGTTTGAGCGAACGACCCGTTCCGTGCAGCTGACGCCGGCCGGCAAAGTACTGTTGAAGCAGGGACGCCAACTCATCGCCGACAGCGATGACCTTGAGCTGTCGGTGCGCCGGGCTGCGCAGGGCAAGGCCGGCTCGCTCGTGATCAGCTTTGTCAACACGGCGTCGTACGAGGTGTTGCCGCGCAGCATTGCCGCCTATCGCGAACGCTACGCCGACATAGACCTGGCGCTCAAGCCCATGTATTCGTACCTGGCGGTCGAAGAACTGCGCATGGGCCGCATCGACGTGGCGTTCATCCGTCCGACGGACGCGGTGCTGATCGACCCGAGCCTGGAAATCGCCATTGCCGCGCGCGAGCCGATGTATGTCGCGCTGCCGCTGCGCCATCCCCTGGGCCAGCACAAGTCGATTCCCCTGGAGGCGCTTGAAGGCGTGCCTTTCGTGGGGTACACGCCGCTGGACGGGCGCTATTTCTACGAAAAAATCATGGGGCTTTTTGCTCAGCACCGGGTCAGGCCCGACATCGTTTACGAAAGCGTCATGCCCACCATGTTCGCCATCGTCGAGGCCGGCATGGGCCTGGCGCTCGTGCCCGCCTCGGCCGCGCGCGCACGGCCCAGGGGCCTGTGCTACCGCCCGTTGCGCGCGGCGGGAAGGCCCGTCGAGGCATTGATGCACGTGGCGCGGCGCGCCGACGATGACAGCGCGATGGTGCGGACGTTCATCGAGGTCGCCCTGGCGACGGCCACCGCGCGCGCCGGCTAGGACTGCTCGCCGCGGTGCCGCGAGATGCTCATCAGTATCCCGCAGGCGATCCCCATGGTGAACAGCGCCGTGCCGCCGTAGCTCATGAAGGGCAGCGGCACGCCCACCACCGGCAGGATGCCGGTCACCATGCCGACGTTGACGAACACGTAGATGAACACCATCATCGTCAGCGCCCCCGCCAGCAGGCGGCCGAACTGGGACGAGGCGCGCATGGCGATGGTCAGGCCGCGGGCGATCAGCAGCGCGTACAGCACCAGCATGGCCACGCCGCCGTACAGGCCGAATTCCTCGGCGTACACGGCGAAGATGAAGTCGGTGGTGCGCTCGGGGATGAAGTCCAGGTGCGTCTGGGTGCCGCGCATGTAGCCCTTGCCGTACAGCCCGCCCGAGCCCACCGCGATCATCGACTGGATGGTGTGGAAGCCCTTGCCGAGCGGGTCCGAGCTGGGGTTGAGCAGCGTGCACACGCGCTGCTTCTGGTAGTCGTGCAGCACCACCCAGTCGACCCCGGTCGCGCACAGGGCGTCTTCGTAGTAGATCAGGGTGCCGATGCTGAGCACGCCGATCACCGCCAGCGGCGCCAGCAGCTTGAACGACAGGCCGGCGAAGTAGATCACGCAGAAGCCGGCGCCGAACACCAGCAGCGCCGTGCCCAGGTCGGGCTGCAGCACGATCAGCCCGAACGGCGCGGCCAGCATGGCGGCAGCCACCAGGAAGTCGCGGATGCGCACCTCGCCTTCGTGCCGCTGGAAATACCAGGCCAGCATCAGCGGCACGGCGATCTTCAGCATTTCGGACGGCTGGATGCGGGTGATGCCCAGGTCGAGCCAGCGCGTGGCCCCCTTGCTGGTCTCGCCGAAGAATTCCACCCCCAGCAGCAGCACCACGCCCACCACGTAGAACGGCAGGGCCAGCCGCATCAGCATCTTGGGCGGCACCAGGGCTACCGCCCACATGGCGCCGAAGGCGATCAGGAAATTGCGCGATTGCTCGGCGAAGCGCCAATCGGTGCTGCCCACCGCCGAGTGCATCACCGTCAGGCCCAGCGCGGCGAACAGCGCCAGGATGACCAGCAGCGGCCAGTCGAAGGCAAGAAAGACGCGTGCCAGCAAGACACCCAGGCGTTTCATGGCTTGGCTCCGGAGGCGGGCGATTGGAACAGGTCGGTCAGGTCCGACAGGGCAGGCGCGGTCGAGGGCCGGCGCGCGGGCGCGGTGGGCGGCTTGGGCGCCGCGGTGGCCTTCGGCGCCGGGCGGGGTTTGGGCGCGGGAACGGGCGGCGGCGCGGCCGGGGCCGGGGCTGGCGCGGGAACCGGGGCCGGCGCGACGGGCGCGGCCCCGGCGGGCGGCGCGGCGCCCGGCACGGCCGGGGTGGCCGCCCCCGGTTCCGTGCGGGCCAGCCAGTAATCGAACACCTTGCGGGCGATCGGCGCGGCCACGCTGGCGCCCCAGCCCGCGTTCTCGACCAGTAGCGCCACCGCGATACGCGGCCGGTCGAACGGCGCGAAGCCCATGAACAAGGCGTGGTCGCGCAGGCGCTCGTCGATCTCGCTGGAACGGTATTGCGCGCCCCGCAGGCTGAACACCTGGGCGGTGCCAGTCTTGCCGGCCGCCTGGTAGGGCGCGCCCACGAACGCGCGCCGCGCCGTGCCGAAGCGCACCACGTCGGCCATGGCGGCCTTGATGATGTCGACGTTCTGCTGCTTCAGCGGGATGCGGTATTCGGGCGTCGACGGCGTGGTCGCGACCTTGCCGCTGCGCGTGTCGCGCACCGCGTGCACCAGGTGCGGCCGCCGGTAGGCGCCGCTATTGGCCAAGGTGGAAGTGGCCTGCGCCAGCTGCAGCAGCGTGAACGAGTTGTAGCCCTGCCCCACCGCCACGGAGATCGTCTCGCCCGCGTACCAGCGTTGCCGCTCGCGCTCTTTGTACGCCTTGCGCTTCCAGTCGGTGGAAGGCAGCACGCCGGTGCGCTCGCCGTCCAGGTCGATGCCGGTGATCTGGCCGAAGCCGAACTGCTTGGAGAAATCGTGCAGCGCGTTCACGCCGATTTCGGGACCCAGCGAATAGAAATACGTGTCCGACGACACCACAATGGCCCGGTGCATGTCGGTCATGCCGTAGGCGGCGCCGCCGGCGTTGCGAAAGCGCTGGCCGCCGAACTCGTAGTAGCCCGGGTCGGCGATGCGCTCGGTGGCGCTGCGCACGCCCAGTTCCAGCGCGGCCAGGGCCACGAAGGGTTTGTAGGTCGAGCCGATCGGGTAGGTGCCGTACAGCGGGCGGTTGATCAGCGGATGGTCGGGCGATTCGTTCAGCAGGCGCCAGTTCTCGACGTCGATGCCGTCGATGAACAGGTTGGGGTCGAACGACGGCTGCGACACGAAGGCCAGCACCTCGCCGGTGTTCGGGTCCAGCGCCACCAGGGCGCCGCGCTGGTCGCCGAAGGCCTCTTCGGCGATGCGCTGCAGGCCCAGGTCGATGGACAGCATGATGTCGGCGCCGGGCACCGGGTCGGTGCGCCGCAGCGTGCGCACCGGGCGGCCGCTGGCGGTGACCTCGACTTCCTCGACGCCGGTCTGGCCGTGCAGCTGCTGTTCCCAGCTTTTCTCGATGCCCTTCTTGCCGATGACATCGGTGCCGCGATAGTTGCCCAGCTGGCCGGCCTCTTCCAGGGCCTCGATGTCGTTGTCGGCGATGCGGCCGATATAGCCCACCACGTGGCCGGCCGTGGCGCCCTGCGGGTATTCGCGCACCCAGCGGGCGCGCAGTTCCACGCCGGGGAACTCGTAGGCATGGGCCGCGAACCACGCGGCCTCGGTCTCGTTCAGGTTGTTGCGCAGCACCAGGCTGGCGTAGCGGCTGGACTCGAGCACGCGGCGCTTGAAGCGGCGCAGGTCGCCCGGGCTGATATAGACGATGGGCGTCAGGCGGTCGAGCAGCGCGTCGATGTCGCCCGACTGGGCCGGCACCACTTCCAGCGTATAGGTGCGGTAGTTGCGCGCCATCACCTGGCCGGTGCGGTCGAGGATCTCGCCGCGCCGGGGCGCGATCGGCACCACCGCGATACGGTTGCGGTCGGCCCGTTCGGACAGGCCTTCGTAGCGGTCGACCTGCAAGTACCAGAAGCGCCCCACCAGCACGCTGAAGCAGGCCAGCGCGAACAGCCCGCCGACCCAGGCGCGCAGCCTGAACCGCTGCTTCTGCTGCTGGCCGGTCTTCTTGAATTCGAACATGGCGGGCGCGTGGAAAACCCGGCGTCAGACGGAAGACGATTCGACGTCGTCGGCGTCGCGCTGCGGCAAGTGCAGCACCCAGCCCATCAGCGGCCAGATGGCCGCGGTCAGCAGCACGCCCAGCGCCCAGTCCCAGCCGGGCCACTTGCCCGCCAGCCACGCCAGCACCATCTGCTGCACCAGCCGCGCCAGGAAGAACACCGGCAGCATGTGCATGGCCTGGCTCCAGAGGTCGAAGCGCTGCAGGCGGCGATGCAGCGCCACCGCGCCATAGGCCACCAGGGTGTACGACAGCGCGTGGCCGCCCAGCACGCTGGCGTCGTGCACGTCCATCAGCAGGCCGAAGCAGAAGGCGGCCACCAGCCCCACGCGGTTGGGCTCGTGCACGCACCAGAAGGCCAGCACCAGCACCAGGATGTCGGGCGCGCCGTCCCAGACCCGCCAAGGCAGCAGCGACAGCAGCCAGGCCAGCAGCACCGTGCCCCAGACGAAGGCGCCGTGCGCGGGGCGCGTCAGGCGGTCGGGGCGCACATTGCTGGGCGTGCCCAGGCGGCGCCGGGACTGGGCCAGGTTATTGCGATCCACCGGTATCGGCCTCTTGAAGATCGGATTGCGCGCGCGCCACGTCCACTTGCAGCACCAGGAAATGGCGATAGCGTTCGGGATGGGCCAGCGGTTCGCAGACGGCGCGCGCGAACCCGGATGCGGTGTCGCGCTCGACGGTCAGCACCTTGGCCACCGGCAGGCCGGCGGGGAACAGCCCGCCGACGCCGCTGGTGACGATGGTATCGCCTTCCTTGATGTCGGCATTGGCGGCCAGGTAGCGCACTTCGATGCGGCCCGGCGCGTTCGAGCCGAAGGCGATCAGGCGCAGGCCGTTGCGCAGCACCTGTACCGGCACCGACACGCGCTCGTCGGTCACCAGCGCGGCCTCGGCGGCCATGGGCGTGACCCGCACGATCTGGCCCACCACGCCGCCTTCGTCGATGACCGGCATGCCCGGCGCCAGGCCGGCCTGGCTGCCCTTGTTGAAGACCAGCCGCTGCTGGAAGCTGTTGGCCGGTTCGTACAGGACCTCGACCACCACGGCCGCCTGCTCGACGGTATCGGTGACGCCCAGCAGGCGGCGCAGTTGGGCGTTTTCGGCGGCCAGTTGCGCGGCGTGGGTTGCCACCTGCGACAGCTCGATGCGCTGGCGCTGCAGCGCCTCGTTTTCGGTGCGGATGCTGTTGGCCGCGTTGACCCATTCGTTGACCTGCTGCACCAGGTCGCGCGGCGCCATGACGGCGCGCTGGAACGGATACAGCGCCACCCCGACGGCGCGCCGCATGGGTTCGAGCACGTGCAGTTGGGAATCGAGGATCAGCAGGGCCAGCGACAGGGCGACCATGACCGCCAACCGGACTTCTGCCGGCGGGCCGCGCCTGAACAGCGGTGGAGACCCTTGTCGTTGCATGAATACCCAGCCCGGGCGTCAGCCCGCAACCGCTGCGCCGGGTGGCGCCGGCGAGGCGGCGCCCCCCGGCGGGACGGACTTAATCGTTGATGAAAATGGCGCCGAGCTTCTCTAGATGCTCGAGCGCCTCGCCGCAGCCGCGCACCACGCAGGTGAGCGGGTCTTCGGCTACCACTACCGGCAGGCCGGTTTCTTCCTGGAGCAGGCGATCGAGATCGCGCAGCAGCGCGCCGCCGCCGGTCAGGGCGATGCCCTTGTCGGTGATGTCGGCGCCGAGCTCGGGCGGAGTCTGTTCCAGGGCGATCTTGACCGCCGAGACGATCT
>Ga0182736_1000694_pt1 | contig 44270 bp, 40 predicted proteins | sample eDN5th30CKraftBY_FD_128882 | JGI IMG/M metagenome (GOLD analysis project Ga0182736, IMG submission 128882) | Enriched backyard soil microbial communities from Emeryville, California, USA - eDNA 5th pass 30_C Kraft BY (version 2) (version 2) | ecosystem: Environmental > Terrestrial > Soil >... | reverse complement strand
CGAGTTGCACGCGAACGGCATTCCCGTGCACACGACGCCGCATCGGCTGGCGCGCGGTTTTGCCCGGCTCGTCGATTTCCGGCAGGGCCGCGAACTCTTGATGCAAACGCCCGACGGCCTCCCCGCGAATATTCCCGAAGACATCGACGCCGCGCACAACGAGATTCGCACGGCGCTCGCAAACGGCATCGCCGAATTGAATGGCGAACGTGCGGCGCGCGTATTCGCTCGTTTCGGCATCTCGGTGAAACCGGGGCCGCCCGACTCGCTTACGAGCGATGCCGTCGAAATTCAGACGCGCCTGCTCAACCATCGCGTGTTCGGTCCGGTATTCGAATTCAAGGCCGAAGGCGCGCTCGGCCTTGCCGACGCACTTCACGAGTTTGCGTTGCCGCCGCTCAATCCCGTGCTTTCGCGCGATCTCGTCATGCGCTCGCCGCGTTCGCGCGAACTGCCCGCCGAGTCGCTGCTCAATGCGCTGACGGCGTTATCGCAACTCGTTTGCTATATCGAAGAAATCGTTGCGCTGCGTCTCACGTTGCGCGTGACGCGCGATTCAGTCGCCGTTCACGAACCGCAACTCACGCTCGGCGCGCATCGCAAGCCGCTGGCGATCGTGCCGTATCCACGCTGCCTCGAAGAGACGCTCGACTGGCGCGGCATGCGCGTCACCGTGAGGCCGATTCGTCCCGAAGACGAAGAAGCGCACGCGGCGTTCGTCGCGGCCAATACCGCCGAGGATTTGCGCCTGCGCTTCTTTGGCGCTGTCCGTAACTTCGATCATTCGCAACTCGCGCGCATGACGCAGATCGACTACGACCGCGAAATGGCGCTGATCGTCACGCGAGCGAACGGTGACGGCACGGGCGAGACGCTCGGTGTCGCGCGCGCGATCGCCGATCCGGACAACGAGACCGCGGAATTCGCCGTCGCCGCGCGCTCGGATATGAAGGGCAGGGGATTGGGCTCGCTGCTGCTGTCGCGCATCATCGACTACGCGAGACAGCGCGGCACCCGCTGGATGGTCGGCGAGGCGTTGCGCGAGAACGCCGGCATGATCGCGCTCGCACGCAACACCGGCTTCGAAGTGACGAAAACCGACGACCCGGGCGTCGTCGGTTTCAGGATGCGGCTGTGCGATGCGCCGTCACAGCCGCGCGGCGATTAAGCCGCGAATTTGGCGAGCGCGTCGTCGATCTGGGCGCGCGACAGCGAAAGCTCGTCGAGCAATGCTTCGGCGTACAAACTGCCCGTTTCCTTTTCGAGGCGCGCGATTGTCAACGCACAGCGCGACGTGTCCTTCAACGTCGCGATGAACGGCTTCACCGATTGCCCCGACGTGAACGCATCGAAGAGCGGCACGCGAATGTCGTCGGGCAGCGCGCGCGACGTCCACTGATACGGCTTGCCGTTGTACGTCAGTTGCGGCGGCAGCGTGCGCTCCTTCTTCGCGGCGGGAATCAGGCCGAATGTCCGTGCCGCATCGCCGATCTGCTCGGCCGAAAAAAGCTCGTCGGGCGTGATGTCGAACTGCGCGATATACGTTTCGATCGCCTGCATCGCGGCCGCGCGATCGTCGCGTTTCTTTTGCGCGCGGGCGACAATCTCGCGCAGTTCGTCGGCTTCTTCGGATGTGATCGTGAAGTTCGCCTGTTTTTGCTGCAGTTCGGTGAAGCGGAGGAATTCGGAGTCGGAAAGGAGTTTCGCCATCGGGAATGCGTCGGATTGGATACGGCGGCACGCCATCGCGGCGCGCCGTCTTTTTGAGAGGGCCGCCATTCTAACGCGCGAAGCGTGCGCCATTCAGTCGTGCGTCATCGAAAGCGACGCGGCTGCATTTTTCAGCAAGGACGTGACGTCTTCGATCGACGGCGCCACGTAATCGTCGATGCGCCGCAGGTACGGGCAGGTGAGGGCGGCGATCGCCTGGCCGGACGGCCCGAGCAGCGGATACGTCACGTCCGTTACGCCGAAAGTCTGCTGGCTATCCTTTTGCGAATAGCCGAGTTCGCGAACTTGCCGGTAGTCGGCGTCGAGCACGGCGCGATCGACCGCGAGTTCGCCTTTGACCTTCGTATGCTCGGCGAGCATGTGTTCGCGCTGTTCGTCGGTCTGAAACGCGAGCATGACGCGGCCGGAGCCCGTGTCGATCAACCCGACGCGCGAGCCGAGCCGCACTGAAATGCCCCACGTGCCGGGACCGTCCACTTGCGCGATGACGAGCAAATTTCCGCGATCGTAGACGACGAGATGCACGGATTGCTCGGCTGCATCTGCGAATCGCTGCATCGCCGGAAGCGCCTCGGCGATGAGCCGATTCATCGGCGGATGCCGATGCGCGAGCGCATACAGCTTCAGGCTCAACGAATAACGATCGCCTTCGGGCGAGCGCACAACGTACTGCCGCGCGACCAGCCGCTCCAGCATCCGATACATCTCACTCGCGTTGCGCCCGAGCATCTTCGTGATTTCCGCACGCGTGAGGCCCGACTTCTGTTCCGAAAGCAATTCGAGAATATCGAGCCCTTTATCGAGCGCGGGCGCGCGATAACGATCGGCGTCGTTGTCTTCCACGTCCATGTGCTGTCTGAGTTGGTTCATGAATTCGCGCGAGTTTAAGCCTTCCGTCAGGGAGCGCGATCCCATTCGCATGCGCCGGCTAGGGAAATCACTGATCGATCCGGGTTGCGTCATTGTTGACTTCGACTGGTGCGTCTATGAATATTACGTTCACTGATGAATCGTTGCATCCACGTTTTCCCGCGGCGACTTGCTTTGGACGTTCGGCGCAATCCTCCTTCTGAGATCGACGATGCAAGAAACCACCGACCCGCGCCTGATTCTTCTCAGTCCGGAAGACAACTGCCTGATCGCCGCCGCGCGCCTGCCCGCTGGCGAGACGCTAATGATCGAAGGCGAGTCTGTCACGCTCGCGACGACCATCGAGCTTGCGCACAAGATCGCGCGGCGCGCGTTGTCGAAGGACGAAAAGGTACTGCGCTATGGCGCGATCATCGGCCACGTAAGCGTCGATGTCGCGCGCGGCGAGCATCTGCATACGCACAACCTGGAAAGCGACTACCTACCCACTTACACGCACGACGCCGGACACGCCTACGTGCAGCACTGAACACTTCCATGGACACTTCCGCACTGCAGGGCTATCTCCGGGCGGATGGCCGCAAAGGCATCCGCAATGTCGTCGCGGTGGCGTATCTCGTCGAATGCGCGCATCACGTTGCGCGCGAGATCGTCGCGCACTTCCGTCCATCGTTCGATGATTTCGATTCCTTCGTTCCGCAAGTCGAACCGCCCGTGCATCTGATCGGCTTTCCGGGCTGCTATCCCAATAGCTACGCCGAAAAGATGCTGGAGCGCATCTGCACGCATCCGAACGTCGGTGCGGTGCTGTTCGTGTCGCTCGGCTGCGAGAGCATGAACAAGCACTATCTCGCCGATGTCGTGCGCGCGAGCGGCCGTTCCGCCGCCGTGCTCACGATTCAGGAAAAAGGCGGCACGCGCAGCACGATCCAGAACGGTCTCGACTGGGTGCGCGAGGCGCGCGCGACGCTCGCGGCTCAACAGAAAGTGCCGATGGCGCTCGACGAACTGATCGTCGGGACGATCTGCGGCGGCTCGGACGGCACCAGCGGCATCACGGCGAATCCGGCCGTGGGGCGCGCGTTCGATGCTTTCATCGATCAAGGCGCGTCGTGCATCTTCGAGGAAACGGGCGAGTTGGTCGGCTGCGAATTCCACATGAAACGGCGCGCGGCGCGGGCCGAACTGGGCGATGCCATCGTCGAATGCGTGCAAAAGGCCGCGCGCTATTACACGACGATGGGCCACGGCTCGTTCTCGGTCGGCAACGCGGACGGCGGACTGACGACGCAGGAAGAGAAATCGCTCGGCGCATATTCGAAGAGCGGGGCGTCGCCGATCGTCGGCATCATCAAGCCGGGCGATATTCCGCCGACCGGCGGTCTCTATCTGCTCGATGTCGTGCCCGATGGCGAGCCGCGCTTCGGCTTTCCGAATATCAGCGACAACGCGGAGATCGGCGAGCTGATTGCGTGCGGCTGTCACGTCATTCTCTTCACGACGGGGCGCGGCTCGGTCGTCGGCTCGGCGATATCGCCCGTCATCAAGGTCTGCGCGAATCCGTCGACGTATCGCAATCTGTCCGGCGACATGGACGTCGACGCGGGCCGCATCCTCGAGGGCCGCGCGACGCTCGACGAGGTGGGCCGCGAGATCGTCGACGTGACCGTTGCGGTGGCGGCGGGCGCGGCGTCGAAGTCGGAGGCGCTCGGGCATCAGGAGTTCATCCTGACTTACAAAACCTTCGAGCCGGTCGGCCCCGCGTGTTTGCCGAGCGCCGCGCGACGCGTTACTGTGGCGGCTTGAGTTTCGCCATCTCTAAATCATTCGGGGTTTGCAGATGACCGCAGAAGCGCAAGAGGCAGTTTCACGTCGACGCAGGATTGGCCGCACGTCGCTGGAAGTCACCGCGTTGTCGCTCGGCACCGCGCCGCTCGGCGGTCTGTATCACGAGCTGACGGAAGACGAGGCGCGCGCGACCGTCGATGCCGCGTGGCAGACGGGCATCCGCTTCTTCGACACGGCGCCGCACTACGGCCACACGAAAGCGGAGCATCGGCTCGGCGATGCATTGCGGCGTTATCCGCGCGGCGATTTCGTGCTGTCGACGAAAGTCGGCCGCCGCTTCGTGCCGCGCACGACGCCCGACGACGGCAGGGAAGGCTGGGCCGCGCCGCTGCCGTTTCAGGCGATTTACGACTACACCTACGACGGCATCCTTCGTTCATTCGAAGACAGTCAGATGCGGCTCGGCATGACCGATATCGATATCGTGCTGATCCACGATATCGGCCGCGTGACGCACGGCGACAAGAACGCGCACTACTGGAAGCAACTGACCGATGCAGGCGGCTTCCGCGCGCTCGAAGAATTGAAGCAATCGCGCGGCGTGAAAGCGGTCGGCCTCGGCGTGAACGAAGGCGCGGCAGTGATGGAAGCGATGGCCGAATTCGACATCGACTGTGCGCTGCTCGCCGGCCGCTACACACTGCTCGAGCAAAACACGCTCGATGATTTATTGCCCGAATGCGAGAAGCGCGGCGTGAGTATTTTGCTGGGTGGCGCGTTCAACTCGGGCATTCTCGCGCGTGGTCTCGATGCCAACGCGCATGGCGATCTCAAGTTCAATTACGGCGATGCGCCGAAGGACGTCGTCGAGCGCGTCGGCAAGCTGGAACGCGTATGTCGCGCGCATGGCGTTGCGCTGTCGACGGCGGCCATCCAGTTTCCTTATGCGCATAAAGTTGTGGCCACGGTTCTGATGGGCGCGCGCACGCCGGACGAAGTGCGCGTGAACGCTGCATCGTTCGCGACGCCGGTTCCGTCCGCGCTGTGGGACGCGTTGCGCGCGGAAGGTCTGCTTCATGCGAATGCACCGGTGCCGCGATGACATCGAATGTGAACATCGACGCGCATCAACACTATTGGGATCCCGCGCGCGGCGACTATGGCTGGCTCACGCCCGACATGAAGCCGCTGTATCGCGTGTTCGGTCCCGACGATCTCGCGCCGCTGCGCAAGGCGGCCGGCGTTCAGAAAACGGTTGTCGTGCAGGCCGCGCCGACGGTCGACGAAACGCGCTATCTGCTCGATCTCGCGCGCAGCGACGATTCGATCGCGGGCGTCGTCGGCTGGGTGCCGCTCGATTCGACCGATGCCGCGGCGATCATCGACGAACTCGCGCGCGAGCCGAAGTTCAAGGCCGTGCGCCCGATGCTTCAGGACTTGCCCGACGATACGTGGATCGAGCACGCGCCGCGCAAGGACGCGATCGAGCGTCTGATCGATCTCGATCTCGCCTTCGACGCGCTGATCTTCGCGCGGCATGTGCCGTCGCTCGTGAAGTTCGTCGAGCGATATCCAGAACTAAGAATCGTCGTCGATCATGGCGCGAAGCCGCCGATCCGCGACGGCATCGACTTGGGCTGGCAACCGTGGGCCGATGGCATCGCGCAACTCGCGAAACTGCCGCAAAAGCTGCATTGCAAATTGTCCGGACTCGCGACCGAAGCGAACCCGAACTGGACCGACGAAACGCTGAAACCCTACGTCGCGCATCTGCTCGAACATTTCGGATATGCACGGCTGATGTGGGGTAGCGACTGGCCCGTGCTCGACATGAATGGCAGCTACGCGGCGTGGCACGACACGGCGCGCAATCTCACGTCACATCTCGAAAAGGCGCAGCAGGACGCGATTTTCGGCGCGAACGCCCGCGCCTTCTATCGCCTAAGAAACGGCTGATATACCCGGCATGTCTCAAAAACACTTCCGACTGGAGCAGTAGATGGTACAAAGACTGGCAGGCAAGACCGCGCTGATCACGGCGGCGGGGCAAGGCATCGGGCTCGCGACCGCCGAACTGTTCGCGGCACAGGGCGCGCGCGTGATCGCCACCGACATCCGCACGGAATCGCTCGAAGGCAAGCCCTTCGAAGCGCGCAAGCTCGATGTGCGCGACCCGCAGGCGATCAACGCGCTGGCCGGCGAGATCGGCGCGATCGACGTGCTCTTCAACTGCGCGGGCTATGTGCACGCCGGCTCGATTCTGGAGGCGAGCGAGGAAGACTGGGACTTCGCCTTCGATCTGAACGCGAAGGCGATGTATCGGACGATCCGCGCGTTCCTGCCGAAGATGCTGGAAAAAGGCGGCGGCTCGATCATCAACATGTCGTCGGCGGCATCGAGCGTGAAGGGCGTGCCGAACCGCTTCGTGTACGGCGCGTCGAAGGCGGCGGTGATCGGCCTCACGAAATCCGTCGCCGCCGATTTCGTCACGCGCGGCATTCGCTGCAACGCGATCTGTCCGGGCACGGTGGAATCGCCGTCGCTCAAGGACCGCATCGCGGAGCAGGCGAAGGCGCAGGGCGCGAGCGTCGATCAGGTGCAGGCCGCGTTCGTCGCGCGCCAGCCGATGGGACGCGTCGGCCGCGCCGAAGAAATCGCGGCGCTCGCGCTTTATCTCGGCTCGGACGAATCGTCGTTCACGACGGGACAGATTCACATCATCGACGGCGGCTGGTCGAACTGACCGACCGCTCACGTTATTTGGAACCAGGAGGATCACATCAGATGAAGCTGCTTCGTTACGGCCCCAAGGGTCAGGAAAAACCGGGTCTCTTGGACGCCGAAGGCCAGATTCGCGACTTGTCGAAGGTCGTCGATGACATCGCCGGCGCGACGCTGACCGAAGCGGGCCTGGCCAAATTGCGCGCGACCGATCCGGCGACGCTGCCGGTCGTCGACGGCAATCCGCGCATCGGACCGTGCGTGGGGCGCGTCGGCAAGTTCGTGTGCATCGGCCTGAACTACGCGGATCACGCCGCCGAATCGAATCTGCCGGTGCCGACCGAGCCGGTCATCTTCAACAAATGGACGAGCGCGATCTGCGGCCCGAACGACGACGTCGAAATCCCGCGCAACTCGGTGAAGACCGATTGGGAAGTCGAGCTCGGCGTGGTCATCGGCAAGGAAGCGAAGTATGTCGATGAAGCCAACGCGCTCGATTACGTCGCGGGCTATTGCGTGATCAACGACGTTTCCGAGCGCGAATGGCAGCTCGAACACGGCACGCAATGGGACAAGGGCAAGGGCTTCGACACGTTCGGCCCGATCGGTCCGTGGCTCGTCACGAAGGACGAAGTCGCCGATCCGCAGAAGCTCGATCTGTGGCTCGAAGTCGACGGCAAACGCTATCAGAACGGCAACACGAAGACCATGGTCTTCACGGTCGCGCAACTGGTCGCGTATCTGTCGAAGGTGATGAGCCTGCAGCCGGGCGATGTCATCTCGACGGGCACGCCGCCGGGCGTCGGCATGGGCGTGAAGCCGAACGCGGTCTTCCTGAAGGCCGGCCAGACGATGAAGCTCGGCATTCAGGGTCTCGGCGAGCAGACGCAGAAGACCGTCGCGGCGCAGTAATCGGCCCGCAGCAACGACAAAAAACCTCGCCGCGGCGAGGTTTTTCGTTTCGGACGACGGGATTTGAAAAGTTCAGGCGTGATAGACGGGTTCCGCCGCAACGCCTTCGGAGATGCGCGTGATCGTGCCCTGCGCGACCGCGACGAGCCGCTCGGCGCCGCCATCGGTGACGAACACGTCGCACTGGCAGGTTGCCTGCGTCATGCCGGCATGGACGACGCGAGCACGCGCCATCAGCGTTCCGGAGACGGCCGGGCGCAGATAGTTGATCTTGTATTCGCCGGTGACGACCTTCGGCCCGAGCCGCAGCGCGCCCGCGAAGGTCAGGGCGTTGTCCACGAGATAACTCACCACCCCGCCGTGTACGAAGCCGTGTTGTTGCCTTAGCTCGTCCCTGATCGTCAGACACAGCGTGAGACTCGCTGAATCGACCTGCATCAGTTTTGTTCCGAGCAAGGCGCTGAACGGTTGCGCATTAAGCGCACCGCGCGCGATATCGACAATTTCGGCCATTCGGACACTCCTTGGGTGGGTTCGGTGCCGTCCTGCAAAGACAATAGGAAGCGATCGCGCGCACTGCAAGGAAGTCACGCAAAAATTGTGCAATGGTGCGTTTCGGGCGGCACGCGCGCTCTCCGATGACGATTCGCCGAAGCGGCGCGTTCCCTGCATTCGCATAGACAAGCCGCTGCGGCAAACGATTCAAGCTTTGTCGCCGACTGCCGTAAACCCGCAGTGTCCCCGCATCGGCGGGCCTTAATTCGGAAAGTGTGGGTGCTAGTGATGTTCGGAAAGATCAAGGTTTCATCGGGTTTGCTCGCCGTTCTGGTGGTGTTCTGTCTCTTTCAACTGGTGACCGAAGGGCTCGGTTTCTGGTCCCTGTCGCGCACGCATGACGATGTCGGCAGTCTGTCCAACATCGCGCTCAAGCAGGTCAACGCGGTCAACAAGACCACCCAGCATCTGATGGATGCGCGCATCAACCTGTCGCGCGCGGGCACGCGCATGGTGCGCGGCGGAAGCGAGCCGACGGAAATCGTCCAGCACGCGCGCGAGCAGATCGCGGCGGCGGACAAGTCGTTCACGGCGTTCCTGAACGCGCCGAAGACCGGCGATGAAAACACGGCGCGCATGAGCGCGCTGCAGGCCAAATACGCGGAGTATTCGAAGGCGCTGAGCGAGCTCGTGCAGTATCTCGACGCGGGCAATCTCCAGGCGTTCCTCGACCAGCCGACGCAAGGCTTCCAGGATCGCTATCTCGCGGAACAGCAGAAGTTCGTCGATTTCGGCGATGAAGCGGGCCGCGGCTATCTGTCGTCGATCGACACGCGCTACGCGTGGTTCCGCGCGGTCGGCATCGCGATTCTGGTGACGCTGGTCGCGGGCATCGCGCTCGTGCACGTCGCGCTGCGCCGTGCCGTGATTGAGCCGCTGGAACAAGCGGGCCGCCATTTCGAGCGCATCGCGAACGGCCGTCTCGACGAGCGTATCGAAGATCGCGGCACGAACGAAATCGGCCGTCTGTTCGCGGGCCTCGCGACGATGCAGGCAAGCGTCGCGAACACGGTGAAAACGGTGCGCGCAACGTCGGATTCGATCAACCTCGGCGCCGATGAAATCGCGAGTGGCAACGCGGATTTGTCCGCGCGCACGGAGAATCAGGCGGCGTCGCTCGAAGAAACCGCATCGAGCATGGAAGAGCTGACCGCGACGGTGCGCCAGAACGCCGAGCACGCGCGCGAGGCCAACACGCTCGCGGGCGAAGCGCTCAACGCGACGTCGCGCGGCGCGAGCGTGGTCGACGATGTCGTCGAGAAGATGCGTGGCATTGCGTCGAGCTCGGACAAGATCGCGGAAATCATCTCGGTCATCGACGGCATCGCGTTCCAGACCAACATCCTCGCGTTGAACGCGGCTGTCGAAGCGGCGCGCGCGGGCGAGCAGGGCCGTGGATTCGCGGTCGTCGCGGGCGAAGTGCGCGGTCTCGCGCAGCGTTCGGCGCAATCGGCGAAGGAAATCAAGGAACTGATCGGCGAGTCGGTCGCGCAAGTGAGCGACGGCTCGGTGCTCGTCGAGCGCGCGGGCACGGCGATGCGCGAAGTGTCGGCGTCGATTTCACGCGTCACGCAGATGATGGCGGAGATCAGCGCGTCGTCGCTCGAGCAGAGCGTGGGCATCGAGCAAGTGAATCAGGCGGTCACGCAGATGGACGAGATGACGCAGCAGAACGCGGCGCTCGTCGAGCAGGCTGCGGCTGCCGCGTCGTCGCTGCATGAGCAGACGCGGCAACTGAAGGCTGCGGTTTCGGTGTTTCAGCTCGTCTGAGTTCGCTTAAAGAGGCAAGGCCGCGTACGACGTCGCGAGGTGATACGGCGTCGTCGACGGCATCTCGGCGCGGCTGATCTCGCCCGTCGCCGAGCGGCATTCCACCCAGCCGGTTTCGTGCAGGAAGCGCGCGCGAAACCGCTCGATTTGCGGACCGACGGCGTCGCCGCGCGTCGCCAGCGCGCGCAGATATTCCGTCTGCGCCCAGATGCGCTGCGTCCCGTCGATCACGCGCCCGGTTTCGTCGATGGCGGCATGAACGCCGCCCGTCTGCTCGTCCACGCCGTGCCGCTGCGCGAAGTCGAACGCGCGCGCGAGCCGTTCGTTCAGCCCCGCCGCTTCGAATGCGGCGTGACCGCTGCCCAGCGCCAGAAAATACCACTCGAACTGATGGCCCGGCTCCAGCCGGTTGCCCGCCGTGCCCATCGGCAATTCGGCGATCGAGCCGCTCGGCTCGTGCACGAACGCATCCGCGACGGATTTCGCGAGCTGCGCGAGACGCTTGTCGTAGGCGGGCTCGCCGGTCGCTTCGCGCGCCGCGAGCCACGCTTCGGCGAGATGCATCAGCGGATTTTGCAGCGGCGTCTCGATGGTCGCGCCGAAATCCTCGGCAAGCACCGCGTTCAGCAGATCGCCGCCGCTCGAAAAGCGCGCCTCGACGAGCCGCGACGTTTCATCGAGCAGCGTGAAAGCATCGGCGGAACCGCTTTTCTTCGCGTAATGCGCGCACGCAAAAACGACGAACGCATGCGTGTAGAGATCCTTTTGACGCTCCAGCGGCGCGCCGCTCGCGTCCACGCTGTAGAACCATCCGCCGTTGCGTTTGTCCTGAAAATAGTGACGTAGCGATTCGAACAGCGTCGCGGCGTGCGCGAGATCGCCGGCTTCCGAGAACACGAAGAGCTGGCGCGCGCAGGCCATCGCCCGATAGCGCTTCGGCGGCAGCGGCGCGTGATCCCCCGGCGCGACGGCTTCATAGGCGAGCCCGAGCGCCGCGTTGAAGCCCGGACCGCGCCAGATGGGCAACACGATGTTCGCGTAATGCGCGCGCAATGGCGCGGCGGATTCCGGGTTCGCCGATTGCATCGCCGGCGATGCGTTTGGTTGCTGATCCTGCATAGGACGACTCTTATTGTTTCGGGGGATGCGCGGCCGTGAGGCACCTACGCAACGGGAAAGGATAGCAAAACCGGCCCGCAGCGCGACGCATTCGCGGGCGACTCACCGAGAGGAGGACGAGAACATGATAGGAAATATCGAACTCGTGTCGCGGCTCATGATGGCCGCGGCGCTCGGCAGCGTGATCGGCTTCGAGCGCGAGCGGCTTTCGTGGGCGGCGGGACTGCGCACGCACATGCTCGTGTGCGTCGGCTCGGCGCTCATCATGATCGTGTCGGCTTACGGTTTCGAGGATGCGCTGAAGTACGACCACGTCGTGCTCGATCCGTCGCGGGTCGCGGCGCAGGTCGTGTCGGGCATCGGCTTTCTCGGCGCGGGCTCGATTCTGCTGCGCGGCGAGATCGTGCGCGGCCTGACGACCGCGGCGAGCCTCTGGTCGGTCGCGGCCATTGGCCTCGCGGTCGGCGGCGGGCTCTATACGGCGTCGATCGCGGCGACGGCGATCATCCTCATCATTCTGGCGGGGATCAAGCCGCTCGAACGCCGCTTCATCAGCGTGAAGCAGCGCCGTCAACTGACGATGCTCGTCGATCGCGGCGCGCTCAGTTTTCATGCGCTGCACGAGGCGCTCGGGCCCGGCAGCGTGCGCGTGAAGCAGTTCGTCGTGCAGCAAAGCGATGATTCGCCCGATCTCGACGAGGTGCGAGTCGAACTGTCGCGTGCATCTGCGGTGGAATATCGCGCGATTTGCGATCGTTTGCGTCAACTCGACGTCGTGCGCGAGTTTCGTGAGGACGATGCCGCCTGAAATCGCCTTCGGGATGCGGGTTTGCACGCGCAGCCATGCGACAATGCGGCCTCTCGAAATAATCGCCGATGCGCCGGTGCGCCTTGCACGCCGGTTCGGGCAGCCGCCTTTCGAACCTATGTCAGATTCCGCAGTAAAGAGAGACGCCGACGCCTCGTCCCGCCGCCGGCGCGCAACGCAAAAGCATGAGATGCGGGCGCCGCAGACCAGCGCCGACACGGAAAAGAAACTCGCTCGCGCCGCACGTTCCGCGCAGCGTCTCGCACAACTGAGCGAAGGCGCGCGTGCGGGCGAAACGCTCGATCTGTTCGCCGAAGACGCCGAGCGCGCGCAACTTCAGGCGATGAACACCGATATCCGCCAAGGCACGTTCGAAGGTTTCGAACTGCCAGAAGTGTTTCTCGCGGCCGTGCAATCGAATGGCGGGAACGCGCCGGAATCCGTCGTCGCGAAAAGGGCGGCGCGTGGCGGCGTGACATCGGTTGCGCCGGAGCAGGGCCTCTTCGGGGACGATTCCCCTCTCATCGATGCCCCGCCGCCGGACGCGAGCCAACCAGCCGCGAGAACCGGCGCGATGGCCGCGGTGACGACGCGATCGGCGAGCATCAGCACGTCGGTTGCGCCGGAGAATGCGGCGCCATCGCTCGCCGCGCTCGCTTCAGCGCTCATCGCCCGCGATCGCGGGGCTCGCGGCGACCGCAACGAAGCGGCGCCGTTCGCGCAGCCCGGCATCCGCGATGCCGCCGCGCCCGAACTCGACCGCGCCCGCGCCACGGCGTTCGCGGACACCATCGACGCGCTCTATGCGGTGATCGCGGAGCAGCGCACTTCGACGGCCGCCCACGCGCGCCGCATGAAGACGATGCTGACGATCATCGTCTGCGTGATGCTCGTCACGGTGGCGACGGGCATCGCGCAAACGGCCGTACTGCTGCGCATGAACCACGATAGCAAGCTGCAGCAGGAACGCACCGAGCAACTGATGCTCAACCAGCAGGCGACGCTCGCGTCGCTCTTCGATACCGATTCCGCCAATGTCAGCGTGCGCCGTCCTCCCGACCTGACGGACGCATCACCGGTTCGGCCGATCAGCGCCGCGACGCCCGATCCCGCGCCGAAAAAGCACACGCGTCACGCGCACCATCGCGCCACTTCCTCGGCGCACTGACTCACGCTGTCAGATTCGCGCGACACGCCGTTCTGCGGCGGCGTGTCGCGCAGCCGCTCGTCCTCGGATCGGAATGCCGTCGTACGGGCTTCGCAGATCCGTCCCCGTTTCGAGGAGACGGCAAACCGGTAAAAATGTAGAAAAACTACCAAATTTCTTGCCACGAAATGTTGCATTGCACTAGAAATCGGTTAGGGACAACCCTATAATCCTCTCTAAGGGAAAACCCTCTGTAACTAACCGGAGTCAGTCATGAGCTACCTCTTCGCCCTGCTGCAAAAATTTGCTTCGATGTTCGAATCGGCCCACCTGCCGATGGACAAAGATTACTCGTATCAAGCGCGTTTCCGTGAATCCGAGCGTCAGCGCAAGGCGCGCGGCACGGCTTTCGGCTTCCGCCTGTAATGCGCAGCTGACGGCGGCGCGGGAAACACAACACCAGCAACTTACGACGGCACGAGCCGTACGACCCGCCCGCCAGTTTTCCGTTTTATGTAGTTTTTCTAGCAATTCCACATCGCTTCGGCTTCGTGCCGGACGCATCCTTCTTCGCCCTTCCTGCGCGACGCCAGTCTTTTCTTTCTTTCGTATTGCTGACGCGCGGTTCGCAAGCCGCCTGCATCGCAAAAAGGCTTCGCGACTTGTTCATGCGCGACATGCCGAAAATCGCAAGATCGTTCGCTGCGCTTCCCGCAAACCCTTATCCAGCAAGGATTCGATCGACCGCTGGCACTTTCGCGCTTATTCCGGTGTCGTATTTCCACATGTGGTTGTCGCAAATAGTCGGCTGATGTGACTTTTTTCTGGCAACTATGTATGCACAGCGCGGACGCACGTCCGCACACGCCAGGAGATATTCGATGAATTCCCCCAAGGTGGTAGTCGAAGGACTGTGCAAGGTTTTCGGCAACAGTCCCAAACAGGCGCTGGACATGCTGGCCGGTGGTGCGACGAAGGAAGAGGTTTTCAAGCGCACCGGACAGATCGTCGGCGTCCATAACGTCTCCTTTGACGTCAAGGAAGGTGAGATTTTCGTGCTCATGGGCCTTTCCGGCTCGGGCAAATCCACGCTGATCCGGCTCATCAACCGGCTGGTCGAGCCGACGGCGGGCAAGGTGCTGATCGATGGCCGCGACGTGGCCGCCGTGCCGCGCTCCGAACTCACGTCCCTGCGGCGCAAGGACATGAGCATGGTGTTTCAGTCCTTCGCGCTGATGCCGCAGCGCACGGTTCTTTCCAACGCCGCATTCGGCCTCGAGGTCGCGGGCGTCGGCAAGAAGGAGCGCGAAGCGCGCGCCATGACCGTGCTGGAGCAGGTCGGCCTGGCTCCGTTCGCCCAAAAGTTACCTGCGCAACTATCGGGCGGCATGCAGCAGCGCGTGGGTCTCGCCCGCGCGCTTGCCGTGAATCCTTCGCTGATGATCATGGACGAAGCGTTCTCCGCGCTCGATCCGCTGAAGCGCAAGGAAATGCAGAACGTGCTGCTCGATCTGCAACGCGAGCAGCGCCGCACGATCCTGTTCGTGTCGCACGATCTCGAAGAGGCGATGCGCATCGGCACGCGCATCGCGATCATGGAAGGCGGCCGCGTGGTGCAGATCGGCACGCCGCAGGAAATCATCACGAATCCCGCGGACGACTACGTGGAAGCGTTCTTCGAAGGCATCGACACGAGCCGCTATCTCACGGCCGGCGATCTGATGCAGACCGACGACGTGCCGCTCATCAAACATTCGCCGCAAATCGACGCATCGAGCGTCGCGGCGACGCTCAACGGCAGCGCCGACTACGCGTTCGTGCTCGACGCCGAGCGCCGCATCCGCGGTTTCGTCGGACGTGATGCGAACGGCAACGCCGCGCCGCGCATCAATCCGATCGAATGCATCGAGCGTCACGTCGCGCTCGACGAGGTCGTGAATCGCGTGGTCGCAAGTCCCGCCCCGCTGCCGGTCGTCGAAGCGGACGGTTCGTACTGCGGTTCGATCAACAAGACCAATGTCCTGAAGGTCCTTACGCACCATCGAGGTTCCCATGTCTGAAATCATCCCGCTTGGCAGTTGGGTGGACCACGGCGTCCACTATCTCCTCGATCACGACGCGAAGACCTTCGACTCCATCGGCAAGGTCATCGAAACATTCGCTGCGGCCGTCGAGCACGGCCTGCAGGCCATTCCGATGTGGGCGCTCATGGCGATCTTCGTCGGCATCGGCTTGTGGCGAGTGGGCTGGCGATTCGCCGTGTTCGTCCTCGCGTCGCTGTTGCTGATCTACGCGACGAACTTCTGGGATCAGATGGTCATCACGCTCGGCCTCACGCTGTCCTCGACGTTCATCAGCTTGCTGCTCGGCATTCCGCTCGGCATCTGGACGTCGAAGAGCAAGTACGTCGAAATGGGCGTGCGCCCGGTGCTCGATCTGATGCAGACGATGCCCGCCTTCGTCTACCTGATTCCGGCCGCGATGCTGTTCGGTCTCGGCCGCGTGCCGGGGATTCTCGCAACCGTCATCTTCGCGATGCCGCCGGCCGTGCGCCTCACCGCGCTCGGCATCAAGCAGGTGAATCGCGAGATCGTCGAAGCCGGCCAGGCATTCGGCTGCACGCCGTTCCAGCTGCTCTACAAGGTGCAGATTCCGAACGCGCTGCCGTCGATCATGACCGGCGTGAACCAGACGATCATGATGGCGCTGTCGATGGTCATCATCGCGTCGATGGTCGGCGCGGGCGGTCTCGGCAACGACGTGCTCGCATCGATTCAGCGTCTGGATATCGGGCTTGGTTTCGAGAGCGGCTTGTCGGTGGTGTTGCTGGCGATCATCCTCGACCGCATCACCGAGAGCTTCGGACGAGCGCCCGGCATGGCACGCGCCCCGCTCTTCGCCGGTCTGAAGAGCGTGATGAAAGTGCGCCGCGAGCCGGCGGCGCAACAAGGCTAACAAGGCACACGACCCATGAAGCGCGACGCGATCGTTCCGGCGGGTACCGAATCACCGTTGTCCAGTCTTTCGCGCTTCGGCTTTCTCACGCTGCCGAACTTCTCGATGATCGCGTTCACGAGCGCGGTCGAGGTGCTGCGCATGGCCAATTACGTCGGCCGCGCGCAGCACTACAGCTGGTCGATCATCACGCCGGACGGCGAGCCCGCGCGTGCGAGCAACGGCATCACCATCAAGCCGACGATGACGCTCGACGAAGCCGGCATGCCCGACGTGCTGATCGTCTGCGCGGGCTGGCATGTCGCCGATTATGTCGACGACAAGGTGATCGGTCTTCTGCAGCGCGCGCATGAAGCGGGCATTCCGCTCGGCGGAATCTGCACCGGGCCGTATGCGCTGCTCGCGGCGAAACTGCTCGATGGTTATCGCTGCACGCTGCACTGGGAAGACATGTCGCCGGTCAACAAGCGCTTTCCGCATGTGCGCTTCGCCGACGAGCTCTTCGTGATCGACCGCGACCGCCTGACGTGCACGGGCGGCACCGCGCCGCTCGACCTGATGCTCAATCTCGTCGGCATGCGGCTCGGGCAGGCGCATGCGGCGCAGGTGTCGGAGCAGTTCATCGTCGAGCGAATTCGCGGATCGACGGATTATCAGCACATTCCCGTCGATGCGCGCGTCGGCTTCTCGCGTGCGGAACTCGTCGAAGTGGTGCGGCTGATGGAGGCGAACATCGAAGAGCCGTTGTCGCTCGAAGAACTCGCGCGGCTCGTGCATCTGTCGCAGCGGCATTTGCAGCGCATGTTCAAGATGTTCCTCAACGTATCGCCGACGCATTACTACCTGACGTTGCGATTGCGTCGCGCACGCGAACTGTTGCGCAACACCGATGCGTCGATCGCGCGCGTGACGAGCATCTGCGGCTTCCATTCGCCGTGTCACTTCAGCAAGGCGTATCGCGCGCAGTTCGGACATGCGCCGAGCGTCGAGCGGCGATTATCGGCCTGACTTTTTCTTTTTCTTTTTTGGCCGCGCGGGCTTCGTATGAAAGCCTCGCGTGCGGGCCGCGTCATGCCTTGAAAATAACTTCGGAGAGAGATCGATGAAACGATTGTGGATCGCGGCAGCTTTGCTATCTGGTTTGTCGGGAGCGTATGCAGCCGAGCCTGCCGCGTGCAGGAACGTGCGCTTTGCGGATGTCGGCTGGACGGATATCGCCGCGACCACCGGACTTGCATCGACCGTTCTTCAGGGCTTGGGCTACAACCCGACGAAGACGATCGCGTCCGTGCCGATCACGTTCGCGGGCGTGAAGAGCAAGCAGATCGACGTGTTCCTCGGCTACTGGTCGCCGACGATGGACCCGATGATCGATTCGTTCAGGAAAGCGAATCAAGTGAAGGTCTTGCCGACGCCGAACTTGACGGGCGCGAAGTACACGCTCGCGGTGCCGGATTATGCGTATCAGGCGGGCATCAAGAACTTCAACGACATCGCGAAAAACTACGACAAGCTCGACGGCAAGATCTACGGCATCGAGCCGGGCAACGACGGCAATGCGCTCATCAAGAAGATGATCGACAACAACCTGTACGGGCTCGGCAAGTTCAAGCTCGTGGAATCGAGCGAGGCGGGCATGCTCGTGGAAGTGAATCGCGCGATTCGCGACAAGAAGCCGATCGTGTTCCTCGGCTGGGAGCCGCATCCGATGAACGTGCAGATGAAGATCGACTATCTCGCGGGCGGCGACGATGTCTTCGGCCCGAACTATGGCGAAGCAAAAGTGCTGACCGTCACGCCGACGGATTACGACACGCGCTGTCCGAATGTCGCGAAGCTCGTGTCCAACCTGCAGTTCACGACGGATATCGAGAACCACGTGATGCTGCCGATCATGAACAAGACGGATGCGAACAAGGCGGCGCGCGAATGGCTGAAGGCGAATCCGGCGGTGCTCGATAAATGGCTTGCGGGCGTAAAGACGTTCGACGGGAAGGATGGGTTGCCGGCAGTGAAGGCGTATGTCGCCGGCAACTGAAAACTGACGCAGTGATTCAACGAAGGCGCGTCAGGTCCGATAATCCGGCTTCGCGCCTTCGATCATTCTCAACGCCGCTTGCCACTGCAACGCCATGATTCCATCGGCTTCATCGCGCCGATATTGCTCTGCAGTCAACTCGCAAACCCTCTGCGACGGCAGATTCAATTCCGCATTGCCCGCCAGCGCGCGAATCTGAATCTCGCAAGCGCGTTCAAGAAAGTACATTTCCTGGAACGCTTCCGGAATGGACTTTCCGCACGACAATAACCCGTGATTCTTCAGGATCATCGCGTTATGCGAGCCGAGATCGTTGACGAGGCGATCGCGCTCCGCGAGGTCCAGCGCAATGCCTTCATAGTCGTGATACGCGATATGTCCGTAATACTTCAACGCATGCTGACTGATCGGCAATAAGCCCTGCTTTTGCGCCGATACCGCCGCGCCCGCCGCCGTATGCGTATGCACGACGCAAAACACATCGGGCCGTGCCATGTGAATCGCGGAGTGAATCGTGAAGCCCGCCGGATTCACGAGATATCGCGCGGGATCATCGCGTGCGCCCGCTTCGACCGGCCGCCCTTCATGATCGATCTTCACGAGATCCGATGCGCGCATCTCGTCGAAAAGCACGCCATAACGGTTGATCAGAAAGTGATGATCGGTGCCCGGCACGCGCGCGCTGATGTGCGTGAAGATCATGTCGGTCCAGCGAAAATGCCCGATCACGCGATACAGCGCCGCGAGATCACAGCGCACTTTCCATTCTTCCTGCGAGTATCCGTGAGTCTCCATGCCGTTCCTCCTTGGTTTGATGAGCCGCGGAAAACGTATTCAGATCCTGCTAGATTGCCTGCGCGCGGCCCGGGAAAGTTTCGTCGTAATCCATTGCGTGATTTGCATCCGGCGCATCCGGCGCGCCGCCCTGCTCGCGATACATCATCGGCGGCAGGCCGAATTGCTTGCGAAATTCGCGGCCCAGATGCGATGCGTCGGAAAAGCCGCAACTCGATGCGATATCGGCGACCGTCTTGTCCGAACTCGTCAGCAGCCACGCCGCCGTGCGCAGCCGCACCTGCTTCGCATACGCCTGCGGCGCCTTGCCCGTCTCCGCCTTGAATAACCGTTCGAGTTGCCGCGTCGAAAGATCGAGCTTGTGCGCGAGTTCATCGAGCGTAAGCGAACGGCCGACGTGCTGCTCCATCAGCAGGATCGCACGTTTTACTTTCGGATGCGTCGCGGGCGCGAGACCCGGCGGATGCGGCTGCGGCGCGTTGCCCTTCTGCATGTCATCGACGAGCAGGATGCGCAGCGCCTTTTGCACCGTCGCCGTTTCGAAGTGACGCAGCAGAATGGCGGCGGCGACATCGATCGATGCGCGCCCGCCCGAACACGTAATGCGCCTTCTGTCGATGACAAAGAGCCGGTCCGCGACGAGCGATTGCTCATCCGCGTGCGGGAATCGCTCGACGAAGTCCCAATAATGAAACCAGCTCACGCAGATGCGATGGCCTTCGAGCACGCCCGCGCGCATCAGCGAGAACACGCCGGTGCACATGCCGACGAGCGTTGCATTTGAGGCAGCCGCGCGGCGGATGAACTGCAGCGTCGCATCGCTCGTCGCGGGGCCGGAATGCAGCAGGCCGCCGACCACGACGACGTAATCGAAAGGCTCGGCCTGATCGTAGGTTTCCCACGGCGTGATCTGTATGCCGCAACTCGCGCGAACGGGCGCGAGCGTCTCGCCGATCACGCTCCACGAGCAGCGCACCGGTCGGCTGAAATCGCCTTCATCGGCGGAAAGGCGCAGCAGATCGACGAAACCGGAGAACGCGGTCAGCGTGAAATTCGGCAGCAGGATGATGCCGAAGCGGATGCGCGATTTCGATTGACCGTCGACAGACGACGACGGAAGAGATTCTGCGGCGTTCATGCGGGAGACATGCGGCTGGACGTTATCCAGCGAGCATATCACTCGGCCGCGAGCATCGGGCGTGCGTCAGAAATGGAACGCGGCCGGCGTCGTGTGACGCCGGCCGCGCAAATAACCATGAATCGAAGCGGTGCGCTTCAGCCGCCGAGCACCGCGAAGCCCCAGGCGAAAGCGCCGCCGATGAGCGCGCCCGCCGCGCGGCCGAGCACGCTCGCGATCGTGTAATCGGCCCAACGCTGTTCGACTTCGGCCTTCAACACGCCGAAGTAGCGCAGGGCGGGATCGATCGAGCAGAGCAGCATCAGCGCGATCCAGACGGGCACCTGACGCGTGAGCACCCGATCGACGGCGAGCAGATCGACTGCCTGAAGCGTGCCGACGACAGCCACGCTGATAAGGAAAGCGAGAATCCAGGATTTGAAGAACTGGTCGGGTAAGGCGTGAGTTTCCATCAATGCGAACCGGATAAGCAAGAAAAGGCGGAAAGGACGAGTGATCCGAAACCTGTAGGCGTGGCTCACCTCAAGACCTAGGGAATATACCGATGCCTGTCGGCGCGACGCTTCGGACCAGTCTCAAAAATGCGGGATGTGCAACGAAGATGCGCAAAAACGCGCCGGGCGCGAAATGCTCTGTTACGCGCCGTCGCGCTTGCGTCGCCGGGCCTGAAATCATCGGAAATCCGACGTCGTCCACGCGCGAAAAACGGCGCTGACGCCGCGATCCCATTTCGATGGCGTTTTTGTTCTATCGGGTCTTTTCTGGGTTTGGTGCAATGAGCGCCATACCGGAACATCTCGCCAACCCAAGGGACACGCCAATGAACGTCAGCGTCTTCGATCTGTTCAAGATCGGCATCGGACCGTCGAGCTCGCATACCGTCGGGCCGATGATCGCGGCGTGCCGCTTCGCGTCGCATATCGAAGACGCCAATCTGCTCGCCTTCGTCACGCGCGTGCGCGCCGAGCTGTTCGGCTCGCTCGGCGCGACCGGCAAAGGCCACGGCACCGACAAGGCCGTGCTGCTCGGCCTCGAAGGGAATCTGCCCGATCTCATCGATCCGGACGTCATCGCGCCGCGTCTCGCGGAAATCCGCGCGACGAAGCGCCTGAAGCTGCTCGGCAAGCACGATGTGATGTTCGAGGAGCGCGAGCATATCGGCTTCTATCGCAAGCTGATGCCGGGCGCGCCGGGATCGAGCATCGTGCATCCGAACGGCATGCGCTTTCAGGCGTTCGACGAGAACGGCCAGCTTCTCGTCGAGAAGGAGTATTACTCGGTCGGCGGCGGCTTCGTCGTGAATCGCGAAGGCGATCGCGTGAACGGCTTGCGCGCGGCCAATACGGTGCCGTATCCGTTTCGCACCGGCGACGATCTCATGCGCGTCTGTCAGGAGACAGGTCTGTCTATCGCCGACGTGACCATGCAAAACGAATGCGCGAATCGCAGCGAATCCGAAGTCCGCGAAGGCATGCTCGCGGTGTGGCGCGTGATGGCCGCGTGCGTGGAGCGCGGCTGCAAGGAGCGCGGCGAGCTGCCCGGTCCGATGCAAGTCAAGCGCCGCGCCGCCGATCTGTCCGCGTCGCTGCGGTCGCGCTCGGAAGAGTCGCTGCGCGACCCGCTGTCGATGCTCGACTGGGTCAATCTCTATGCGATGGCCGTCAACGAAGAGAACGCGGCGGGCGGCCGCGTCGTCACCGCGCCGACCAATGGCGCGGCCGGCGTGATTCCCGCCGTGCTGCATTACTACGTGAAGTTCATGCACGGCTCGAACGATGACGGCATCGTGCGCTTCCTTCTGACAGCCGCGGCCATCGGCATCATCTACAAGGAAACGGCGTCGATCTCGGGCGCGGAAGTGGGTTGCCAGGGCGAAGTCGGCGTCGCCTGTTCGATGGCCGCCGCCGCGCTCGCCGCCGTCATGGGCGGCACGCCCGCGCAAGTCGAAAACGCCGCGGAAATCGGGATGGAACACAACCTCGGCATGACGTGCGACCCCGTTGGCGGCCTCGTGCAGATTCCGTGCATCGAGCGCAATGCGATGGGCGCGATCAAGGCGATCAACGCCGCGCGCATGGCGATGAAGGGCGACGGCAAGCATTACGTGTCGCTCGATTCGGTCATCAAGACGATGCGCGAAACCGGCGCGGACATGAAGACGAAATACAAGGAGACGTCGCGCGGTGGCCTCGCCGTGAACGTCATCGAATGCTGAATTCAGGACCCCACGAAGGAAGAGAAACACCATGAGCCGCTATTCCATCTTCAGCCTCTTACGCAACGGCATGTCGTATCACGAGAACTGGGAGCGCCAGTGGCGAAGTCCCGAGCCGAAGCGCGAGTACGACGTGGTGATCGTCGGCGGGGGCGGTCATGGTCTCGCGACCGCGTATTACCTCGCGAAGGAGCACGGCATCACGAACGTCGCGATTCTCGAGAAGGGCTGGATCGGCGGCGGCAATACCGCGCGCAACACGACCATCGTGCGCTCGAACTATCTGTGGGATGAATCGGCGGCGTTGTACGAAAAAGCGATGAAGCTGTGGGAGGGCCTCTCGCAAGACCTCAACTACAACGTGATGTTTTCGCAGCGCGGGGTGATGAATCTCGCGCATACGCTGCAGGACGTGCGCGATACCGAGCGCCGCGTGAACGCGAACCGTCTCAACGGCGTCGATGCCGAGTTCCTCACGCCGCAGCAGATCAAGGAAATCGAGCCGACGATCAATCTCAACAGCCGCTATCCGGTGCTGGGCGCGTCGATTCAGCGTCGCGGCGGCGTCGCGCGTCACGATGCGGTCGCGTGGGGCTTCGCGCGCGGCGCGGATCGCGCGGGCGTCGACATCATCCAGAACTGCCAGGTCGTGGGCATTCGCCGCGACGGCAGTCAGGTGACGGGCGTCGATACGACGAAGGGTTTCATCAAGGCGAAGAAGGTCGCGGTCGTCACGGCGGGCAACACGACGACGCTCGCCGACATGGCCGGCGTGCGCCTGCCGCTCGAAAGCCATCCGTTGCAGGCGCTCGTGTCGGAGCCGATCAAGCCGGTCGTGAACACGGTCGTGATGTCGAACGCGGTGCATGCGTACATCAGCCAGTCCGACAAGGGCGACCTCGTGATCGGCGCGGGCGTCGATCAATACACGGGCTTCGGTCAGCGCGGCAGCTTTCACATCATCGAAGGCACGCTGGAAGCGATCGTCGAGATGTTCCCCGTGTTCTCGCGCGTGCGGATGAATCGTCAGTGGGGCGGCATCGTCGACGTATCGCCGGATGCGTGCCCGATCATCTCCAAGACCGACGTGAAGGGTCTGTACTTCAACTGCGGATGGGGCACGGGCGGCTTCAAGGCGACGCCGGGTTCGGGCTGGGCCTACGCGCACACGATCGCGAAGGACGAGCCGCATCCGCTGAACGCGCCGTTCTCGCTCGATCGTTTCTATACCGGTCATCTGATCGACGAACACGGCGCGGCTGCCGTGGCCCACTAATCGCATTAGGAGCGAAAAACATGTTGCTGATCGAATGCCCCTGGTGCGGGCCGCGCGCCGAAACCGAATTTTCCTGCGGCGGCGAAGCGGATATCGCGCGCCCGCTCGACACGGACAAGCTCTCCGACCGCGAGTGGGGCGACTACCTCTTCATGCGCAAGAATCCGCGCGGCGTGCATCGCGAGCAATGGAATCATGCGCAAGGCTGCCGCCGCTGGTTCAAAGTGCAGCGCGATACGGTTTCATATGAAATTCAAGGCTACGAGACGTTCGACCGTCCGCTGGCTGTGATGCATGACAACGGAGGCACGTCGAAATGAGCCAGAAAGACCGACTCGGCATGGGCGGGCGCATCAATCGTGCGATTCCCGTCACCTTCACGTTCAACGGCAAGACGTATCAGGGCTTCGAAGGCGATACGCTCGCGTCCGCGCTGCTCGCGAACGGCGAGCGCTTCGTCGCGCGCAGCTGGAAGTATCACCGTCCGCGCGGGATCATCACGGCGGGCGTCGAAGAGCCGAACGCAATCGTGCAACTCGAAACCGGCGCGTACACCGTCCCGAATGCGCGCGCTACCGAAGTCGAGCTGTATCAAGGGCTCGTCGCGCAGAGCGTGAACGCGAAGCCGAACATCGAAAACGATCGCATGGCGGTCAATCAGAAGATCGCGCGCTTCATTCCCGCAGGCTTCTACTACAAGACGTTCATGTGGCCGCGCAAGTTGTGGCCGAAATACGAGGAAGTGATTCGCGATGCAGCGGGTCTCGGCGAAGCGCCGAAGCAACTCGACGCCGATCGCTACGACAAGTGCTTCGCGCATTGCGACGTGCTCGTGATCGGCGGCGGACCTTCGGGTCTCGCGGCGGCGCATGCGGCGGGTTTGTCGGGCGCGCGCGTGATTCTCGTCGACGATCAGCGCGAACTCGGCGGATCGCTTCTGTCGTGCCGCGCGGAGATCGACGGCAAGCCCGCGCTGCAATGGGTGCAGAAAATCGAAGGCGAACTGCGCAAGATGCCCGATGTGAAGGTTCTTTCGCGCAGCACGGCGTTCGGTTATCAGGATCACAACCTCGTCACGGTCACGCAGCGTCTGACGGAACATCTGCCGGTATCGCGCCGCAGCGGCACGCGCGAACTGATGTGGAAAGTGCGCGCGAAACGCGTCGTGCTCGCGACCGGCGCGCACGAGCGCCCGATCGTTTTCGGCAACAACGATCTGCCGGGCATCATGCTGGCGTCGGCGGTGTCGACGTATCTGCATCGCTATGCGGTGATGCCGGGCCGCAACGCCGTTGTGTTCACCAACAACGACGACGCATATCAATGCGCGCTCGATCTGAAGGCGGCAGGCGCGGATGTGACCGTCGTCGATCCGCGTCCGGCGGAATCGAAGGGCACGTTGCCGGCGGCCGCGCGACGCTACGGCGTGCGCGTGCTGAACAACGCGGTCATCACGGCTGCGCGCGGCAAGCTGCGGGTTGCATCGGTTGAAGTGGCTTCGTACGACAAAGGCCAGGTCGGTCAGAAGCAGACGGACCTGCCATGCGATCTCGTCGCCATGTCGGGGGGCTGGAGCCCCGTGCTGCATCTCTTCGCGCAATCGGGCGGCAAGGCGCACTGGCACGAAGAGAAAGCGTGCTTCGTGCCGGGCAAGGCGATGCAACTGGAGAGCAGCGTCGGCGCATGCGCGGGCGAGTTCTCGCTGTCGCGCGGCATTCGCCTCGGCGCGGATGCGGGCGCGGAAGCGGCGCGCGCCGCGGGTCATATCGTCGTGAAGCCGGCTGCCGTGCAAGTCGCTGAAATCGTCGAAGCGCCGATGTTGCCGCTGTGGATCGTCGGCAACAAGGAATTGTCGACGCGCGGTCCGAAGCAATTCGTCGACTTCCAGAACGACGTGTCGGCGGCCGACATCTATCTTGCGGCGCGCGAAGGCTTCGAATCGGTCGAGCACGTCAAGCGTTATACGGCGATGGGCTTCGGCACCGATCAGGGCAAGCTCGGCAACATCAACGGCATGGCGATTCTCGCGCAAGCCTTGGGCAAGACGATTCCCGAGACCGGCACGACGACGTTCCGCCCGAATTACACCCCTGTCACTTTCGGCACGTTCGCGGGCCGCGAGCTGGGCGAGTTTCTCGATCCGGTGCGCAAGACCGCGATCCACGAATGGCACGTCGAGAACGGCGCGATGTTCGAGGATGTGGGCAACTGGAAGCGTCCCTGGTACTACCCGAAGGCGGGCGAGGACATGCACGCGGCGGTCGCGCGCGAGTCGCTCGCGGTGCGTCAGAGCGTCGGCATTCTCGATGCATCGACGCTCGGCAAGATCGACATTCAAGGCCCCGATTCGGCGAAGCTCCTGAACTGGATGTACACGAATCCGTGGAGCAAGCTCGAAGTCGGCAAGTGCCGTTACGGGCTGATGCTCGACGAGAACGGCATGATCTTCGACGATGGCGTCACGGTGCGTCTCGGCGAACAGCATTACATGATGACGACGACCACCGGCGGCGCGGCGCGCGTGCTGACGTGGCTCGAACGCTGGCTGCAGACCGAATGGCCCGACATGCGCGTGCGTCTCGCATCGGTGACGGATCACTGGGCGACCTTCGCGGTCGTCGGACCGAACAGCCGCAAGGTGCTGCAGAAAGTGTGTCACGACATCGACTTCGCGAACGCGGCGTTCCCGTTCATGAGCTATCGCGATGGCACGGTGGCGGGCGCATCGGCGCGCGTGATGCGGATCAGTTTCTCGGGCGAGCTCGCGTATGAAGTGAACGTGCCCGCGAATGTCGGACGCGCGGTGTGGGAAGCGCTGATGCTCGCGGGCGCTGAATTCGATATTACGCCGTACGGCACGGAAACGATGCACGTGCTGCGCGCGGAGAAGGGCTACATCATCGTCGGCCAGGATACGGACGGCTCGATGACGCCCTACGACCTCGGCATGGGCGGGCTTGTCGCGAAGTCCAAGGACTTCATCGGCAAGCGCTCGCTCACGCGTTCGGACACTGCAAAACAAGGGCGAAAGCAGTTCGTCGGCCTGCTCACCGACGATCCTTCGTTCGTGCTGCCGGAAGGCGCGCAGATCGTCGCGGGACCGTTTCAGGGCGATACCGCGCCGATGCTCGGACACGTCACGTCGAGCTATTACAGCCCTATTTTGAAGCGCTCGATTGCGTTGGCCGTCGTGAAGGGCGGTCTGGAGAAGATCGGCGAATCGGTCATGATTCCGCTCGCGAACGGCAAGCGGGTCAACGCAAAAATCACCAGTTCGGTGTTCTACGACAGCGAAGGAGCACGTCAGCATGTTGAATGAGATCAAAGGTTCCTCGACGGTCGTCGATCGCGCAATCAGCGGACAGGGCGTGTGGCAGGAGTCTCCGCTCGTCGGCGCGGATGCGTTGATGAAGACGCATCAGTCGGGCTCGCCGAAAGCGTTTCGTCTGGCCGAGCGGCCGTTCCTCGAACTCGTGAACGTGCGTGGCGATACGCGCGATCCGGCGTTCGCGAAGGCGGTGCAGAGCGTGATCGGCTGCACGCCGCCCGAGAAGGCGAACACTATTGCGCGCGGCAACGGTTATACGATGCTGTGGCTCGGTCCCGATGAATGGCTCGTGCATTCGGATACGGCGCACGATGCATCGCGTCCCGCGCCGCTCGAAGCGAAACTGCGCGACGCGTTCGTCGGACAGTTCTCGGCGGCGGTGGATATCGGCAGCGGTTATACGGTGCTCGAAATCGACGGACCGAAGACGCGTGAGGTGCTTTCGCGCGGTTGTCCGCTCGATCTGCATCCGAAGGTTTTCGGCGAAGGACAATGCGCGCAGAGCCATTACTTCAAGGCATCGCTTACGCTCGTTCCGCTGGGCGGCGATCGCTTCGAGATAATCGTGCGCCGCAGCTTCGCCGATTACTTCGTGAAGATGATGCTCGACGCCGCCGCGCCGTTGCTCTCATGAAGCCGTTCGAACCGCTTGCCGCGGGTGGCCTGGGCTGGCGCGTGATCGTCGATGAGTTGATCGTGAAGACGCGCGTCGGCTTGTATGAGCATGAGCATGAAGGGCCGCAGCCCGTGTGCATCGATGCGAGCCTGCGTTATCGCGGCATGCCGCATGAATCGGACGATGGTCTCATTGATTACGAGGCGTGGTGCAATCGGGTGAGCGCGTTTCTTGAAGGGAAGGCGCATACGCGCTTGCTGGAGACGCTCGCGGTGGAGATCGCCGCGTTGTCGTTCGAAGAGTGGCCGGCGCTGGATGCGCTTACTTTGGTGCTGCACAAGCCGAAGATTCGTGAGGGCACGAAGCGGCTTGGGCTTGAACTCGACTGGCGTCGGGCGGATTTCGATGCTTGGCGGTCGCGCGTCGATGCGTGGGATGCGGCTGTAGTCCGGCGATGAACGCGTCGCGTGATTCGGCTGCGCAGCTCTCCGAACGTGCATGCAAGAAGCATGATGCGGATGCGGCGCTTAAGCTGCTGGATCGAAGTATCGCGCTGAAGCATCGGCGGATTGCGTTGATTCGGTATCTGCATGCGCAGTATCTCGATGCGCCGTTAGAGGCCAGGCATCATGAGTATGTGAGGGTCGTGGCGGCGCGGTTGAGCGCGGAGGCGGTGGTTAGGGTGGTGGAGGCGGCTAGGGGGAGGTTTGGGGGGAGTTGAAGCTCCGCGGGGGCGGAGGAATGACTTTGATGTTTTTGCCGTAGTTGTTCGGCATGGGGATATCTCCGCGAGGGCGGAGGAACACGAAGATCGAGCCGTGCGCGGTTCGTAAGGTCGGGTCTATCTTCGCGCACGCGCAGGAACCTTTCGCGCGAGTAAACACAGATCGCGGAATCCGGGCCTATCTCCGCGGACGCGGAGGAACCTCTCGGACGAATTCCAGCGCGCGCTTTTCGTAGGGTCTATCTCCGCGGACGCGGAGGAACCCGAATGCCGAGCGCGGCAAAAAGAGGATCGAAGGGTCTATCTCCGCGGACGCGGAGGAACCCGGTACTGATCCAACAATATCAAGCGCTTCAACGGTCTATCTCCGCGGACGCAGAGGAACCGCCGAAAAGGTAAGGACGGTGGGCCGCTTCAAAGGTCTATCTCCGCGGACGCGGAGGAACCTCTACACACAATCTTCATGATTTGAAAAAACAAACGACCGATTCGTTGTCTCGAACCGACCGTGCCGCGGAGAGTATGGCTATCAGTCCTGCTGCTGTCAAACGTCGGATTTTCGAACGGAATGTTCTGCGGTAACGCTGTTCGGTCGCGCAGCAAAGAATTAAGCCAATTCGTATGGCGGCGGAAGCAAATCTTCCGTAAAAGATAGGTATCCAAAATAAATCACGAACGCGCAAAAAATACTTATCGGCAGCACATGCAAACCGAGGCCACCAAAAACGATACCTGCATCGCGTGGGGCAAGCGGCCGCGCGACGGCGACGAGCACTCGCCATTTCATCCGCTATGCGATCACATGCTGGATGTGGCCGCATGTTTCATGGCAATTGCGCGGTGCGGACGAATCCGCGATGCTTTGACGTCGACCGCTGGCCGAGCATTGAGCGAGCAGGACATCGAGCGGCTTGCCGCGCTTACTTATCTGCATGACGTTGGTAAAGCCAACAGCGGCTTTCAGGCGAAGCGCTGGAAGGGCCCGGCACCGCGCGAATGGCCGCAGAAGGCGGGACATGGCTCCGAAGCACTCTACGCGTTCAGCTGCGATGAAGCACTGCTTGCAGGATTGCCCATCGAGGCGATGTCGAACTGGGCGGGCGGCGTCGATGAGCTCTTGCATGCAAGCCTCGGCCACCACGGTCGTCCCATCCCCGAGCCAAAAGGAGTCGACCCGCTGATATGGCGTCCCGTGCGCGACGCTTCGGGGCACGAAATCTACCGTCCCGCAAACGCGCTGAAGCAAATCGGCGATGCGTTGCGTCGGCATTTCCCACTCGCGTTTGCTTCGGGCGGTGAACCGCTGCCGTCCACGCCGTCGTTCGTTCATCTGTTTGCGGGTCTCGTGCAACTGGCCGATTGGCTAGGCTCCGATACGCGTTTCTTCGAGTACAGCGAACCGGGCTCCGCCCGAACGCTGCAAGCCGCACTTGAGCGCGCGTCGAGAGCCGTGGGCGCAATCGGATTGGAAACATCGGCACTGCGCGCACAGTTGATCCGAGATGGATTCTCTTTCCAGTCCGCCTTCGGCATAGAAGCGCCGCACGCCACTCAAAGCGCGTTAGGCGAGGAAGGACTCGGTCCACTTCTCGTACTCGAATCTGAAACCGGCAGCGGCAAGACGGAAGCGGCGCTCTGGCGCTTCGCGAAGCTCTTCGAGGCGGGCAAGGTCGATTCGCTTTACTTCGCGCTGCCTACGCGCGTGGCCGCCACGCAGGTCTATGAGCGTGTCCGCAAGTTCGTCGCGCGTCTCTGGCCAACGTATGCGCCGGTCACTGTGCGCGCCTTGCCGGGCTATGAAAGCGCGGATGGCAATGAAAAGTCGGCGTTGCCGGACTTCAAGGTCTTATGGTCCGATCATCCCGACGAAACCAAGGCGCATCAGCGCTGGGCAGCCGAGTCGTCGAAGCGCTTTCTCGCGGCGACGATCGCCGTCGGCACCATCGACCAGGCTTTGCTCGCGGCCCTGCAAGTGCGACATGCCCATCTGCGTCATGCAGCACTTTGCCGGTCCTTGCTGGTCGTCGATGAAGTCCACGCGTCCGATACCTACATGTCGCAAGTGCTCGAACAACTCCTGGAAGCCCATCGTACAACGGGCGGACATGCTCTGCTGCTGTCCGCGACGCTCGGTTCAAGCCAGCGCGCGCGGTTCCAGAGCATTGCAAACGGCGGCAAGCATGTCAGCGCGCCGGGGATCGAAACAGCCGCGGATGCGGAGTACCCAGCGCTAACGGACGGTACGAGCATCAAGAAATTGCGGGCGTCGGGCGAGCCCAAGACGATCCACTGGCAAACCCTCAACGCAATCGACGACCATGCGCGCGTCGCCCGACTCGCCTTCGACGCCGCGAAACAAGGTGCGCGCGTGCTCATCGTCCGCAATACGGTTCCAGCCGCGATCGCGACGCAAAAGGCGGTAGAAGCATTGGTGAACGCATCCGGCGATCGCGCATGGCTATTCGATATCGATGGCGTGCCGACGCTGCATCACAGTCGCTTTAGCCGACAGGACCGACCGCGTCTCGATGCGCGCGTCGAGGAACGCATGGGCAAGATCCGCAATGGCGTCCACGCGTGCATTGTTGTCGGCACACAGACGCTCGAACAAAGTCTCGATATCGACGCGGACATGCTCATCACGGATATCTGTCCGATGGACGTGCTGTTGCAGCGCATCGGCCGTCTGCATCGTCACAAGCGCGAAGGGAAAGATCGAAGGCCGGATGGCTTCGAGCGGGCTCGCGCATGGGTCCTGATACCCGAGAGCGGTTCCTTCGAAGCGTGCCTCGACGCCCCGCGCAATGGTCTTGGACGGCTGAAAAATGGCGGAGGCGTCTATCCCGATCTGCGCATGATCGAAGCGACGCGTCGTCTTATCTCCGAGAAGCCGAGCCGTATGATTCCGCTCGAGAATCGCGAACTGGTCGAACGCGCGACGCATCCCGATTGCCTGCGTTCGATACAACAGGAGCTTGATGCAGCTTGGGAGCAACAGGCGCAGCAACTCGAAGGCGGCAAGGGTGCGGAGCGAACCATCGCGCGGCTTCATGCGCTTCCCTACGACGCGGCTTTCGCCAAGCTCGCATTCCCAGAAGGCGAAGAACGCATTGCAACGCGTCTCGGCGCGGTTGACAAGCTCGTGGAATTCGACCCACCCGAACTCGGACCCTTTGGCGAAGACGTGCGTCAAATCGCGATGCGCTTTCACATGCTGCCGAACGGGCTTGACGCGGACGCCACGCCAATTTCCATCATCCGTCGCGACGACGGCGGTTTCGAGTTTGACTTGGGCGCAGCGCGTTATTCGTATAGGCGGTTCGGCGTCGAGAAGATCGGCCCACGCAAGAGTTGACGGCTTTCCATGACCATCCAATTCAGTTTGCTGGATCACGCGCTGATTCGCTATCGCACCAGCCACGGACAGGAACGGCACGCGACGTTGCCAGAACTATTCGTCGCGTTCAATCATGACGAAGTGTGTGCATTTCCCGCGCTGCGTCCACATCAACGACATCCGTGGCATGCGATTCTTGTGCAACTCGCGGCCATCGCGCTTTACAACGCGAGTCGAAAGACACCGTTCGCAACCGCCGCCGACTGGCGCGCAGCCCTGCTTGCTTTGACGCCGGACGATGGCGACGGCGCAGCGTTCGCGCTCGTGACACCGGACGATCGTCCCGCATTCATGCAGCCGCCGTGCGGACGCGGAACGTCGCTTATGTGGAAGAAGCGAATCGCAACGCCGGATGCGCTCGATATGCTGGTGACATCGAGAAATCACGATCTGAAAGGCCATCGCATGCTTCATGCGGAGGCGGAGGACTGGATCTATGCGCTCGTCAGCTTGCAGACGCAAGAGGGCTTTCTTGGCGCGGGCAACTACGGCATATCGCGAATGAACGGCGGCTTCGCCAGTCGCCCCGCGGTCGGTGTGGTACCGGTCGGGCGATGGGGAAAGCGCTGGACGCGCGATGTGCAGGTACTGCTTCGGAACCGCGAGGCAATCGTCAAGGAACACGCGCTGAAGGAAAACGGCGGCGTCGCACTTGTGTGGCTTCAGCGTTGGGAGGGCGACAGCAGTCTCTCGTTCTCCGAACTCGATCCCTTCTACATCGAAGTTTGCCGGCGCGTCCGATTGCAGGTCCAGCACGATGCGCTCAACGCGATCGCCACGGGCAGCAAGGTCGTGCGTATCGCTGCGAACGAACGTTGCGGCGTGACTGGCGACGCGTGGACGCCGATCAATGTAGTCGAGGGCAAGGCGCTTTCGATCACCCCGCGGGGTTTCGACTACAAGCTCGCGACCAAGCTCGCGTTCTCGACCAAATACAAGCCGACTATCGCGCGAGAGTTATTGGAAGACGACGGGAAAGAAGGGCTGTTCATTCTCGCGCAAGGCATCGCGCGCGGTAAGGGAAAGACCGAGGGACATCACGAACGGCGCATTCCCATCCGGGAGAAGACGCGTGGCTTGCTGCTGCGGCAAGAAAGCAATGTGATCGAAGAAGCGGCGGAAGAGCGCATCCGGGCAATCGATGACGTCCGCAAGACGCTTTGGGGCGCCTTGTGCCTGCTCTTGGGCAACGGCGACCAGAACGTCAGCGATGACACGAAGAACAAAGCCAACCATTTCGCGAGAGCGTTCGAGCAGGGCGAAGACCGCCGTTTCTTCGACGATCTCAGCAACGAGATCGAAGCCGCCGATGGAGAAGCGGAGCACGACCAATGGCTCCTCGCGCTCGTCGATCGTGCCGCGGCGGTGCTGGAGCAGGCATTCGTCGCGGGCCCGCGCAGCGCGGAACGTGTCTATCGCGCGCGCGGTGCGGCGCTCTCGCGTTTTCATCTCGGGTTGCGGTTCGGAAAGGCGCCGCCGCGAATCGCTCGCGTGTTGAAGCAGCGCGATGAAGCACGCAGAGCGACGCAACCCGAATCGTTCGAGGAGGTTTTAGATGAATCAAATTGACGGCATTGCGCGAGAAGGATCGCGTGTCTTCGGCTACCAGGCGCAAGCGCTCGCCCGTTTCATCGATGCGGGCAAACAAGGCGAAGGCGCCTTGAAAGCGGACTACGTCGCGCTCAAGCGTCTCAATCCGGACGCCGATGCGCTGACCGTGCAGCAGATCGCGGCGCTCACGCGCGCATTGCATCGTGCGAAGGTGGACTGCCAGCAAATGAGCGTCGAGCGCTGGAAGCGGTGGGCCGTGATTGTGAACGGCATCGCGCTGACGGGCCACCACGTCCCGGAGAATGGCGAGGAAAAGGTGAACGCGCGATTCGGCGTTCAATTGCGGCGCGCGCATGTGTCCGATGCTCGCGTGACGAGGCTATTCAACGCGCGCGGCGACGCATTCTTCCCGCTCTTGCAGCGCGTTCTTCGCTTGATGGAAAGCAGGAAGGTCAAGCCGAACTGGGCTGATCTTGGCACGTTCGTCCTCAATGAGAGCGCGGAGGATTCCAGGGGAAAACGCCGCGCGGAAGCGTTGCGCATCAGGTTCGTTCATGACCACGCGAGCGCCAAAGCTTGACGGTCAAACAAGCCACGACCGCCAATCGCCCGATCACGCCCACTCAATCAGCAACAGAAGGACGAACATGACTCAGCCGCGCTTCATTCAGATTCACACGCTGCAAAGCTACTCTGCCGCGCTTCTCAACCGTGATGATGCAGGACTCGCCAAACGTCTCCCGGTGGGCGATGCCATCCGCACGCGCATTTCGTCGCAGTGTCTCAAACGTCACTGGCGCATGGCGGACGATCATCATTCGCTCGCGCGGCTCGGCGTACCGATGGCGATTCGCTCGCGCATCACGCTAACGATGATTCGCGACGAGCTGATCAAGTTGAACGTCCCTGAGAATCTCGCTCAGACCGCAGCCGAAACGTTGCGTGACGCGGGCCTGCTTGATAAGGGCGGCAAGAAACTCAAAGGAAAGGATGCGCTGGAAACCGGTCAGGCTGTATTGCTTGGTAAGGCGGAAATCGACTATCTGGTGCAGCGTTGCACGTCGCTGACGCAGGAATGTCCGGACGAAAAGGCTTTGACGTCAGCGGTCGAGCGTTTCTTGAAGGACGAGAAGTCGAATATCGAAGCGCTCAAGCACGGCAGCGGTCTGGAAGCGTCGCTCTTCGGCCGCATGGTCACATCGGATGTGCTTGCATCGCGGGATGCGGCCGTGTACGTCGCGCACGCGTTCACTGTCCACGAAGCACAGGTCGAGAACGACTATTTCACCGTCGTCGACGATCTGCTGCGCGAGACCGGCGAACGCGGCTCCGCGGGCATCTTCGACACGGAACTTGCGTCGGGTCTTTACTACGGCTATGTGGTCGTGGATGTGCCGCAGCTCGTCGCGAATCTCGAAGGCATCGGCATTGCCGAGTGCTTCGACGCGCATCCCGAGCGGCGTGAACTCGCGGGACGGGTCGTCGACAGCCTGTTGCATCTGATCGCGACCGTCAGTCCAGGCGCGAAGCGCGGATCGACCGCGCCGTTCGGTCACGCGAGCCTGATGCTTGTCGAAACGGGCGATTGGCAGCCGCGCAGTCTCGCGGGCGCGTTCGAAACGGCCTTGAAGCTGAAGGGCGGAAACATCCGCGAGCAAGCGATCAGGCAACTCGCGCGGGAAATCGAAAAGCACGATGCGGCGTATGGCGCACCGCTGGATCGGCGGTATCTCGCGCTCGACGACGAAACGCCGGTGCCGAAGGCCCAACGTCTGTCGCTCGTCGAACTTGGCAAGTGGGTACAGAATCGCATCGTCGAAGGAGCTTGAGATGCCGCGACATCTGCTGATGCGCTTGCGCGCTCCACTCGTGTCGTTCGGTGGCGAAACGATCGACAGTCACGGCGTGATCCGTGACTTCCCGGCTTTGTCGATGGTGACGGGGCTGATCGCCAATGCGCTCGGCTACGATCGCAGCGACTTCCCTTCGCACGACCGCTTGCAGGCGCGCCTGGTGATGGGCACGCGGCTCGACGCCAGCGGCGCGCGGCTTGTCGATTTTCAGACGGCGCAGCTCGGCAAACGCGACGAGGCATGGACGACGCGCGGCGCGCCCGAGACGCGTCGGGGCGACGAGGATTCGTACAAGAGCCCACACTTGCGCCATCGCGAGTATCACGCGGGACTCGATGCGCTCGTCGCCATCCGGCTCGAACCCGCGGACGAGCAACCGGCGCTCGATGACATTGCTGATGCGCTCGATCGACCGAAGCGTCCGCTTTTCATCGGCCGAAAGCCTTGTCTGCCGACGACGCGCGTGTTCGTCGACATGATCGACGCCGATGATCTGCTCGACGCGCTCAAACGTGCGCCCGCGTCCGAACTGTGCGATTTCCGCTTTCAACTGCCCGAAGGCCAAGGCGCATTTCAACACTCCCAATCGCTCGACGTCTGCGACGAACGCAACTGGAAAACCGGCGTGCACGGTGGATGGCGGCGCGTGCTCGAAGGCAGCGAGCCGCAAGTGATTGCCTCGGAAAGCCAAATGAATTCGTCGGAACGAGCCGCATGACAACGTTCAATCTGATGCACTGTCAGCCCGATCCGCGCAAGTTCGTGTTGTGGGCTTCACGGCAAGGCGGGCTGCCGGCGGGCGGCGATTTCGGCTACGCATTGCATGCGGCGCTCCATCGCGTGTTCGGCGAACGCGTGCCGAAGCCCTTTTACTATCGCGATGCACGCGCTGGTCTGCTTGCCTATACGCAAAGTTCAGCCGAAGAACTGCGCGAGGCCGTTGCGTTGTGCGCGGCGCCCGATCTGGCGGATGCGCTCGGCCTCGACGCAGGGCCGAGAAGTCCCGGTCTCGGCGTGCGCTCGTTTCCGCTGCGATGGGACGGGGGCCGCGCGCTGGGTTTCGAAGTCCGCGTGCGGCCGATGCGTCGTTTCAAGAAGGACGACCGAAAGCACGGGACCGAGCGCGATGCGTATCGCGAGCCCGAAGCGCGGAGGGAGGACGAAAAAGATCTGACACGCGAGGCTGTCTATGTGCGATGGCTCGCCGAGCAATTCGGGGCGACCGGAGCCGCGAAACTGATCGAAGCGCGCATGACGCGTTTTCAACTCACGCCCGTGATGCGGCTGACCCAAGCGACAAGCCAACCACCCGCCGGACGACGCCAGCCGCGCACGAGCATCGGTCCGGATGCTACGTTCAGCGGTCATCTGCGCGTCGAGGACACGGAGGCGTTCGCGCGATTGCTGATGCGCGGCGTCGGGCGTCATCGCGCGTTCGGGTTCGGGATGTTGCTGCTCAAGCCGGCGTCGGTTTCGGTGTGAGTCGCGCGAGAAGGCCGTGCTGAAGGGCCGGCTCGGACTCGATACATCGCGCGTTCCGCACGCGGATCGACATGGTCTTTTGTGGCTCGAACGCGGCGAGCTGAACGTGATCGACGGATGTCTGCACTTCACGAGCGGACAGCACGTTGATCAGATTCCGCATCAGTCGGTGTCGATGATTCTGCTCGGTCCCGGCAGCAGCGTGACGCACGATGCGCTGCGTCTGCTCGCGCGTCACGGTACGTTGCTCGCGGCGGTTGGCGTCGATGGCGTGCGTACTTACACCGCGCCGCCTTTGATGCCGGACCGTTCGAGCGTCGCGCGGCGGCAGGCGGAGTTGTGGGGCAATTCCCGACGGCGTCTGAGCGTCGCGCGGCATATGTACGCGTTGCGTTTGGGCGAGGTGCTGCCGCATCGCGATCTCGATACGCTGCGCGGCATCGAGGGCGCGCGGGTCAAGACCATCTATCGGCTGCGGGCGCAGCAGTTTGGCATCGAGTGGGACGGACGTCGTTACGACCGCGCGAATCCCGAGGCCGCCGATCTGCCCAATCAGGCGATCAATCATGCGGCGACGGCGGTGCAGGCGGCGGCTGCCATCGCCGTGCAGGCGCTTGCGGCGATACCGCAGCTCGGGTTCATTCACCAGGATTCGGGGCAAGCGTTCGTGCTCGATATCGCCGATCTTTTTCGAGATGACATCACGCTTTCGATCGCATTCGCCGCTGCTAAAGAGGCCGGACGGAGCGATCAGACCATCGACCGACTCGTGCGGCGCGAGGCGGCGCGCGTCTTTCGGAAGAAGGCTGTCATTCCCGCGATGATCGATCGCGTGAAGCAGGTGCTGCGTCTGGATGAGACGCTGGAGGACAACGATGGCGCTGGTCGTGGTGGTGACGTCTGACGTCGCGGACCGGTTTCGCGGGTTTCTGGCGTCGGTGATGCTGGAGGTGTCGGCGGGTGTCTATGTGGCGCCGCGCATGAACAAGGGCGTTCGCGAGAGAACGTGGTCGGTGCTTGCCGAGTGGCATGGACATGAGCCGCGCGGTAGCGTCGTGATGGTTTGGCGGGATTTGGATGCGGCCGGCGGCATCGGGATCGCGCATCTTGGTGAGCCGCCGCGCGAGCTTGTCGATGTTGATGGGATGTATGTCGTGCGGCGGATGTTGGCGGGGTAGGGGCGTTTTGTTCTTTGAAAATTGGGGAGGTGAGACTGGATCGGTTTGGGGGATTCCTCTTTGGGATCATGGTGTTACGAGGCAGAGGTTCCTCCGCGCGCGCGGAGATAGACCCAAAGGGAGCGACGCCGCTCGCCCATTCCCAAAGGTTCCTCCGCGCGCGCGGAGATAGACCCCAGAGGCGCGACCCAATCAAGTGCAGCGGGTCGGTTCCTCCGCGCGCGCGGAGATAGACCCCTGTGCCGGGTGAAGGTCCGGTCTCTGTTCCCGGTTCCTCCGCGCGCGCGGAGATAGACCTCAACAGGGCTGCGTCAGGAAGCTGTTTCGGAGGGTTCCTCCGCGCGCGCGGAGATAGACCCTATGAAGCGATTATTGAAGGCTTTATCGAAATGGTTCCTCCGCGCGCGCGGAGATAGACCTCTGGTTGCACTTGCGCGTCATCACGACTTGGCGGTTCCTCCGCGCGCGCGGAGATAGACCTTGCCGTATTCATACATCGGTTCAGGCCGCGCAGGTTCCTCCGCGCGCGCGGAGATAGACCGCCAGGTAAGGCTGCCGACGGTGCAACCCAGAAGGTTCATCCGCGCGCGCGGAGATAGACCCTTTCCCGGCAAGACGACGCCGGCCGCAGTCGCGGTTCCTCCGCCCGCGCGGAGATAGACCGCGCAGGGAAGCCGATCCGGATCTCTTCGAAGCGGTTCCTCCGCTCACGCGCAGATAGCCCGTCGCCGACTCCCGGCTGCTGCACGATCAGATCGTTTCCTCCGCCCAAGCGGAGCTCCCCCTCAAACCCCCACCAACCCCCCCACCACCTCCCGCGCCCGTTTCCCCCGCGCCACAAAATAAGCCGTCTCCGCCCGCCCCAACGCAGCAACGCCTCTAATCCGATCCGCAATCTTCTCCGCCAACATGATCGTCGGCGCATTGAGATTCCCGGTCGTGATCTGCGGCATGATCGACGCATCCACGACGCGCAATCCTTCCATCCCATGCACGCGTCCTTCGCCGTCGACGACAGCCATATCGTCATAACCCATCTTGCACGAGCACGAAGGGTGAAAAGCCGTCTCCGCCTTCGCCCTCACGAACGCATCGAGTTCCGCATCGCTTTGCAGATCATCCGACGGATGCAACTCCCGCCCGCGATATCGCGCGAGCGCGGGCTGCCGCATGATCTCGCGCGTAATCCGAATGGCATCGCGAAACTCGCGCCAGTCGAGCGGATCGGCCATGTAGTTGAAAAGAATGCTCGGATGCGCGTTCGGATCGCGCGACTTGAGCTTCACGCGCCCCCGACTCGGCGAGCGCATCGATCCGACATGCGCCTGGAACCCATGCATCTTTATCGGATTCGAGCCGTTGTAATTGATCGCGACCGGAAGAAAGTGGTACTGGATGTTCGGCCAAAGATCCTCGTCGCGCGTGCGGATGAAGCCGCCCGCTTCGAACTGATTGCTCGCGCCGATGCCCGTCCCGTTCAGCATCCATTCGAGCCCGATCGCCGGCTGATTCCACCACTGCAACGCCGGATATAAGGACACCGGCTCCTTGCATTCGTACTGCATGTACATCTCGAGATGATCCTGCAAGTTCTCACCGACGCCCGGCAGATCATGCACGACAGGAATCTCCAACTCCTTCAGCCAGTCAGACCGTCCGACGCCCGAGCGCTGCAACAACTGAGGCGATGCAATCGCGCCGCTGCACACGAGCACTTCGCGCCGCACATGCGCCGTCACGCGCTGCCCGCCATGCAGATAAGCAACGCCGATAGCCCGCTTACCCGAGAACAACACGCGATCCGTGATCGCATGCGTCACGATGGTCAACCCGGCACGATGCTTCGCGCGATCCAGATACCCGCGCGCCGTGCTCGCACGACGTCCCTTCGCGGTCACGGTGCGATCCATCGGACCGAAGCCTTCCTGCTGATAACCGTTGAGATCCTCGGTACGCGGATAACCCGCCTGCACGCCCGCCTCGACCATCGCGGCGAAAAGCGGATTGTTGCCGGGCTTGCTCGTCGTCACATGCACGGGACCATCGCCGCCGTGATACGCATTCGGTCCGATATCGCGCGTCTCCGCTTTGCGGAAGTACGGCAGACAGTCGAGATAACTCCAGTTCTCGAGACCGGGCATCGACGCCCAGTTGTCGTAATCGAGCGCATTGCCGCGGATATAACACATGCCGTTGATCAGCGACGATCCGCCCAGCCCCTTGCCGCGCCCGCACTCCATCCGACGGTTGTTCATATGCGGCTCGGGCTCGGTTTCATACGCCCAGTTGTATCGCCGCCCTTGCAGCGGATAAGCCAGCGCCGCAGGCATCTGCGTGCGAAAGTCGAAGCGATAATCCGGCCCGCCCGCTTCGAGCAGCAGCACCGTCACGTCTTCGTCTTCCGTGAGACGCGACGCGAGCACGTTGCCCGCCGATCCCGCACCGACGATGATGTAATCGTATTCGTTCGCGCTCATCGCACATGCTCCTTAAAACACAGGCTGATAGGGACCGAGCTCGACCTGCACGGACTTTATGCGCGTAAAGGCGCTCAGCGTGACGATGCCGTTTTCGCGCCCGACGCCCGATTGCTTGTATCCGCCGACGGGCATTTCCGCCGGCGACTCTCCCCACGTATTGATCCAGCAGATGCCCGCTTCGAGCCGATGAATCACGCGATGCGCGCGCGACAGGTTCTCCGTCACGACGCCCGCCGCGAGGCCGTAGTCGGTATCGTTGGCGCGCGCGATGACTTCGTCTTCGTCATCGAACGCGAGGATGCTCATCACAGGCCCGAAAATTTCTTCGCGCACGATGCGCATGTCGTCGCGGCAATCAGCGAACACGGTCGGCTCGACGTACTGGCCGCGCGCGAATGCGCCGTCGGTCATGCGCCCACCGCCCGCGACGAGCCGCGCGCCTTCGCGCTTGCCGCTCTCGATATACGTCAGCACCTTCTGCAACTGCGCGGCGCTCGCCAGCGGCCCGAAATTCGTCCGCGGATCATCGGGCGCGCCGATGCGAATGCGCTCCACGCGCTCCATCACGAGCGCTTCGAACTTGCCGATGACACCGCGTTCGACGAACACGCGCGTGCCGTTCGTGCATACCTGTCCGGAACTGAAGAAGTTCGCGCTCGTTGCGATATCGGCGGCGCGTTCGAGGTTGGCGTCGTCGAATACGATGAGCGGCGACTTGCCGCCGAGTTCCATCGTCACTTCCTTCAGCGTCGATCCGCCCGCGCGCGCCATCACTTTCTTGCCGGTTTCGACGCCGCCCGTGAACGATATCTTCTCGATGCCCGCATGTTCCGCGAGCATCGCGCCTACGCGTCCGTCGCCATGCACGACATTGAAGACGCCCGCGGGCACGCCCGCTTCCGTATAGATTTCCGCGAGCTTCGACGCAGTCAGCGGCGTGATTTCGCTCGGCTTGAAGATCATCGCGTTGCCCGCCGCGAGCGCGGGCGCGGATTTCCAGCACGCGATCTGAATCGGATAATTCCACGCGCCGATGCCCGCGCACACGCCGATCGGTTCGCGCCGCGTATAAACGAACGACGATTCGCGCAGCGGAATCTGCTCACCTTCGATGGCCGTCGCGAGCCCCGCGTAATACTCGATGACATCCGCGCCCGTGACGATATCGACGGCGCGCGTCTCCGCGATCGGCTTGCCGGTATCGCGTGTTTCGATCGCGGCGAGTTCGTCGTTGCGCGCGCGCAGCAGATCGACCGCGCGGCGCAGGATGCGCGAGCGCTGCATCGCGGTCATCGCGGCCCATTCGCGCTGGCCTTCGCGCGCCGATTTCACCGCGCGATCGATATCCGCCTGCGACGCCCGCTGCACGCGCGCGAGCGTTTCGCCGGTCGCGGGATCGAGCGTGTCGAAGGTTTCACCGCTTGTCGCATCGACGTATTCGCCGCCGATATAAAGCCGTTGCTCTCCGAATGCGGACATGTCGCGCTCCTTTCCTTGAATGTGATTAATCAGCCGTGCGCTTCCAGCACGAGGTCGATGTATTCGTAAGCGAGCCGCAGCGCGCCCTTCGTGTCGAACGGCTCGCCGGCCAGCGCGCCGCGCAGCCACAGGCCGTCGATCAGCGCGGCGAGGCCGCTTGCGGCGCGGCGCGCGGCGGGCTTCGTCAAGGCACGCGCGAAATCCGCGCACAGGTTCGAATGCAGACGCCGCGTGTTCACGCGCTGCAGCCGGCGCAATTCCGGCTTGTGCATGCTTTCCGACCAGAACGCGAGCCAGGTTTTCATGACGGGCCCGTTCACCTGTTCCACATCGAAATTCGCCGCGACGACCGCGCGCAGTTTCGATCGCGGATCGGGCTTCGCGGCTTTGCGGCGGCGCGACGTGCCTTGCCATAGCGAGCGCAGCACATGGCGCATCGTGGCTTCGAGCAGACCGTCCTTGTCGCCGAAGTAATGGCTGACGATGCCCGTCGACGTGCTCGCGCGCTGCGCGACCGAAGCGAGCGTCGCGCCGGAAAGTCCCGATTGGTCGATGGTATGCAACGTGGCGTCGATGAGTTGCGCGCGGCGGATATCGCGCATTCCGAGCTTGGGCATGGTCTTTTCGTGACTGACGATGTGCGCAGATACTATTTTTTTTATTTTGAACGGTCAATCAATAAAAACCGGGTCGAAAGGTTTTCTGCGCGCGATGTCGGTTTCAGTCAAACGTGCGTCGCATTGAGTGCGAGTCGCGGCGTCGCGAGAGCGCTACCCTCGTTGCACGGGCGCGGTCATCGGTCGGATGGTTCGCGCATGCCGTCCACGAAACAAGGAGACGATCAATGAGCAGCAATCGCGGCGTCGTGTATCTGGGGCAGGGCAAGGTCGAAGTGCAATCCATCGACTATCCGAAGATGGTCGATCCACGCGGGCGGGACATCGGCCACGGCGTCATTCTGAGGGTCGTCAGCACGAACATTTGCGGCTCGGATCAGCACATGGTGCGCGGCCGCACGACTGCGGAAGTCGGCCTCGTGCTCGGCCATGAGATTACGGGCGAAGTGATCGAAGTGGGGCGCGATGTCGAGACGCTTGCCATCGGCGATCTGGTTTCGGTGCCATTCAACGTCGCGTGCGGCCGTTGTCCGACGTGCAAGGCGCAGCATACGGGCGTGTGCCTGAACGTGAATCCGTCGCGTGCGGGCGGCGCGTATGGCTATGTCGACATGGGCGGCTGGATCGGCGGTCAGGCGGAATACGTGATGGTGCCGTACGCGGACTTCAATCTGCTGAAGTTTCCCGACAAAGCGCAGGCGATGTCCAAGATCCGCGATCTGACTTGTCTCTCCGACATTCTTCCGACGGGTTACCACGGCGCGGTGATGGCGGGCGTGGGGCCGGGCTCGACTGTGTATATCGCGGGCGCGGGGCCGGTCGGGATGGCGGCGGCTGCGTCGGCGCGCTTGCTGGGCGCGGCTTGCACGATCGTCGGCGACATGAACGAGGAGCGTCTTGCGCATGCGCGCGCGATGGGCTTCGAGACGATCAACCTGTCGAAGGATGCGACGCTCGGCGAGCAGATCGAGCAGATTCTCGGCAAGCCGGAAGTGGATTGCGCGGTCGATTGCGTCGGTTTCGAAGCGCACGGTCACGGCAGCGATGCCGGTCACGAAGCGCCCGCGACGGTGCTCAATTCGCTGATGGAGATTACGAAGGCGGCGGGCGCGATCGGGATTCCGGGTCTTTACGTGACTGACGATCCCGGTGCGGTCGATGCTGCGGCGAGGAAGGGGAGTTTGAGCATTCGCTTCGGGCTGGGCTGGGCGAAGTCGCATTCGTTCCATACGGGGCAGACGCCGGTCATGAAGTACAACCGCAATCTGATGCAGGCAATTTTGTGGGATCGGTTACCGATTGCCGATATCGTCAATGTGACGGTGGTTTCGCTCGATGAAGCGCCGGATGGGTATCGGAAGTTTGATGGCGGAGCGCCGAGGAAGTTTGTTATCGATCCGCATGGGTTGTTGAAGGCGGCTTGAGCCTTTGTTTTTGCCCCCGGCGGGTTGGGGGCCTTCGGTTTTCTTGTTGTTGCCGGATCCCGTGATCGCGTCGGTCTATTAGCACGGCCCCCGTGCGGGGCGGCACCTACTTTCTTTGCCGCTGCCAAGCTGGGTTTGGCGTTTCGTTTCGTTTCTTTTCGCCGGATCCCGTTTTCGTGGCGGTCTATTAGCGTTGCCCCTGTGCGGGGCGGCACTCACTTTCTTTGCTGCTGCAAAGAAAGTAAGCAAAGAAAGCAGCTCGTCACGGCCCGCGGTCACACGCAATTTGGGTAGTCCTCTCGT
>Ga0182736_1000692_pt1 | contig 44362 bp, 46 predicted proteins | sample eDN5th30CKraftBY_FD_128882 | JGI IMG/M metagenome (GOLD analysis project Ga0182736, IMG submission 128882) | Enriched backyard soil microbial communities from Emeryville, California, USA - eDNA 5th pass 30_C Kraft BY (version 2) (version 2) | ecosystem: Environmental > Terrestrial > Soil >... | reverse complement strand
GGCCAGGGCGGCGCCGACGGCCATGTAGCCGGCGGTCTGCTCATGGCGGGCGTGGAGGACGCGGAGTTGATCGCGGCGGGCCCAGAAGGCGTCGAACAGGGGGTCGTTGTGGATGCCCGGCACCCCGTAGATGGTGTCCACCCCATGCCTGAGGAGAGTCTCCACCGTCGCCTCGGCCGCCGTCATACGCTGCATGTCTGCTCCCCTGATGCGCAAAGTCTGCGCCCGGGTTGTCGCAAAAGGGTTGCAATGTTTGCGGTGTTGCGAGACCTTGCGCAAAATTATTTCGCTAGAAGGCGAACTCGCGCAAATCATGGCCAAGTCTGACGCGTCCGCTGCAAACCTGGATGAAACAGATCGGCGCATCCTGAGGGCCCTGCTGGCGGACGGGGGCCTGAGCAACAACGAGTTGGCGGCGCGGGTTGGTCTGACCCCAGGCCCCTGTTCCCGGCGGGTCAACCGGCTCCAGGAACTGGACGTGATCCGCGGCTATCATGCCGACGTGAGCCTCCGCGCCCTGGGCTACAACATCCAGTCCTTCGTCAACGTGAGCCTGGAGAACCAGGGCCGCGACCCGTCCTACCGCTTCGTCGAACAGGTGCTGCGCAAGCCCCAGGTGGTGGAGTGTCACCTGATGGCCGGCGATGCGGACTTCCTGCTGAAGGTGGTGGCGGCGGACATCGAGGATTTCCACCGCTTCCTCTGGACGGAGCTGAACGCCCTGGAGAATGTGAAGACGGTGCGCTCGACCTTCGTTATCGAGACCATGGGCAAGCGCGCCGCGCCCCTGCGCTGATCTGATGGAGCCTCGAATGAAGCCGCATTTTTCCCCCTACGTCGTCGCCGGCGATCTGGTGTTCGTCTCGGGTCAGCTCGGGTTCGGCGACAATGGGGCGCTGGTGGGCAAGGACGTGGAATCCCAGACCGTCCGTGCGCTGGAGAACCTGGAAGGGGTGCTGCGGCAGGTCGGGCTGAGCCGGACGGACATCGTCAAGACCACCTGCTGGATTTGCCAGCAAGAAGACTTCGCCCGCTTCAATGGGGCCTATGCCGCCTTCTTCGGCGACCACAAGCCCGCGCGGTCGACGGTGGTGTCCGGCCTCGCGGCGGCGGGCGCGGTCGTGGAGATCGAGGCGATCGCCTATCGCAAGACAGGAGCCTGACCACCTTACGCCTTGCCAATCTTTCTTTGCCGCCGTCAGTCTGGCGGACGGGAAAGAGAAACGCCCAATGGATCGTCTAGCAGGCAAGGTCGCCGTCATCACCGGCGGCGCGGGCGGGTTCGGCGCGGCCGCCGCCAGGCTGTTTGTGGAGGAGGGCGGCAAGGTCCTGGCGGTCGATCGCGACGCCGAGGCGCTTGGCCGCCTCGAGGCCGAGATCGGCGGCGACAGCTTCGCCGTCTACGCCGCCGACATAACCCAGGCCGATCAGGTCGACGCCTACACTGCGGCGGCGGCGGATCGCTTCGGCGGCATCGATATCGCCCTCCTCAATGCCGGCGTCACCGGCCCGAAGACACTGCTGGAGGACTATCCGGTCGAGGCGTTCGATCAGGTGCTGGCCATCAATCTGCGGGGGGCCTGGCTCGGCCTGCGCGCGGTCATCCCATACATGAAGCGGCGCGGCGGGGGATCGGTGGTGGTCACCTCGTCGATCCAGGGTCTGTCGGCCATCCCCGGCACCTCGGGCTACACCACCACCAAGCATGCCGTGATCGGCATGATGAAGGGCGCAGCGCTGGAGCTCGCCGCCCACAACATTCGCGTCAACACCGTCAATCCCGGCTACGGCGACACGCCGATGATGCAGCGGATCCACGCCGCCGCGGCGCCTGGCAATCCGGGCGCGGTGGAGGTGGCGTTGTCGCAAGAGGTGCCGATGCGCCGCTACGCCAGGGCGGACGAGGTTGCGCGCCTGATGCTGTTCCTGGCTTCGGACGCCTCGTCCTACTGCACCGGCGCGGCCTATCCCGTGGACGGCGGCATACTGGCCTCCTGGGCCAAGACCCCGGATTGATGGAGGAGGTCGGCATGGCGCGATTGGACAAAAAGGCCTGCCTCGTCACCGGGGGCGCCAGCGGTATCGGCCTTGCGGCGGCGCAGGTCTTCGCCCGCGAGGGCGGCAAGGTGATGATCGCCGACCGCAACCAGGCGGCGCTGGACGCGGCGGTGGCGGCCAACCCCGGTCTCATTCCCTATGCGGTCGACGTGTCCGACCCGGCGGAGGTCGAGGCCATGGTCCGCGCCGCGGTGGACCGGCTGGGCGGTGTCGAGGTGGCGGTGCTGAACGCCGGCGTCGGTTCGGCCGGCACGCCCCTGGACGGTCACTCCATCGAGGATTTCGACCGGGTGATTGGCGTCAATCTGCGCGGCGTGTGGCTGTGCCTCCGCGAGCTGGTGAAGGTGATGAAGCCGCGCGGGCGGGGCTCCATCATGCTCACCGCCTCCATCCACGGGCATGCGGCCCGCACGCTCGCCTCGCCCTACACCACCGCCAAGCATGGGCTCGTCGGCATGGCCAAGGGGGCGGCGCTGGAGCTGGCCGCGCATGGGGTGCGGGTCAACACGGTCGATCCCGGCTTCACCGACACGCCCCTGCTGGCGGGCGCCCTCAGCGCCATCGTGCCGGGGGATGCGGAGGCCGGGGCCGCAGTGCTATCCCGCGCCATCCCCATGCGCCGCCTGGGCCGGCCCGAAGAGGTCGCCGAGGTGATGCTGTTCCTGGCCTCGGACGAGTCAAGCTACTGCACGGGCGCCAGTTTCGCCGTCGACGGGGGCGTGCTCGCGGCCTGGGGGCCGACCCCGGACTGATCACAGGGCGGCCTTGAGCCCAAGGCCGGGTGGGTTAGTAGAAGGCGATGGCCAGAATTCTCTTCGTCCATAACGGCTCGCCTGGGCGCTTCACCTTCCTCGCCCGTCTGCTCATGGATCGCGGCCATAGCTGCGCCGTGCTCAATTCGACCGACGGAACCGACATTCCCGGCGTGCCCACGATGCACTGGCGGCCTGAGCAAGGCACCACCAACGGGATCTTCGCCCCGGCGGTCAGGGTTGAGGCGGACCTGATCCGCGCCTTCGCCGCGGCGGAGGCGGCGCGCAAGATGCGCGAGGCGGGGTTCGTCCCGGACCTGATCATCGGCCATCCGGGCTGGGGGGAGATGGCCCTGCTGCGCGAGGTGTTTCCCGACGCGCGCCAGATCCACATCGGGGAATACTACTACCGGGCGAAGGGCGCGGACGTGGATTTCGATCCGGAGTTCGCGCTCAAGGATTTCCGCAAGTCGCTGGGCGTGCCGGCCAAGAACCCCGTGCTGGCGATGTCCTTCATCGAAGCCGACCGCATCGTCGCGCCCACTCCCTTCCAGGCCAGCCTGCTGCCGGAGATCCTCCAGAGCCGGGTCGCCGTCATCCATGAGGGCGTCGACACCGAGCTGGCCCGGCCCAACCCGGACGTCCGCGTCCATCTGCCCGGGGGGCAGGTGCTGACCCGGTCGCGGCCGGTGGTCACCTTCATCAATCGCGCCTTCGAGCCGTTGCGGGGGGTGCATATCTTCATGCGAGCCTTGCCCAGGATCCTCGCCGAGGTTCCCGACGTGGATGTGCTGATGATTGGGGCGGACGCATCGCCGGCCTATGGGTTACGGCCGCAATCCGCGCCCACCTGGAAGGCTGCCATGCTGGCGGAACTGGAGGGTCGGCTCGACCTGTCGCGCATCCACTTCACCGGCCAGTTGACCTATCCGCAACTGGTGGCGGCCCTCTCGGCCTCGGCCGCCCACGTCTATCTCACCTATCCGTTCGTGCTGTCCTGGTCGCTGCTGGACGCAATGTCGTGCGAGTGCCTGGTGATCGGCTCCGACACCGCCCCGGTGCGGGATGTGCTGACGGACGGGGTCGACGGGCGGCTGGTCGACTTCTTCGATGTCGACGGGCTGGCGCTGGCCGTGGCCGAGGCCTGCCGCCGCCCTGAGGCCTACGCCGGCCTGCGCCGGGCGGCCCGAGCCAAGATGGTGGCCCAGTACGACCGCCGCACGGTCACCGAACCCGCCTGGTTGCGACTTATAGACGAACTGCTTCCCGCACGGGGCTGACGGCGACGGCGGTTTCCGTATCTGGCTGGATCAGCAGTTTGCCGACCACCTCGCGGTTCGCCAGCCGCTTGAGCGCTGCGCCGGCCTCGGCAAGGCCGAACACCCCGGTGACGGCGTTCTGGAAGGGCTGGGCGGCGTGCATTGCGGCGAGCGCGTCCATCTGCCGGCGCAGCTCTTCCCCGGCGCCCAGGGTCACCACATGGCCGCCCACGCCCACCACGGAAATGTTGCGCAGCAGGAGCCGGTTGGTGGCCGCGGCGGGGATGCGTCCGCTGGCGAAGCCGACCACCAGCAGGCGGGAGAAGGGGGCGCCGCATCGCACCGCCTGGTCGAAGATGTCGCCGCCGATGGTGTCGAACATCACGTCGTAACCGCGGCCGTCGGTGAGGGCGAGGACCCGCTCGCGGAAGTCTTCCTCGCGATAGTTGATCACCGCGTCTGCGCCATATCGCCTGGCGTGCTCCAGCTTGGTTGCCGAGCCCGCGGCGGCGATGACGGTCGCCCCGCTGCGCTTGGCCACCTCGATGGCCGGCACCCCGACCCCGCCGCCCGCGCCGGTGACCACCACCATCTCGCCGGCCTGCAGCCCGCCGCGGCGTACAAGACCGAACCAGGCGGTGCCGTGACCGATGAACATCCCCGCGGCGACCCCCGCCGGCATGTCCTCCGGCCAGCGGACCAGCCGCCGAACCGGAACGCAGCCGAACTCGGCGCAAAAGCCGCCCTCCACCGAGGCGCCCATCACCCGCTCGCCGACCTTCCAGCCTTCGACCTCCGGGCCGAGGGCGTCGATCACGCCGCAGAATTCAGAGCCGGGGACGAAGGGCAGCTCAGGTTTGACCTGATACCGCCCCTCCACCATCAGCATGTCGGCGAAGTTGACCCCCGCGGCGTGGACGCGCACGCGCACCTGGCCCGCCTTGGGCTCGGGGAGGGGCAGGGTTTCGACTTGAAGGGCGCTCGGGTCGCCGAACGCGCGGCAAAGGACAGCAAGCATTGATCGACGCCTTGCCGCAGCCATCTGCGGCTCATGAACCGGCGCCAGCCCGGCAAGGACTATACCACGGCAGAGCTACTCAACTCCTTACGGAATTGGAAGAAGTAATGTTCTTTCAATGTTCCAAAAATTAACCATAGTGAATTAAGGGTTAATGCTAATTTGTTCTCTTTGCCCGCTTGGGATTTTGGCCTGGAAGGCTGTTCAGCGAGGTTAACGGAACAAACCCGCCCTCGCGTTCATTGCGGCTTTGCGGTTTGATGCCGTGGTCGATCGGACGCGCCATGCCCGCCTACATCAACCGGATCGCGACCGCCGTTCCCCCGAACGACGTGCACGAGGCCTTCGTCGGCTTCGCCCGCACTCTGTTTCCGGACAACCGGCGGCGCGCGATCTTCGAACGCATGGCCGAAAGGGGACAGATCGCGCATCGCTGGTCCTGCCTCACCCCGGCGGGCGATGGCGGGGGCTCCGCGGTGGACGCCGAAGGCTTCTATCGGCGCGGGCGTTTTCCCTCCACGGCCGACCGTATGCGGCTCTATGAAGCCCACGCCCCCGACCTGGCCGAGCGGGCGGTGGAGGGCTTGGCCCTCGGCCCTCGGGGCGGCGGGGCGACCCATCTGATCGTCACCACCTGTACGGGCTTCTCGGCGCCGGGGATCGACCTCGAACTCGTCCGCCGCTGCGGGCTCGATCCCTCCATCGAGCGGACGGTGGTCGGCTTCATGGGGTGTTACGCCGCGGTCAACGCCCTCAAGCTCGCGCGCCACATCGTCCGCTCGGACGAGACTGCGCGGGTGCTGGTGGTCAGCCTCGAGCTCTGCACCCTGCATCTGCAGGAGACCGACGACCTGGAGCAGGTGCTGACCTTCCTGGTGTTCGGCGACGGCGCCGCCGCCGCCCTGGTCACCGCTGAGCCGCACGGGTTCGCCCTCGACCGCTTCCATGCGGTGCTGATCCCCGAGGCCGCCGACCAGATCGCCTGGAATATCCGCGACGCCGGCTTCGACATGGTCCTGTCCGGCCGCGTGCCGGGCACGCTCTCCAAGGCGCTGAGGGGAGGCGGAGAGGCGATCCTGGATGGTGCCAAGGTGGGCGACATCGACCTTTGGGCAGTGCACCCCGGCGGGCGCTCGGTGCTCGACGCGGTGGAGGGCGCCCTGGAGTTGGCGCCGGACGCCCTGACGTCGTCGCGGACTGTGCTCAGCGACTATGGCAACATGTCCTCGGCCACCGTGCTGTTCGTCCTCGAACGGCTGATGCGGGACGCGCAGCCGGGCCAGACCGGCTGCGGCATGGCCTTCGGCCCCGGCCTCACCGCCGAGACCCTGCTGTTCCACGCCGTCTGACCGCCATGCCGGACTTCGGCCGCCGCACCCTGACGCCGGAGTTGATGGACACCGAGGCGTGCGATTTCGAGACCTTCCGCGCCTGTCTCGTCGACCTCGCCGCGGTCAACCGCCTGACCCTGGCCTATCGTCCTACCCTCGCCTTTTTCGAACGGTTACGCACCGAGGGCCGCCTGCCGAAGGACAGGCCGCTGCGGGTGCTCGATGTGGGGTCCGGTTATGGCGATCCGTTGCGGGTGCTGGCGCGCTGGGCCGCCCGGCGGAGCGTGGCCTTGGAGATGACCGGCGCCGATCTCAATCCCTTCGCCGCCCAGGCGGCGGCGGATGCGACGCCGCCCGGCCTGCCGATCCGCTGGCTGACGGCGAATGCCCTCGACCTGCCCGGCGACCCGCCGGATGTGGTGATGTCTAGCCTGTTCGCCCACCATCTGGACGAGGACCAACTGGTGCGTTTCCTTGGCTGGAGCGAGCGCACGGCGCGTGTCGGCTGGCTGGTCAACGACCTCCAGCGCCATTGGTTCGCCTATTACGGCTTCGCCCTGCTCGCGCGGCTAATGCGCTGGCACCGGTTTGTGCAGCACGATGGGCCCGTCTCCATCGCCCGGGCCTTCAAGGCGAAGGACTGGCGCGCGCTGCTTGCCTCTGCGGGCGTGGTGGACGCGCGCATCGCGCCCCGCTTCCCCTTCCGGCTCTGCATCGAACGGGTGCGGCCTTGAGAGAGGCGGTCGTGATCGGCGGGGGGCCGGCTGGCGCCTCCCTGGCGGCGCACCTCGCGCAGGCGGGGCGCGACGTCGTGGTGATCGAGCGTGAGGCCGGGCCGGCCCACAAGGTCTGCGGGGAGTTCGTCAGCGTCGAGGCGGCGGGCTATCTCTCAAGGCTCGGGATCGACCTTGCGGGATTAGGGGCGGTCCCGATCCGAACCGTGCGGCTCTGGAAGGGGGCGTGGGGCGCGCAGGCGCGGCTGCCGTTCCCGGCCTGGAGCCTTTCCCGCAAGGTGTTGGACGAGGCCATCCTTGAGCGGGCCGAAGGCTTCGGCGCCAAGGTCCGCCGCGGCGCGCGGGCGTCAGGCGTGGAGAAGTCCCCAAACGGATGGCGCATCCACAGCGTTGGCGACCTTGATGAGGCGGCGGATCTCTTCCTCGCCGTCGGCAAGCATGACCTGAAGGGCTGGCGACGGCCCCCGGGCCGCCAGAGCGACCTCGTCGGCTTCAAGCTGCACTGGCGGCTCACCCCCGCCGCCGCGGCGATGGGGGAGGGGGCGTCGGAGCTGTTCCTGTTCCCGGGCGGCTACGCCGGCCTGGAGCCGGTGGAGGGCGGTGCGGCCAATCTCTGCGTCCTGGTGCGCAAGTCGGCGCTCAAGGCCGCCGGGGGCGGCTGGGACGGCGTGCTGGAGCATATGCGGCGCACCAACCCCTCTCTCGATGCGCGACTGTCCGGGGCAGGGCCGCTGTGGCCGCGGCCCCTCGCCATCGCGGCTCTGCCTTATGGCCACCTTCACCCGGGCGGCGGCCCCTGGCGACTGGGGGATCAGGCGGCGGTGATCCCGTCTTTCGCCGGCGACGGCCTCGCCATCGCCCTGCACAGCGCCCGGCGCGCGGCCGAGGCCTATCTGACGGGCGAGGGGGCCGAAGCCTTCCACCGCCGGCTGGCCGCGGACCTGCGCGGCCAGATGGAGCGGGCTGTCTGGCTGTCCCGGGCGATGGTGCGGCCATGGTCGCAGACCGCCTTGGCCGCCGCCGCTCAGGCGTGGCCGGACGTCCTGTCGTTGACTGCGCGTGGGACGCGCATTTCCCGCGCGGCGCTTCCGGCCGATCTCGCGTTCGTCGAGTTGAGCCGGGCGGGCGCCTAGAGCGCGTCAGGGTTAAGTGGAAGCCGGTTAGCCCACCGCCGCCCGTTGCAGCACAGCCAGTTCGCCGATGCCTTTGCGGGCCAGGGAGAACAGGGCCTCGAACTCCTCGACGGTGAAGCCGCGCTTCTCGCCCGTGGCCTGGATCTCGACGATGGTCCCCGTGCCCGTGAGCACGAAGTTGGAATCGGCCTCCGCGCTGGAATCCTCCTCGTAGTCAAGGTCGAGCACGGGGACGCCCTTGAAGACGCCGCAGGACACGGCGGCCACCTGATCCAGCATGGGGGAGCGCTTCAGCACCCCTTCGGCCAGCAGGTAGTTGAAGGCGCTCTGCACCGCCACCCAGGCGCCGGTGACGGCGGTGGTGCGGGTGCCGCCATCGGCCTGGATCACGTCGCAGTCGACCACGATCTGACGCTCGCCCAGGGCCTTCATGTCGACCACGGCGCGGAGGGAGCGGCCGATCAGGCGCTGGATCTCCTGGGTGCGTCCGGTCTGTTTGCCCGCGGCAGCCTCGCGCCGGCCACGGGTGTGGGTGGCCCGCGGCAGCATGCCGTACTCGGCCGTCACCCACCCCTGGCCCTTGCCCTTCAGGAAGGGGGGAACGCTCTCCTCGACGCTGGCGGTGATCAGCACCTTGGTGTGGCCGAAGGAGGCCAGGCATGAGCCCTCGGCATAGCGGGAGACGCCGGTCTCCAGGGTCACGGAGCGGAGCTGGTCGAAGGCGCGTTCGGAGGGTCGCAAAGGGAGTTCCTGCATGGAAGGTCCCGGCCGCTTGCGCCGGGGCGCACGGGCCTTATCCTAATCAGATTGCGATGTCCCGTTTCATCCCACCCTCGATAGACCACCTTTCCGAGCGCCGGCTCAGCCTGAACGAGCTGGACGAGCGCGCGCGCGATATCCTGCGCCGGGTGGTGGAGACCTATCTCGACACCGGCGATCCGGTGGGATCGCGCACCGTTTCGCGTGGCGGGGTGGCTCTGTCGCCAGCTTCGATCCGCAACACCATGCAGGATCTGACCCAGCTTGGGCTGCTGGCGGCGCCCCATACCAGCGCCGGCCGCCTGCCCACCCATGCGGGCCTGCGCCTGTTCGTGGACGGTCTGCTGCAGGTGGGGGATATCTCCCACGAGGAGCAGCACTATATCGAAGCGCGCCTGGCGGGCCGCGGCGGCACCCTGGAGGACGCCCTCGACGAGGCGAGCGTCATGCTGTCCGGATTGGCGGGCGGGGCCGGCATGGTGGTCACCCCCACCCGCGACGCCGCGGGGGTCAAGCACGTGGAGTTCGTGACCCTCGGGGGCGATCAGTCCCTGGCAGTGATGGTGTTCGAGGACGGGGCGGTGGAGAACCGCCTGATGCGCACGCCGCCGGGGCTGACACCCTCGGCGTTGCAGGAGGCGTCCAACTTCCTCAATGCGCGGCTGCGTGGCCGCACCCTGGCCGAGGCCGAGGCCGAGATGGGCGCCGAGCTTTCGCGTGCCCGGCAGGACCTCGACATGACCGCCGCCCGCCTCGTGGAGGAGGGCCTCGCCGCCTGGAGCGGCGCCGCCGAAGGCGGCCGGCGCAGCCTGATCGTGCGGGGCCGGGCCAACCTGCTGAACGATCCGGGCGCGGCCCAGGATCTGGAGCGCGTGCGCCAGTTGTTCGACGACATGGAGCAGAAAGAACAGCTCATCGGCCTGCTGGACGACGTCCGGACCGCCGAGGGCGTGCGCATTTTCATCGGCTCGGAAACGAGACTCTTCTCCCTTTCGGGTTCCGCCGTGATCGCCGCACCCTATATGACGGGCCGGCAGCGGGTGGTCGGTGCGATCGGTGTGATCGGGCCGGCCCGCCTCAACTACGCCCGCATCATTCCGTTGGTGGACTACACCGCCCGCGTGCTCGGCCGCATGTTCGACGGCTGACGCGGCAATTCAGGTAAGACGCATGATCGACGAAAACACGCCCCAGACCGAAGCCCAGCCCTCCAACGAAGAGGTCGAGACCTTCGACGCTTCGGAAGCGGTGGTGCAACTGGTCGCCGAGAACGCCGCCCTGAAGGAGCAGGCGCTCCGCTACGCTGCGGAGGCCGAGAACACCAAGCGTCGGGCCGAGCGCGAGGCGAACGACGCCCGCGCCTACGCCATCACGCGGTTCGCCAAGGATCTGTTCGAGGTTGCGGACAATTTTTCCCGGGCTCTGGCGGCCGCGCCGCGCGACCATGCCGACCCTGCGGTGAAGAATCTCGTCCTCGGCCTCGACATGACGGAGAAGGCGCTGCAACAGGCGTTCGAGCGCAATGGGCTGAAGGTTGTGTCCCCCGCCCGCGGCGACAAGTTCGATCCGCACCTGCATCAGGCGATGATGGAGCAGGCCGATCCCGAGGTTGCGCCCGGTTCTGTGCTGAACGTGATGCAGACCGGGTACGAGCTGTTCGGCCGTATCGTGCGCCCGGCGATGGTCGTGGTGACGCCCAAGGCCGCCGGCGGCGCGGGCGCCTACGCCCCGGCAGCGGAAGCGTCGACGGTCGACACCAAGGCCTGACAACTAACCTAATTGTATTTTCACCATTTTTTCCGCCGCCGGGCCTCGTCTGGCGGTGGAAAAAAGGCGTCGCGGGCCGTTTTCGCCTGTCGCGTGAAGTGCTAGCGTCCGCCCCGTCCAATTTGGGAGGCGGACTATGGGGATCGGGGGTAAGGCCGCGGCGGTAGGCGCCGTGGCCGCGGTGTCTTTGGGCGCGCTCGGCGCCGATGCAGCCCAGCCGGCGCGGCCCGCCGCGCGTCCTGCGGCTCAGCCACAGCAAAGCCAGGCCCAGCAGAAGGTGACCGGACCGGTCGCCGTCTATTGGATGAGCGCGGCCACCTCCACCGGCTTTGGCGCAGGAATGATGGGCGGCGGTCCTGGCGGCGGCGGTCAGCGGCCGGGCGCCGGGGCGATGATGAGCGCGATGATGGGCGGGGGAATGAACCCCAATCAGGTGAATCACGACCTCACCCTGCAACTCGGCTCCAGCCAGCGCCCGACCGCAGCGCCGGAGGCTGAGCACCTGCCCCCGAATGGCCTCGGGGCCGGGCGCAGCCTGCCCCTCGTCACCCCCTCGCCCGTGCGTGAAGTGCGCGAGGAGCCCCGCGAAGAGCTGCCGATGCAGCGGCCCAAGGGACGGATGCTGATCTTCTGGGGCTGCGGCGAGCACGCCCCGGCGGGACAGCCTTTCGTGATCGACTTCGCCAAGATCGGCCCCAACATGCCGATCCCGCAAATGCCTCAGATGGTTTCGGTGCGCAGCGAGCAGTCCCCCAGCGTGACCCGCAACACCACCTACGGCGACTGGCCCAACAACAAGACCCGCACCCGCGTGCCGGCCCAGGGCTCCCTCGTCGGAGCCCATGCGGTGCAGGGCAGCTACAGCCCGGAGATCCTGTTCAACCTGAACCAAAACCAGGACTTCATGCAGCCCTTGCAACTGTCGGCAGGCGGCAAGAGCCCTGGCGGGGCGACCCTCCTGTCCTGGCGGCCGGTGACAGGCGCCAACGGCTATTTCGCCATGATGTTCGGCGGCGGCTCGGACGGGCAGACCGCAGTGATGTGGTCGTCGAGCCAGTCCCAGACCATGGGGGGCAATATCGTCGACTATCTGCCGCCGTCGGAAGTGCGCCGCCTGGTGACCTCCAAGGTGGTGATGTCGCCTGACACGACCCAGTGCATCGTGCCGCAGGAGGTCACACAGCAGGCCCCCAACGGCTTCATCCAGATGATCGCCTATGGCGACGAGGCCAACTTCTCCGATCCGCCGCGGCCGGCCGACCCCAAGGTTCCCTGGAACATCAACTGGACGGTCAAGGTCCGCTACAAGTCCACGGCCAGCGCCATCCTCGGCATGGACGCCATGATGGGCGGCCGCGGCGGCGTGGCGGCGGACGATGAGGATGGCGGCCGCCCCACCCGCGGCGCTCAGAACCGCGGCCGTCCCACCCGAGAAGCGGCGCCGCCGCCGCGGGCGCCGAACCCGGCGGGCGCCATCCTGCGTGGCCTCGGCGGCGGCTTGCTGCCCTGAGATGAAACTTCTCCGTACCGCTTTCGCCTTCGCCACCATCCTGTTCTCGGCGCCGGCGACGGCGGCGGAGACCGACTGGCCCCGCCTGCAGCGCACAGCCGAAGGCCTTCGCGATCAGGCCCTCGCCGGTTCCGGCGCCTATGACGTGGTGGAGAGCCTGACCACCGAGGTCGGGCCCCGCCTCGCCGGCTCGCCGGCCGGCAAGCGCGCGGCGGACTGGGCGGCCGCCAAGTTCAAGGCCCTCGGGTTCGACGCTGTCAGCGTCGAGGCGTTTCCGATCCCCGCCTGGTCGCGTGGCGAAGAGACGGCGGAGGTGATCTCCCCTTATCCGCAGCCCCTACAGGTGACGGCCCTCGGCGGTTCGGTGGCCACCCCCCCGGCGGGGATTGAGGCGGAGATCGCGATCTTCCCGTCCCTGGAGGCGATGGCCGCAGTCCCTGCGGGTGCGCTGAAGGGTAAGATCGCGGTGGTGGTGCAGGCCATGCCGCGGTTGCAGGACGGCGGCGGTTATGGGGCGGTCACCCCGATCCGCCGCCTCGGCCCCTCGGAAGCGGCGCGCAAGGGGGCGGTCGCCTATCTGATCCGTTCCCTGTCTACCAATATGGCGCGCCTGCCGCACACCGGCTCGCTCAATTATGCGGAAGATGCGCCGCGTATTCCGGCGGGCGCTCTGTCGGCCCCGGACGCCGAACTGCTGACGGCCATGGCCAAACGTGGTCAGCCGGTGCGGATACGGCTGAAGCTGACCCCCAAGCCGGTCGACGGCGGACAGGCCTATACGGTGATCGCCGACATCAAGGGGCGCGAGCGGCCTGATGAGATGGTGGTGATCGGCGCCCATCTCGATTCCTGGGATCTCGGCACGGGTGCGGTCGACGATGGGGCGGGTGTGGCGGTAGTCACCTCGGCGGCCCGGCTGATCGGCGCGCTGCCGCAGCGGCCGCGGCGGACGGTCCGCGTGGTGTTGTGGGGGGCCGAGGAGATGGGCTGGAGCGGCCCGGCTTTCGCCAAGATGCATGCCGCCGAAGTGGATAACTACGTGGTCGCCGGCGAAAGCGACTTCGGGACCGAGCGGATCGTTGTGGCCCAGTTTCCCGTGGGCGCAGTCGGTTCGCCCTTCGCCCGGGCGTTCGCTGCGGCGATGACGCCGTTGCGGATCGTCATGTCGCGCGATCCGGCGGTGGTGGGTGGAGACGACCTTGCGCCGTTGCGGGGGATCGTTCCGCAGTTCTCGCTGAGGCCAGACGGAACGACCTATTTCGATCTGCATCACAGCGCCGACGACACCATGGACAAGATCAACCGGAACGGCCTCGATCAAGCGACCGCGGCCTGGGCGGCCTTCGTCTATCTCGCCGCCGATAGCGACGTGGATTTCCGCGCTTTGGCCAAGCCCAAGCCCTGAAAAAGTAAACGCCCCAGCGCGCGATCACGCAGGGGCGTTCCTCAGTCCAGTCTTGGTTCGGCTACTTGGCGTCGCGCGCCGTATCGGTCACTGCCTTGCCGGCGGAGGTGACGTCCTTGCCGGCGCCCTCGACGGTGTTGCAGGCGGCGATGGCCATGGTGGCGGTGGCGACCATCAGAATGATCAATTTGCGCATGGAGGTATTCCCCTGAGTGATGGGGGAAGAACGTCTAAGCTGCGGCCTGGTTCCCCCCGCGCGCTTTCCTTGTGGGCGGCGCAGCCGTCTCGGCCTCTGGGCTCGGTGACGGCTCCGGAGGCGTGGTGGTGTCGGGGCGGGGAAATTGCAGCCGCACGACATGGCCGGCGACAGTCTCAGGCTCGAAGCTGGCGTGGCCCCGGAGCTGGCGCGCGAAGGCGGTCATCAGCGTCCGGCCCACCCCTGCCTCCGGCTCGGGCGACTCGTGACGACCGTCGTCGGAGATTTCCAGGGTGACGTTCTCCGTCCCGACGGCGAAGCGGACGCGGATCAGGGCGCCTTCGCCTTCGTGGGCGTGCTTGCGCGCGGCGGTGATAGCCTCCACCGCGAACAGGGCGAGGGGCGCGAGCTTGTCCGGATCGATCTCCAGATCGTCCGCGTCGAGTTCGGTGCGGACGGTCGACGGCCGCCCCCCCTCGCCGGTGACCAACTGGGCGATCAGCTCCTCCAGGAACTGGCGCACATCGACCCGCGACAGGTCAGGGCTCTGGTAGAGGGCGCGATAGATCAAGGCGAGGGCGGTGATCCGCTGCCGGGTGTCGGACATGGCCGCCCGGGCGGCAGGGTCGGTCAGCGACCGCTGCTGCATGTTGAGCAGGCTGGTGATGACCTGCAGGTTGTTCTTCACCCGGTGATGGATCTCGCGCATCAGCGCGTCCTTGTGGGCGATGGAGTCCCGCAAGGACATGTCCCGCTGGACGATCGCTTCGGCCATGGTGTCCAGGGTGTGGGCCAGGGAGCGGATTTCCGCCGGCGCCGCCTCCGCCTGCACCGGCCGCACGGAGAACCGCCCTTTGGCGTAGAAGGACGCGATCCGGTCGAGATAACTGAGCCAGCGGATCACCACGCGGTCGGTGGCGATCCACACCGTCACCCAGGCGAGCAGCCAGGTCAGCAGCGGGAACAGGATGGTGGCGTAGGGGTTGAGGCGTGCAAAACCCGCCAGACCCGGCCTTGGCGCAGACAGGAGGACGAAAGCCTCGCGGTCGAGCAGCGGCGCGAGGGCGTAGGTGCGCTCGACACCGGCGACGTCCTTGCCGTCGAACCGGACCGAGCCGTCGTTCAGGGCGGCCATGGACCACCCCGCCGGCAGCGGGGCGAAGGCCTGGGGATCGGTGGCGACGAGGGTCCGCCCGGTCTCGTCGGCGATGGCGACCTGGGTGTCTTTCGGCAGGGTGGCGTCGGAGAGATCCGGGCGCAGACTGTCGAGACGCAGCACGACGGCGAGGGCTCCGTCGAATCCCCCCGCCGCGTTGCGGATGGGGCTTGCCGCCACCACCCCCGGCTCCGGGCCATAGACGCCGGCGGGCGCGCGGAAGATGATCAGGCTCGAGCCGGCGCGCAGCTTCTCCAGCCACTCGCCCCGCTCCCCATCGGCGCGGACCGTGCCGGCCGAGCATTGGACCTGACCGCTGGCCGTGTAACGGACGGCGTTGGCGTAGCCGAGCCGCTTGTCCACCAGATTGGTCAGTAGCGGCGCGCAGTTGGCGCCTACCGTCTGCGGCGACAGGGTCTCCAGGATGGCGACGGCCGCCTGCACCCGAGCCCGCGCACCCGCCGCGCTCCGCTGGGCCGCCTCCACCAGGCGGGAACTGCGCAGCGCCGCGTCACGGCGGAATTCGTTGTACGATTGCAACCCGCCCAGGAGCAGGACGGGAATCAGGGCGAGAGCCAGCGCCAAGCCAAGCCGGAAGCGGATGGTGAGTCGCCCGGCCTCGGGCGTCGTGGTCATCTGGCGGTGCTCAAACGCTCCGCATCGGCGAGGATGGAGCGCATGGCGTCGCTGGCCGGGGCGCCGTCTCGGTCGTAAGCGCCGCGTTCCAGGATGCCATGCAGCGCCCGCCGTGCGCGACTGACGCGGCTTTTCACCGTACCGACGGCGCACCCGCAGATTTCCGCCGCTTCCTCATAGGCGAACCCGCCGGCGCCCACGAGGACCAGGGCTTCGCGCTGCTCGCTGGGGAGCATGCCGAGCGCCTGGCGCATCTCGTCGAGGGCCACGGGCGCTTCGGGATCGTCGGTCGCCATGAGGGTGCGCTCGGCGGCTTCCTGGTCGAGCTGCGATTGGCGCCACGAGCGCCGTTTCTCCGAATAGAACTGATTGCGCAGGATCATGAAGGTCCAGGCCTTCATATTGGTCCCGGCCTGGAAACTGGACCGCGCATCCCAAGCCTTCATCACCGCATCCTGGGCGAGGTCGTCAGCGGCGGTGGCGTCGCCGCACAAGGTGCGGGCGAAGGCGCGAAGGTGTGGGATCAAGGCGACGAGGTCGCGCTTGAAGGCCGCCTCGCCGGCGGCGTCCAGATTGGCTCGCTGAATCATACTAACCCTTGCCGCCAGACTTGTTGTCAGCCCGCCGAAGGATATCGAGAAACTCGTCCGGAACAGGCTCGTTGACGACTTGATCGAACATCTGACGCAGTTTCACGCCGATGGCCTGCTGACGCAGGCGTGCTTCATCGACCTCGGCGCGGGGCGCCGATCGACGTTTCGTATCCCGTGGTGTCTCATCCATCATCGGCGAACCCAAAGCCGCTCGAGCGCGGCGCCTTAAAGAGAGTGGCAGGGAACAACGTCGGACTGGGCCCCGAGTTCCCTGACCTGGGCGAGAATGCCGCCGACGACCCTCGCCGTCGTCGGAAAGCCATATACATAAGCGCTACGAAATTGATGAATGGAACCTTAGCCATACTCTACGCGTTTTTCGTGCCACTCCGAGTCGGCATCGGATAAGTTGGACCGCCGCCAAAGCTTTTCGGGACAGGGAAATTATGGGTCTTTTGGAACGTCTTGCGCCGCATCTGCCCTATATGCGCCGTTATGCGCGTGCGCTAACCGGGGATCAGACTGCGGGCGACGCCTACGTCCGGGCGGCGCTGGAAGCCCTGGCGTCGGGGGAACTCAGCCTGCCGCCCCAACTCACGCCGCGGGTGGCGCTTTATCAGATCTTCCATGTCATATGGGACGGCACCGGCGCCCAACTCGAAGGCGGCGGCGACGAAACCGGCGGCGATCCTGCCCGTCGCCTACTGCGTATTCCGCCCCGTTCCCGCCAAGCCTTCCTGCTGACCGCCCTTGAAGGCTTCAACCCTTCCGAAGCCGGTCACATCCTGGGGGCCAGCGGACCGGAGGTCGAGGTGTTGATCGCCGAGGCCCAGGCCGAGATCGACGCCGAACTCGCCACCCAGGTGCTGATCATCGAGGACGAACCCGTGATCGCGGCGGACATCGAGGCGCTGGTGCGCGAACTCGGTCACGAAGTGGTCGACATCGCCGCAACCCGCACCGAGGCGTTGGATGCGGTGGCCCGCACGCAGCCGGGCTTGGTGCTGGCTGATATTCAGTTGGCCGACGGATCGTCGGGCATCGATGCGGTGAAGGATATCCTGGGGCAGTTCGACGTACCGGTGATCTTCATCACCGCCTTCCCGGAGCGTCTGCTCACCGGGGAACGGCCGGAGCCGACCTTCCTGATCACCAAGCCGTTCCAGCCTGAGACGGTGAAGGCGGCGATCGGCCAGGCGCTGTTCTTCCACCCGGCGCGGAACCGGGCGAACGCAGCCTAGCTGTTCGCAATTGCACAAGACTGGCGCCCGTGAGCCGCAAGGCCCACGGGCGTCAGGCTAATTCGCCAATACTAAAAACTAGAGGGCGAGATAGCCGGCCGCGGTCACCAGAGCAGTGGCCAAAAGCGCGGCGGGACCGAACCGATCGGCCCAGTCAGCAAACATACTACGCATTTTACTCTCCATTTTGGTTCTCGTCTTCCGCGGATGCGCCCGAACTCGAGAGCGCGACTGACCCGCTGACACACGTTTCGCGGGGAGAACTCACCCCTCGGAAGACGCTGTATACATACCGCAACGCACAAAAAATTCAACCGGCCGTGCTGCGATGCAGCGATTTCGTGGCGCCAGAGTCACACTTTCGCCGAACTCTGATATGAGGCCCCGGTGGTCAGCGCCGTTATCGACACCCTCGTCCTCACCGACTTCCGCAGCTATTCCCGCGCCGAGCTGAGGCTGGCGGGGCGCAGCGCCTATCTCCATGGCGCGAACGGGGCGGGGAAGACCAATCTGCTGGAGGCCGTCTCCTTCCTTGCCCCCGGGAAGGGGCTCCGCGGCGCCAGCGTCGGCGAGGTGGGCCGCCGCCTCCCAGGGGAGACGCAAGGGCGGGCCTGGGCGGTCGCCGCGTCGGTCGAGTCCGAACTGGGGCCAACCCGGCTGGGGGCCGGTATCGAGACGGCCGGCGCGTCCCGGCGATCGGTCAGGCTGGACGGCGAGGCGGTTGCTCCCGGGCGCATGACCGATGTGGTGCGACTGATCTGGCTGACCCCGGCGCAGGACCGGCTGTTCCTGGAAGGCGCGAGCGAACGCCGCCGCTTCCTCGACCGATTGGCCTATGCGGACATGCCTGCCCATGCCGCCGCCGCCGGGGCCTACGAAAAGGCCATGCGCGAGCGGCTTCGCCTGCTGACCGACGGCCCCCGCGACGCGGAGTGGCTCGACGCCCTCGAGGCCCAGGCGGCGGAGGCTGGCGCCCGCCTCGCCGATGGTCGGGCGCGCACTCTGGCGGCGCTGCAGGCCGAGATCGACGCCCGCCGTGAGCGACCCTTCCCGCAGGCGCAGCTCTCCCTCACCGGCCCCTATGAACAGGCGGCCGGGCGGGGGGAATCCCTGGCAGCCATCGCCGAGGATCTACGGGTCGCGCTGGGTCGGGGCCGTGATCGGGACGCCGCCGCGGGCCGGTCCCTCAATGGTCCGCACCGCACCGATCTGGTGGTGGTTCACCGCTTGAAAGACCGGAATGCGGCCGAATGCTCCACTGGGGAGCAGAAAGCGCTGATTCTGAACCTCGTTTTGGCCCAAGCGGCCCGGCTTTCGCGTGCAGAATCAGCCCCAAACCCTATATTGTTGTTGGACGAGGTGGCTGCCCATCTCGACCGCGAACGGCGCGCCGCCCTCTTCGACGAGATCGCGGCGCTGCAGCTACAGGCCTTCCTCACCGGAGTGGAGGCGGCGCTGTTCGAAGGACTGAAGGGGCGGGCGTTGGGCGTCGCTGTGGACGCTGGCGGCCTGACCGTCATGGATGACGAATAAATGAGCGACATTCCTGCCGAAACACCCGGGGCCGAACCGGAATCCGCCGAATACGGCGCCGAGTCCATTCGCGTGCTCAAGGGCCTGGACGCCGTTCGCAAGCGGCCGGGCATGTATATCGGCGACACCGACGACGGCTCCGGCCTGCACCACATGGTCTACGAAGTGGTGGACAACGCCATCGACGAGGCCCTCGCCGGTCACGCGAGCGCGGTCGAGGTGATCCTCAACGCCGATGGCTCCTGCACCGTCACCGACGACGGGCGCGGCATCCCCACCGACATCCACCAGGGCGAAGGGGTTTCGGCGGCCGAGGTCATCATGACCCAGCTGCACGCGGGCGGTAAGTTCGACCAGAACAGCTACAAGGTCTCCGGCGGCCTGCACGGGGTCGGCGTCAGCGTCGTCAACGCCCTGTCGGACTTCCTCGACCTGAAGGTCTGGCGCGCCGGCGAGGTGCACGAGATGCGCTTCCGCCGCGGCGACGCGGTGGCCCCCCTGAAGGTGACAGGCGCGGCCCCGGCCGGGAAGACCGGCACCTCCGTCACCTTTCTGCCCTCGCTGGAAACCTTCTCGGCCATCGAATTCGATCGCAAGACGCTGGAACACCGGTTGCGGGAGCTCGCCTTCCTCAATTCCGGCGTCACCATCCGCTTCAGCGATCTGCGCGGGGCCGAGCCTTTCGAAGAGGTCATGCACTACGAGGGCGGCGTCGAGGCCTTTGTTCGGCACATCGACAAGGCCAAGGTCCCGCTTCTGAAGGAGCCCGTGGTGGTCCACGGCAAGCGCGACCGGCTGGAGGTGGATCTCGCTCTGTGGTGGAACGACACCTACCACGAGACCATGCTGTGCTTCACCAACAACATCCCGCAGCGGGATGGGGGCACCCACCTCGCCGCCTTCCGCGCGGCCCTGACCCGGGTGGTCGGCGGTTATGTGGAAAGCTCCGGCGCGACCAAGCGGGACAAGGTCAACGTCTCCGGCGAAGACGCCCGCGAGGGCCTGACCTGCGTGCTGTCGGTCAAGCTGCCCGATCCCAAATTCTCCAGCCAGACCAAGGACAAGCTGGTCTCGTCCGAGGTGCGTCCGGCGGTGGAAGGGCTCGTCACCGAGGCCCTGTCCACCTGGTTCGAGGAGCATCCGAACGAGGCCAAGGCCATCGTCGGCAAGATCGTCGAGGCCGCCGCCGCCCGTGAAGCGGCCCGCAAGGCCCGCGAACTGACCCGCCGCAAGTCGGCGCTGGAGATCTCGTCCCTGCCCGGCAAGCTCGCCGACTGCCAGGAGCGCGATCCGGCCAAGTCCGAGCTCTTCATCGTCGAAGGCGACTCCGCCGGCGGTTCGGCCAAGCAGGGCCGCAACCGGGAGAACCAGGCGGTGCTGCCGCTGCGGGGCAAGGTGCTCAATGTGGAGCGCGCCCGCCTCGACAAGGTGCTGGGATCCGACCAGATCGGCACCCTCATCACCGCGCTGGGCGCTGGCATCAGCGACGAGTTCGACGCGAACAAGGCCCGCTACCACAAGATCATCATCATGACGGACGCCGACGTCGACGGCGCCCACATCCGCACCCTGCTGCTGACCTTCTTCTACCGGCAGATGCCGGAGCTGATCGAGCGGGGTTACCTCTACATCGCCCAACCCCCCCTCTACAAAGCGGCCAAGGGCAAGTCCTCCCGCTACCTCAAGGACGACGCCGAGATGGAGGCCTTCCTGTTCGAAGAAGGCGTCGACGGGGCCAGCCTGGACCTGCCGAACGGCGAGCGGCTGACCGGCGCCGACCTTGCGCACCTCGTGCGGGAGGCCCGCGCGGCCAAGTCCCTGATCGAGCGGCTTTCGGCGCGGGCGCCGGCCTTCGCGATCGAGCAGGCGGCGCTGGCCGGCCTGCTCGGCGACACCCCTGATCTGGCCGCCGCCGCTGTCCGCCTCGGCCTCTACGCCGAGGAAGGCGACGGGGCCTGGGAAGGCGCCGACGCGGTCGCCGGAGAGCGGGGGCCGGGCACATCCGCGGGCGGCTTCACCTTCGCGCGGGTCAAGCGCGGCGTGTCCGAGCGGGTGGTGATCGACGACCTGCTGCTGCACGCGGCCGACGCCCGCCGGCTGGCCGAACGGGCGCCGGCGCTCGCCGAGGTGTTCGGCGCGGTCCCGGCGACCTTCCGGCGTCGCGACAAGGCGACCACGGTGCGTGGTCCGCTGGACCTGATCGCCGCGGTGATGGACGCTGGCCGCAAGGGCCTGTCGATCCAGCGCTACAAAGGCCTGGGCGAAATGAACGCCGAGCAGCTGTGGGAGACCACCCTCGACCACAACGCCCGCACCCTGCTGCAGGTCCGGGTCAACCATGGCGAGGACGCGGACATCATGTTCTCCAAGCTGATGGGCGACCTCGTCGAACCGCGCCGCGAGTTCATCCAGGAGAACGCCCTCGACGCGGCGGTGGACGTCTAAGCCGCCGCGACGCGGGGCGGTTTGACCGCCTCGCGCACCGCCACGGCGAACACAGCGATCAGCACCGCTGGCGCCACGCCGATGCCGAATAGGTTGAGAGGCATCAGGACGATGGGGATCAGCCACCCTGCCCTGAAGACGAGGTTCTTCCACGACAGTTCCCGCGGCGGATCGTCGAGGAAGCGCCAGATCAGGCACGCGGTCACCGCGGTCAGGTCATAGTTGAAGGCGTAGGGGGTGATCAGGGGGGCTGCGCTGGCGATCACGAAGGCCCGGCGGCGCACGTCGTCCGTCCGGGTCACGGCCCAGGCGCTGGTGAGCGCCACAGGGATCGAGACCGCCGCCTGGATCACTGCGGCCACGGCGTAGGGGATGTGGAACGCCCGCGCTTCGGCCAGCACCGACGTCATCATCAGGGTGAAGAAGCCGCGGAAATTCTGCAGCAGCCGGAGCTGATAGGCGCTGGTCTCTCCCAGATACTGCCGCCAGGGCTCGATCCCGAAGGCGGCGATCGAGGCGCCGATCAGGAGGGCGGTGACCACGCAGGCCGCCGCGATGGTCTTCCACGCGCGCAGCGCAAGCAGCGCCAGCGGCAGGCCGAGCCCAAGCTGAGGCTTCCAGGTCAAGAGGCCGAACAGGGCGCCGCCGAGGACAGGCCGTTTCTGCATGGCGAGCACTCCGCCCAGCATCAGCGCGCCGGTGAGGAAGCCGTTCTGGCCGCCGATGGCGTTCATCAGGCAGGCGGGCGACAGGGCGAGCGCGACCACCATGTAAGGTCGCTGCGGCCGCGCCACGAAACGGGTGGCCACATAGGCGAAGGCGGCGAACAGCAGGACAGTCCACAGGGCGAGGGCCCAGAAGTAGGGCAGCTTTCCGAGCGGCCAGAAGAACAGCAGCGTGAACGGCGGATAGCCCCAGTTGTGGAAGGGGATGGGATAGCCGAACAGCTGCTGGATGGCCTGATGGTAGCCCGTAGTGTCGAACAACACGTCGAGCCGACCGTTGAAGGCGAGTTGCGGAGCCGCCCAGTTGTTGATGAAATCGCGGCCGATCGGGTGTTTGGTGACGTCGACGCCATCGTGGCCCGCGGGCCAGTACCACCAGACCAGGGTGAGGAAGGTGACGATCACCCCGAGCGCCGGATAGGCCCAGCGCAGGATTTTGTCCGCCTTCATGCTTCGACGGGGCCGAGGGACAGATAGAGGTTGGAGCTGAAGGGGCCGAGTTGCAGTCCCGTGTAGCCGGTCTCCGCGCGGCGGCCGGCGGGCGCGAGGGCGGCCAGGGCGTGGCGGCGCATCAGCATCAGGTTGGCTTCATCCAGCCATTCGCTCTTGCCCAGGGCCCGGCAGGCGAGACGGAAGCTCGGCCGCCAGAAATGCAGCAACGGGATGGCCGTGTGGTGCTCGACGGGAAACAGACCGTTGGGCGCGGTCAGGAACACCCGCTTGGCCACCCGGGCCAGCTCCCCCACGAAAAAGCGCTGGTTGGCGAGGCTGCCGACGTGCTCGATCACAGCGTTGGAGACGGCGATGTCGAAATGGCCGTCATCGAACGGCAGCCGCGCATTGGCGGTGAGCTGCACATAGCCGACCTCCGGGAAGGCCGCCTGGAACTCGGTGGCGACGCCGAGGCCGGCGCCCACGATGCGGTTTGGGTGGGGGTATTTGCGTTCCAATAGGTTGGCGGCGTCGTTGAGCACGTCCGACACACCGACGTCGAGGATGGTCTCGTGCGGCAGCGGCTTCGCCAACCGCAGGAAGTCGTCGTAGATGCGGTCGCGGGCGGCCACCATCGCCCGCTCGCCGAGCGACTTCGGCTGGACGGCTTCGTAGTAGCGCCGGTCGACGACGGTCTCGCTCAAGCGCGAGGCTCCTGAAAGACACCAGGGCCGGGCGTGGCGAGGTAGGCGAGGCGGCGCTGCTCCAGCCGCGCCCGCGACACGGTGTCGAGGATGAGACCGCAACCGATGCTGAGCATGCCGAGGGCGATCAGCGCGACCGCGACGATGAGGCTTGGGAAGCGTGGCACCAGCCCGGTGTCGATGTAGTCGCGCACTACCGGCACGCTCAGGACTCCGGCCGCCACAATCAGCGCCAGCGCCGCCGTGCCGAAGAACAGCAGCGGCCGCTCTTCCCGCACCAGCAGGCTGATCATCCTCAGGATGCGGAGCCCGTCGCGGACGGTGTTCAGTTTGCTGGCCGAGCCTTCCGCCCGCGCGCCGTAGGCGGTGTCCATCTCCGTGCAGGGCAGCCGAAGCTGCAGGGCGTGGACGGTGAGCTCGGTCTCGATCTCGAAGCCCTTGGAGGCGGCCGGGAAACTCTTCACGAATCGTCGGCTGAACACGCGATAGCCGGTCAGCATGTCCTCGAAGCGCCGGCCGAAGATCTCGCGCACCAAGCCCGTGAGCATGCGATTGCCGAAGCGGTGTCCCGGGCGATAGGCGTCCTGTTCGGCCGCGACCCGCGCGCCGCACACCATGTCGAGGGTCTGGTCGATGGCTTGCGCGACCATCTTGGGCGCGGCGGCCGCGTCATAGGTGCCGTCGCCATCCACCAGCACATAGAGGTCGGCGTCGATGTCGGCGAACATGCGACGGACCACATTGCCCTTGCCCTGCAACGGCGCGAGGCGGACGAGGGCCCCGGCTTCCCGCGCGACGGCGGCGGTGCGGTCGGTAGAATTGTTGTCGTAGACGAATACCTGCGCCCCCGGCAGGGCGTGACGGAAGGCGGACACCACCCCGGCGACGGCGGCCTCCTCGTTGTAGCAAGGGATCAGCACGGCGACCCGCACGCCGTCCGACGCGACGCCCCGCGCGCCCTCGGCGTCGATGACGCTGAGGGGCCGAGCCGCTCCCATCGGGGCGCTGGACCTGTTGCCCATCCTGATCTTATCTCTTTGCCGGCAGTCGGTAGACCTGGGGTTATTATACGCCTTGCCGCCCGGTGTCTTGAGGGCAGTGGGCGCGCAAAGCGTTGCGCCTGGAGTGTTTTGCGCCCCTACGTGGCCCGCGCATCGACGAAGATCGTATTGGCGAAGGTTTCGAACAGCGGAGCATAGCCTCGATCGTTCATGATCTCCGCGAACCGGGCGTCCTTGGCGAAGACCTTCGTCTCGATGACGCCGGTCTCGACGCTGAAGAGAAACGGCCTGCACCGATCGAAATCCCATGCGCGCAGGACTTCGAGGTCCATGCCCTCGATATCGAGGGATGCGAAATCGATGAGTCCGCTCCCGACATGAGCGGTGAGCAGATCGTTGATAGCGAGCAGCGGGACCCGCAGGGTCTGGGCTATTCGCGCCCTGCCTTCCCCGACGATGTGGTCCTTGTGATCGGTGGACACGGTCGACAGACCGTCGAAGTCCATGATGTGCAGATCGATATGGCCTCCCCCCTGCGCCGAGACCGCGACGTTCAGCACGGTGTCGCGTGGGCGACGCTTGCCAAGACGAGTGGCGATGCCGGGGTTGGCTTCCACCAGAAGGCCTGATCCGCCGTCTCGATAGAATAGGTAGGTGTTCGAATGGAGCACCGGGTGATTGGCGCCGATGTCGATGTACCTCTGGCAGCTGCGTCCGATCAGGCGAAGGTAGGCGGCTATCGAAGCGTCTTCCCCGAATTGGGAGAAGCCCGTGCGGGCATGCACCTTCTGGTCGATGAACCGCCGCAGAAAATAGCCCCGGTCCGTAGGAGCGAGGGCGAGGAATCTGCGTGCGAGACTAAGGATCGGCAATTTCGCGCCTATCTGGGGAGCTGCGCCAGCGACAAGCCTCTGCCGGCGATCGAAAACCTGGCCGCCATATAGTTGAATGCGATCATCACGAGGCTGGTCAACGGCGTGCCGATCGCGACGGGCAAGCGCAGCAGCGTGCAGAACGTGAACATGACGGCCAAGGCGACGGGAAAATTGATCAGGCACGCGAGAGTATAGGCCCCGAGGGAACGCGCCGACGGGCCCGACCTGAAGGTGAAGGTCGCGTGGGCGATGTAGCCGGTCAGCACAAGGACGACGAACGAGACGATCATCCCCGCCGCATAGTGAAGTCCCAACTTCGCGCCGCCAATCACGATGGCGTTGTGCAAGAGGAGGCAGCCTGCGCTGACGACGGCGTAGCGAAGGCGTTCGTGGTTTCGGGCCGCTGACATCCATCCCCCCGACCCGGGCCCTTGCGCGCCAGAGTTCTCCGCGCCGTAGGCGGCGACGACGCCTTCGAGCGAATTGGCCAAGAGGAGTTGCTTGGCGTTCCGGGCGAACCAGGCTGCGGTGGAAAGCCGGAGCGCATGACCGGCTTCATGCACGCGCAGAATGGCCTCGGCGAGGTCTTCGGGCGACACGCTGGCCGCAACGAAGCCGTTCACCCCCTCCTCGATATGCTCGGTGGCGGCATTGTCCTCCGCCCGGACCAGGATGCTGGGAACACCTTTTGCTGCGGCTTCGATGACGATCAGGCCGTAGCCTTCCCGGCTCGATGGCAGCAGCATGCAGAGGGCCCTGGACAGGCGATCCTCGACCATGGCGGACGGGGCGCGCCCGCAGATCTCGATCGGCGAGGCGCCGGTCGTCTCGGCGACGCGCTGCGCGGCGGCGACGAGCGCCGGCGTCTCCGGCCCGGTTCCGAATATGCAGGCCCCAAGCTCGGGCAGGCTTTCCCGCGCCGCCATGACCGCGGGGATCACCGCGCCGACTCGCTTTTCAGGGATATGGCGGCCCGCGAAGACCACCGTCGGATCGGCGACCAGGGGCTGATGCGGCTCCAGCGACCCTTCGTAGGCTCCCCCGATGATCGTGATGGGGCCGTTTATCCCCTGCGCGGCGATGCGGTCGGCCGTCAGCCGCGCAAGGCAAAACGCCTGCTGGGGAACACGCGCGCAAAGGGCTTGAACGCACCAGCCGATCCAGCCCTTGAACGGGCCAAGGTACTCTCGCCAGTAGCCCCTCGACCAGAACTCGAACCAGTCAACCACGATGCGGTAGCCGAAGAGAGGGCGGAGCAGGCCGACGGCTAGAAGCGAGAAGAACGGAAAAGACGCCGTGTGGACGACGTCGTAGGATCGGCCGTGGCGCAGCATGTGCCACAGGACGCCAAGCCCAAACTTCAGGGGCGGGCCGATGCGGCGCGCACCGGCATCGTTGTAGAGGCTGCACCTTGGCCCGACGGCGACGACATCGACCCCAGCGACTTCGCCGTATTCGTCCTTCTCCCATTGGCGCAGCGTCACATAGGTGACGCGATGCCCCTCGGCCGCCAGGCGCTCTGCAAGGTTCCTGTACCACCGTTCCGCGCCGCCGATCGTGTAGGGGAACAGGCAGTCGTAGATGATGCAGATGCGGAGTTGTGACGAGTTGCTCACGGCGCTTTCGGTAAGGCCCGCAGAGCTCACGCCGATGCGCCTGCGGCGCGAAGCAGAGGGGTCTGTTCCCGTCCTTGCAGGAATTTCGCTTGATTGCCGCCGATGATGGCGAGGATGAAGCCCCCGAACACGTTCTGCCCGCCGAGCGTCAGGAGCAGCGTTCCAATCACGACCGGGAACACGCTGTAGGCGTGCTGGAAGTCCTGCTGCGACCAGGAGACGGTGACGGCCCCAAGCACCAACAGGGCGAGGACGATGGAAAGGGCTCCTGTGACCAGCATCACCTCCAGGCTCAGCCAGCGCGACAGGGCGGTGGTGATCCGCCCGGGTAGCCTATAGCCTTCGCGGACTCCGTAAAGTCGCCCGGCTAGCGCCAGGATGGAGGCCATGTGGCTGAGGCTGAACATGGCGCCCGCCAGAATGACCCAGTAGTTCCCAAAGGTGGCTTGGTCGGTCGCGCCCGTCATCGCGAACCAACCGCCGATGGCGAGCACGGTCAGTGACGCTGAGCCCACCAACATCGCGGGGACCGCGAACAGCCAGGCCGGGCTTAGCATGAAGAGGTAGCGCAGATGTCGCCATCCGTCGCGCCAGGGGCGCAAGTGCGGTGGGCGGTCCCTCAGGTCGGGGGACAGGGTGGCGGGAACCTCGGCGATCACCTCGCGCTTGAGCGCCGCCTTGATCACCATCTCGCTGGCGAACTCCATACCCGAGCCGGTCAGGCCGAGACGTTCGAAGCACGGGCGGGTAAGGGCGCGCAGGCCGCAGTGGGCGTCCGAAACCCCGGTGCGGAATAGGAGATTGAGGATGCCGGTTAGCACCGGATTGCCGATGTAGCGGTTCTTCCACGGCATAGCGCCCGGGCGGATGCCGCCTTTGAAGCGCGAGCCCATGCAAAGGCCCGCGCCGCGCATCAAGGCCTCGACCATGGCCACGGATTCGCGGAAGTCGTAGGAGCCGTCCGCGTCCCCCATAACCAGGAAACGCCCTCCGGCGGCGGCGAAGCCGTGACGTAAGGCCGCGCCATACCCCCGCTCGATCACCGGGACAACGCGGGCGCCGAGCGACATTGCGAGGGCCTGGCTGCCGTCTGTACTGCCGTTGTCGGCGATCACCACCTCGCCGGTCAGGCCATGCCGTTCGCGCAGGACGTTGAGCGCGCTGAAAGCGGCTTCGATGCAGACCGCCAGCGAGAGCACCTCGTCGAGGCAGGGCATGACGATGCTGACATCGATGGCGGTGTTTCGCTCGCCCGTTGCTGGCTGCCGCTCGCGCATTTCCGCTCTCTTGGCTTCAGCCCTTCAAGTGAGGCGAATGAGGCTAACTTTCCGTGAAAACAGGTCCGGGGACCCGCTCCACCCGGCAACCGGGGTCCTTTAGCGCCGCGCGCACGGCGGTCACGTCCGGGCGGGTGACAGCCATGGTCGCGCGCAGGCCATAGGCAAGGCCGAGACCGCGATCGAATAGGGCCAGCTTGCGCCCGGCGCACAGACGCGGGACCTGCTCCGGCGTCAGGGCGGCGAGGTCGAGGATCTTCGGGCGGGCGATCAGCAGCGGATCGTTTCGCACGAGGTCGTCGGCGTAAAAAAGGCCGGCGGAGTCCACCAGCACCACGTCCGCATCGGTGCGGGCGATGGCGGCATAGGCGGCGGCATAGGGCCGGATCAACATGCTCATCTGAAAGACGTGCAGAGGAAGCAGGATGACCACAGCGCCGGTGAAACCGATGGCGAGCCCCGGGGTCAGGATGCGCCGGTCGAGCCCCGAACCTGCCCGTGTCAGATGGATCCAGCCAAATGCGGCGAGCAGGGCGACGCTGCCGATGAAGCCGTGCAGATAGCGATAGCCCCAGCCATGACCCTGGAATGGCATGAGGAAACAGGCGGCGAAGATCAGCAGGGCCACGCCCAGGATCAGGCTGCGCCAGACGCCCCCCGCGCGCCAGGCCGGGACGACCGCCGCCAGACAAAGAACGATGCTGATCGGATTCTGCCAGGCGACGAACCTCAGCAGGTTCTTCGGCATCCACCCGAGCTTCATGGGCTCAAACATCTCGACGAGATGCAATGACTTGGCGATGAAGTCGGCAGGACCGCCGGCAGGCGTGGTCGCAAGCTCGGCGCCCGACATACGCAGCGCCAGTCCCCAGTAGGACATCCAGAACAGGCCGATCAGGGCGTAGGCGGCGGTATGAAATGCGGCCTTGCCCCACCGCCGCTCCAGCCAGGCCTGCAACACGAATGGTGCGGCGAACAGCGGGTGGAAGATGACCTGATGCAGGCCGCAGGCGGCGAAGGCGGTGAGGGCCGCGGCGGCTTGGCTCGGCCGATCGCGTCTCAGGAACAGCCAAAGCCAGACCATGTTGAGCGCGAGATGCGCGGGCATGGCGTAGTCGGTCATGCCCGCCGCCAGGACCTGGGCGGAGGTGGCGACCAGCCCGGCCGCCAGCAAGGCGGCCCCGGGGCGGTCCGGCCAGAGGCGCCGGCCTACGCCGAAGGTGGCTATAACGGCGACGCCGCTCCAGGCTGCGCCGAGCAAGCCCTGCGCATGGACGGCCGTGAACAGGGTACGGAAGGCCGCGCTCACCGGAAGGTAGTCGGACGACCACAGGGCGTGCTGCTGCGGGATGCTGCGGAAGAAGGGCTGCAGCGCCGGAACGAATTCCTGCCACTCGGCGGGGACCGACGCCAACGGCTGCCCGGTCGCGAAGATGCGGGCGTCGAAGGTCGCCATGAACTCGTCCATCGACAGGGGGTAGCGGCCGGCGACGGCGAACCATCCCGCGACGCCGACGAGCGCGGCGAAGAGGGCGAGCGCCGCGAGCGTCGGACCCGGCCGGCGCTTGCCGACGCGCCCCAGCCACCCTGACGGTGCGGGAAGAGGGGTGAAGCGCCAGGCGAGCAGCAGGAGCGCTGCGATCAGCAGAGCCGGCAGGTCCTGTTCCACCAGGAACAGATCGGCGATGGTCTTCATGCCGCTGATGAGCGAATGGGCCAGCGCCGCGGCGAGCAGGGCGCATACGAGCCCGAGCCAGGGATAGACCAACGACGCCGGCGCGCGCGGTGGCGGTGAAGCGTCAGGATGTGGTGGTGGGGTCATGTTTGGGAGGGCCGACTCGGCTGCACTCCCTGGTGTCGCGAAAGCGTGTAAATCCGTCGTTAAACTTATGGCCGTGACGACGGTCGGCCCGGATTGTGGCGAGGCTCGACGCCTGACCTTCGGCTAGCTTTAGAGGAAGCTCATCACCAGTGCTATGAGGCCGGCCCAAGCGACGATGTTCAAGCTGAGCGCGAGGATCAGGCGCCAGTTGAGCTGGACGCTAGAAGTCGAGCGCGCGGCTGTTATCCGCTTTCGCTGAGATGGAGCCCGTTCAGGTGTAAGAACGACCATCAGTTCCTCCGCGACCCTTAGCTAGTTCGCACGTTCACCGTTTCATGCTGGGGTTAACTGATGTTGACCAGAGATGGTCAACAGAACGTTATCAAGCGTCGCCGCGCTGACAGCGCGGTGCAGTACCGCCAGAACCCCGTAAGTCATTGATTAAGATTCGAAGGCGGCTAAACAGTGGCGCCTCCGCCGCAGGGGGAGCGACCAGATGACGCAGGAGGAACACCTTTTGCAATTCGCTTGAGAGGCGAACCAAAAGGGGACAGCCGGTGCATACGATAGAAGTAAAAGTCCGTCGGGGGCGGGACGCCGAGCGGTTCAATACGGCGCTCTATCGCTTCCTGGAACTCCGCCTTTCCACGGCCGAACAGCTCGAGGGCCATATCCAGGTTGTGACCGAGCCGACCGGCGAGTGGGAGCTCAAGCGGCTGACCCTGTGGAACGACGAGGCGACCCGCGATTTCATGTCGTTCTGGCGCAACATGCCCGACGCCCGCGTGGCCCGGCCACAACCGGCCTGGCATCTGGCGTCCTGACTTAACGCACGATCCTGTCTGCGCGGCATTGACCGACTCAGGCGGATGGACGGAACTACCGCCTTGGCCTTGAGGATCGCCTGGGGGCAGCCATGTTGCGTATTCAGGACTTGCCCGAAGGCGGCGGCGCCGATGGCGGCAAGCTGGTCTGGTTCAAGCTCGTCACCGACGACGGTCAGACCCAATCGCTCTGCCTGCCGCAGGGCCAGATGCAGCATTTCATCGGCGGCCTGCAGCGCTTTGCCGACGTGGCCCGGCAGCAGCGGGCGCAAATGGGCGACGAGCCCGCGCCCTCTCCCGAGCACGCCTATCTGGTCGACGAGGTGGAGAGTTTCCCCGCCGCCGGCCACAATATGATGCTGCGTTTCGTGGTGGGAAAGGACGTGGAGTTCTCCTTCTTCCTGCGGCCGCCCGTCCTGAAACAACTGCTCACCAGCGTCCTGCATATCCAGGCGCCGGCGCCGGCCCCTAAGGCGGCCAAGGAAGGATGAGGTACGCTATCGGCGGATGAAGCAGGCGCGGCCCGCGGCCTGCAGTGTCCGGCAGAAGGACTCCGCCTCCGTCCGCGAACTGAAGCCGCCTACCAGCACCCTGTAGACTGTGGCGCCGTTGACGCTGGCCTTGGCGATCTGGCGGCTGCGCCCCTTGAAGGCCTCGGCGTTCTGGCGGGCGATCCGATCCCATTCCTGACCGCCTGCGGCCTGTGATCCGACGGCCCCGACCTGAACCAGCACGCCCCCCTCGGCCCCGTTGTCCCCTCGCGCGTTCGAGGGCTTGGACGCTTCACGCTTTGGGGCGTCGGGTTTGGGGGCGGCGACCGGGGCCGCCTTTGCGGCGGGCTTCGGGGCCGGCTCGGGCCGCACCGATGGGGATAGGGACGGGCGCAGCGCAGGCGGCGCCTCAATCGCCGGCTTCAGACCGCCCGCGGCGGGGCGGGAGGTGTCGGCGGCCGCTGCGACCACCGTGGGCCGTCCAGCCCCGCAGGCGCCGTTGACCACCCGCGACAGCACCCGGTCGGGGGTCGGCACCCGCCAGTCCGTGCGCTGGCCCATATGGCTGATCTCACGCCCTTGCAGGTTGGAGCCGGCGTAGATGGTCAGGCTGGCGAGCTTCACCGCCCGGGCGCGACAGTCGATATCGGTCACCCCGGCGATGGAACGGCCGCCCATGCGGGTCACATAGTTGGCCTGGGTCGCTTCCTCGCGGAAGGAGACTTTGCGGATGCCGTTTTCGCCTGGCTTGGTCTCATTGGAGAGGATGGCCACCACCCCGTCGGGCCCGAACACCAGGGCGGCGTTGCGCGGCAGGTTGGTGGAGCCGGCGATCCACCGGCTGACCACGTCGCGCTGCATGGAGACCGGGAAGGTCGGCGTGCCGAGGTCGTCGTCGGCCAAGGCGGGTCCCGCCAGACCTGCCGCCATCAACCAGACGATCATCGCTGCGCCGCGTTGGATCATACCGTTGTCATCGCCCCGATCACCGCGCCCCAATCCCGCGCTAATCTTCTATTGACTGTAATCCTTCAGATTAAGTTGACCACGCCCCCTTAGCCTCCCTGGAAACGGGAGCTTACGGTGCTGACACCCAGCCAAATATCGATCTCTGCGCGGGGGCTGCTGTGCCTCGGCGCGCTGGTGATCGTGGTGCTGATGCTGGGGCCTTTTCAGGGCGCCGAGCGGCATTTCGGCCTGAACGACTTCGCCGCCCACGCTATCGCCTTCTACGGCCTGACCGCCCTCTGCTTCCTGGCGGGCCCGCGCCTGCGCCGCAACGACATCGCCCTGGTGCTCGTCGCCCTGGGGGCGGCGATGGAGGTGGCTCAAGGCGTCACCGGCCGCAGCGCCAGTTTTCATGATCTCGCCGCCGACGCTGTCGGTGTGTTCGCCGCCTGGGCGCCGGCGCAGATCGAGACCCTGCGGCGGCTCGCGCGGGAGCATCCTCACCTGCGGCTGAACGAGCTGCCGGATCGCCGCGCCAGACGCTCCGCTCAGGCCAAGCCAGTCCGTGCGGTCTAACTCAACGCCTTAGAACCTTCGGCGGCGGCGCTTCCCATCGGCCGCATGCCGAGATCGGCCAGCAGCGCCGCATCCGAATCCGGCGCGGGGTTGGCCGTGGTCAGAAGTTGACCGCCCACGAAGATGGAGTTGGCCCCGGCCAGGAAGCACAGGGCCTGCTGTTCCCGGCTCATATGCTCCCGGCCCGCGGACAGGCGCACTACCGCCTTGGGGCAGACCAGCCGGGCCACCGCCACCGTGCGCACGAACTCCAGCCCATCCACGGGGGCGGCGGTTCCCAGGGGCGTGCCCTCGATCGGCATCAGGTCGTTGATCGGCAGGCTGTCCGGATGTTCCGGCAGGGTGGCGAGGGCCTGCAGCAGCCCCGCCCGGTCACGCCGGGTCTCGCCCATGCCGACGATCCCGCCGCAGCAGGTCGACATCCCCGACGCCCGCACGGCGGCCAGGGTGTCCAGCCGGTCCTGATAGGTGCGGGTCGTCACCACACTGGTGTAATAATCCGGCCCGGTGTCGAGGTTGTGGTTGTAGTAGTCGAGCCCCGCCGCCTTCAGCGCATCGGCTTGGGCCTGGGTGAGCATGCCGAGGGTGGCGCAGGTCTCCAGCCCCAGGGCTTTCACGCCCGAGATCATGGCCGCCACCTTGGGCAGGTCCCGGTCCTTCAGGTCGCGCCAGGCGGCGCCCATGCAGAAGCGCTGCGCCCCGCCGGCCTTGGCGTCCGCGGCGGCGGCGATCACGACGTCGGCCTCCATCAGTTTGGAGGCCTTGGTCGAGGTCTTGAAATGCTGCGACTGGCTGCAATAGCCGCAATTCTCCGGACAGCCGCCGGTCTTCACCGACAGCAGTTGCGACAGTTGCAGCTCGGTCGGATCGAACCAGCGCCGGTGCGTCTCAGCCGCCCGGAACACCAGCTCGGTGAAGGGCAGCTCGAACAGCGCCTCCACCTCCGCCAAGGTCCAGTCGTGGCGGGGTTGCGCAGGGTCGTGGGCCTGCCCTGCGGCGCTGTCACGGCGGGTGGGTTGGCGATCGGCGAGCATCGGGCGCCCTTGAGCTGTTGTACTCTCCGGCCCTGCCTAGCCCATCGCCAGGGCGCCCGCTACTCACGGCCTATCCGGCGAGCTGGAACCGGATGGGGATGCGCACAGATCCCCCGTCCACCGCCTGGCCGTCCACGGTGCGGGGGCTCATGCGGAAATAGCGGGCGAGATTGAGCGCGGCGGCGCCGAAGCCCAACCCCGGGGGGGATTCTGCCACCACGGCGCAGGCGTGCACGGCGCCGTCGGCCGCGACCATGCAGGCGATGGTCGCTTCGCCGGAGACGCCGCGGTCGACCGCCCGCGCAGGGTAGAAACGGGCCATCTGCTCCGGCGATGGCCGGCTGACCCAGGTGGGATTGCGGATGGCCTTGGGCGCCGGGACGGTCGGGGGCTCGGGCGCCGTGATGGGCCCTTCATAACGCGGGAAAGGCGCGAGAGGCGCAGACTCCAGCGCCGGGAGCGGCGGCAGGCTCTGCACCGGCAAGGTCTCTGGCGGCGCATACGGCGTCGGGGCGGGCGGGCGGACAGCCGACGGCTTGGGCGGCGCCGGCGAAGGGGCCGGGGCGGGGGGGACGAGATCGATCCACCGCGTCATCGTCAGAGAGGGGATCTCGGCCGTAGGCTGTGCTTCAGGCGCCTGGAAGCGCTGATAATAGATCGCCAGCCCGGCGGCGGTATGCAGCGCCACAGAGACGCCGATGGCGATGGTCGCCCCGCGTGACAGAGGGCGGCGTTTGCCCTGTGCGGGGAGGGTGAAGCGAGAGCCTCCGCCGGCAGCCATTCTTGCAATCATGACCTGGACCTCCTCTTCATTGCCATTTTGAAGAAAAGTGTCCGTCTGGAAATATTTCTTGTAAACCCCCGGCTGTGGACCGCCGCCGACTGCGACTATCGGGCTAGTTGCTGACCGCCCCCTGTCGTGAGATTGCAAGCTGTCGGTTCTGACGCGGGCGCCCGCAGGCGGCCCAGGTCACTGCTTCGGGGGAAGCAGCCAGGAAGCGCTTCGGGTGACCGGAGCGCTTTTTGCGTATGGGCAGGGGATGACGCCGTTCAGGGGCGCAGATCGCAAGAAGCTCCCCTCCCTTACTTGCGGAGAATCTTCTCCATCGACCTTCCCTTCGCGAGTTCGTCGATGAGCTTATCCAGGTAGCGGATCTCTCGCATAAGCGGTTCGGCGACCTCTTCGACACGGACGCCGCAGACCACCCCCTTAATTTCGGCCCTTAGAGGGTTTGGTTCGGGAGCCTGGGCGAAGAAGGTCTCGAAATCCGACTTCTCCGTCAGATGGGTGTCGAGTTGCTGCTGACTAAAGCCGGTCAGCCAGAGGATGATCCGGTCGACCTCGGCCTTGGTGCGCCCCTTCTTCTCCGCCTTGGCGACGTAGTGCGGATACACGCTCGCGAAGCTGGTCGTGTAGATGCGATGCTTGGTCACGATGGTCTGATCCGCTTCCGCGCCGGATCCGCTTATAGCCGATTATTCTGGGGCCTCGGCCAATTCTACTGCGGTCGACGAACCGCGCTTGGCGCTCCTCCCGGCAGCGGCCTCTCAGGCGATCGCAGCCGCTTTTCAGCTAACCCTTAGGAGAAAATGGCGCGCCGTCACGGATTCATCTGATAACTACGTGTCGCCGCTTCTACTACGCTAGGGCCGCACTTCCCCGCATTGCCCCGCCGTTCCCGGTCGCCATGCGCTTTCACACGCTATGGCATAAGGGAACGGTCAGCGTAGCGCGCGATGGTGCGTCCAGCCTTTGTCGGTCAATATCAGGTCGTCGGCGTCTGTCGAGGGGGGCTTAGCGACCGCTTCGGGGATCGCCGGAAGCGCGGCAGCGATGGCCGGGTTGCTCACCCAAGACGCAACATCCTTGAGCGTGTAACGGTAGGTGACGCGCGTCGCCTTCACCCCTGCCATGTCGGTCGGCTCGGTGAAGTTCTCGACCGCCTCGATGTTGCGCCGGGCGTAGCAAAGGTTCACGCCCCGGAGGAATCGGTCCCCGTCTCGCAGGGCACCCTTACCGGCGTCGGTCCGGCTGTATCGGACCCGATCGCCGGCAAGCGGTTCGACCGAGAGCAGGCCGGCAGCGACGGCCGCGTCCAGCGCCGGCTTGTCCACCTGGCGCGATGCTTCGCGCTCGATCGGCAAGCTGCCGCTCCTATCGAGCCGGACGCAATCGGGATGCTCATCGAACCACGCCTGCAAGGCTGCTTTGAGATTGGCATCCGTGGTCGTCTTTGGGTCGTCGGTCATCTTGGGATTGCTGCAAGCCGCGACCGCCAGGGCAGCCGCGAGCATCGTCATCGCCGCACGTCTCATCCCATCCCATCCTCCCTTCCAGCTCGAGCGCGCTGCATAGATCGTGAACGGTGAAGGCTGCAATCCAACCGCGTCGAGCAACGTCATAAACTCGACAATTGGTGTCGTTCAATCTAAACGGCCCGCCGTGGGCACCATTCGCACCTTCATGACTCGCCATCACTGGCTGGCCGCCTGGCTGGTCGCGGCGGCGGTGCTGTTGAAGGTGCTGATACCAGCCGGCTTCATGCCCGGCATGGCAAACGGCATGATGGTGGTCCAGCTCTGCACCGGGCAGGGCGCCCAGACAGTCATGATGGAGATTCCCGGCCAAGCCGGTGATCATGACAAGAGCGATCACAAGCGCGCCGAGATGCCATGCGCCTTCTCCGGCCTGTCAGCGCCTACCCTGGCGGCAGCCGATCCACTCCTGCTCGCGGTCGCCATTGCGTTCATCATCGCGACCGCTTTCCGCACTGTTTCGCGACCCGTCCTACGGCGTCGTGTCTATCTGCGACCCCCACTGCGCGGACCACCCGCCACCGCCTGATCCATTTATCTGAAGGACGACGCGCGAACGGACCGACTAGGGCGGCCGTGAGCGGGCAGTCGTTCATTCAAAATATTGGATGGGGAAACGGAATGGGGATTAGAAAAATATCGGGCCATCGGGACCACGGCCGCGCACTCAGCATTTGGCCGAAAACCTGGTCTGAGGAAGAAGTAGAACAGATTGCGAAGAGGGTGGTCGCAACCTACGGCCCCAAGAGCCTTCAGTATCTCGTCGATGAAATGCAGGCGGCTATCAGAGCCGATGACGACGATCGAGCGAAGCTGCTGGATCGCGTTCGCCGTCTCGTCGAGCAACGCTTGGCGGATAGCCGAAGGCTGACCGGGGTGGCCCACTCGTGACCCTGTTCCGGACCTTCGTCGCGCGGCATCGCTGGCTGGCCTTCTGGCTGGTTGTCACCGCGCTGGTGGTCAAGCTGGTCGTGCCGGCGGGCTTCATGCCCGCTTTCGCGAACGGCACGATGACGATCCAGCTCTGCACCGGACAAGGCGTGCAGACCATCCAGATGGAAATCCCCGGCACGGCCGGAGATTCCGACAACCACGATCACCATAAAAAGGCGGACATGCCCTGCGCCTTCGCAGGGCTCTCGACGCCGACTCTCGCGGCAGCCGATCCGCTTCTGCTCGTAGTCGCCATCGCGTTCATCATCGCGACTGTTTTCCTCTTCGTTTCGCGACCCGTTCTGGCGCGTCGCGCTTACTTGCGACCCCCGCTGCGCGGACCACCCGCCACCGCCTGATCCATCCGAACGCTCAACAACGCACGCGCGTCCGTCCTAACGGCGCGCGCGCCGGATCAGGATACTATCATGGCATATTCAATCGCCGGGCGGCCTCTGCGGCCGTCCGATCCTGCCGATGCCGGCAGGCTCCCCGCATCTGCATGGTTCGAGCCCTGCACGCTCGACCTGCGCATGGTCGCCAACCGATCTGCCCTGCCGAAAGGGACCAATCTCGTCCTCATCGGCTTCGGCCTGGTCATGGCGGCTATGTCGCTGCGCTTCGTGCTCATCGGCGCATGGCCGGTGCTCGTGTTCAGCGCCCTTGACCTGACTCTGCTTGTCACGGCGCTCCATGCTTTTCGTCGGACCCGTCCGCCCGAAGAGCGGCTGACGCTGGTCGATGGCAAGATCGTCCATCTCAGTATCGACGATCAGGGCCGCGAACAGCGGCTCGCGCTGCCCGCCTATTGGACGAAGCTCGACCTGCGCGGCTCGGAAGTCTCGCCCGCGCTCGCGCTCATCTTCCGCAACCACCGCTACCCGATCGGCCTCTGCCTTGCCGCAGATGAACGCCGCGCGGTCGCCGGGATCATCGCCAACACGCTGGCCGCAGCTCGCTGAGCGCCGCCAATCCGTCCAAACAAGGAAATCCAAATGTTCAAGATTGCTCTGGCGACTTCGGCCGCCCTGTCCGCCCTGGCGGCCGCCAATCCCGCCGCCGCCCAAAAAGCCACCCCGGATCAAGAGGTGGATACGATCATCGTTACCGGCACCAAGTTCTCCGGCGACTTCGGCGCGAAGTCGGGCATCCCGATCGAGCGGGTGCCGCAGAGCGTCCAGATCGTCACCGCAGACGACATTATCGAGCAGGGCGCGCGATCAATAGGCGACCTGCTGCGCGGCGTGCCGAGCGCCAACGCGGGCTACTCGCGCGTCGGCGCCTACCAGTCGTTCAGCCTTAAGGTGCGCGGCTTCCTTGCCGATCAGATGCGCAACGGCATCCGCCAGCGCTACTACGAGGATGTCGATGCGTCGGCCCTGTCCAACATCGAGCGCGTCGAAGTTCTGAAAGGCCCATCGGGCGTGCTCTACGGCCAGTCGGCCGTGGGCGGGATCATCAGCATCGTCACCAAGCGCCCGCAGGAAGAAGCGGCGGGCAGCTTCGCCGGCACGATCGGCAACTACGATCAGAAGATGCTCAGCTTCGACATGACTGGCGGCCTCGCTCCCGGCCTTGCCGTTCGCGCGACCGGCGAAGTCGAACGCTCCGGCACGTTCGTCGATTTTCAGGACATGGATCGGCTGAACGCGGGTCTCAGCCTGCGCTATGCCCCATCGGATAGCATCACGGCCAACCTGGTCGCCGAATATGTCGAGCGGAAGACCCGGCGCTATGTCGGCTTGCCCATTCCCGGCACCGTCCAGTCGAACGGTGTCGGAACCCTCCGGCGCAGCCTCAACCTCAGCGAGCCCGATGTTGACCGGATGGACGCGAACGCGCCGCTCGTCCAGGCGTGGGTCGACGTGAAGCTGTCGGACAACTGGACCCTCACACCCCGGTTCCAGTATCAGGAGTTCAATACGAGCTTCCTGCAAATCCGGCTGCAAAGCCCGCGAGCCGATCTCGTGACCATCAATCGTAACGGTCGCGTGGGCCGCGAGGACGATGCCTATACCATCGCGCAGCTCGACCTCTCGGGGACGGTGAGAACGGGGCCGATCACGCACAAGCTGCTGCTCGGCTATGAATATGACCGCGAGCGCGGTCGTTTCACTCAATACAACCTTACCAACGTCACGCCGATCAACGTGGTGAACCCGGTCTATGGTTTCAGGGGCGTATCTCCGGCTCGGGCCTTCGCCTTCGACAGCTTCTACAACATAGACGGCCATGCGCTCTATGCGCAGGATCAGATCGCCCTCACCGACCGCTGGGACGTGATCGGCGCGATCCGGCATAGCTGGATCGAGGCGGCGAATGGAGACTATGGCGGGCCGGCCGCCGATCGGTCGCGCGTCCAGTCCACCATCTGGCAACTTGGCTCTACCTATCGCCTGAACGACGCGCTTTCCGTCTATGCCGGTTACAATACCGGCTTCGACATCGAGAGCAGCGCAGGCGCGCGGGCCGCCGATGGCAAGCCCCTCAAGCCGGAAGAGTCGAATCAAGCGGAAGTCGGGCTGCGGCTTCGGCATGGCACGCTGCGGGGCAGCGTGGCTGCTTTCCAGATCAAGCGGGTCAACGCGCTCACCACCGATCCCAACAACCCCGATTTCAGCATCAATGTCGGCGCGCAGCGGGTGCGCGGCGTGGAGATGGAGGGCGAATGGCACCCGCTGCCCTGGTGGTCGATCTCGGCGGGCTATGCCTACCTAGATTCCAAGATCACGCGCAGTAATGATGGGGATCAGGGCTCGCCGCTCGGTGACGTGCCAAAGCACACCGTCACGGCGCGAACCTCCATCGCCATCCCCGGCACGGCCCTGTCGCTCCGGGGCGGGATCAACCATATCGGCAGCCGCTTGCTGGTGAACGGCAGTTCGGTGCGCCTGCCGGCATACACCATCGCGGATATTGGCGCGGGCTATCGCCTGGGAGCCGTCACGATCGACGCGACCGTGAACAACCTGTTCGACAAGACCTATTACACGGCGTCGGGCAACAGCTTCGCGGTCATACCGGGCGATCCCCGCACCTTCTCCCTGCGCCTCGGCGTCAACTTCTAAGGGAGGCGAATATGGCCGTGACTGCGATCGATAACGATCCGCCAGCGCGGCCCACCGCCTATCGGGCGGTGTGGCGCTGGCATTTCTACGCGGGGCTGTTCACGGCCCCGCTGCTCGTAATTCTTACGCTGACGGGCGCGCTCTACCTATTCGACCGGGAAGTGGATGGCTGGTGGAACCGCGAGATTCAGACCGTGGCCGTCGCCGGTGCGCCGCTACCGCTGGCGACGCAGGAGGCCGCCGTGGCACGCGCCCTGCCGGACGCGCGGATCGGCCGCGTCCGCTTGCCTCATGGGCCAGGTGAGGCGTCGGTGTGGAACGTCCGCTTGCCCGATGGTGCGATGCGCGACGTCTATCTCGATCCATACCGGGGCCGTGTGACCGGAACGGTCGATCCCGCGACCCAACCGACGAACATCATCCGCGACTTGCACGGCAACCTCATGGCCGGCGAGGCGGGCAGCTACGTTGTCGAGCTGATCGCCTGCTGGACGCTGGTGATGCTGGCGACGGGCATCTGGCTGTGGTGGCCGCGCCGGTGGAAGCTCAAGGGCGTATTCGTGCCCCGGCTGTCGGCGACGGGGCGGCGCTTCTGGCGCGATCTCCATGCTATTCCGGCAACGGTCAATGCCGTCCTCGTCGCCCTGCTCATTTTAACCGGCCTCCCTTGGTCGGCCTTTTGGGGCCACCAGTTCGCTCGGATCGGGGAGAGCGTGCCGTTCATCGCGCCGTCGCCCAACTTTCGCGCGGCGCCCAAGGTGGACGGCGGAGCTGGCGCCAACGATCATGCGATGCACGATCCCGAGGCCGCGAAGCTGCCCTGGACGATCCGCCAGACCACACCACCGCATGGATCGGGCGGCCATCATCACGGCGACCATCAACGGATCGGCATCGCCGATATAGAGCGGCTGCTACCGCTGCTCGACCGGCAGCAGTTCGGCGAAGGCGTGCGTATCTTCTACCCCGCTGATCCGGCATCCGTGTTCACGATCAGCTATGTCCCCGACAAGGCCGAGGGCCAACGCACCATCTATGTCGATCCGGCGAACGGCAGGATCATCGGTAATGTCGGTTGGGAAAACTACAGCCCGATCGCCAAGGCCGTTGAATGGGGCGTGGAGCTTCATGTCGGGCGGCAATATGGCCTCGCCAACCAACTCGCGAATCTGACCGTCTGCCTGGCGCTGATCGGCGGCGTGGTCGCCGGCATCGTCCTATGGTGGCGCAGACGGCCCAAGGGGGAGTTGGCGGCGCCGGCCCTACATCCTACGGACAGGCTACCTCCGATCGTCGTCGGCATGATCGCGGCAATGGCGATTCTGTTTCCACTCGTCGGCGCGTCGTTGCTGATCGTGCTTGGCTTTCAACGCTCGGTGCGGGCATTCGCGCGAGTAGGAAGAACGTGATGCCGTTCGACATCCGTCAACTCCGTTACGCCATCGCGGCGGCCGATCACGGCAGCTTCTACCGGGCCGCGCGGGCATTGGATGTCGAGCAGTCCACTCTTAGCCGAAATATCCTCAAGCTGGAGCGTGTGGTCGGCACAAAAATCTTCGATCGCTCGCGCGCGGGAGTTACCATGACGATCGCAGGAAGCGCGTTCATCCGCGCGGTGAAGCCTATGGTCGCCAATGCGGACAAGTTGGTGGCGACCATGCGGGCGGCAGGGCAAGGCCGCGCAGGCGGTCTGATGGTCGGGCACTACAGCTCGGTCTCGGCCGGAAATCTACGCGCGACCATGCTGGGCTGGCGTAACGCACATCCCGATGTCGATCTGGATGGCGTGGAAGCCGATCGGGGCGCACTGCTCGCCGGACTCGATACCGGCGAGATCGACATTGCGATCCTCGTGGGCGTCACTAGCCATGACGGGTTCCGGCACGAGCCGTTCTGGAGCGAGCGCGTGCTGGTGGCGCTGCCAGCCAGTCATCCGCTGGCCGAGCGCGACCTGCTCCACTGGACAGACCTTCGACGCGAGCAGTTCCTGCTCACGGCCGCCGATCCCGGCCCGGAAATTCGCGACATGTTGCTCGGTCGCCTGTCGGTCGCGGGAGTCCAGCCGGACATCAGGATGCACCACGCCAGCCGCGAGACGATCCTGAGCATCCTGGGCGGCGGTCTCGGCCTCTCGATCATCTGCGAGGGTGCGACCGGAGCACGCTATCCTGATGTGGTTTACCGGCCCGTCCACGGCGAGCAGGGGCCAGTGCTGATCGGCTTTTCGGGATACTGGCGGAATGACAACGGCAATCCCGCGCTGCGTCGCTTTCTCGCCTTCGTGCGCGAACGCTATGCGCTGTCCTTCGACATTCCATGAGGCTGACCCTGGCGCTGCGCCTTCGCAAATGCCCGGTCGGTCGCCATGAAGCGGGCGAGCATGGGCGCGACCAGCTTCTCCGGCGCAACGGGTTGTTGTCGTGTCTCGGCGGCGAGCGCGGAAGCATAGGCGACAAGATCGCGGTGGACGGCGGCGGGTAGCTCGACGTTGATCTTGACCGGGCGGTCATCGGCCAGCGGCCCCAGCTTCAATTTCGTCATCGTGTCGCTCCGATCGGTTCAAGCACGAGGTCGCGGGTGATGACCACGCGCAAGGGATGCCCCGGCCGGATGGTGAGCGTCGGCTGCACATTGAGCTGGCGGCGCACGATCTGCTGGCCGGTCTGATTGATGGTGTCCTGCGTGCCCCTGCGCAGGGCGCGAATGAGATCGCCTTCGCTGTCGGCCGCCAGCTCGGTCCCCATGCCGAGCAAGGTCGAGATGGCAGCGGCTTTCAGCATATTGCCCCAATGCTGGTTCACGCGGTCCTGTAGCCCCGCGAAACCGGCCGGATCGGCGCCGGGCTGGCGCTCGAGGACGATCGAGCGCCCGTCCGGCATGATGAGGCGATCCCAGGCGAGCAGCACGCGGGTCTGCCCGGCGGCGATCTGGCTGTCGTATTCGCCGGTCAGCCGCGCGCCCTGCGGAATGAGCAGGATGCGCCCGGTCGGGCTGTCATAGACGTTCTGCGTCACCTGGGCGGTGATCTGGCCGGGAAGGTCGGAACGGACGCCCGTAATAAGCGCGGCAGGAATGATGCTGCCCGCCTGCACGATGTTGGGCGATGCCGGTGTGGTCAGCCGCTCGACGCTCACCGTGCGCGGGTTGGACGCCTGCGCCATGAAGGCGCGCTTGCCGGCCTGGTCGCCCTGCGACGCCGCTCCATCCGGCTGTGTAGGGACGGCGGAGTCCGGCGCTGCGCCGACCGTCGGCATGGCGGCCCCGCCGCTCGCCGTGCCGCTGCCGAGGAACAGGCTGGCGGTGCGGGCGGCGTCGCGTTCCTGCTGCGCACGCTGGCGGGCGGCTTCGGCGGCCTGCGCGCGCGGATCGGATTGTCCGGTTCCCATCGGCGGGACGGGCACGTTCTCGCCGCGCTGCTGCGCCGACAGGATCGGCCGCCCAAGATCGCCGGGGAGCGGCGCCCCGAGTTTTGGAACCTGGCTGTAGTCCTTCGGGCCGGACGTGATGTTTTCGGCGGTCGCCCTGCCTTCCGTCCCGTAAAGTTCCTGCCGCTCGCCCTTGTCGGGAGGATTCAGCGCGTAGAGCAGCGCGCCGCCGATGCCGAGACCGGCGGCGGCGCCGAGCGCGGCGAGCGCCTTCCTCGACAGGCGCATGACGCGCGGCGGATCACCGCGAAGCTGGAACGCGCGAGGATCGGCAGGCGCAGGCTGCGGCGCTGCCTGCGGTGCGGCCGGCGCGGGCTGCTGCGGAACAGGTTGTGCGGGCGTGCCGGCGGGATCGCTCACGGCCGCCCCCGGCGTGCTTCATCGCGCAGGATATGCACGCGCCGCTCTGTGCGCCGGTCGCCCAGACGCAACTCGGCGCTGGCAAACAGCCGGTCCACCACCATGTAGCGGCCCTGGACGCGGTAGTTGACCAGCTCGGCATCGCCGGCCGCGCCGGTCACGAACAGCGGCGGCATCTCGCCCTGCGAGATCTCGGCCGCGAACTCGATGAACACCTGCCGGCCGTCGTCGAACGCGCGGGCCGGACGCCAGGCCACGCGGTCGCCTTCGATCCGGTAACGGAAATTGAGCGCGGCGATGTCGAGGCCGGTAGCGATCGGAGCGGATGATGCAGCGGCGGCGTTGGCGCCGCGCAGCGCGATGAGGCGGTCTTGGGGATAGGTCCAGCTCACCGACGCCATGTAGGTCG
>Ga0182736_1000691_pt1 | contig 44408 bp, 48 predicted proteins | sample eDN5th30CKraftBY_FD_128882 | JGI IMG/M metagenome (GOLD analysis project Ga0182736, IMG submission 128882) | Enriched backyard soil microbial communities from Emeryville, California, USA - eDNA 5th pass 30_C Kraft BY (version 2) (version 2) | ecosystem: Environmental > Terrestrial > Soil >... | reverse complement strand
GGTACTACCGGCTGACTGCGCAACGAGGTCGACCCAGCCGGATTTCAGCGTGCCGCCGAACAGCATGCCGATGACGGCATAGCGGATGCCGACCGTCGGGTCGGGCTTGGCGAAGGCCGAGAGACTGTGCTTCACACCGGTCGTCAGGCCGGTGACGGTCCGGTAGAACTGGATCGCGCTCGAATTGCCCGTGAAGGGCACGAAGCGGTCCGCGGTCGTCGTGCCGTCCGGCGCGATGTCGACGTCTGCGAGTGGCGTTCCGGAGGCGTTGTTGACCTTGGACCAATAGGCGTTGTCGATCGCCTCGCCATTGGTCGAGAGCGGCGTCATCGCCCGCTCGATCAGCAGGCCGAGCGGCGCCAGCGTCGCGGGATGCGTGTCGAGGCGGGGCGTTCCGGCCGCCGCATAGGCGATGATACCGCCCCCGCCGAAGTAGCCGCCCTGGCTGGCACGGGCGAAGGTCAGCCCAGCTGCAGAGAACGCCGCATCCAGCGTCGCGCGCGGCTTGCCAGCTGCGTAGTAGCGGCCGGAGCGGAGATCGAGCCATTCGGTGGCGCCTCTGGGCAGCCATGTCGGCCGCGCCTTGAGCTTTCGCGCTATAAGCGTCGACATGGGTCAGCGCGCCGTGACGAGGGTGATGATGCGGGAGGCGCCTTGGTTCACCGCTGCCGATGTGCTGCCGGAACGAACCTTGATGGCGCGAACGCCGAGCCAGTCTGACAGCGACAAAGCGATGAACCGAGAGGCGATCGCAGAGCCAGAGGCAATCGCTCGCTCGATGCTGTCGTCATAAAGATCATAGAAGTTCGCGCCGTCGGCCGAGGCCTGAAAGCTGATGGACGCGGTCGTCCAGGATGCCGGCATGATCAGGCCGACAAGCCTGCCCGTGCCGAGATCTACGGCGCCGGACAGACTACCCCCGCTGGCGATCGTCGCCGCCACCGTCACGAGCTGCGCGCCGCCGACGGGAACGGGGTTCGTCGCGGAGACATCCGCCGAGGCGACCTGCTGCACGACCTTGCCGATGACGGCCGATCCCGCCGCAAGCGTGATGCCGGCGGCGAACTTGTCGCGCAGCCAGCGCAGGAAACCATTGGTGGTCGAGGCCCCCGTGTCTCCGGCAGCCGCAGCGGACGTGCCGCCAATCGATGCGTCGAGAGCTGGAGAGGCTGGAAGCTTGGCGAGGATCGATGCGAGCGAGGCATCGGTCGCGGCGCCAGTCGGGAGTGGCAACGGATTGCCGAGCATCGTGACAACGGTGCCGAAGTCGCCATGCAGTTGCGAGGTGTTGATATCGACAGCATCTTTGACTGCAGAGACGCCGGTAGCGGTCGCTGCGCCGGTCGGGAGCGGGAGCGCCGCCGCTGTGATTGGCACACCATTGTCGATCGTCGCGGTGACGGCATTGATCGCGGCAATCTCGGCGGCAGAGAGCGCCTCTATATCGACAACGCCAGTTCCATCGGCCTTGCCCGGAATCGTGATCGCAACGAACGGGCCGGTGCCATCGCCAGCGGCATCAAGAAGACGTCGCGGCAGCAAGCCGCCGATACCATCCTTGATGAGTTTCGTGATCAGTGCAGCGGCCATGGTCAGATCCATCCATCAAGGTCTTGGCCGGAGTTGGCCGAAAGGGAGAAGTCGAGAGCGCCTTCCGCCCCCGCCTGTGTGCCGTCGAGATTGAGCCCGCCAAGACCGACGACGGCGCCATAGAACAGCGTCGCCTCGCCGCCGGCGCGGTCCTCGAGCTCGTATCGCGCGATGCGGCCAAGCGGGATCACTCGGGATTGGTCGAGCGTCCGCTCCCAGATGAACTGGCGCCCATAAGGGTCGATCGTCAGGCCATCGCCATTGACGGCGGAGAACAGCTCTTCGTCGCCAACCCAAACCGTGAGTTGGCAATCGGCCGTGCCGAGATACCCGTCGGCCCAAGGCCAGAAGGTCGGCGGCAGGTTGTTCCCCCGCCAGACATCGATATCGACGAGCGTCGGCATGATCAGGCCGGCCAGGTCACGACAGCGGCGGATCGCGCCGTGGCTTCGTCGGCGGCTTCGGTCACGGCCTTCTTGGCCGAGAGCCGCGCCGCTTCGATCGCGGCGCCGATCACGGACCACTGCGCATCCATCGCGAGCACCACGGCCGCGACCGCGGCTATATCGGCGCCGTCGATCCCGACCGATGCGGCAAGCAGCGGATAGGCTTCGGCCGTTGGCGTCGCGTCCGCACTCGCGGCCTTGGCCTCTTCCGTCTTGCGGGCATAGGTCATCGCCTGGCCGGCGCCGGCGGTGATGTAGCGGAGCCGCTGGCGCTCGGCCTCGGCGTCGATCGCCGTGCGCAGGGATGTCTTGAGCGCATCCAACGCCTCGCCGACGAGCGGCGGGGGAGCCGGCGGATCGATAAGCGCCCCGTCGACCATGATCTTGTCTGGATGATTGATCCAATCGAGCCAAAGATCATTGCTGATCGGCACGGAGCCGGTGGGCGGCGTTGGGAAAAGGTCGGACGGGAAGAAGCCCGTTGCGCGCCCGGCTTCGATCGTTGCGAAAATCTGCATGATGAACCTCAGTAGCCGATCGCAAGCCAGCGGATGTTGGCAGTTTGGTTGAAGAAGATGGGCGTCGCACTGCCGCCGGTCAGCGTGTCGCAGATCAGAGTTCCGGTCGTCGCGGAAAACGCAGAGAAGCCGCAGGATGGCAAATAGCCGTTCGTCGTATTGGCAGCGCTGCCGGCTGACGCCATTGCCATCCGGCATGCGTTCGGGAATGCCACCGGCCAGGTGACCGTACCGCCTGATGTTACGACCCCGGAAGCGCCAACGACTGCCGTGCCCCATTGCATGATCATGCCTGACGGAAGCTTCTGATAGCCGGGCGCCGTTAGCGAGAAGCTGCCTCTGACGGCCGTGCGGAGCTGCGTCAGGTCAGCATCGGACGGGGTCAGACCCGCGCCGGCGATCACGGCGAGAATCTCGCGCTGGGGCTGCTCAAAGCCCCGGCAGTCGGGAATTGAGCCCTCGGTCCCGGTCGTCGGGTCGCCGTTGACATAGGAAGCGTTCGGATCGGTTGATCCGTAGGGCGGCCAGTATTTCATGGGAACCTCAGGAGTAATCGAAGACGACGAGGGTGTGCGCCGGCGCGTATTGGCCGATGCGGCATTCGAGATCGGTCGCGAGGCCGATGGTGAGATGGTGGTCGACGCCGAAGCGGCCGGAGCCGAAGCGGAACCAGCTGAGGCGCGGCGACCCGACCTTGATCGTCCAGACGAAGCGCATTTCCGGCGGCGCGATTTCCCAGCGCTTGCCGGTGTCGCCAAAGCGCGAAACGCCGAACATAAAAGGCGCGTGCTCGCGGATAGAGATCGAATAGCCGAGGTCTGCTGCCACCTGCAGGAAGAACGCCAGCGACTGGCCGCCTTCCAGGGTCATCTTCCCGGTCAGCGACGCACGTCGATCCTCGATCGTAAGCGGTTCAGCGACACAGGGATCCGGAAGCCCGAAAGCGGCCTCCCATTCGGAAAGCAATTCAAGCGTCGCGCGCGGGTCCGCCTCGCGGGCCAGCAGATCGGCGGCGCGTCCATCGACCCGGGCCCATTCCTCGGCGAGGCCACGCACCAGGAGCATGAGCACGGCGTCTGGCTCGCGCGGCCAGGCAGCGCCGGTCGGCAGCAGCGCTGCGAATCCGTCGGCATAATCGTCGCCGGAGCGACGGAGCGCGTCAGGCATAGGTGATCACCCCGGGCACGGCGATATGGCCGATCGTTGGCATCGCGTGATCGGTGAAAGTCAGGACGTGGTGATCCTCGCCGGTCGCCGAGGAGATCGCTTCCGATACCCAGGAGAAATAGATCGTCTGGCCGGGCGCGGCCCGCCGCGCCAGCATGTCGGCGACGGTGGCCGCGATCGAGGCGCGCACCGCGGCCGTGTCGCTGACGAGTCCGGAGATCGTGAAATTGATCGGCTCGGCGATTGGCGCGACGACGAAGAGGTCCTTGACCGTCACAGGCCGCACCGTCTCGAGATAGTCGGCGACCGTCACCAGATCGCCGGAGAGCGGAAATCCGTCCTCGCGCAGATCGTCCATCATGAAACGGATGGTGACGGTACCGATGCCCATTTCGCGCGGCGCTGGCCAGGCGCGCGTGACGCCCGGGACTTCCAGCGTCCATGCGACATAGTCATTGGCATCGCCGCCCATCGGCGGCTTACGGATCCGGTCGAGCACGCGCACCCGCAGATCGTCGTCGCTCTCTTCATCGATGCCGGCCTCGCCTGATGTCACAGGCGCGGTGGCGTTGACGCCGGAGATCGCCGTCTGAAGCCGCAGCGAGCCCCCGACCTCGAGCGAGGGCGTGGCGCCGGCCATGACGGCTTCGATATCCGCCGCAGTCGGGCTGGCGCCGATCGTCACCGGATCGACGGTCTCATAGACATAGTTGCCATAGAGCAGCGCGGTGCCCGCCGGCACGATGGTTCCCGGTGTTCCGCTCAGCGTGATGGTTCCGGTCGCGAAGGTTCCCGCCTTGCGGCCTCGGCGCAGGTAGATATTGCCGAATCGCTCCAGCCATTCCGCCTCGGCGGTATCGGGCATCAGCTGGCGCGCGAGCCAGAGCAGGAAGGCATGCTCCTCGAGCGCGAGGCCGGCATTGGCGTCGGACATGACGCGGAGGTTCGAGTTTCCCACGGCAGCATCGGCGCCGGGCAGCCGCGACGTGACGTCGTCGCGGACCCGGGCACGGATCTGCTTCAGGGTCGGGGTGCTGAAAGCCATCAACCGATCTCTGACCAGAGGTTTTCGAAACGAAGATCGACCGCCTTCAGCGGGCCGCGATAGGCGGTGATCGTGCCGCCAATCATCGAGAGGCCGAGGCGCTCGAGGGCGATATCGATCCGGCTGACGATCCGCCGCTTGATGAACGGATCCAGCGCCTCGCGGCAGTACTGCTCGGCCCGCGTCACCGTCTCCGCCGTGATCTTCTCGCGGGCGAGCAGCCAGAGGCGGGAGCCGATCGGCCAGCCATTCCAAAGCGCCTCGGCATCCATATCGGCCCACCAGCCGCGGCGGTCTTCGCCACCATCCGGAAGCACGTCGTCATCGAGCGCCCGCGCATCGGTGAAGAGCGCGATGCGGAACGCCGTCGCAAGCTCCTCGCTGTCGTCGAGGCTGCCGCCGGCGGTCACAAGCCAATCGGTCGTCACCGCCTCGAGCGAGACGGTTTGTGCAGTGCGGATATCGGCCAAGGGGATGCCTCAGGTCAGACGGGGGTGCCGGTGTTACCGGTGCCGGGCGTCACACCGCTGTGGCGGTGCGTGGAGCCGATATTGACGCCGTCATTGGTGACGCTGCCGCCGGTGATCGTCAGGTCGCCGTTCACGACGACATTGCCGTTGAGCGTGATCGTCGGCGCCGTCACCACAATGCCGGCGCGCGTCAGGTGCACGCTCTGGCCGAGGTCGTCGTAGAAGATCACTTCGCCATCGGCGAGGCCTTGAGGGCGAAACTGACGATCGGCAACGCTGATGACGATCGGATGATTGCGGTTGCCGCCGAGATAGACGACGAAGGCCTCCGCACCGGCATGCGGCTTGGCGGCAAATCCATAGGCTTCGACGTGTTCGGCGCCTTCATGCGTCTCGCCGCCGAAGGCCTCGATATCGAGATGTTGCAGCTTCTGCTGTTTCGCCCGCGACGACACCGCCTTGACGACGCCGCGCGAAGCGCCGAGCAAAGCCCGGCGGCCGGCGTCCCGCTGTGTCATCCTCATGCGGCTGTTCCAGTCGAACGCGGGCTCCAGAGCGCCGCCGAGGCGGAGACGTCGGCGTCTTCCGGATCATCGTCCGGATCGCCACCATCCTCGGTCGGCGGCGCCGGCGCGTCATCGGCTGGCGCCGCCAGTGCAAAGGCCTCCAGGGTTATCAGGTCGAGGTTCGTCACCGTGCCGCTCGAATCCGATTGCGCGAACTCGACGGCCGCCACCATCATGTCGCGGTCGATCAAGAGCATCGGCGAGGTCAGCTTGACGGTCATGCCCGGTTTCCAGAGATCGCCAGCGGCCGTGAACCAGCCCTGCAGCGTGACCTGGACAGCGGCCTGGCGTTCCGCCTCCTGCGCCATCTCCCGGTCGCCACGGGCCTGCATGTCTTCCTTGTCGCCTGGCTCTTCCATGACGACGACCTTCGGCCGCTTGCGGGGCGCCTTGTCGTTCGTCACCTTGGCCGTCTGGTTGGCGACAGCGGCGCCGGATTGATCGTCATTGCCCGTTGCCTGGCCGTACACGAAATAGTCCGATCCGACCTTGCTCAGATCCATCATCGCACTGGCTGAGAGGATGTTGACGCCCTCGACCAGCCCGACCGGTTCGGCCTCGGGCTCGACCTTGTTGGCCAGCACGAGGCTGCCGTCGGCATCATCTGTGACATGGAAACCGCGCAGCCGCGCCAGCCGTTCGATCACTTCGAACACGCTTTCGCCGACCTGGACGGTGACCATCGGAAACACCGCCCCGATATCGCCGATGACCTTCAGATCGATCGACAGCGGATCAAGCAGCGCGCGGGCGATCTCGTCCAGCTTGTAGCCAGCGAAGGGGCCGGCCGGCTTGCCTTCGTCCGTCACGGCAGCGGCCTCGATCGCGTCCGCTGTCTTGCTGCGCCCGGCGATCTCGACGCCGTGACTGTTGGCATCATAGGCCGCCTGGCGGATGTCGACGAAACCATCGACGGCGAGCGTGCCGCCGAGCTTGATCTTGACCGGGTCACCCGGGCGGATCTGCCATCCGAGGATCTTGCCGGAGGCGGTCGTCGGTTCCGTCACCGAAAGGCGGAAACGGCCGGCTGCCTCCTGCGTGCTCCGCGAGATCGACAGCTCCGTCCAGCCTTCGAAGATCTGGCCGTTGCAATAGACCTGGCAGAGCTCCGGCCCGGCGGCCGTCATCATGGAAGCCGAAAGCGGCAGGATGCTCACGAGGCGAGCGCCCGGCCGGCGCGCGGCATGAACAGCGGATGCACCACCTTGCTGCCGCGCTCGAGCTCCTGCCGGCGCGAGGCGTCACCATAGAGCCGGTGCGCCAGCACGAGCGAGGGCAGCGAGGACGGCGTGTCGAACGTGATCAGGCGCGGCAGCGGAATCGCCGTTGTCGCAAGATGGCGCTGGATCGCGGTGAACAACGACGTCAGGTCCCGCATGATCTGGAATTCCTGCATCTCCGACGCATCCTCGATCACGTCGTCGAACGCCGTGATCAGCCCGGCCCGTGCCGCGTCGACCGCATCGCGATCGGTGAAGTTGACGGCAGCCAGCTGGCGCACCTCGGCGACGAGCGCCTGGCGCCAGAAGGATCGCCGCGTCCATGCGGCGAGATCGACATGCGTCACCGCATTTCGGGCCGCGTCGCGGACGGCGCGGAAGCTTGTCGCCGCGAGGCCGGCCGCAACCGCCGCATCGAAGAGGCCGGCGATCACCGGGCCGAGCATCTGCGTCCGGTAGCCAGTTTCGAGATTGGCCTGAAAGCGGGTGACCGCCCGGCGCAGGTCCGAGGCCGTCTGGCCGCGCGGCCCGCCCTTGACGAGCAGCATGTCCGAAAGGGCGACTGCGAGAGCCATCGCCTCGGCGAGATCGCGGGTGCTCATTGGCTGCCGATTCCCGAAGGCGTGAACGCGCCCTTCATCGGGCTGCTGGCCGTGCTGGCCTTCACCGCGTCCGCCGCGGTATTGACGGCCGCGCCCGTGTCGACGCCGGCGGACGCCGCGACCGGCTGCCCTTCCTGGATGAAATCCATGTCGAACGTGCCATAGCCACCTTCCTCGCGCGTCTCGACATAGGAGAAGTTGACCGCGAGAACGGTATCTTCGCCAACGAGCGGCAGCACGAGCAGGCCGGAACCATCCGCCTCGAGCGCCGCCAGCATCAGCCGGGCGACGAGGTCATAGTCGGCGCCGATCAGGTAGCCACGCACGCGGTAGGCCCGCAGGCGCCGGCCCATGTCCTCCGAATAGCCGGTGTTCCGCTTCGGATATTCGTGCGGCACGACGCGGCGGCCACCATTGATCTCGTCTTCGTCGACATGAAACGGCACGCCACGGAAGAAGGCCGGGCGCAGGCGGTCGCGCCAGCTCATGCCATTGCCTCTTTCATGCTGCGGCCGGTGTCGAGATTGACCTCGCGGAACAGGCCCTTGCCCTGCGCGCCGACCTTGGTGCCGGGTGGAACGCCGTTCGGAAAGCGGATATCGACGGAGGCCGAGCCTTCCACCTTCTGCCGTTCCTCGCGCTTGCGCCGGTTGTGCCGTTGCATAGCGTCCCTCAGCGCATTGTCCGGAACGCGCCGCAGCCCTTCCCACTCATTGCGGAGCGAGCCGATGGAGCCGCCACGTTCGGCGAGCGACGCCCGCGCCAGCGCGTCCTGCATCGCCTTGTTGTAGACAGCCGATCCCGGCAGGTTGAAGCGCTTGCGGAGATCGCGCAGGCGCGTCCGCGTGAACTGGTAGCGGCCGACAGCCGAGGAATTGAAGCTGTTGCCCGGGTGCTGCAGCATCCGCGTCTGCAAGGCGTCGATCTGGTCCAGCGTCATGCCGGTCAGGTTGACCTTGCCGCCCGTAAAGCGGCCGTAGCCGAGCGTCTCGTTGTAGTTGTTGCCGGTGCCCTCGGCTGCGGCAATGAGATCGAGCATGCCCTTGCCGGCATAGGAACCGCCGACGCCATTGGCGCGCGGGCCGCCCATGCCAGTGCCGCCGCCGCTCGGCTGATAGGAGGCGCTCCACACGCGCGCGCCGCCACCGCCTGCGCCGCCCTGATAGGACATCGTCCGAAACCAGCTGCGCACACCATCGAAGAAGCTCTTGGCGGCTTCGCCCCCGATCTTTTTGCCGATGTCGGCGGCGCGCTCTTCCTCGATCCGCGCGGCCATCGCATTGCGCTGCGCAACAAGGTCGGCGAAATCCTTCGCCATGGTCTTGTCGGCACCATGCTCGCGCAGTGTCTTGATCGTCGCGTCGACATCAGCCAGCGTCTTCGCTGCCGCATCGACATCAGCACGGCGGCCGAGTTGAACGCGCATGCGGCCCCGCGTTCCCTCCGGATCGGAGCGGAATTCGCGCTCCCATCGGCGCGCACGCTCTTCCGCGCCGACATCAAAGCCCGGCGCGGTGTTCCAGCGATAAGGGAAATTCTGCGGCGTGGTCGGATGGAAAGCCTCTCCCGCCGCGCCGAGCCCAAGCACAAGCGCGAGAGGTCCACCAGTGCGGAAGAGGGGCGCCAGCTTTTCTAGCCCCGCAACCGTCAACGCCACCAGCCCCGGCAGGCCATTCTTGACCGCTCCCGCCGCGGCGCCGCCCGCAGCACCAGCCGCAGCACTGGTGGCACTATCCGGCAGGACGCCACCAATGAGATTTTTGGCAAAGCCGGCCGCCTTCAAGGCCAGAATGCTGCCGATGACGACTTTCCATCCGCCGAAACTCTGGACCACCGAGTTGATACCGCTCGCCAGCGCCGCGAGCGCCGAAGCCGTTCCTTTGACGTCGGTCCAGAAGTCCATCCACTGCTTTTTGTCGATGCTGGCGAACGCGGCACCGACCGACTGCAGTCCGGCACCGACATCGGTCGCGATCACCTTGAAGCCGCTGACAATGTCGTCACGGTTGTCCGCCACGAAGTTGGCAAGGCCTTCGAGAAGAGGATTGACCACCGGCAGAGCGGCGGATGCGAGTTCGTCGCGCAAACCCTTCCAAGCGAGGCCGATATTGTCCATTGCATCGCCATAGCGAGCGGCCTCGGAGAAGGCGCCGGGACCAAGCAAACCTTGCAGCTTGATGACTTCCTTGATCGTCTGGCGAAGATCATCCGGCCCATCGGCGAAGAAACGCAGGAATTCCTGCGGCAACCCCGCCGCTTTGATCAGCGCGGCCCGCTTGGCTGGATCAGCGGTTTTCGAGATCGCGTCGGAGAGCAGCAGGAAGGCATCGCCGGTCGAGCCGACCTGCTTGAACTGCGCGGCGAGCGCCGGGTTGGTCTTGCTCAGGTAGGTGTAGAACGCTCCCTGATTTTGCTTCAGGCGGCCGAAGTTGACATTGAACTTCGTCAGGCCACTGGCGAGGCCCTCCTGCGTGACATTGTACCTTGTCGCCACGCCCTGCAGCGTCCGGAGCGCGTCGCCGCTGATGCCGATCTGCTTGGCCAGCGCGGCATTCTCGTCGAGCGCGTCGGCCGCATCCTTGCCGAACTTGACGAAGGCTGCGCCGGCGACGACCGCGCCGCCAGCGGCCGCGATCGCGCCATAGCGGATCGTCCGGCCCATCATAAAGCCGAACCGATAACCCGCCCGCTCGGCCGCGGTCATGTCCTTCGCGAGCTTCTTGAATGCGTCGACCCTGCCCGTCGACTCCATGACCGTTTTCAGACGACGCAGTTGCGGCGACAGCCGGTCGCGCATCTCTGCGATCAGGCGGAGGCGTTCATCGGTCATGGGGGTCCGCCTCGTCTTTGATCAGCAGGATGGTCTGTTCGGAGAGCCGCGCGAGCGATGTCAGCGTCTCGTCGAAGAACGCTGTCGGCGCGCAGTTGTAAAAGCGGGCTAGCCAGCAGCACGTCTCGAGAGCGTTGCCAGGTCCGGAGCGAAAAAATCGGAGAGCATCCACGCGCAGGTCATCCAGTCGCGAGATGTGAGCACCGCGATCGATGACGGCGGCACGCCGGCCAAAGCCGCCATCATTGCGGTCATCTTGACCTCGTCGAACGAGGGCTCCGGATCCGCTGAGGCGAGGTTGAACTTCACCGGATTGCCACAGCGGGTTATGTCACCCCCGGTCGGCTCGCGGAAAGCGAGTTCCTTGATATCCTCGCCATGCGCGGGGATCGCCTTGGAAAGGGGCACGTGGATCTTGCCGTCGGATGCGCTGGTTGTTTCGGTCATCAGCAGCTGCCTCTGAGGTGTCTGGGGAAAGTCGTGGTTGACGATCGTCGAGCCGCCTAGACCAGCTCGCGGCAGCTCATGCCTTCGAACTTCACGCTGATCTGCGCATCGCCGGTGTTGATCTCGTGCGCGTCCGACGTCCAGGCGTTGCGCAAGACATAGACCTTGCCGTTGGCGAGCTCGGCCGTGACCGTCGCGTCCTTGATGGCGCGCAGCTGCTGCAGCGAGACGCCGGCGCCATCCGTGATGTCGATCGAGATGAATGGCACGCGCGGCCGCTCCAGGAAGCCGTGCACGCCGTCCTGCCCGGCGATACCTTCGCGCTCGGTGTCATCGGGCGAGACGGTGCAGTTGCCGCGCAGATCGTACTGAACGCCATCGGCCTTGATATAGGCGATGCCGCCACGGGCCTTTTGGGGCATGGGGGCCTCCTGTTCGGATGTGAAAAGTCAGGAAGACGGCAACGGCCGTCGGAGAGACGGCGAGCGCTTAGGCCGCGGCGTCGGTGTATTGCAGCCGGAACTGCGCCAGCACGGCGAACATGCGCAGCTGGTTCACCAGATCCGGCGGATAGAGGACGTTGACCCGGTTCGGATTGAGGCTGTCGCGCTCGACGACGAGGTTGGCGGCAAAGGCGTCGGCGTTCTCGACGAGGCCGTTGAACTCGTCGTTCTCATATTGCGCGACCAGCTCGGCGCGGATGACGTTCGGCGTGACGATCGCCTGGCCGGCGCCGAACTTGGTGCCGTTGTTGGCCAGCTTGTGCCGGGCATATTTCGAGGTGATCGCCTGCTTCTGGTTCCTGAACAGCCGCGCCAGCGTGGCGAGCGTCGTCACCAGATTGTAGGCGGTATCAGGCGTGCCGAGCGTGTTGGTCTGGTAGGTCGTCGCCTCGCGGCTGATCTGCACCGTGCCGTCCGGCAGGATGGCGGTGACGGCAATGCCGGACTTGGTCAGCGTATTGCGCTCGAGCATCGCGAAGCGCGAGCCCTTGGCGGCAGCGGCGACGCCGAGCAGCGGCAGCGTCTGCAGCGGCCGGGCCGGATCGTTGAGCAGCGCGCGCGCCGCCTGCGCGGCATAGGCCGCGGCAATCTCCCAGATGGGGGTTGGCGTCGCAACCTCGACGCCGAGAATGCTGGTCACACCGGAATTGCGACTGGTGCCGAGCGTGATCAGCGCGGAATAGGTGCCGCGCGCCGCCGAGAAGACATGGCCGTAAAGCTGGCGCATCCAGCCCCAGCGGCCGGCATCGCCAAACCCGAACTCGGCCTCGATCGCGTTGAGCGACGTCGAATCGGTGAACGGGAAAGCGACATATTCATAGGGGTCATCGCCGAGGCCGGCCATGCCCGTGGTCATCGTCGGCGCGGCGGTGCCGCCCGCCATCGCCGTGATCGCGATGGCGACGCCGGCCGGCGTCGCCTCGCCAGCGGCGACGCCGCCAAGGTTCATGCCGATATGGACATCATTGCCGGTGAGGCCCTTCCAGCGCGCCGTGAGCGCCAGCGTGCCAGTCGTGCTGACAGCGGTGACCGGCAGCGTCGTCATGGCATTGATCGCCGTCGCCAGCGCCGCGCCGATGGCGGTCGCAGTGGCCGCGGCAGCAACCGCGATCTGCACGCGCTGCCCGGCGATATAGACGCTGAGCGTACCGGCAGCCGTCGCGGGGCCAGTGATCGCGATCTGTCCCGTTGCGGCAACGCCTGCGCCGGGCTCGGCCAGCGGCAGGCACCACAGTTCCTGCGCCTGGTTGTTCTTGAAGAAGGTCGCGACCATGCGCTCCAGCATCGAGCCGATGCCGAAATAGGCCTGCGCCTGCGCCAGGCTGCCGACGGCGATCGGCACGTCGGCGACGGCGGAACCAGCCGCAAGCTTCTGGCCGACCATCAGGCCGGGCTGATCAAGCACGACCTGGCCAGCCTTCGAGGGGTCGACCTCGACATAATAAAGCGGCAGGTTGAAGTCGGCCGGAATGGTATTGAAAGAGACGGGCATGGGCGCGCTCCTGTCGGAAAGCGATGGCGGGAGGGATGGGGGAGCGGACTAGTCGGCCTTGGCCGGCCGAGCCGTCTTGGCAGGGGCGACAACCGCCTCGCCAGCGCAGATGCGCCGGTTCCAGAAGACGTCGAGATCATCAACGGTGACGCCCTCGACAGGGTCGACGAGTTCGCCCGCGGGGCCGTAGAGCGGCACCGCCGGATCGGCAGGAATAAGCTTCATGATCAGGCCTCGGGGTTCACGGGATAGTCGGCGCCTCGCCCATCCGGCGTGCGCATGTGGATGGTCGCGAAGTCGTCCGGAACGCGTGGCGGCCAGTTGGTCCGATAGGTGATCGTGATCGACGTCAGGACGATCGCCGCCAGATAATTCTGCTGATCGAAGCCGACGCGCTGCTCGATGGCAGTGATGGCCTCGAATTGCTTAAGCCAGTCCGGATCCTCGAGCAGGGTTTCGAGGATCTCTGCGGCGGCAGCGCTGGTGCGGTCGTCGAGGTCGTCCTCGTCATCCGCCGCGAGCACGCCGGAGATGTTCAGCACCGCCTCGTGGACGAAGTCCGGCTGGCCAGCATTGGCGTCGCCGGGCGGCGTCATCCGCTGGCCGGTCAGATAGACGAGCAGGCATGGGAGATCGTCGACCTGCGGTGGCATGATCGGCGTGCGGCGGATCTGAGCGGGCGAGCCGGGACGGCCGGTCGGAGCGTAGCGCGAGAGACCCTTGAGCCGCGCGATCGTGTCGTCGCGGATCTCGCGATTGAAGTCGGTCATGGGCTGCTCACCTGCGCGAGCACGAGTTTCAGATCGCCCTCCCCGTCAGGACGGACGTCGACGATCTTGAAGCGCTGGGAACGAGGCGTGACCCGGAAGCCGAGGGGCTCCGCCGGGTCGGCGACGATGTCGACATAGACGCCATCGTTCTGCCGCGGCATCGCGTCCAGTTCGGAAGCGCGCACGCCCAATGTCGGCGCCGCTGTCGTCATCTCGCCTTCCGAGAGCTGGACGTCCTCGGTCGGCCTCCTGAAATCGCCTCGCCCCAAGAATGGGCTGCCGCCCTTCGGCAGGAACGCGACCGGCCGGGCGAAGGCGCCCATAGCCGGCCGCAGGAGGAGGCGATCGAAGTCGATCACGATCAGACGTTCAGGCGAATGCGGGCCGTGGCCGAAGGATTGGCGGCAGCCGCGACCGCGCCGCCGACAAGCGTGTTGCCGGAGGCGGTCTTGTTCAGGACGCGATTCGTGTTGTCCCAATACAACGCATCGCCGACGGCGATTGCGAGCGCCGAAGTCTTCGGCAGCTCGACAACGCCGGTCGTCTTGAACGGAAAGTCGGCGCCCTCAGCGGCGGAGGCCATGGCGACACCGAAGAGCACGCCGATGAGATAAGCCTGGCCGGAGACCACGCCGCCGGTCGGAGCCGGCAGGGTAAGGACGTCACCCTCCTGGATGAAGTTCTTCATGATGTAGATCCTCGCGATGAGTTGGAAGGCTGTGACGGGCGGCGTCAGCCGCCCGTCTGAACGGCGACGACGACCCTTAGGCGCCGGCGTTCTTGTAGAGGCCGCGCCAGTGCAGCGCCTTCACGCCAGCGTCGATTCGGACCTTGAATTCCGAGCCATCGACGCTCCATCCATCCTTCTGGTCGAGGAAGGGCTCCTCGACGCCGTCGAGATAGGTGACCTCGATCTGATCGACCTGGCCGGCATCGGAGGCCAGATACCAGGCGGTGCCGGAAAGGCGGCTGTCGCTGATCGGGGTGGCGGCGTTCCGCACCGCGTTCGGCGTGCCGGCCGCGTCACCCGGCGTCTTCTCAGCGGCGAGGATCGTCGCCGCTGCGTCGAAGATCTCCGGCGCCAGCAGCATGAACTTCGGCTTCACGCCGACGCTCGTGCCGACTCCCGCCTCGTCTTTCTGACGGGCCATGGCGGCGCGGGCGGCGCCGATGCTGGCAACGCTCGGTGCGGCCGCGACCGCCGCGAGATTGCCGTGGTTGGCATGGAACAGCGCGGTGCCGTCCTGCATGGTCGGGTTCGAATTCAGAACCGCATAGACGAGGTTACCGATGGTGCGCTTCGCGGCACGGCCCATCTTGCGCGGCACGCGATCGAAGAAGCCGAGATCATCGTTGATGATCGCCTGGCGCGTGATGGCGAAGAGCTTGCCATAGGTCGCGACCTGAACGGTCGTGCCGGTGTCGCCGATCGTGGCGTAAGTGTACTCGGCGCCCTCGATCACCTTGTCGAGCGATGGGAAGAGGCCCATGTCGACGCGGCTGATCGGGCGGAAGTCAGAGGCGCGGCCCTTGCCGGTCCACTGGTCAAAGGTCTCCTCGACCTCTTCATAGCCGAGCATGACCGAACGGTAGGCGGCGGTCGACAGGACGTTGCCGAAATCCGACGTCGAATGGTAGCCGGGCCCGGCGTTGCGGACCGTGAAGGCACGACCCACCATCGACATGCGGTCCATCGAGCCGGACTTGATGTTCCGGACATCGAGCGAGGAGCGGGCGAGTTCGGCCAGAGAGAGGCCCGTGAACTCGTTCTTCTCACCGCCCTTCATACCGAGACGCGCCAGCAGACCGGCGGTCGCGCCCTCGGCCCAGCGATCGACGACGTCGGCCGTGATGGTTGCGACCTGGGTACGGTTAGGCGTGCCCGGATCCTGTGCCGCCGACAGTTCGGCGTATTTGTTGACGATCCTGGCGTTGGCCTGTTCCATGGTCACGCCGTCGCGGATCAGCTGCTCAGCGAACTCCGCGTCGAGCTTGGAAGCCCGGCACGCGGCCGTGATGTCCGCGACCCGCTGGCGCTCGGCGCGCGTGGCTTCGTTGCGGACGTTCGTCAGATTGGAGACGTCATTGGTCTCGGCGACCTTGGCCGTGATCTTGGCCTGCGCCGCCTCGAGGGTCAGCCCCGCCTCAACCATTTCCTCGGCGAAGCTGGGCTCGAGCTTGGCGGCGCGCACCGCAGCGTGGATCTTGGTGACGCGGGCGCGCTCCGCCGCGGCGATTTCCTCAGGGGTCATGTCAGGCTTCCTCATTGAAGGGGCGACGGGCGCCGGTTTGCCGGGGGCCGCCTCGGCCCTGGCGGCGATCGGCGCGAGAAGCCGCGCCAGCTCTTGCTTGTCGAGCAGCGCGCATGCACTGACCCGGGAGGTGGCCTCGAGAGAATCTGCGAAGCCCTTCTCGATCGCCTCGGTGGCCGAAAGGTAGGTTTCGGCAGCCATGAGGGTTTCGATCTCGGTTGCCTCGAGACCGGTGCGGTCGGCATAAATGCCGACGACGATCGACTTCAGACGGTCGACCTCGTCAGCCGCCGCTCGCAGATCGTCCGACCCGCCGAAGGCGACGGTGTACGGATCGTGGATCATGATCGACGCATTGTCGGCCATGACGATCGTGTCGCCGGCCATGGCGATGACCGAAGCGATCGAGGCTGCCAGCGCATCGATATGGATCTCGACCGGTTTGCCCGAAGCGCGCAGCGCGTTGAAGATCGCGAGGCCCTCGATGACGGAACCGCCCGGCGAGTTCAGTCGACAGACGATGGTTTCCTTGTCGGCCAGCTCCACCAGCGAAGCCATCACATCGATGGCGCGCAGGCTCTCCGAATAATCCCAGGGATCCACGATCCCGTAGAGGATCAGCTCACCGTTGAGGACGAGCGAGCGCGTGCCTTCCATGAGATTGCGAACGTCAGCAGACCGTCCGCCTGGCTTGCGCCGAGCAGGCTTGGGCATCGTCACTTCCTTCTGATGAATCAGGTCTTGGCGTCGGGCAGATCGGTCGTTGGCAGAGCCAATTCGCCCGACCGCGCCTGCGTCAGGCCGGCAGCGCTGACCTTGCGGGGATCGCTGTCCAGGACGAGCTTCAGCCGATCGGCGCGCTCGTTGTCCGCGGCAATCTCCGCATCGACCTTTTCCGGGTCATAGCCGAGCTTGCGAATCTCATCGCCACGCGAATTCAGGCCGCCGCGGATCGAACGGATTGCGGCGCCGATCTCAGTATTCTGGTCGATCATCTCGCGGCGGGGCGGCGTCCACAGAAAGCGGAACGGCTCGGAAGAGCCTGTCGCAAGGGTCACAGCTTCGCGGATCCACCGGCCGAGCGGGTCGAGCATCTGCGGGATCAGCATGTGCCAACGATAGGTGTCGATGGCCCTGGCGAATTCCAGCCAACCCATGCGGCCGGAAGAAAAGTTCACGTCGGTCAGAACGCCGGTCAGCACTTCGTAGGGAATGCTGAGCCCGCTGGAGATCTCGTGCAGCGTGACATTGGCATAAGGCCCGAAATCCTGCGTCGACGGCGGCTGGCCGAACGAAACGGACTCGCCCTCTTTCAGCCTTTCGATCATCCCGGGCTCGAAGGCTTCAACCGGGTAGCCATTCGACGACATCTCACCGCTGCCGTCGTCGATGAAGTCGTCGCCGCCTGTGGTGGTGATGAAGGCAGCGTAGCAGGCGGCGATCTTCTGACGGATCAACTGCGTGTCGGTCAGGTCGGCAAAGTCGCGCATTCGCATGATGACTGGCGCGAACCAAGATACGCCGCGAACCTGCCCGGGGCGGTCGACCTTGCAGATATGCAGGACGAAGTCAGCCGATACGCGCGTGCCCCGATAGGTGCCGCGAGCGCCGATCCCGGTAGCTCCCGGGTGCTGGTCGTAGAGGTAATACGCGACGCGCTTGCCCCTCAGATCGAACTCGACGCCTTGGATGGCGAAGTTTCCGTTCGACAACTGCCCCTCTACAGACGTGTCGAGGAAGTCCGGCTCCAAGACTTGGATCTGCAAGGGCAGCGCATAGCCGTCCTCGGAGCGGCGAATCCTCTTGCGGATCAGCACCTCGCCGGCCTCGACGATGGTCGCCATCGCCAGCCATTGAAGACCATAAAGATTGAGGCGGCCGTCCGCATCGATGTCGGTTGTGTCCAGATGCTGGTCGATCAGCTCCTTGACTTGGTCGGCGCGCTTCTGCCGCGCGGCGCGGACGGCCGGGATGATGCCGGCGCCTACGGTGTTGTTCGCGATGACGGCCTTTGCCCGCGCCGCGAACGGGTTGTTGCGGACCATGTCGCGCGAGACGTCGCGCAACTTGGCATTCGCCGCCCGGGTCTCTGCATTGGCGTCGGTGCTGACCGTGCGCCATCCTTGCGTCCTGCGCCCGGCCGAAGCCGCCTCGTAAAGCGATCGGGCATGAGCAACGCGGGCGATCTGGGTCCGCGCCTGCACACGGCGCAGCGCGCGCTCCGGGGCGACGAAGCCGATCGCCCGGTCGAGCCAGTTTGACTGCTGCATCTAGAAGCCGCTCGTGAAGCGAGCGACGGTGCGTCGCGTCGGAACCGTCAGGCCGAGCTGGCGGCGCAGCGCATCGCGCACGGACCGCATTTCGGCAAGGCTACGATAATCGACTGCCTTTCCGTCATAGCTGACGCGCAACGCGCCGCTGTCGATCGCCTCCTCGATCGCAAGGAGGCGACGCTGCAGGTCGTTCGATTCTGCCATCTGGTTCAGATGCCCGGGGTCTGCGCCGGGGCCTGGGCTCCAGCGCCGGCGTCGCCCTCGGGCTGGCCAGCACCAGCGTCGACGGGTCTTGCACCTGAGGCCGCGGGCGCGGCGCCAGCTGCCGGTGCCTTGGCGGTGACAGACTTGTCCTTCGACTTCGTCGGCTTCTGCCCCGGAGGCGCCTTGGTCGGCTTGGTGGGCTGCGGTGGGGTCAGTGCTGCGGCGAGGCTCCGCTCAGCGAGACGGGCCGCGGCCGCCGGCGAGACGGGAACCGAGCCTGCGTCGTGCGTCGGCCGATAGTTCTCGGGCACCTCTGTGCCGGCCTCCGGAGAACCAGCCATTGCGCCGGTCAGGATGCGTGGCGGCTTCTGATCCGCCGACAGCACGCGGACCGCAAGCGGCTCGTTCATCGAGTTCATGCTGACCACGACGACATCGCCGGCGGCGAGCGCCTCGCGGACCTCGGCCTCTGAGACGTGCGCAATCGGCATGACCAGATTGGTTGCATGCGGATCGAGTGGTGCACCGGGATAGCTCCACACGCCGGTGTGATGACGGGAGAGAACGCCGTCGCCGAGCTCCGCAAGTGCGAGCACGGCACGGACTCCTCCCTCGCTCCGCGAGGCCTGATCCTTTGACACTGTCATCTCCTGTTCAGGAAGCCCCCGCGCTGGCGCGGCGGGCGGACGGGCTGGCGTACCGACGCGGCCGGTGCGGGGGGCGAGGCGGACGGAGCGCTTTCGTCTCCGTCGGCCGCCTCGGCGGCCAGGCTGAATTCCAGCGAGGCATCGATGCGGCGCGGCAACGACTTTCGGACCGCCAGCGCACCGACAAAGGTGTCGAGCGCCTCATTGCGTTTGTTGGGCGGCAGCACCCATGTCGACACGGGCTGGCCCTTACGCCGGCGAACTTCGCGCCGCTCCGAGGTCAGCTGCTCGAAATAGTCCGGGCCGAACCCTTCCTCGGTCGGGAAGTGAATGAAGCCAGGTCGCCGAACGTCACCGGTGCCTTCCGGATCGTCCGGCGGTGGAATCTTCAAGCGGCCATAGACCGCGTCTTTGCCCGTATCGACGCCGATTGGCCAAAACTGCTCGCCCGCTTTGGTCTTGCGAAAATTGCTCGGCCAAAGCGGCCGGCTGCCATTGCGACCATACGTGGCGAATATCCGGCGCTTCCTCCGGTTTCGCGCGAAGGCGAATACCTGAGCGCCGTGATGGCCGCCGGCATCAATGCCGAATGCCGCTATCCGCATGACCCTGCCGTCAACCCTCTTGAAGCTGCGCTTCAATAGGGCGTCGAGTTCCCGCCAAGCGGCCGGCTGTGCCGGATCGCGGTGGATGACCTCGTAGAGAAAGGGCCAGCTCTCTTCATCGGGCCCCCAGGCAATCAACTGCACCTCGAGCCGATCGTCCTGGACGTCGCAGAAGCCGGTGATCACTTGCACGGGCTTCGGCAGATCCTCCGGCCCATAGGTCTCGGCGCGGGTGATATAGCCCGAACCGTCCAGCGTCTCTTGCCCTGCCGGCCGCCAGAGTTCGGCAAGAGCAGTGTTGACGAACTTCTTCAGAAGCTCCGGATCGCCCTGCGCTCCGTGCCATTCCTTGACCATGTCGGCCAAGCGGTGCCGGCGCGACAGAAGCTTCGGAATATGAAAGCCGGCATGGCCTGCATAGGGCGCCTCGACCCCACACTTTCGGCAATGCGCGCGGCCTTGGTCGTTCCAGACCTCCGGATCCTGTTTCTCGTCGCAGCAGGTGAACGGCCGCGTCTGCCGCCAACCATGGTCCGGCATATCAGCAAGGGCATCGAGCGCCCGCTGTCGATCACCCTCGCTCCAGACGCGCGGGCAGAACGGGCATGCGATGCCGACGGTCGCCAGTAGTGGCGCCCCATCCGGATCCTTGTCGTAGACGACATGCCGCCAAGCGAGCTCAAATCGGCCGCCGCAGAACGGGCACGGCACGAAGCAGCGCCGCTGGTCGCTGGCCTTATATTCACGGCCGATTCGACTGGTGTCCTCATCGGTCGGCGAGCAGGTGCGGATCGACTTCGACAGGCCAAGCGCACGGTAGGTCGACGCGCGCTCCTCGGCGAGCGCGACCGGGTCACCTTCCTTGCCGGCCGACGGTGGATATTTGTCGATCTCGTCGAGAATGATGATCCGCTTCGGCCGAGAAGCGAGATCAGTCGGGCTGTTCGATCCGACAAAGTCGATCGAGCCGCCGCGATACTCCTTATGCGTAATCGTGCAGCGCCTGGCGAACGGCGCGACTGCGTCGCGGACAACGGCGGTCGCCTCGATCGTCGGCTCGACGCGCTCTTTCGAAAACGCTTCTGCAGCGCCTTGCGTCGGCTGGACGAACAGGATGGGCGACGGATCTGCCGTCATGAAAAAAAGCGCGACGTTGATGTCGAGCTCGGTCTTCACGACCTGCGTGCCGGCCATTACCGTGACGATCGCCGTGTCCGGCTCGGTGATAGCGGCAAACGGTCCGAACGCTACCGGCTGTGATCGCGTCTGCCAGCGCCCTGGCGAGGCGGACGTCTTCGGCGAAACGAACCGATAGGCGTCAGACCACTCCGCCAGGCTGAGATCCGGCGGTGGCGTCAGCGCCAGCCGCGCCTCCGCCAGCCTGAGCCCCAGCCGTTCCGATGGAGATCGCTCCGTCGGCAACGCCTGAAAGCTCACTCAACGCCTCTTTGATTTCACGCTTCAGAGCGGCGTCGATCGCCGCTCGATCCATTCCGACCAGACGGTCGGCGAGCTTGCCGGGGATGCTCAGCAGTCGTTCCCGAACGACCGAATATTGGGCCTCGACCTGGACGGCGACGTCCTCGATTGGCACCAGCTTCTTCTCCGACAACAGGAAGTCCTGCCGCCTCTTCAGCGCCAGGAAGATCTCCTTGACCCTCGAGGCCTCGGCGAGCGACCAGCCGCCGGCAAGCTCGATCCCAAACTCGGAGAGGTCGACCGGCACGTCGTCGAACTCGTCGTCGGCGAGGTCTTCCGGGACCGGATCTCGCTGGACCGGTACCTTAGGGCGGCGGAGAGCGCGCTGCTCGGGTACTTGCCCCCGGGGCAACTCCAAATCGTTACCCTTGCGCCCTGAGGTAACACCGCCGCGATAGGTGGCCGGACGCTCATCGAGCGCCAGATCGGTCATCGCAACGTCAATTCGCCCGTCCGCATCGAGGACGAGCATTCCCTTGCGTTTCCAATCGGTTACGGTTTTGCGAGAAACGCCGCGGTGTCGGCCGTACTCGGCCTGGCTGACGAAGCCGAGGACATCCTTCGCCATCGCGCCAGCCTGTTACCTTGTTACCTGTTACCCAGTTTTCACGACCCCATGCCTGCAGAGGGTCGGGGGTCGCGCGTACCCCCCCGGCCCCGGGGGGCCTCGGAGGACCCAAAGGGGGGGTGGGGGGGTGGGGGGTGCCCGCCCGGTCAGCCGGGCAGGTTCGGGGCTGGGTCCGCGACGCCGGCGGTCAGGTCGACGGTGATCGTGACCTCGGCGGCGGATCCGCCGCGATAAGCCAGCGTGCCCTCGATGCGCTCCTCGAACTTCACGTCGAAGTCCACGCCGAAGTCGTCCAGATCGACGCCGGCAGCCTCGGCCGCCGCTTCCGCGACGAGACGGCGCACATCATCGCGGCCGAACTTGCAGACGATACGCCGCTCGTTCACACGGATCTCGCTCATCTCACGGCAGTTCTGGCTCTTCGGCATCCGGTCACCTGTCTCCATGATCGTCTCGACCGATCGCCGGTCGGTCCCTGCCCTCGCCGCGGTCATCGCGGCGCTGGTGCCTCAGCTCGTCTCAACGGCCGCCCCGCCGAGGCGGCCTGAGTTGCCGTGGCGCCCGCCCCATTTCACCAAGCGGCGTCCCTTTGCCAGCTCTCTGCTGTAGCGGCCGGCCTTGGCCCGGGTCGCCATGGCAAGCTCGAGAGCCTTCGGGAAAGCCTTGCGGACCTCGGATCGATAGATCGTGTTCCAGGCATGGTCGAACGGCACGTCGGCCTTCTGGTGCGCCAGCTTCTTGAACGCATAGACCAAGTGCAGACGACCGCCCCGCCCGACGAAGATGCCATGCGGAAGGACGCGCAGTGCGCGCCACGGCGTGTTGTCAATGATGGCTCGGGGCTTCTGGCTCTTCACGACGCCCTTGGCCGTGCGGCGCACGGTGCCTTTAGGCGGGATCGCCAGACGCTTCTTCGACTGCTTCGTGCCGCCTCGAGCGTGCAGCAGGAGATTGCTGCGCCCGATGCTGTCGAAGAGGGCAACGGAGAGTTTGCGCTTGGTGGCCTTCTCGACCCTAAGCGCGGCAGTTAGGAAGCGCTTGTTCCGGGTCTCGACATGCCTCGGCCACACGTCGTCTGTCATCACGTCGCGCAGAACGAACGCGGCCCGCGACATCGCGTTCGCCAGCGCAAACGGCAGCTGGTCGGCCGCGCCTTGGAGCTTGGCAGTCAGCCGCTCAAAGTCGCTTAGGTCGAAGTAGACGCCGCCGTTATCTAGGTGGCGCGGCAGGCTGGCCTTCGAAAATAGCCCGGTTCTGATCCGCGCCACTGCGCTCCACCGATGAATGAGATTGTTCGACCGTCCGCCTCGCCGAGCAGAGCGGTCGTCTTGCGGTGTCGGCGAGCGCCGCAGGAATTAGGGGACCTTTTGCCTGCCGGCGGCGACGTTCAACGCGCCGGATCGGGCAAGACGCCCTGGCGCGACCTAGCCGGCGGCGCGAAGTCCGTTGGAAAGTGTGAGTTGGTCGACGGCGATCTGGGCCCCACCCCGTTCTCGATCACCGTTCGGGCGTCGGAAAGAGCTTACTCACACTCGCCGAAAGTTGCGTTGTATCTCATCCAAATTTGCTACGCGCCGCCCACATCGAGTGCTTTCCGACCTCGCGAGATCGGATTTAGGCTGAGAGAAGCCGTTCTCAAAGCCCGGGGGGGCAGAAATGGCCGAAGATCACGATCAAGACAGACCGCCTACCATGGCAGTCCAGAGGTCGTCCGCTTGGGGCGAATGGGCGAGAGCATCGCCCCACTTGATGCTTCTAGCCCTCATTCTTGTGGGCGTGCTCGTGTATCACGCGGGACTTGGGCAACTAATCACGCGGGTGACAAAAGTTGGAATTGGTCCATTTTCTGTCGAAGCCGTAGAGCAGAAGCTGTCCTCTCTCAGGTTGGACCCCGAAGCGCCCACGACCAAACGACTAACCAGCGACCAGGTGGCCCACCTCACCAAACGCTTCAATGAGGCAGCAGGCGGCAATCCAAAGGTCAACATACTTTGGGTTGACGACAATCCGCTGAACAATCGCGAGGTCGTCGACCTGCTTGAGACCATGGGCTTCCATATTTACGTCTCCCGGTCCTACGCGGACGGCATCGCGCGCTTTGAGGAACGCCCGTTCAGCGTCGTGATCTCCGACTACAGCGAAGACAAAGACCCGGCACAGATAGCCGCGATGAGTAGCGGAAAGAGCTATCCCGGCGTTGGGCCACTCATTGCCGAATACGTCGGCAAGAGGTGTGGTCCGAGGACTATCATTTTTACAAGTGGGTGGAGCGACTCCGTCAGCACACCGCCGTATGTATTTCGTGAAACCAATAACTTCTACGACCTGCTGGATGCTGCCGCGGACCTAATCGGAAAGCCGATAGCGCCCGAATGTCGCTAGGGCGACGGCACGGCGCGTCGGCCGCGGCAACGCGTTCGCGTTGAGGCGGACAGCGGCGGTTCCCATGGCGGCCGCGACGTCGCGTGATCGGAACGCTGATACTTGGTCCGATCGGGCGGGCGAACGCGCCGTGCCGAACTGGTGAATGAGCCCTAGAAACGAAGCTCGAGGGCGAGCTTACGGACGTCGTCGGCGATCTCGGATCGTTGTTCAAAGAACCGATCCGGATCGCGCCTCGAGACCGTCAGGCGTTTTATGCGCCCCTCGATCTGGTCGAGCCTGGACGCGAGGTCCTGGCGCCTATCGACCGGAACCGCGCCTGGCCGTCTGCCAAGTGCCCTCTTCTCGACAGTGACGGACCGCCCTTTGACGGTGATCGTGCTCATGAACCCTCTCGGGCTCCCATCGTTGGAGGACAGGATCGGCCGCGCCACGGCCGATCCTGCTGTTGCCGCCGACCGACCCGGCCGAGGAGCCGCGGGCCGCCAAACCCGCGGTTTCCGAGCTCAAAGAAAAGCCGGACCTGGGGGCCCGGCTGGTCATAAATCAGTTTGCCGATGGAGCATCGAATCGGGCCGCCTCTCGGTCGACGCACTTCGCCAGCCCATCAGCTGACAGAGCGTTTTGTGGCACATTCCCCACACGGCTTTCAAGGTTTTCTTGACGTGGCCGAATGCACGCGCCACAAATGCTTCACCAGCGCGCTGCCGGTCTTCTTTGTACCAGCTTCTGTACCAGAGAACGAGCCAGCCCCCTGCTCTCCCCTCGACAACCGACCGCTGAAAGCCGCCATTTCGGGGCTAGAAGTGCCTTCGGTTCGAATCCCACCCCATCCGCCACCTCGCCTGGACAGTCGTGGAGTCTTGGAGTGGGCGCGCTGTTCCACGACGGCCGGTTGGCGGTCTATGCGATGCGGCAGGTCGCGATAACGGTGTCGCGCAGCCAGCGATGGGCGGGGTCGGCATCCATGCGTGGATGCCACATCGCGGACACCGCGATGGCCGGTGTGGCCACCGGGAGTTCGAACCCGGTCAAGCCATCCGAGAACGAGGCGCCGATATCCGTTCGCAGACACGATCGCGGCACCAGTGCGACAAGGTCGGATCGGCGCGCAATCTGAAGAGCATCCGGAAAGCCAGGCACGACCGCGACGATCTCGCGCTGAAGCCCGAGCGTCTCGAGTGCCTCATCGACAGGCCCCTTGAAGCTGCCTTTGCGTGACACGACGACGTGCCTGGCGGCTGCGTAGCGTTCAGGCGTCATCGGGCCGGAGAGTAGCGCGTGCCCGTCCCGCACCGCGCCGACGAAAGTATCGCGGAAAAGCAATTGGGTGCGGACTTCCGGCGCGAAGGCACCGAGCACCCCGATCTCGAGATCGACAGTGCCCTCTCTGAGCGGTGCGGCATCCTTGGCGGGCTTGGGTGCAAAGCAGAGGCGCACGCGTGGCGCCGCCTTTGTGACTGCGTCCACGAGAGCCGCGGAGAACAGCCCGATGAAGCCCTCATTGGCGCGAATGACGAAGGTTCGATCGAGCATCGCGAGATCGAGACGGTCGTCCTGCGGGCTGAGGACCTCCCTCGCTTCGCGGGCCAGTTCATGCACCCGTTCGCGGAGCGCGACGGCGCGCGGGGTCGGAACAAGCCCGCGTCCGGCGCGAACGAGCAACGGATCGCCCGTCGCAGCGCGAAGTCGCGCGAGCGTCCGGCTCATGGCCGAGGAACTGAGACCGAGGCGCCGTGCCGCGCCGGTCACGCTCCCCTCGGTCAGCAGTGCGTCGAGCGCGGGCAGCAGGTTGAGATCGATCGGGTCCATGGACCCACATTAGGCCGTGGCATCCTTCTAGCCTAGCGTCGCATGCAACCAGTGTTTGCGTTGCGTGCGTCTGGCGCCTGTCCTCAGCGAGGACCATCATCCTCGGACCGTTGCAGAGGATGAGAATTCACGGATGTCGGAAAGCAAGACGGAAGCGGCAGGCACGATCCTGCTGATCGGCGCTTCGCGGGGCCTTGGCTACGCCATGGCGGCGGAATTGCTGCGGAGGGGCTGGAAGGTCATTGGCACGGTTCGCGGTTCGCGGCGAACATTGTTGCACGCGCTCGCAGACGCCTATCCGGACCGCGTCGAGATCGAGCAGCTCGATGTCAACGACCCGGAACAGGTCGAGGCTTTGCGCAGCCGCCTCTCCGGCCGCAGTGTCGAGATCCTGTTCGTCAATGCCGGCACGGCCAATACCGATCAGGACGAGACCATTGCCGAGACTTCGACGGAGGATTTCATCCGCGTTATGGTCACCAATGCGCTGAGCCCGATGCGGGTGATCGAGGCGCTGCAGCATCTCGTTTCGCCCACCGGCATGATCGGCGTCATGTCCTCGGGCCAAGGCAGCATCACCAACAACACCAAAGGTGGCCATGAGGTCTATCGCGGCTCAAAGGCGGCGCTGAACCAGTATATGCGCTGCTATGCTGCGCGGCACAGCGGCCAGGCGCGCGCGCTGCTGCTGCTGGCGCCCGGTTGGATCCGCACGGAGCTCGGGGGCCCGAACGCACCGGTGTCCCTCGAGGACGCGGTGCCCCAGGTCGTCGACGTGCTGCTGGCGCAGCAGGGCGAGCCCGGCCTCCGATATGTCGATCGCGAAGGGCGCACCGTTCCCTGGTGAGGCCACTGGGATAATTCACCTGGACGCGGCGGCGATGCGCTCGGCAGCTCTTTCCCCGATCATCACGGCTGGCGCGTGCGTATTGCCGGAGACGATCGTCGGCATGATCGAGCAATCGGCGATGCGGAGGCCGTCCAGCCCGTGCACCTTCAGATCGCCATCGACGACGGCGTTCGCGTCGCTGCCCATCTTCGCTGTGCCGACCGGATGGAAGATCGTCGTTCCGATCTCGCCGGCGAGCCGCGCCAAAGCGTCGTCATCCTCTGGGCCGGGGCCTGGCCTGATCTCGACCGGATGATAGGGCGCGAGCGGCGGCTGGGCCATCAGGCGGCGCGCATGACGGATGCTGTCGGCGGCGACGACGCGGTCCGCCTCGGTGGAAAGGTAGTTCGGCTGGATTGCCGGCGCGGCGCGGGGATCGGCGCTCGTCGCATGGCTCGATCCGCGGCTGGCGGGGCGCAGATTGCAGACGGAAACCGTGAGCGCCGGCGTCCGATGCAGCGGCTGGCCGAACGCGTCCAGCGACAGCGGCTGGACGTGATATTCGATATTGGCGCGGTTATGCGCCGGTCCGCTGCGGGTGAAGATGCCGAGCTGGCTCGGCGCCATGGCCATCGGGCCGCTCTGCGTCAGCGCGTATTGAAGCGCAATGCCCGCTTTGCCATGTAGCGTCGCGGCGCGGTCGTTCAGGGTCTTCGCGCCGCTGACCGAAAAGATGGTGCGGATCTGCAAATGGTCCTGCAGGTTTTCCCCGACGCCGGGCAGCGCATGGACGAGCGGGATGCCGATGCGCTCGAGAATGTCGGGCCTGCCGATGCCCGATAGCTCCAGGAGCTGCGGCGATCCGATCGCGCCGGCCGATAGCACAACGTCCTGTCGGGCCTTGGCCTCGAACAGGCTGCCGCCGCGCGAGAACACGACGCCCGTGACCCGGCGGCCATCGAGACAGAGACGCTGGACATGGCATTCCGTCAGGACCGCCAGATTGGGCCTGCGGCGCGCCGGATCGAGGAAGGCCTTGCGGGCGTTCCAGCGGATGCCGCGCTTCTGGTTGACGGGGAAATAGCCGACCCCTTCATTGTCGCCGGCGTTGAAATCCCGCGCCTTCGGAATGCCCATGGCCTCGGCGGCTTTAGCCACTTCGTCGAGGATCGCCCAGCGGAGGCGTTGCGGCTCGACGCGCAATTCGCCGGTCGTGCCATGCGCCTCATCGGCCGCGCCGAAATGATGCTCCGAGCGGCGGAAGAGCGGCAGTACATCGGACCAGCCCCAGCCGGGATTGCCGGCATCGCGCCAGCCATCATAATCCTGCGCTTGCCCGCGCATATAGATCATGCCGTTGATCGAAGAGCAGCCGCCGAGCACCTTGCCGCGCGGATAGAGCAGGCTGCGGCCGTTGAGGCCGGGCACGGGTTCGGTCTTGAACCCCCAATCGAGGCGCGGATTGCCGATCGCGAACAGATAGCCGACCGGAATATGCACCCACGGGTGATTGTCGCTCTTGCCGGCCTCGATCAGGAGCACCCTTCGCGCCGGATCGGCGGAGAGACGATTGGCGAGAACGCACCCGGCTGATCCAGCCCCCACGATCACGACATCGAACGTGCCGAAATCGGCGGGCTGCGGGCTGGAGGTCATGCGGTGGTCCGTCGTCGCGTTGAAAAAGGGCGGCCTACATGAACCGCGAGGAGTCGACGAGGTTGACCGCGTCATCGAGTTCCTTGTGCAAGCGGTGCCAGCGCCGGTCGAGATAGACCAGCGAATGCGCCTCGGGCGGATCTTCCATCGGATGCGCCTCGCCTTCCAGCAATTCCGCCGCGACGAGGGTCGCGCCCTCGATGGGCAGAAGGCCGAGGCGGCGGGCCCGAAACCAGGTCGCGACGCTGGTATAGCGCGGTTCGCCAGAGGGCAGCCGTTGCCAGGCGACGTCGGGCCCGAAGCGATTGGCGCCGCTCGAGGCGCAGAGCTGCGCGAGATCGATATCTGTGTAGCGCAAGAGATGGATCACCATCGTCTCCGCTCTCAACAGAGGTTCTGACGATGCGGACTTCGTCGAGAGAGAGAAGGCGACGATCGGCGGGGCGGCGCTGACCGAGATCAGCGAGGATACGGTCATCGCCACCGGCCGGTCGCCCGGATCGGCCGTGATAACGGCGACGCCGGCCGGATGGCGGCGGAAGGCCTCGCGAAAGGCGGCAGTCATCGGGTTCGGATGGCTCATCGATCTACCTTCTGCGGCGAAAAAGGGCCGGACGGTCGCGCCCGGCCCTTCAAGACTACTTCTTTTCGATCAGGTCGTAGAACTGCCACACGCGCCCGCCCCACAGACCGCCGAGATCGCGGCCGGCCGAGGTGACGATCGAAGGGGCGATGGTGAAGTGGTTGGCCGCCACCATCATCTCGCGGAAGGTGCGCTGGATCACGCCCGCCCGAAGCGAGGCGCCGCCTCCGGCCCGATAGGCGAAGTTGCAGATCTCGACGCCCGTTTCGTGGATTTCGGATTTGGCGAGATGGACGAGGCTGATCTGGCGCGTCGAAACGCTGTTCCCGGCCTCGACGGTTGCCTCGATGTCGCTCCAGGTCTCGAAGACGAAGGCACGGGCGGCACGGTAGCGGGCCTCGGCGCGACCATAGTCATACCAGAACTTCTCGCTCTCTCCGATCAGGCCGGCGCGGCCGGACTTGGAGCGCGCGAACTTGGCAATTTCGTCCAGCATGCGGCGCCCGGTGCCGAGCGCCCAGCCGGTATGGCCGATGGCGGCAAGGCCGACGACGCCGAGGCTGAAGAGTTCCTTCAGCCGCTGCGGCGGCGCGGTCAGGATCGGGAACACGAGATCGTCGGGGATGAAGACATTCTCGGCCGCATAGTCGATGCTGCCGGTGCCGCCGAGGCCGAGCACGTCCCAGTTGCCGAGCTGCTTATGCTCGGGGATGGGCGCATGGGCGCACATCACGATGACGTTGCCCTTCTCGTCCTTGGCCGGCTTGCCGGTGCCGTCGTCGACGAAGGCGGCGCTGTGCGAATAGGTGGCGTGGCTGAAGCCGCTGCCATAGCTCCATTTGCCGGTCAGGCTGTAGCCGCCCTCGACCTTCTTCAGCATGCCGAGCGGGGCGCCCTGCCCCGAGAAACGGTTGTCCGTCCCGGGCCCGAACAGCCGTTCGACGGCGGTGTCCGGCAGGAATGCCGCCGACATGGCGCCGATGCAGGCATGCACCATCGAAACCCAGCCGGCCGAACCCGAATGCCAGGTGATCGCCTGCAGCAGTTCGAGGACCTGTGTCGGGGGCAGCTGCGCGCCGCCAAGCGCTTCGGTCGCCAGCACATGCGACATGCGCAACGGCTTCAGCGCCTCGAAGCTTTCAGCCGTCAGCTCGCCGTTCTTCTCGTCGGCATCGGCGTTGGCTTCGAGGATCGGGCCGATTTCCTCGATCTTCTTCAGCATGTCGCGATAGTCGATCGTGCTGCCCCAATAGCTGTGCTTGATGGGCTTGTTCATGATGTCTCTCCTCCTTGAATCACGTTCAGCTGGCGAGGAAATCGCCGATCTTGTTCAGCGTTTCGGGTTTTTCCTGCATGACAAAATGGCCGGCGTCCTCGACCAGCAACAGCCTTGCGTCGGGCAACGCCTCGACGAAGAGCGGTGCCTGGCTCGCCGGCAACAGGCGATCCTCGGTGCCCCAGACGACCAGCGCCGGGTTTGTGATGCGTGCCAGGAAGCGGCGAAGATTGGGATGGCCCATGCCGAACGGCGTCAGCAGACGGCCAAGCGTCTCCCCTTCCCGCGCGCGATCGGCGCCGAAGGCTTCAACGAAGGCGGCGTCCGTCCCATCGGGAAAATAGCGAAGCGCTACCGAAACGTCGTGCGCCAGATAGGCTGGCAGCTCCTGCGGGGCGAGAGCCCCGAGGTTGGTGGCCGGGTGCGCCGGATCGTTGAGGCCGGCGGGAGCGACGAGCACCACCTTGTCGAAGCGCTCGCGAGCGACGGCCGCCAACTCGGTCGCCATCCAGCCGCCCATCGAGAAACCCAGGAGATGCGGCTTTTCAGCGAGATCCATAGCATCGAGCAGATTGAGGTAATGGAGCACCATGTCGGCCATACCGGCAATGTGTGGTGCGTCGCCGGAATGGCCGAAGCCCGGATGGCTCGCCGCCAGAATGCGGAAGCGATCGGCAAGACCTTCGGCGAAGTCAAAGCCCTCCAGCGTCGAGGCGCCATGGAGAAAGAGCACCGGCTTGCCCTTGCCGACAGCTTTCACCACGGTCTTCACGCCGCCGACGTCATATTCCAGCGTCTCGAACGACACGGTCATCTTCATTGCTCCTCAAGCGAGTTCTGGCTGGATCAGCACCTTGCATTGCGTGGTGCGGCGGCGAAGGCTCTCGAAAATCTGCGGGACGGGCGACAGATCGATGCGATCCGTGATGAGCGCCTGCGGCGCGAACGGGCCGCCGCGCAGTGCATCGAGCGCGACGCCGAATTCGTTGCGCTGATGGAAGAAGACGGAGAACAGCAGGCTGACTTCCTTGCTGAGCGCCACGAACGGGTCCCATTCGTCGCCGCCGATGCAGAGACCGACGCCAACCACCGTTCCCTGCAGGCGAACGGCATTGACCGCCGCGGCGAGAAGGCCGCGCTTGCCGACGCATTCGAAGACGATGTCCGGGGCGCCATCGCAAAGTTCAGCAAGATTTTCGGCGAGTTTCGCTCCCGACAGCGCGAAGCCGGTGGCGCCGAGCGCTAGAGCGCGCTCCCGCTGATGCGCGTGGATATCGGCGACCACGATCCGCGAGGCGCCGATGCGCCGCGCCCAGAAGGCGACGAGCAGTCCGATCGGTCCGGCGCCGAGAATGGCAACGCGGTCGCCGGGCTTCATGCCCGAGCGGACGATACAATGAAGCGCCACCGACAGCGGCTCGGCGAGCGCGCCATCCTCCAGCGCCACGTCATCGGGCAGGATGTGGCACTGGCGCGCGGCGACGGCGACATATTCCGCATAGCCACCTCCGATCAGGGTCATCTCGGCACAGCGGCCGGGATCGCCGCGCCGGCAGGCTTCGCAATGACCGCAGCCGCGCATCGGAACCACCGCCACGCGGTCGCCGATCCCGAAGCCGGTCACCTCCGATCCGAGTGCGACGATGGTGCCCGCAAATTCGTGACCGAGCACGAAGCCGGCTCCGACGCCGAACGGCACCGGGTCTTCCGTGATGTGCAGATCGCTGCCGCAGATGCCGCAGGCGGCGACGCGGATGACGACCTCGTCCGGTGCCGGCTTTGGATCAGCTACCGTGCCGATCCTGAGCGGAGCGCCGACCGCCTCGAAAATGGCCGCTTTCATGGTGCGCTTCCTCCCTCAGGGTTTCCGATGGACGAGCTTGCGGCGGATCGGGAACCACGGGGCGTCCCATCGTTTCGAGACGAGGCCCCAGATGCCGGTTCGCGCATAGAGCGCCACCAGCAGCGTCATCAGCCCGAGCACGACGAAATAGGTCGCGCCATATTCTCCGAACCAGCGATCGGCGATGAAATAGATCAGCGAGCCGATCAGCACGCCCTCGATCGAGCCGATGCCGCCGATCATGACGATGAAGATCGCGACATTCGCCCACATCGGATCGAAGGCGGAGCCTGGGGTGATGCGCAGCTGCGCCATGAAGTAGATCGAGCCGGCGAGACCGCAGCCGACGGCGGCGGCCACATAGATGAGGAAGCGCAGCTTGGCGACGTTGACGCCCTGGCTGGCAGCCGCGATCGGATTGTCGCGCATGGCGATCAGCGCCAAGCCAAAGCGCGAGCGCAGCAGCCAGTAGCTGCCGCCGAGCGTCGCGAGCAACATGAAGGCGCAGAGCAGCGACATCGCGACATTGCGCTCGAAGGACGAGAAATCCTTCATCACGCGCAGCGACATGCCGGCGCCCGAATTGACGATCGGCATGTTGGACGCGGTCAGGCGGAAGACCTCCGCCACCACCCAGGTCCCGATCGAAAAATAAGGACCGTCGAGACGGTGCAGCAGGAAGTAGATCGGGACGGCGAGCACCGCCGGCACCAGGAGCGACAGGAAGATCGCCACGAACGGGTTGATGCCGTAAGTCTGCGCCAGAACGAACAGCGCATAGCCGGCCGCGCCCATGAAGGCCTGCTGGCCGACCGAGACGAGGCCCGCATAGCCGGCGAGCAGGTTCCACATCTGCGCGACGGCGATGTAGCAGCAGAGCTCCAGCACGGAGCGGATCGTGCCGGTCGATGCCCACCACGGCATGACGGCGAGGCCTATCAGTCCCAACACCGCAAGCGTCATCGCGATGCGGCCTGAGCGCGATTGCCGCTCGACCAGCACGTCCGGTGCCTCGGTGTCGGCATAGGGGATTGCTGTCATGGTCATGCCCTTCCGAACAGGCCCTGCGGGCGGGTCGCCAGCACGATCAGGAAGACGATATGGCCGGCGAGGACGCCGAAGCCGGGATCGATGCGAAAGCCGATGCCTTGCGAGATGCCGAGGACCATCGAGCCAATGAAGGCGCCCCAGACCGAGCCCATGCCGCCGATGATCACCGCCTCGAAGGCATAGATCAGCTGCGCCGGGCCATCGGCGGGCGCGACGGTCGACCGCAACGCCTGGAACACGGCGGCAAAGCCGAGAATGCCGACAGCAACGGCGGTTGCGAGCGCGTAGACAGCGCGCGGATTGATGCCGGTCATCGCCGCCGCCTCGACATCGGCGGACGCGGCGCGCAGTGCACGGCCGAAACGGGTCCGTTTCAGCATGATGTCGAGGCCCCAGGTGAGCGCGGTCGCCACGACGAGCACGATCACCGGCAGCAGGCCGATATAGATGCCGCCGATCTCGATCGACTGGCTCTCGATGCCTCCGCCCGGCAGCGAGCGGCTGTTCGCCGACCAGATTTGGAGCATCAGGTTCTGCAGGGCGACCGAGAGGCCGAACGTCGCGATCAGCGAAGGCAGCGGATCGCTGCCGACAACCTTGTTCAGCACCGTCTTCTGCAGAACCCAGCCCATCAGGACGGCGAGCGGGACCAAGGCCATGAGAACCGGCAGCGGTCCCCATCCCCAGGCGGACGCCATGGATATGCCGACCAGCGACAGCAGGATCACCAGATCGCCATGGCTGATATTGACGATCCGCATGACGCCGAACATCAGCGCCATGCCGAGCGCATATTGGGCATACATGCCGCCCAGCAGGATGCCCTGCACCAATGCGTCAAACCACTGCATGGCCCGCTCCAAAATAGGCTTCGCCGATCTGCTCGCGCGTGACTTCGGCGGATCGTCCTGTGAGGGTCACGCGCCCCTCGAGCATGCAGTAGAGGCGGTCGGTCGCGGACTGTGCGAGACCGACATCCTGCTCGACGACGATCATCGCGGTGCCGGCTGCGCGGATCTCGGGGAGCGCCGCGTAGATTTCGCGGATCACCTTCGGCGCGAGACCGAGGCTGAACTCGTCGCAGAGCAGCACTCTCGGCTGGCAGAGCAGCGCGCGGCCGATCGAGACCATCTGTTGTTGGCCGCCGGACAGGCTCTGCACCGGCGTGCGCGCCTTTTCCTTGAGGATCGGGAAGAGCTGGTGCAGCCTCCCGAGCGTCCAGCCACCCTTGGCTCCGACCCGTGTCGCCTGGTCGATGGCAACGCGCAGATTGTCCTCAACGGACATGCCGGTGAAGAGGCGGCGCCCCTCCGGCACGATGGCGATACCCTTCTGCACCATGCGGTCGGTCGGCGTTCCGCCCACCGGCTCGCCATCGAGGCGGACCATGTCGCGGCTGACGGGCAGCAATCCCATGATCGAACGCAGGAAGGTCGACTTCCCTGCCCCATTCGCGCCGATCAGGGCCACGGCCTCGCCAGCATTCAGCTCGGTATCGACACCGTAAAGCGCCTGGAAATCCCCATAGCGGGCGATCAGCCCATGGGTGGAGAGAACGGCGGTCATCCTTCGATCCCCATATAGACGCGCCGAACCTCGGGCAGCGCGATCACTTCGGCCGGAAGCCCCTCCGCGATCTTTTCGCCGAAATTCAGCACCATCAGCCGGTCGGCGACGGCGAGCAGCGCATGCAGCACGTGCTCGATCCAGACGATGGTGACGCCGCGGTCGCGAATGCGGCGGACCAGCGCCACCAGCGCCTTCGATTCATCATCGGTCAGCCCGCCCGCGATCTCGTCGAGGAGCAGCAGCTTAGGATCCGAGGCGAGCGCGCGCGCGAGTTCGAGGCGCTTCCGGTCAAGCAGCGTCAGCGCGCCCGCCGAGGCATTGGCCTTGTCGATCAGTTCGCAATCGCGCAGCACCTCCGCACAGAAGGCGTAGCTCTTCTTCTCGGACCGGCCGCCGCCAAACGCGGCGGCGACCAGCAGGTTTTCGAAGGTGGTCATGCCGGAATAGGGCCGCGGGATCTGGTAGGTCCGCCCGATCCCCATCTTGCAACGACGGAAAGGCGTCTCGCCGCGAAGCATCGTGCCGCCGAGTTGGATCTCGCCGCCCGACGTCTTCATGTCGCCACTGATCATATTGAACAGCGTGGTCTTCCCGGCCCCGTTCGGGCCGAGAATGCCGAGCACTTCGCCCCGACGCACATCGAAGCTCACGTCATGCAGGACGCGGACGGCGCCGAAGGACTTCGACACGCCGCTCGCTTTCAGCAGGATTTCCCTGTCCATCACTCCCCCCGCGTCCTGCATCTCCATCACCAGGCGATCGGCACGATCTTCTGCTGCGGCGCGAAGAGCTGATTGACCGAATTGTCGACGATCTTCAGGTCATAGGGCCACTTCTCGCCCTTCACCCACTGCCCGCCGAAGATCGGCGTCTTGCAGACGTTCTTGTGGGTCGTCCCGTCGAACTTGATGTGGCCGACAAGCGATTCCAGGTCGGTGGCGGCCAGCGCGTCGCGATTGGCCTCGCGGCTGAGCGGATCGGACGAGCGCTTCAGGATGTCGATCGCGACTTCAAGCAGCGCATGCGAATAGCCGAGCGGCTGCGTCCACTGCTTCTTCGTGTCCGCCTCCCACTGATCGGCGAGGTCCTTGCTGACCTGCCCGGTGAGCGAGGACTTGAACGGGAAGGCGGGCGTCCACCAGACTTCGGACGACATGCCGTTGCCGAGAGGTCCCATCGCCTCGACGCCGCTCGGGAAAAGAAGCGCCGCGGCGACGGTGATCGCCTTGGGCTTGAATCCCTGCTGGTTGCACTGCGTCACGAACGTCTTCAGATCGTCGGGATAGGTGATGCCGCCGATGATCTCGCAATTGTTCTTCTTGAATTCGGCGATCTGCGCCGAGAAATCGTTGGTGCGCGGCTGGAAATAACCCGGCACGAACACTTCATAACCGGCCTTCTTGGTCGGGACTGGCAGGCCGTATTCGTCATTGCCCCAGGTCTCGCCATCGATGTTCTGCGGGAACAGCATGCCGACCTTCTTGTTGGTCTCCAGGCCATTCCAGATGCCGACGAAGGTGTTCAGCGCCTCGTCGAGACCCCAGAAGAAGTGGTAGGTCCAATCGAAGGTCTGCTTGCCGCCGCCACGTGGGAAGACGACCGCCTGCCAGGGTGCGCCCGACGAAAGGCACGGCGTCTCGTAGAGTTCGGCCTGTTCGGCCGCCGGAAGGATCGTGTCGGTTGTCGAGGCCGGCAGCAGCAGATGAATCTCGTCGTTCAGGATGAGATTGCCGGCGATTTCCGAAGATTTGTTCGGGTTCGACTGGCTGTCGCGATCGAGGATCTCGATCTCGTAGGTCTTGCCGTTCGACGACTGCAACTGACCGCCGAGCACCGCGCGAATCTTCTGCAGCGTGTAGCCGTCGGTTTCACCGAACAGGGCGAGCGGGCCGGTGGTTGGGCTGATATAGCCGACCTTGATCTTGCCCGCCGTCTGCGCGCGGGCATAGCCCGGCAGCGCCAGTGTGCTGGCCGCAGCACTGGCGGCGAGCCCCTTGAGCAGGCTTCTGCGATTGGGATTCAGGCCTGATTTCAGGATCCTGTTGTAATAGGTCATCCGAGTCTCCTCCTTCGGGATGGTGCATTTCTCATCTGCACGGCCCGCCCTCCCAGCGGGCCGCACAGGTCTGTCAGTCGGTCAGGTCATGCGTGTCAGCGACCCGCCGTCGATGACGATCAGCGAGCCTGTGAAGAACGACCCAGCGGGCGATGCGAGCAGCAGGGCCAGCCCCTTGATGTCCTCGACATCGCCAATGCGTCCGATCAGGGACTGGCTCTCGAAGGCCGCGCGATCCGCCTTGTTGCGCAGCCGGCCGCCAGCGATGTTGGTAATGAACGGCCCCGGCAGGATGGCGTTGACGCGGATGCCATAGGCGCCGAGCTCCATCGCCATATGGCGCACAAAGTGGTTCACGGCCGCCTTGGCCGGCATGTAGGACGTGCCGACGATGCTCTCGTTGATCATCGAGGCGATGGACGAAGTGACGATGATCTCGCCGCCACCGTTCGGCTTCATGTGGCGCACAGCGTTCTTCACCGTGGTGTAGACCGAAGTCAGGTTGACCTCGATGCCGCGATCCCATTGCTCGTCGGGAATGTTCTCGATCGCGCCGTCTGGATAGCGCTCGCCCGTCACAGTGTTGAAGCCGGGGCCAGGATCGATGCCGGCATTGGCGAAGACCGTGTCGATGCGACCTTGCCGCGTCGCGACGGCGTCGAAGGCAGCCGCCATCGCGGGACGGTCGCTGACATCCACCACCTGGCCGGAGACGTCCCAGCCCTTCGCGGTCATTTCGGCGACGACCCGGGCGAGGCCGTCCGGATCGATGTCGAAAATGCAGACCGACGCGCTGTTTTCGGCCATCACCTCGGCATAGGCCCGCCCGATACCACTGGCGCCGCCGGTGACGATCACCGACTTGCCCCGGACATCAAACATCTTCTCGAGTGCGGCCATTCATTTCCTCCCGTTGGTCTCAAGCTGTCGAGGCGCGGCTAGCCGGCCTTCGCCCGCGACAGCACGAAGTCGAATTCCACGTCGTAATAGGGAGCGGCCACGCCGACCGTGGCGGCAGCCGCCGCGTCATCGACCTTCGCGAATTCGGCGAGCAGGCTCTTCTTCACGCCGAACACCGCATCGGAGTTGATGTAGGGATCGTCGGGATCGAAGATGTGCGTCGTCAGTGGCTCGAAGCCCTCGGCCGAGATGATGTAGTGGAGATGCGCCGGACGGTTCGGATGGCGCCCCAGAGAGCCGAGCAGCTTGCCCACCGGCCCATCATCAGGGATCGGGTAATATTTCGGCTTCACGCCCCGGAACCAGTAGCGCCCATCGTCGCCAGTGCGGAACACGCCGCGCAGGTTGAAGTCCGGCTGGATGCCCTTCTGCTGCACGTCGTAGAAGCCCTCGTCATTGGCTTGCCAGACGTCGATCTTCGCGCCTGCGATCGGGTTGCCCTTCGTGTCGAGGATGTGGCCATGGACGAACATCGGTTCGCCCTTCTGGTCGAGACAGATGTTGGAACCCATCGGAAGTTCCGGCGCGTCGTCGACATGGAAGGGACCGAGAACCGTCGATTCCGAGGCGCCGGAGGGCTTCCGGTTGTTGATCGCATCGACCAGCATCGACACGCCGAGGATGTCGGAGAGCAGGATGTATTCCTGCCGCCATTCGTTGCAGATCTGACCGGTCTCGGTGAGGAACATGATCGCGCGGAACCACTCGTCCTGCGTCGGCTCGATCTCCTTCACCGCCTCATGCAGCTTGCGGGTGATGACCTCCATTACCTGCTTCAGCCGCTCGTCCTTGGCGTTCTTGTTGCGCGCGACGACGACCTCGGCCGAATTTTCCTCGGTGAAGTAGCCATATTCATGCTCGTTGCTCATGACCGTTCCTCAGCGCGCGAGAATGGAAGCAAGCACGCGGCGCAGCTCCGCTGCCGGGTCGGCGGCCAGAGCTTCGGCGCGCCACGCAACGTGGTGGTCCGGGCGAACCAGCAGGCAGCCGGCATCGCGGATCTCGCGGGCTCGCGCCCAGTCGCCGGTGTGATCCTCGATCGGGCGACGCGGGCCGATCACATGGGTGCGGATCGGCAGGCCGAGTTCAGCGCCCACCGTCTCGGCGGCCGACACCCATGCCTCGCCGCCGATGCCGGTCAGAAGCGTGAACTCGCCGTGGCCGCAGAGGTCGAGCGTCGAGACCTTCTTGCCCGCGCGATCGAAAACCCAGACATGCGGCAGTCGCGCGCCCGGCCAGGTCGTCGGCGCATAGTGCAGTTCACGATCGGCCGCGAAGGGCGGCTCTTCCTGGCCATCGGTCGCGACGGCACCGGAGCGATAGCGCTGGTTCATCTCGACGCCATGCGCGTCGAACTCGTATTTCTTAAAGGCGATCGCCTTGCGCAGGGCTTCGCGCTGGGCCTCGGCTGCTGGCGTCGCGTCGCAGCGCGCTTCCATGTTGCGCTGGATCTTCTCGTGATCGACGCCGCCATCCATGCCGAGCGCTTCGAAGATCGGTCCGAACTCGGCGATCGATTGGTTGGCGCGGGTCACGATCTGGCGGGCGATCGGCGCACGTTCGGTGGTGTAGCTGTCGAGTAATCCGCTCCCGGCCTGGCCCTTGACGACCTTGGCGAGCTTCCAGGCGAGGTTGAAGGCATCCTGGATCGAGGTGTTCGAACCGAGGCCGTTCGAGGGCGGATGCCGATGCGCGGCGTCGCCCATGATGAAGACGCGGCCCTTCTGCATGTTGGTCGCGAAGCAGTTGTTCACGGTCCAGGTATTGGCGCCGAGAAGCTCGATCTCGAGTTCGGGATCGCCGACCAACTGGCGCGCGACTTCGGTCGCCAGTTCCGGCGTCACCTCGGGTGGCGGCTGGTTGATGTCATAGCCCCAGACGATGAGCCATTCGTTCCACGGCCGCACCATGCGCACGAGGCCCATGCCGATGCCGCCGACATCGGCGCCCGGCTGCATGACCCAGTAAAGAACGCTCGGTCGGTGGGCGACATATTTCGAGAGATCGGCGCGGAACAGGATGTTCATCGAACCGCCGACGCCCATTTTGCCCTCGAACGGCAGGCCGAGATGCTCGGCGACCAGCGAATTGCCGCCATCGGCGCCGACCAGGAACTTCGAGCGCACCGTGAATGTGTTGCCCGAAAGACGGTCACGCAGCGTGGTCGTGACGCCGTCCTCATCCTGCACATGGCTGAGATATTCGGTGCTCATGCGGGCCTGTGTGCCGCGCGAGCAAGCCGTCTTGAACAGGATAGGCTCCATGAAGGTCTGCGGCAGGTCGTTCATGAAGGTCGGCGAGGACAGGAGATGCTCGGCCTTGGAATGGGGATGCGTACCCCAGCTCTTCATCCTGCCGATCTCCTCCCCGGCGAGGCTCTCGCAGAAGACGTTCTCACCCATCAATTCCTGCGGCGAGGCGTGCATGACGGCCTCGGCCTCGACGTCCAGACCGAGATCGCGCAGCACTTCCATGGCGCGCTGGTTGGTGATGTGGGCGCGTGGTGTGTTCGCCAGCCAGCGGTAGCGGTTGACAACCATATTGGCGACGCCCGAGCTGGCGAGCAGCGCCGCCGTTGCCGAACCGGCCGGGCCCGTGCCCACGATCAGCACGTCGGTCTCGATATCCGCCATCAGAATCCTCCCTCGATCTTCGGACCGGTCAGCCTGCGGCGGACCGGAAACAGGTGCAGGCCGGATCTTGCGGAGATCAGCCCCCAGAGCCCCTTCGGGGCGAAAAGCATGACGACGATGGCGATGACGCCGAGCGTCATCAGGTACCAGCTGCCGTAATCGGCCAGCGCCGAGCGCAGGATGAAGAAGACGATGACGCCGAGGATCGGCCCCTCGATGGTGCCGATGCCGCCGATCACGACGATGAAGATGACGTAAGCGGTCCAATCGGTGACGGCGAAGGCGGCATCAGGCGAAATGCGCGCGGTCTGCATGAAGATCAGCGCGCCGGTCAGTCCTGTCGCGGCAGCGGCAATCAGGAACACCGCCCATTTGAGCCGCCCGGTATCGACGCCGACCGACCGTGCTGCCTCGGAATTGTCGCGCACCGCCGCCAGCGCGAGGCCAAGCCGGCTCTTCAGGAGCCAATAGATGCCACCGGTGACCAGGACGACGAGCAGAAGCGCCAGCCAATAAGCCAGGATGTCGCGCGCTGCCGCCTCGCGGACGCTGAACAGTGCCCGGATCGCGTCAGTTCCAAGGATGTTGCTCGTCGCTTCGCGCGGCAGCGAGGTGCCGGTGCCGCCGCCGAGCGTCTTCCACTGGGCGATCAGCAGCCGCGTGACCTCCGCGATGACCCAGGTGCCAATGGCGAAATAGGCGCCCTGTAGGCGGAAGGCGAAGAATGCCGTGGGGACAGCCAGCACCAGCCCGGCGAGGCCGCCGAGCAGGATGGCCCAGACCGGATTCCAGCCGGCGAGGATCACGCCCGCAAACATCGCATAGGCGCCGATGCCGACAAAGGCCTGCTGACCGACCGAAACGAGGCCGCCATAGCCGGCGAGCAGGTTCCAGAGCTGCGCGAGGGTTAGCATCGTCAGGATGAAGAAGAGATCCTGGATCATACCGCGCGAGGCCACGGCCGGCAGAGCGAGCCCCGCCAGGACGAGAATGACGATGAGGGTCGCAGTGACCGTTCCGGCGCGGGTGCGGGTGGTGAGCTTGTACATGCCGTGCTTCAATCCACCGCGCGCGGGAAGAGGCCGCGCGGCTTCAGCAGCATGACCGCGAGGAAGGCGATGTGACCGGCGAGAATCTGCCATTCGGGATTGATCGCCGCCCCGAAGGTCTGGGCGACGCCGATGATCACGCCACCGGCGAGCGTTCCCCAGAGACTGCCGAGGCCACCGATGATCACAGCCTCAAAGGCATAGATCAGACGCGCCGGCCCGATCGACGGATCGAAATTGGCGCGCATGCCAAGATAGAGCGCGGCGATCGTCACCACGACCATAGCAATGCCCGTTGCCATGGCGAAGATGCGCTTCGGCTCGATGCCCATGAGGCCGGCCGTCACGGCGTCGTCGGAGGTCGCGCGGAAGGCCCGGCCGAGGGCGGTGTGATAGAAGAGCGCGTTGAGCGCCACGATCACGGCGATTGCGGAGACGAAGGTCAGGAGCGGCATCACGCCGACGGTGACGATGCCGAGATCGAGCGAGGCGCCTTCGAGGCTCCCCGCGGGAATGCGACGGCTGTCGGCGGAGAACGCTTCGAGCAGGCCATTCTGAAGCGCCACCGAGAGACCGAAGGTGACCAGCAGCGGCGGCAGGATGTCCTTGCCGAGCACGCGGTTCAGAACGCCGATCTGCAGCAGCCAGCCCAACGCGAACATCAGCGGCATGGCGATGAGCGCTGCGACCCAGGGCGAGAGGCCAAGCAGCGTCACGCCCATCAGCACGAGATAGGCCGCAAAGACGATGAGATCGCCATGGGCGAGATTGACGAGCCGCATGATGCCGAAGACGAGGCTGAGGCCGGCCGCGAACAGCGCGTAGAGCCCGCCGAGCAGGATGCCTTGCGCGAGGGTGTCGACCCAGATCATGCCGCCTCTCCGAAATAGGCGGCATGAATGTCCTGGCGCGTCACATCGGCGGGCCTGGCCACGAGCGTCACGCGGCCTTCCATCATGCAGTAGACGCGGTCGGCGACGGCCAGCGCCTTGCCGATGTCCTGCTCGACGACGACGATCGCCGTGCCGCCGGCACGCACCCTCGGCAAAGCTGCGTAGATGTCACGGATGACCACAGGCGCGAGGCCGAGGCTGATCTCGTCGCAGAGCAGCAATTCCGGGTTCGACATCAGCGCGCGACCGATCGCGACCATCTGCTGCTGACCGCCGGAAAGGGCGGTGCCGGCGTTCTTCCGCCGCTCGCGGAGGATCGGAAAGAGATCGTAGACGGCATCAAGGCTCCACGGCCCGTCGGCTTTCCGCGCCTGACCGCCGATCAGCAGGTTCTCCTCGACGGAAAGCGAGGGAAACAGCCGCCGACCCTCCGGCACCATGGCGATGCCGCGCTTCATGATCTCGGCTGAAGAGCGCGCGCCGATCGGCTCGCCCCAGTGCAACACCATGGCGGGTTCGTTGCGGATCACGCCCGTGATCGAGCGCATCAGCGTCGATTTCCCGGCGCCATTCGCCCCGATGATGGCGACGCACTCGCCAGCGGCGACGGCGATGTCGACGCCGAACAGGGCGCGGAACTGGCCGTAATGCGCGGTGAGGCCGCGGGTTTCGAGCAGCATCAGACCTCGAGCCCCAGATAGATCTCGCGAACCTCTTTCGAGGCCATGATTTCGTCGGGCGAACCGATTGCAATCACGCGACCGAAGTCGAGCACGAGGAGCCGCTCAACCACCGAGGTCAGCGCATGCAGCACATGCTCGATCCAGATGATCGTCGTGCCCTTGGCATGGATGGCCTTGATCGTCGCGACCAGGGCCTTGCACTCACCCTCCGTCAGGCCGCCTGCAATCTCGTCCAGCAGCAGCAGTTCTGGCCCGGTCGCGAGGGCGCGGGCAAGTTCCAGCCGCTTGCGGTCGAGAAGGCTCAGTGCGCCGGCCACGACATTCGCCTTCTTCAGGAGTTCAGTTTCGTCGAGAATGCGCGCGCAATCGTCGACCATCGCGGCCTCGCGCCCGCCCCGCCCGAAGGCGGCCGCGGTCAGGAGGTTCTCGAATACGGTCAGCCCCTCGAAAGGCTGCGGGATCTGGAACGACCGACCGACACCCATGCGGACCCGGTCCATGGCCGGGGCGCGGGTGACGTCGCGGCCGAGAAATTCGATCCGCCCGGCATTCGCCAGCACATTGCCGGTGATGAGGTTGAACAACGTCGATTTGCCGGCGCCGTTCGGCCCAATGATGCCGAGCGCCTCGCCACGCGGCACGTCGAAGGTCACGGAATCCGCAACCTTCAGCGCGCCGTAGGACTTCGAGACGTTTTCAAGCCTCAGGATCATTGTCGTGGTGTTCCTCGAAAGGCAGGAAATGCGGGCCGGGCCTCACCGGCCCGCATGATCGGCTCAGGAAAGCGCTTCCATCTTGCCGGCCGCCGGGATCTCCGGCGCCGTGCCGTTCTCGACGATCACGAGATCGAAGCTGCCATCGGCCTTCTGCCGCCACTGGCCGCCGACGAGCGGCGTCTTGCAGACATTCTTCGCTGCGAAGGGCGGAACACCGGCGCCATTCCACACGACCTTGCCGACGACGGTCGTCATGTCGGTGGCCGCGATGGCTTCAGCGATCGCCTCGGCATCCTCCACGTCCGAAACACGGCCCATGACATTGGCCGCGACTTCGAACAGCGAATGCACAAAGCCGATCGGCTGCGTCCAGGGACGGCCGGTCTTCGCCGTGAAATCGGCGGCAAGTTCAGCCGAAGACTGGCCCGTCAGCGTCGATTTGAACGGATGCGAAGCGGACCACCAGACTTCGGACGAGAGATTGTTGCCGGCAGCGCCGAGCGTCTCGACGGATTGCGGGAACAGAATCGCCTTGGCGACCGTCACGGCTTTCGGCTTGAAGCCCTGCTGGCGCGCCTGGTTCCAGAAGGTGGTGAAGTCGGGCGGGATCACGACGCCGGTGACGATCTCGGCATTGGCTGCCTTGAACGCGTTGACCTGCGCGGTGAAATCGTCCGAGAGATTCTGGTAGCGGCCAGGATCGGTCAGCGTGAATCCAGCTGCT
>Ga0182736_1000690_pt1 | contig 44487 bp, 37 predicted proteins | sample eDN5th30CKraftBY_FD_128882 | JGI IMG/M metagenome (GOLD analysis project Ga0182736, IMG submission 128882) | Enriched backyard soil microbial communities from Emeryville, California, USA - eDNA 5th pass 30_C Kraft BY (version 2) (version 2) | ecosystem: Environmental > Terrestrial > Soil >... | reverse complement strand
GTGCTGTCCGGCGTGTTCGAGAAGCATCCGAACCTGAAGATCATCCTCGGCCATCTCGGCGAGACGCTGCCGTTCCTGGTCTGGCGGATCGATGCCGCACTGAAGCGGCCGGGCCAGAAGGCGATGAGCTTCCGCGACATCTTCTGCAAGAACTTCTACGTCACCACCAGCGGCTTCTTCTCCAATCCGGCGCTGCTGTGCACGGTGATGGAGATGGGCGTCGACCACATTCTGTTCGCGGTCGACTGGCCGTTCGTGCCCGACAGCAAGCCGGGCACGGACTGGATGAAGGACGTTCCGCTGTCCGACGAGGACAAGGCCAAGATCCTCAGCGGCAACGCCAAGCGCCTGATGCGGCTGTAACGGGTCGCGCTAGACCGGGTGCTGCCGGAAATATTCGGCGCACTCGGGCGACTGCTTGAAGTCCGGGTTGCCGCGCCAGGCAAGCGCCCGCGTCGCCATGTCCTTGCCGTAACGGACGCGGAACAGCAGCGTGCGCTCCGGGCCGTTGACGTATTCGTGGACCTCGCCCGGCGGGTGGACGACGAAGCTGCCGGGGGTCACGGGCACGGTCTCGTTCGGCGTGTGCATGGTGCCGCCGCCGGAGTAGCAGAAGTAGATCTCGGTCGCGAAGGGGTGGCAGTGGTGCGGGCTGATCTGGCCCGGCTCCCAGCAGGCGACGGTGAAGTCGCCGCCGGATTCCGCGCCGAGAATTTTCTCGACGTGAAGCTTGGAATTCCAAATTTGTTCTTTCTCGAGGCTGAAAACGTGCATTGCGGGTTCTCCTGCCGGCCCGCGCAGCCTAGCGCAGGCGCGGGCGCTGCGCGAAGCTGTTTTCCCGCGCGTCTGGAAAATGGCGCGGCCTGTGCCCGGCAGGCCCGGCGGAAAAACGTCGGTTCTGTGCGGCAAAGCGCTCGCGCGCGGCGGCCGCGATTGCCTAGAGCCGGTCGGCGTTGATACAAGAACGCCGGCGCTGGGCCCGTAGCTCAATGGTTAGAGCCGACCGCTCATAACGGTCTGGTTGCAGGTTCGAGTCCTGCCGGGCCCACCATCTTGTCCTGCATTATGGGAAGTCTGCCCTTAGGCGTACCTCCCATTCTGCTGGGGGTTGAAGATTTTATGAAATGCAGGTCTAAATGGCTGCGTTCTCCCGCAACCATTTTGCCCTGCAACACATCACTACTCGATGTGTTCTGGGTGAGACCGGTCACCAAACGGACCTGTCTAAGGGCTTCCTCTTCCTCCTCTCGGAATTGAGATTTGCCCGAGGCGATTTTGGCGATACCAGCCAAGTCTCCATAAAGATTGATAAGAAGACCATCGCCGTCCGGATCGGGCGTCAGAATGATTTTCTCGATCAGGCCGCGAACAATCTCGATCGCTTCCTGACCAAACTTTTCATCGTGCATGGCCTTCGTAAGCGTTGTGATTTCTTCACGGTAGCGGAGGGCCATATTCGGGTGCAGAAGGACCGGAGCTTCTTTCTCTTCGCTCAGAAGCTTGGTCAGCTCTTGCTCACGCGCATTAATGGCGTTCGATTCATCTTTCATACCGGGCGTATCGTAGCCGTCCATGACCGCTTTAATAATGCGCTTTTGACGGGACTGGAGCTTCGACAGCTCCGCCTTGTGTCCTGCGACGGACGCGTTGAGGTCCATCCTCAAACGGTTGACGTGCGCAGTGTATTCTTTGCAGAACACATCGAGCAACGCCGGGTCCATAAGCCGCTCTTTGAGCAGACCCAAGACCGTTGTTTCTAGTTCATCCTGACGCATACCGCGCCGGTTGGTGCAAACGGCGTCACCCTTGTTGCGTACTGCCGAGCAGCCGTAGTGCGTCTTGGAAATCTTCGCCATGCCGCTGCCGCAGCAGCCGCACTTGAGAAGATACGAGAAGAGATAGCGGGGGCGTTGATGCTCCCAAAACTTCTTGTGCGACTTACGCGATGACTGCTGGCGCGCTTTGACCCGGTCCCATAAATCCTGCGGTACAATTCTAAGCTCGGGGACTTCCGCGCGAATATGCTGTGAATCTGGATTGACGCGCGCGGTATGACGGCCAGTGTCCGGGGACTTGGGATAGCTCACCTTGTTCCAGACGCGCACGCCAATATACATCACATTATTAAGTATGCCTGTGCCGCGTTGCCAGTTGCCGTAAATCGTTGTTGCGGCCCACTTGCTCGCAGTAGGGGCAGGGACACCTTCCAAGTTAAGGGCGGATGCAATCGCCTTCGGCGATTTGCCGGCGACATACTCCTCGAAAATCCGCACAACAATCTTGGCCTCGACTGGATTAATCGCGCGTTCACCGCGAACGATCTCCCCGCGTGAGTCGATGTTGCGTAGTACATCATACCCGTAGGAATTACCGCCGCCGCTCCGACCGCTTTCAACGCGGCCTCGGAGGCCGCGTTTTACCTTAAGCTTGAGGTCATCAAGGAAGACGGCATTCATCGTACCTTTGAAGCCGACATGAAGGCTGCTGATTTCACCTTCTTGAAGAGTGATGATCTTGACGCCGAAGAATTTGAGACGTTTGAACAGGCCCGCGACATCCTCCTGGTCACGGGAGATACGGTCTAGACCCTCCGCGATCACCGCATCGAATTTTTTCTGCTTCGCATCTTCGAGCAGCTTCTGGATGCCGGGACGATGTACAAGCGAGAAGCCGGACAGTGCCGGGTCGGTGTACATCTCGACAACCTCCCAGCCTTCGCGAGATGCCATCTCGCTCAAGCTTCTTACTTGATCGTCGATCGAAAGAGCGTTTTGCAAAACATTTGAGTAACGAGCATAGCCGCCAACGCGCATTATTTTTCTCCGTCTTCTTCTTTTGCGCGCGCTTGCTGGTGCAAATAAGAATCGTAATCACATTCAGCTGCTCTTCGTGCGAGCAACTGAACCATGGCTACAAGACGGGCATCCATGCCCGACTCCATCCCCGACGTCAGCGAGTGCGCTTGATGCAATCGATTCTCGGGGTGGGTGGGCTGGCTGGTCAATCTTTTTCCTCTTCTTCAGCCCCTTTCGCTGTTGAACGAAAGAAGGAGTGTATAGGAATTTAGTCCTTGAAACAACTTTCCTCTGTTTTTTTCATAACGGACGGGAATCACTTACGCTGCCGTAATTCCCCGTAATCAGGTGCGCGGTGGCCAAGCCCACGTCGTTTAATTGGCAGAGTTCGACAAAGCCTCAGCGCAGGAAACTGTATGAGGCGTACCAGCGGGTCTACAAAGACGCCCGCTCGATACGCCGAGCGGTCAACGCTGCGCTCAATAAAGTCGTTGGCGACAGGTACGTCGAAAACTTCTCACGGACGATAAGTGCGGTTGGGGATAGCGCGGAACTGTTCGACTATTTGCGCGAGCATCACCCGGCAGTCGCCTACGACTTGATGCTCACGCTGGAGCCCACTCTGCTCACGTCGTGGGAGGCGTATTATAGGAAACACCGCAAAGATCACCGACTTTCGGTTGCGCTTTACGTGGATCACGCGTCGCCGCTTTTCCGCGACCCACCGGGCATCGCGCAGCTTTTCCGGGACGACTCCTTTTATCTCCAGCTCGATTCTGAAATCGAAGGTCACGCCATTGGATTTTGGAAAACGCGTGAATATTGGTTCCGACTTTTGCTGGGTCCCACAGCGGTCAAAGTCGGTCGGCAATGGATCACCCGCGACGAGATTAGGGACGACCCGGTTTCAAACGCAATTTTTGGCGGGCCGAGTGGGACCGGAGAGATCAGGCCCATCGGTTACAGGGGAAAGGAGCGTTATCCTGAATTGGTCGTCATCGTAGCAGACCCGCCAACCTTGGATCAGTTGACTGGCCGAGGCGGAAATTTTGACTTGCCGATAAGGGAACGGACGCTCGATATGTTTCCTGACATCCTCGAAACCAGCAAAAGCCCTTGGGCCATTTCGTGGGTTGCACCATCGTTCATACCGCAAGACGCGTGGTATGAGCGGAGCGAATAAACAGAAATCAGCCGCGAAGAGTGGACTGCAAGATGTGTGCGGTAATACCCGCACATCTTGGCAAGGGGACCCGCTGGCGCGCCCCCGTTGCATCCCCCCGGCAAATGACGCGGTATCTGGCGTCGAGCCAGACCGCGTCAGGAGACCGTATCGCCGGTCAATCACTCGCTGGTCTTGGAGCCTTCCCGCTCCACCAGCACCGAACCATGGAGGAACGTTTTGTCCGTTCCATCGACACCCAGGGCGAGCCTCCAAGCTCCCCGGGACCCCATGGTCACCCGTCTTGCCGGTGAACCACGCGCGGGAGATATCGCTCTCCCTGCACCCATCGCCCAAAAGGCGTTTCGTCGCCCCTTGGCACCCACGAGCCGGGCTTGGAGCATTCCCGCTCCACCGGCACCGAACGATGGAGAAACGTCTGGACGTTTCATCGCCATTCAAGGCGCGCCCTGAAAACCCACCGGGGGTCGCTGGTCACTCGGCTTTCCAGATTTCGTAAATGGTTTTCCGGCGCTCGAATGCTTCCGCGCCGCCTTCCATGATCTTGACGATCTTGCCCTGAACATCCTTGGTGTCGATGCTGCCAGCGATAACGTCAATCGCTGTGTCGTTGGCCGTGCAAGCTGCGACATTTTCCGCATCCCCAAGAACGGGGAAATTGGCGTTATGGGTCGCAAAGATGAATTGCCGGTCGCCCTTGAGCTTCCGAACCAGTTTTACGACTTCCTCGTAAACCGTCTGGCTGTCCAGATCGTCTTCCGGCTGATCGACCAGCAACAGGTCAATGTCATCTTGGCTCAACAGGAACAGCATCATTGCGGAAGCACGTTGGCCGAGCGAATGCGACTTTAGGGGCTTCCCGTGATACGACACCTCGAAGCTGTTCGGCACTTGGTATGACAGAAGGTCAAAGAGCTCGTCCATGAACAACGACTCGAAATCGTCGCTCTTGCCCTTGAACATTTTTGCCGCTTCTTCGATGTCTTTATAAATCGCGGCGAAATCCGCGTATTTATCCGCAACTAGACCGATCGCCTCTTTGCGAATACCGCTACCTTTCAATAGCTCTTCAAGCCGTTCGCGGAACGATTTCTTGTCGCCCTTGAATTTCGGTTCGACCTTCAGTGCGCTTTGAGCGGTATTGATCTTCGCGAGGGACCCCGCGATCTGCTTATACTCGTCCAGCCATGCTTCGTTCAGCTTGGAAACGCAGCGCAGCAATGTTTCTCGCCGCGCCGCTTCTTTCGAGGTCTTTTTCTTAAGGTCCGTGATAGCTGCTTCCAGTTGCGCCTTTTGCTTGGTCAGTTTGACGTAATCGTCCGGCTGGATCGAGGTGACCCCTTTTTCACGCAGGGCCTTGACCAGCTCACGCTCCGTTTTGGCAAACTCGTCCTTCAGGCCATCGGCCTTTTGCACGAGCTCTTCGTTCAATTTGCCGAGCGCGGTCTTCGCAGTAACGATCGACTTCAAGACCGCTTTCGCGTCTTCGACTGTCTTCTTCAATCCAGCCAATTTAGGCTCGTACTTCTTGAAGAATGCGTCGTTCGCGGATGATGTTGGTAATACCAGCTCGGAAAGCGAATCGTCGGCCTCCGAGATCGTCTGTTCAAGGGCGTCATGCCACTCTTCAGCAGCTTCATCGACGCTATCGCAGAATGCCGCGTCCGTCTTGAACGCGACTTGCTTTTCCAGTTTTGTTTTCAATCCGTGCTTGTCGAATTGCTCAAGCCGGAACTTAACATCCTGCAAGTCCGTATCGCGCTGGTATTGGGTCTCGGCATCGTTCTGGACTGAAGCCAAGGCATCAGCTGCCGCCTCCAGCTCCTCCACGAGACTCTCGATCTTGCCGCGGACAGGCTTCAGCGAGTCGCCAACAAGTTTTTCGACGAGGTCTTGGCCAAACCCTTTCCCGGCAGCCGAGAGGTCCTTCTGGCCGAAATACATCGGCTTGCACACGATCGTCTCGCGAACCGCGAGGCCAGGTCTAAGAGTGCCATCGACGTAAACTTCGGGAGCATGATTAAGAATCCGGCGAATCTCGAATTTCGCCCCGTGACGGTCTGTGGCTTCGATCACGATCTTGCCCCCGCTTTGCAGGGCGTGCGGGATGAGCTCTTTCTTGTAGTCGATATCCTCCGCCAGATCGCCGAACGGAATATCCAGACCGTGACGAAGGCATTCAAGCACCGAGGACTTGCCGCTGCCTTGAATGCCGATCAGGCAATTCATGTGCGGCGAAAATGGAACGCGCACCCCGTTGAGCAGGCCGCCGTCAAACCGGATGGCATCGACATGCGAGTGCTTGGGTTGTGGCGGACTGCCGGCGGCAATACGGAACGGGTAGTCAGTGAGCGCGAATTTCAGCGCATCGAAGGAGAAGTCGCCAATCTTGATGAATGTCTTCTCACCTTTGCCAATCTCCTCCAGCTTCTTGGGATCGCTACCCTCCAGCTCTGCCGGATATTGCGACCACCATTGCTGGACCTTGGTTCGGCACTTCGCACCCGCGTCGTGTGTCCGCACCTTCTGAAATCCGAGACAGTATTTTTTGATCAGGACATGCTCCGCCAGCTCGGTCAGCCTTCCGCCATCGAGCTCCTTCCACAATCCACTGTTGGATTCAACGTGTGCGAACACGACGAAGAAGTCTTTGTTGAAGGCTTTGAGTTGTTCGAGCGTCGCAAGCAGATTGTTGTTCGTGCGACCATTCTCCTGCTCGTATTGCGCTGGGACTTTGCCAGCGAAGGCGTTGCCGAGAAACTGGTTGATATAGTCGTGTCCGTCACCAATCCATTCTTCGGAGAAAACGATCAGGGTGTGGACGCCGTTCGCACCGTCATTCACTGACAATTCCACTCCCGGAAGAAGGCCGATGCCGTCTTTCCGCGCTTTCTTGCGCAGGGCTTTGAATTCATCGACGTTAAACTTGTTGTGGTTGGTGATAACGCCGACGCCAATACCGGCTGCCTTAAGCCGATCGACGTATGCACCGACAAAAGCATTGTCCTCGCCAGCGTAGGAAAATTCCTTGTCTGCTTTCGTGTGCAAATGAAAATCTGCCCGCAGCCATGTGCTGCCGTGGGCGAAGGGACCAATATCGTCCGTTGCCATATAAAACCTCAGCTAAAAAAGTTCTCGAAAGCTAGCACGGATAATCAAAAACGCTACAGCAATTCACTGGCTAGTTTCGTCACGCGATTTCGTATTCTTTCGGCGATTTCAGGAAGTCTTCCGCGATATGCAATGCGGAAAGATGCCGGAGATGCGGGGCGTCCTTCCCGCACGGGCATTCCTTCTCGTGTCGCACGCGCGTCCATTCTCCGTGTTCATCGACCGTGTAATACCAACCGTAATTGATGCCCGCGCCGGTAATCTCCTGGCCCGGGTGATCAACCATAAGCTCACAGACTTCGACGAGCCCTTTTTCGTGCTTTTGCACGCAGACTCCTTTTTGGTACGTTACCATTCCCTTCATGTTCGGGTGTTGAACAAGATCGTCTATCTCGAACGCAACCGAGCGATGCTTGGCCAGCAACTCATTGATTTTCGGAAATCTCAGCGGCGCAGGAGCGGCGACTCCAAAAAGAACAACGTCGGGTACGGGAATGATTATTCCGCCCAGACTTGCACCGTCGATCGTGTCCCGGCCTGCGATGGTGGCCCCGCGATAGAAGGCGACGGAGGGTGACGCGATTTTCTGGAAGCTGTCATCATACTCCGGCAGTTCGAGAGCGCGACGGAAAAACGGCATCCCGATATCTTTGCCGGATTTTTCTTCCTTCCAAGGTAATCCAAGCAGTGCATCCAGAATGGGGTCCTCATCCACAGGTGGGAACAGGTCGCTAATGTTACGAAGCTCATGCGCAGCCGCGTATTCCCGGAATACCGCGCGATCAGCGGTAATATGCGCGACGAAGCATTGGGCGGGGACTTCGGTATTACGCAGCGGGCCAAGGAGCCATGCGTCCTGAGCTTTCGTTCTTGGTCTGGCGCCCTCGATATCCAGCGCTGTGAGGTCGGTCACTCCGATTGTCTGCCCGGCGACGCTGCGATCGAACACGTAAAGATGCCCTGTGCCGTTGGTGGGCTCATATCGCGCGCGCTTCTTTATGAGCATGACGGGTCGTTCGTCGCAGTCTTCACTCAGGTCTATCAGGGGCTTGTCGGAATATTCGTGGCCCGCGAACCACGCCGCCACTGCCGCATTCGTTGAGCAATCGACGTAAAACGATCGCCATCCATAGTGCTGTAGCAATGCCTGCATAAAGTCAGGCGCGTCGGCTGCGCCACCTATGTAAGTCTGTAGTACGCTGGATGAGTACCGGCACCATTTAGCCATGACGCTCGGTATGCAACCCTTTCGATCGAAAGACGTAACGACGGAGGGCGTTCCGCCCTTCACGAAATGAGCAGTCTGGCCACGATAGAGCGTGTCTTGGCCAAAGCTTTTCAGAAGCTCTGTTAATTCAGCCAAGCTGGTGACAGCTATTTCCTTCATGTCGGTTCTCGGGCCGCCGTATTATTAAACGATTGTCTCGACCTCGACCGGCGTCCGGATCAACGTGTCGATGGGGGTGTAGATATCCAGATCGACATTGCGTGTTTTGAACGTCACGACAAGCGAGTAACGCGTAACTCGGTCACAGATGGCGCGGTCGGCCCGGTTGCGGCACCAGCCGTTTACCGGCTTGATACAAAGCGTATTACGCTGCAACAGGTCAATTGCCGAACCAGTCCAAACGTCGCAATGCAAGGAGCCAGCAGAGACGCTGTCCTCGCCAAGCATCCACCGCTGGTCTGCGGGCTCGGTATTCTCACGCGCGCGCCGGTTGGCCCGTTCAGCAACATTCACGCGGCGCTTGAAGCGGTCGATGGACTCGTTGCGGCGTTGTAAATTGAACCGCAGGCCGTGCGACTGGTATCGTTGCGCATCGACATTGGCCGACAAGCCCGGGTTGGGGTCGATGAAGTATGACAATGTCACCTTCAGCTCGACGACCTCGTTGTTCAGCGTTTCCAGTATCTGCGCCGGGATCGGCAGATCATAATAATGACACTCGTTGAATTCCCGCCCGCCTTGGAACCGATACGGCTGTATTTCTGTCTGCGCTACCATCGCCAGATGATTGCGCGCAGACGCGTTGGCCCGGTCGTAATCGGCCACGCCATATCCGAACCGGCGGATCAAGGGGTATCGGTCCCGCTTGCTTGCCGTCGCGTTCAGGGCCGCCAGCATTGGCGGCGTCCATTCCGCGCTGTGGACCATGAGCGCCCGAATGGTTTCCGGCCAGTAGTCCGGATGCTCGGCCTTGAGCCGGGCGGCTATACGCGCGGCCTGCGCAGTTGCGGCGCTGGTCGCATCGAATGGTACGAGCGGCGTGCCAGCCTCGTTGCCTGTCGTCAGCAATGACAATGAGTCCACCGTGAGCATTTCAGTCTGGCCCGGATTGACGACCCGGTTACCAGCTTCCAGAACGATCTCCGGCTTGAACGGCGCAATGTTGTGTATCCATCCCGCGCTGGTCCGGCTATGCGGGCTCAGCTCACCCGCGGTAACCATCGGTGTCCAGTCGAGATAGCCGTCATCTGTAATGTTCACTAGGTCAGTGTAGCCACCGACCGTAAGCGCGTTCCAAGCCTGTGAAGGGTCTTCGATCTGAAAGTCGTCCTGGGGACGAAGCAACCGGTAGTCAGCTTCAGCCGGGATGTTGCCGCCAGACACGACGATGAGACGCTTCGGGCGCTCGCCAGCATTCTGGTTGTCAGCAAACATTCTGCCAGCGGCCGCTTGGTCGAGGGCCGCGCTCCATTGCGAGGCATATTTGCCGGATATGTTTTCGTTCGTGACCGCCATGCAATAAACGCGCTCGCGATCCGGGGCCTCGATCTCGGGTAGTACGATCGCCGCTTGCGTCAGGATACCGTAACTTTGCGGCTGGTTCGGATCAAAGCCGTCCGGTGGCAATAGCTTCACCGATTCCAGCCGGTGAAGCAGCGGGCGTTCCTCGTTATCACTCAATGCCGCCGTCAGGTCTCCGTGCAAGGCGAGGCCCGCCATCGACGTGCCGTGGCCCTCTGGATGGTGATCATCCACGCCCCAGCCTTCTTCGTTGAGCGCGTGCATGTCGTCCGGCGATAGGGCGGGTTCAAGCAAAGCATGGCCGCGGTTGATGCCGGTATCAAGGATGCAAACCGCAGGCGCGTTATTGCCCGGCCACACAATGCGTTCGGCCAATCCCTCTACCCACGCGTGCTGCTCGCCCGCGACATCGTCGATATAAAAAGTAGGCGTATCGTTCGCGAGCCGTAATTCGGCAATCGCGTCTGTCGCAAACATCATAAGCTCGATAGCCGTGCGGTTCGCGAATACCGGGATGATGACCACTTCAGGAAAGAACATCCACCGGTTGCGGTCGCTCATGCGGACATTCAACCGGACACAAGTATCCTGAATCGCTTCTTCACGGTCGCGGTAACACCACAGCGCCCACCACATCGGGGTCTGCGTATCTGCCGGTATGGGCTTTTGGTCTGTCCAACGGGTGCTGATTTGACCGACGCGAATGTTTTCAATTGCCTCTACTCGCGCCCGGCCTTTGGGTTGATCGGACGCGGTGAGTTCTCCGTTGAGATATTCGTCGATGATCTGTTCGATTATCGGGCGAGCATGGTTCGGCACGAAGAGCGAAATAGTCCGGCGGTTCGCATCATCGACTTTCGCAGCACCTGACCTGACCCCCTCGGATTTGAGGTCAATCTTGTCCGCTGCCGTTCCCCGATCGAGTTCGATTTCAAGATAGATGCCGGGCGCAGGTGCCAACCGGTCATCGACCGGCTGCAAGGCCGCGCCTGCCTCCAGCGCAACGCGCAATTCCTCTTGGACACGCCGTCCGTGCTCGGCACGATCGCGCGGCGTGCCGCGCCCAAACGCGCTGTCACCCAGGTACCGGTTGGATGTGGAGCGCGCCGAGATGTCAATGTGTGGAAGATTGAAACGCGACGCCATTCTTTATGAGCTTTGAGGGTCTAAAAAAGCCGTCCGCATCGCGTGCCGCTCATGCAGCCGGTCCAGTAAGTTTTCGGTCGTCAATTCCTTGCGCTCGTCGAGTATTGCGGTTTTCACCGCATCATCCGCTGCGCGGACAATTTCAGACTGGCTCAATCCTTCAGCCGCCTTGATGATCTTGGGCCAACCCGGGCGGCCCAGCTTCATTGGCTTGATATTCGTCGCTATGAGTTGCTTGATCTGCGCGGATGTCGGCGCATCGAATTCCAGAACCTGATCGTAGCGCCGCAACAATGCGCGGTCGAGCAGCGAAGGATGGTTTGTCGAGCAAAGGATGACACTGTCCGTCGAGTTTCCTTCTTCCATGAATTGGAGGAAGGAGTTTAGTACGCGGCGCATTTCCGCAACGTCATTGGTCGCCGTGCGCTCGCCGCCAACTGCGTCGAATTCGTCGAATAAGTAAACGCCGCGACGCTTCGAGGTTTCGTCGAAAATCAGGCGCAGCTTGGCTGCCGTTTCGCCCATGTAGCGCGTAATCAAACCTTCAAGCCTGATGATGAACAATGGCAGATGCAGCTCGCCCGCCAGTGCTTCGGCGGACATCGTTTTGCCGGAGCCGGGCGGGCCGACAAACAGCACGCGCCGGTTCGGTGTCTTGCCGTGTTCACGCAGCCAGTCGCGCTTGCGTTGCTGGCGAATGATATCGTCAAAGCGTGCGCTCAGCCGCTCGTTGAGAACGACATCCTTGAGCTTGTAGCGCGGCTCGCGCATTTCCAGCAGACCTTCAAGCAGTCCGCGCGGCGAAGCAATCTGGATAGGGACCGACATGCCCCGCGACGTTTTTGCGCGTGCCTTGTCAATCTCCGCGCGCATCTCTTGCGCTGTATCGCGGCGGCCTTGTCGTGCCTCGGCAGCAGCGACTTGAAGCGCGATTGAGAAGAACGCATCTTCATCGCCTTCCGCGCGGCTGCGGAGCATCGCCAGGATTTGCTTAGCGTTGGACAAGGAAATGGCCTTTCGTTGCTCGAATTCTACACCACTCTTACCCGGCTATGAACGAATTTCTGGTTACTGTCCCCGCCCTTGGCCAACAGTGCGGTGTAACGCAGGCAGCCCGCGAAGCCACGAAAACCATGGCTTCCAAGCCAGTCACACGGTCAAGAGTTCTTCCCAGCAGGTCGTATAGCGCGCCGAGATGTGGTCCCGCCGCAGCTTCCACCCCTGCTGCTTGCCGGACGATGCGTATGTCAGGGTGCCGCGCCCGTAATACCCGTTCAGGCGATCAAGGGCCTTCATCAGCGACTTCGACCGTATGCTGTCTGGCTCAGTCCAAAGGTCGCTTTGCACCCGCCCGGCAGTGACAAGGTCGAGCAACATGACGCCAGCCTTTTTGTACCGGTAACCGTCCTTGTAGAGCGCGCGTATGACCGTATTCGCCGCCTTGGCGAGTGTGCCGGTATCGGCACTGGCGACGGGCAGGCGGATGGCCCGCGAGACGTTGTATTGCGGGTCGGTTGGCTTGAAGCGGTTCGTTTCGACGAAGACGCTTAAGTGCGCAGTGGCAAGGTTCTGGCGGCGCATCTTCTCGGCTGCACGGGCGACATAGCTTGCCACCGCTTCTTCCATTTCCTGCAACGTCGTCACGGGACGTCCAAATGACCGTGAAGCGATGATGCTCTTGCGGTCAGGGACATGGTCTTCAAGATCGAGACAGGAAATACCCCGTAGCTCCAGCACCATCCGCTGCATCACGACGTTGAAGCGTTCGCGGACGAATGCCGGGTCGCTATCACGTAGTTTCAGCGGTGTGGTGATGCCAAGTTCGGTAAGACGATGTGCCATGCGACCAGCCACACCCCAAAGATCGGTCAGCGTCATGCGCGCCAGTGTTCGTTCTACCTCCGTTTCGTCGGTCATCACGAAAACGCCGTTACGGTCGAGGTCCTTCTTTGCAAACCGGTTTGCGACCTTCGCGAGTGTCTTGGTCGGCGCAATACCGACCGACACTTGGATGCCGGTCCATTGGAGAACCGTCCGGCGCAGGTTTACTGCGTGGTCGTGCAAGCGCGGTTCAAAGCCAGACAGGCTTAGGAACGCCTCGTCGATGGAATATACTTCGAGGTTGGGACTGAAATCAGCCAGCACGCGCATGACGCGACCGCTCATGTCGCCATAGAGCGTGTAGTTGCTTGACCGTACCACCACGCTTTCCCGCTCAAACAGCTCCCGGTTCAAGTGCCACGGGGCACCCATCTCGACACCAAGGGCCTTGGCTTCGTTGGACCGCGCGATGACGCATCCGTCATTGTTCGATAGGACGACGACGGGCCTGCCGCGCAGCTCGGGCTGGAATACCCGTTCGCACGACGCGTAGAAGTTGTTGCAATCGACAAGCGCGAACGGCTGGGACATGGCCGGTCACAGCATACGGATTGAATTGGTCACTACGCCCCAAATCTCGAAGGACATGCCTTCTGTAATCTCGGTGTCGCGGTAAGACGGGTTCTCGGCTTGCAGCCAGACCCGTGCGCCCCTTCGGCGATACCGCTTGAGCGTAAACCCGCCATCTACAAGAGCCAGTACGACGCTTTTGTCCTTAGGATTGCGCGAGCGATCGACGATCGCGATGTCGCCGGGGAAAATACCAGCACCGATCATGCTCTCGCCCGCGACACGAACCGCAAACGTGGCCGCCGGGTTCTCGATCAGCAGCTCGTTGAAATCGAGCGGGCGGTCCATGTAGTCGTCGGCGGGAGAAGGAAACCCGGCAGGTACGCTCGCCCCGGCGAATGGCACGCGCATCGTTGTACGACGTTCGACGTCGTGCAGCGTATTGATGTCGCCCGGGCGTATTCCCCGCGCCGCGATCACGCGGGCCATCTTGGCGACATCCACCGGCAGCCGTATGACCGTCGTCGGCGGACCTGATGGCCGTCCTACCCTGCGTGTTACCTGTGCCATCGCCCCTCCGAATTTCTGTTACAGATATTCGGGATGACCGGGCCTTCTGTCCAGCGTGTTACGGCAAGCCGCGGATTCGCAGCAGAAATTCGGGGATGTCCGCAGTTGTATTATGGACAAGGACAGCGAATCAGGTGTTTCCAGATGGGGACAGTGGACTCGGACCTTAATGGGTCCGCTTGCGCTTTTGCGCCAGCGCATCCGCACGAAGCATCTCCAGTTCCTCTTCGGTCACCAGCGATTGGCGCGTTTCCGTTCGGCCTGCTGCCATCGCCTCGGAGAGGCGGTTCATGGTTGCCGCAGCACGCATCAGGTCAACCGGCAGTTGGCCAAGCTCGTCAATCACGTCAAGACATTGAGGACATGATAAGGGCGCGTCATTGTCCGCTCTCGTAATAACTTCATCCGCGCTGAACTTACCCGGCTGAAGACATTTCCCGTTGTCGTCAAACGTCATGCCACAGAGTGTCATCAAGGGCGTACTGCCGACCCGGAAATGTACACCCCAGAACGGGGTTGAAAACATGACGGCCATATAGAGATCGAGCGTCGCCTCCTCGTCATCAACTGCCACGGCTGCTCTCCTTGCATGCAGAAGGTCGCCTTGAATACTAGCTCAGGGTTGGATCGGTGTTCGATTTTATTGAGGTCTTTTTTTGCACGCCGTTGACTAGGGAAATCACCAGCAGGAACTGATCGGGACCGAGCGGCAGTGGTTAAATTGCCATGTCTCAGTGCAGAGCCAGAAACAAAAGGGGACGCTTTCGCGTCCCCTTCGTCTTCAGTCTTTTTGGAGGAACTAAAGTCTGTTCGATTAGAATTCCAGTTGGGTACCCAAGGTAACCTGGGTGGCATCGCCGTCAGCGCCGGCAACACCGCCGACATTTTCAGCATCCTGGAATTGAACAGCGCCGCGGAACGTCATGCCCGGACCCCATTCGTAGATGACGCCAGCAGTCCAACGATCGACTTCTTCCTCAGCTGCGCCTTCCGTTTGGCGGTCGAGGTAGGACAGACCGAGTTTGTATGCGCCCATCGTGTAGTCAACGCCAGCAACCCACAGGTCAGTGTCGCCGTCTTCGTCGATACCGTTGTTGGACGTGACGTAAGCAGCGCCGAGGCCAAATGCGCCCCAACCGATGTTAGCGCCGACGTTCCAGGTTTGCAGATCGTCCGAACCGACGAGGCCTGCGCCTGCATCAGCTTCCGTGGAAGCAGTGCTGTAGCCAGCGCCCAGAGCCAGGTCGATCGCGTCGAACGATCCTTCGTAACGAGCAGCGATTTCCATGCCGTTCTCGAATTCACCAGCTTCGTCGTCCAGAACCGACGGCGTGAAGCCGTTGTTCGGGCCGTCGCCAGCGATAGCCAGACCACCGAGCGTGAAGCCTGCATTGGTAGCAGCGCTGGTCGGCTCGATGGACGGGGTGAACGATGCAGCAGCTTGGAAGCCGTTAAACACCGGGGTGATGTAGGTCAGCTTGTTGCTGTAACCGAAATCGTCGTGAGCATAGTCGACATAACCGCCGTTAACCGGGGAGATCGTCGCAATGTCCGGACGGATGCCGTCAACCTTGTCGTCAGCCGACGGAGCGCCGACTTGCAACAGGTATGATGCGCCGTCTTCTTCGCCGAGGTTGATACGACCCCATGAGGAGGAGAGGTACAGGTAGGATTCTTCCATCGTGCCGCCGTCAGCGCGGTCAGCGAGGATTTCCATGTGGGCACCGGCGGTGATGCCGTTGTCCAGAGCAACTTCACCGTTCAGGTGGATTTCGGTGTCCTTGCGGAAATCGAATTCACGGGTGGAAGCAGCTGCATCGTCTTGGTCGGTGTAAACAGCGTAACCGCTGATGTAACCGCCGAGGCCGAGTTGCAGTGCCGGCTCATCAGCGCGTGCCGGAGCGGCAGCGACGAGGGCCAGACCAGCAAGAGCGGCCGTGCTCATCAAAATGTTCTTCATAAAAAACCCCTTGTTTTGAAATGGCCGCGTAATCACACTCGTGAGTAAGAAGCCGGTTTTAAAAATCACGCAAATAACTTTGCGCTCAAAAATAAAACCACGGCAGCGTGGCCTTAGCCGAATGAAGGCGTAAATTATTACTTAAGATTTTTTAGCTTGTCGTATTTCTGCAACAGTTTAATTTCCATAATTCAAAAAACGAATGATTGTTAAGCCAATTTCCGCGCAGAGTTTCCGTAAAGACGTTGACGACTTCTGCAAGAGGCACAAGCTTTCGCGCCGTGATGTCGGCGTGCAAGCCTTGAATGATTCGGCGTTCTTCTTGCGGCTTCAGAAAGAAAAGTCGCCGACCCTGGCCCGGGTCGAGCGCGTCTACGACTTCATGATTGAATATGAGAGAACCCATCCTGCGGACGGCGTTTAGACCTTCACAAATTCCGTGTGAAATTATTCACGCAATGCGAAGACTTGGTTTCGCACTTATCGGACCGGGCTACGCTGCCAAGCCATGCGGTTCAAACAGGACAGACCTCGATGGTGATATGAGAAATGCCATCGATGTCACGAAGGCGATTTTTGTAAACGCCGGGTGAAACCGGCTTGGCTGATACAACCGAGAGAATAACACCTGTATGTCCCGGCCCAAGTGTCCAGACATGCAAGTCGGTGATCTGGTCTCCGTCAACCTCCACCCGCTCTGAAATGCGTTTGCGCAGCGAATCGCTGGGCACCATATCTGCAAGCACCGAACCGGTCGTGCGCAACAGCGAATACGACCACTTCAGGATGACGGCTGCGCCGACAATGCCAATGGCTGGATCAAGCCACGCCCAGCCATAATATCGACCTGCCAGCAATGCGAATATCGCCAGCACGGATGTCATGGCATCCGCGATCACATGCAGATATGCGCCGCGCAGGTTGCTATCGCCATGATGATGGTGGTCATGATCGTGCGAATGCTCGTGATGATGACCGTGGTCATGGTCATGATCATCAAACAACAACCATGCGCTTACGAGGTTTACCCCGAGGCCGACAACGGCAATCCATGTTGCTTCCGTGAAATTGATGGCAACCGGCGAATAAAGCCGCACGACGGACTCATACCCGATGAACAGCGCAACCATGGCCAAAATGATTGCGCTGGCAAAACCTGCGAGTTCGCCGATCTTGCCGGTACCGAAAGTGAAGCGTGCGTCATGAGCGTGCTTGCGCGCGTAGCTATACGCAAAGGTAGCGATGCCGATCGCAGCCGCATGCGTAGACATGTGCCATCCGTCAGCAAGCAACGCCATCGACCCGTACATGATGCCGCCCGTGATCTCTGCGACCATCATCACCAGTGTCAGGCCAACGACAGTCAGCGTGCGCCGGTGGTTACGGTCATGATTCTCTCCCAAAAATACGTGCGAGTGGGCGAAATGGTCGATGGGTCTGGTGCTCATGAGGCCTCTGGCTTGAAAGTCATGCCTATGTCCTCAAAACTATGCGTTCCGCCGCAAAAACCAAATGAAATCGCCTGAAAATCATTCGCAATTGCAGAAGATTGCAGGTTTCCTCTTGATCTTGTTCGCGCTCGCGCCATTCTTGGAGCATGAACATCGGTCAGGCATCCCATAAGTCCGGCGTCTCCGCGAAGATGATCCGTTATTACGAGTCCATCGCGCTGTTACCCGAGGCAGCCCGTAAGGATAGCGGCTACCGCGACTACGATGAGGCAGATATCCATCGCCTCGTGTTTGTGAAGCGCGCCCGCGACCTTGGCTTTTCCATCGACCGCATCCGCGACCTTCTGGACCTGTGGAATGACCGGGACCGGGGAAACGCCGAAGTGCGGTCGGTCGCCAATGCGCATATCACCGAACTACAGATGCAGTCACGCAAGCTCGAAGAGATGATCGGCACGCTTACGCACCTCGTGAAATCCTGCCGCGGCGAGAATCGGGCCGACTGCCCGATCATGGCGGATTTGAGCGGCGGACAGGCCGCCCCGCATTGCGCGCCGACGACAAAGAACGTTAAAAAGAAACCGAATCGACGCCGCTAAGCTTCCCACGTGGGAAGGTTCCGCCAATAAAGATCATTGGCAATATTGCCCGGTCGCCTTATACTTAAATAACAGATGCTAAGCACCATCACCAAGACCATGCGTTTCAAGGCAGCCATTTTTCTGGCTGTCCTTTACGCGTTCACGGTGCTTGCTCCGCACGCGGCGATGGCCTTCGGCAGCGGTAAAGGGGCTGCGCATTGCCTCACTGTTCAAAGTGCGAACGCGCACGATCACGGCCAGACATCTCACAAGCATGCGGACGGGGTCGAGCATACGCACGCCGCGCCGCAAGCCGACGAACCCAACAACGCATCGGACGAAAAGGGACCGGCAGCCGCCTGCTGTGGTTTGTTTTCCTGCTCGGCCATGCTGACCGAAACCCGCAGCCTCACGCCCGGTCCCATGATGGTTTCGACCGTCACCCTGCCGCTGCCCGACCTCGTCGACGGTCAGGGCCCGGCCCGTATCAACAGACCCCCCATCGCCTGATTGACCTAGCTCGTAGCGGGCTCGCGACGCGTTCACGCGCGCGTTCCGTCACGCATCCGTTCGTCAATCACTTTGGTGGGGTACCATGCTTTCGCATCATCCAGCCGTAATTCCCGCAATCACGCGGGGACCGGCCTCTATTTCACAATCGCTGGCGCGCTTGGCGTCGGTCCTTGTTCTCGCGACTGCACTGGCAGGCTGCACCGCCGCGCGCACCGCGCCGGTTGCTGCGCACGAACCAGCCGATCCGAACGCACCGGTCGCAAGCGCGCGCTACCAGCCGGTACTCTCCGGCTATGTCTCGCAACGCCCGGTCGGCCCCAAACCATGGCGCGAGCTGAATGAGCGCATGACCCCGAAAGGGGGCGCGCAATGATCCGCAAGTCCATCCGCATCCTGATGCTGACCTCCGCTCTCGCCTTAAGCGGATGCGCATCATTCACCGCCGATCGCGGCATGAGCTCCGTGCTTGAATATGCAGGCACGCCTCTGGGTAAGGACGTGATTGCGATCCGTTCGCCCGAAGAAGAAGTGGCCGCACGGGCTATCGTAGACCAGTTGCTGGCGAAACGGCTTTCACCCGACGACGCAGTGCAGATTGCACTCGTCAATAACCGCGACTTGCAGTCTGCTTACAACCAGCTCGGTATCTCCGAGGCGCAACGCATACAGGCCAGCCTTCCGCCGAACCCGACTTTCTCCCTTGAGCGTCTTGCTGGCGTGGGCTCTGTCGAAATCGAGGCGCGCGCCATTGCAAGTGTGCTCTCCCTGCTGACGCTGCCGGTACGGGCACAGATCGCAACCGATCGTTTCCGGCAGGCGCAGCTGGAGGCAGCAGAAACAACGCTGCGTATCGCGACAGAGACGCGCCGCGCTTACTTCAGGGCGTTGACGGCCAAGGTCGTGGTTAATTTCCTGATCCAGTCGCAGTCGGCGGCGCAGGCGGCAGCCGAACTCTCCACGCAACTTGGCGAGTCCGGCACGATGACCAAGCTCGATCAGGCCCGCAACCAGGTCTTCTTCGCGGAACTGACCGCACAGCTCGCGCAAGCGCGCCAGACCGCTTCTTCGGAACGCGAACGCCTCATCCGCCTGATGGGCCTGTGGGGAGCGGACATCGACTTCAAGATGCCCGTCAACCTGCCGCGCATGCCGGGAAGACCCGCGGTGCAGCCGGATATCGAACGCGAGGCTGTCGCCCGCAGGCTTGATCTCCAGCTGGCCCGCATCGACGTGCAGGCCTTGTCGCGCTCGCTCGATCTATCAAGCGCAACGCGCATGATCAGCGTGCTGGAACTCTCGGGGATCAAGACCAAGGTTAAGTCCGAAGGCGAGACCGAGCGTGAACGCGGCTTCGAACTGGAACTGCAAATCCCGATCTTCGATCTTGGCGCGGGCAAACTGCGGCAGGCTGAAGAAACTTACATGCAGTCCGTCAACCGCCTGACCGCGCGGGCGATCAATGTACGCTCCGAAGCGAGAGAGGCCTACGGCACCTACCGTGCGGCCTATGACATTGCCCGCCACTATCAGCGGGAGGTGTTGCCGCTGCGCAAGATCATCTCCGACGAGACCATGCTTCGCTACGGCGCGATGCAGATCGACGTGTTCACGCTTTTGACCGAAGCGCGCGCGCGTATTGCTTCCACCACATCCGCCATCGAAGCCGAGCGCGCCTTCTGGCTCGCGGCTACCAACCTCGGCGCATCCGTGCTGGGCGGTGGGGCAGCTGCCGCAGAAGGCGGGGCACCCGGTTCAACGATGGCAGCCGCCGAAGCTGGCGGGGGACACTAAGGAGAAACATGATGGATAAATCACGCAGAACTTTTATGGGGGGTGCAGGCCTCGTGCTGGCAGGCGCAACTTTGGTCGCAGGACGCGGTATGGCCGCCGAAATCCCGGAAGCTGTCATTCAGGAATCGCCTGCAATGCAGCCGCCGCTCTATCCCACAACGGGCCGGGACTATCAGCCCGTCGTCACGCTTAATGGCTGGACCCTGCCATTCCGCATGAAGAACGACTGGAAAGAATTCCACCTCGTAGCCGAGCCTGTCGTGCGCGAGATCGCGCCAGGTATGAAAGCGCATTTCTGGGGTTATAACGGCCAGTCACCGGGGCCGACGATCGAAGTGGTCGAAGGCGACAAAGTGCGCATCTTTGTCACCAACAAGCTGCCCGAGCACACGACCGTGCATTGGCACGGCGTCGTGTTGCCGAGCGGTATGGACGGCGTCGGTGGTCTCACACAGCCGCACATCAAACCCGGCAAAACTTTCGTCTACGAGTTTGTCGCGACCAAGAGCGGCACGCACATGTACCATCCGCATGCCGATGAAATGGTGCAGATGGCGATGGGCATGATGGGCTTCCTCGTCATCCATCCTGCTGATCCGAAGTTCATGCGCGTTGACCGCGACTTCGTCTTCCTGATGAGCAGCTACGACATCGACCCCGGCAGCTACGTGCCCAAGGTCATGACGATGACAGACTTTAACATCTGGACATGGAATTCGCGCGTCTTTCCCGGCATCGACCCGCTTGTGTGCAGTCTTGGCGAGCGCATCCGCGTGCGCATCGGCAACCTCACCATGACCAACCATCCGATCCACAAACATGGCGCGCCGTTCACCGTCACCTGCACGGACGGCGGCTGGGTTCCTGAATCCGCACGAATCCCGGAAGTGACGACGGATGTACCGGTCGGGGCGATGCGCGCGTTCGAGTTCACCGCCGATGAGCCGGGCGACTGGGCGATCCATTGCCACAAGTCGCACCACACGATGAACGCCATGGGCCACGAGGTGAAGACGTTCATCGGTGTCAACAAGAACACGGCGCGCGCAGCAATCAAGAAGCTCGTGCCGGACTACATGCCAATGGGGTCCGCCGGCATGGCCGAAATGGGCGAAATGGAAATGCCCATGCCGGACAACACGCTGCCGATGATGACCGGCTTCGGCCAGTTTGGGCCGCTTGAAATGGGAGGCATGTTCTCGGTCGTGAAGGTCCGCGAAGGCATCGCACGCGACGATTACAAAGACCCGGGTGATTACAAGCACCCGGCTGGCACAGTTGCTTACGAGTACAAAGGAATCGTGACTGAACCGGCCCGCAAAGGCCCGCCGCCGTCATCCACAAAAACCAAGGTGGAATTCAATGTGGTCAAGCCGGGTTCGACCGGTGCGGCCAAACACAACCAGCATTAATCACAGCAAGGAGAAATAGACATGAAGACCACGCATACACTGAAACTGACTCTGTTAGCCGCAGCTGCGGCACTCGCGCTTTCCGCCCCAGCCATGGCCGATCCCGGTCATGATCACGGTGGCGGCAAAGCGCAGTATTCAGCAGGCAGCCCCGGCGATCCCAAGAAACCGTCCCGCATGGTGCTCGTAACCATGAGGGAAACCGATGACGGCAAGATGGTCTACATCCCCTCCAAGTTCGACATCAAAAAGGGCGAACAGGTCCGCTTCGTTGTGACCAACAACGGTGCCATCCCGCATGAGTTCGTGCTGGCCAGCACGGAAGACAATCTCAAGCACGCCGAAGAGATGAAAAAAAATCCCGAGATGGAACATGACGATCCGAACAACAAAACCATCCAGCCCAAGAAGAAGGCCGAAATCCTCTGGCGTTTCGACAAGGGCGGCACATTCGAAATTTCCTGCCTGATCCCCGGGCACCGTGAAGCCGGGATGATCGCAGGTGTCGAAGTAAAATAATCAACCAAGAAGGAGTAGTACCAATGACCAGAAAAATGATGATGATCGCAGCTGCGTTCGTCGTTCTCGGAACGCCCCTCATGGCAATCGCGCAAAGCGAACCTGTCGAGGCGCAAACGAAAGCGCAGGTTGTCCTGACCGACGGTGAAGTGACCAAGGTCGATCAGGAAGCTTCGAAGATCACGATCAAGCATGGTCCGATCAAGAAGCTTGAAATGGATGAGGGCATGACCATGGTCTTCGCTGTAACGGACCCCGCCGTTCTCAAGACCCTGAAAGCCGGTGACAAGGTCAGGTTTGACGCCGATAAGGTGAATGGCCGGTTCACCGTCACCCAGATCGAAAAAGCCAAGTAACTCACTTAAAGCGAGGCCGGGATTAAACTCCCGGCCTCGCGCTTTTCACCGTGCTAGCGGAATCTATGCAGGGCTGTTGTGACGATGCGAAGCGTGAACAACATTATCAACCCCGAGCGAAACAACTTTACGCTGATCAGGATTCTTGCGGCGTTCGCCGTCGTGCTGTCGCACACGATGGAGCTCAAAACTGGAGATGCGTCCAACGCGATCCTGGGAGGGGTTGCGTACTATAATCTGGGCGACCTTGCGGTGAATGTCTTCTTCGTCCTGTCCGGGCTGATGGTGTCCGCGAGTCTCGACCGGTCGCGTTCTTATGCGAGTTTCATTGTCTCACGCTTGTTGCGCATTTTCCCTGGACTAATCGTTTGCACGCTCGTGCTCGCCCTGATCGCCGGTCCGCTCTTGTCTACCCTGCCGAAAGAGCAGTATTTCGATAGTAGTGAAGTGTTGGGCTTTGTCGTGAAGACGCTGCTGACTTTGAGTGCGAACGGTACGCTGCCGGGCGTCTTCTCGGAAGCATCGGGGCAGGGCTTGGTCAATCCACCAGTCTGGACCCTCAAATACGAGATCGCCTGCTATTTTGTTCTGGTGGGCTTGTCCGCCATAGGTGTATTCAACAACCGGAAAGCCATGCTCGGCATAACGCTGGCCTCGTGGCTTGCAATTCTCGTCTATTTCCTTTGGCTGCCGGATGGACGGCTTGCCACGGCTGGTGCCCAGATTGCGCGTTTCTGGCTTTGCTTTTCGGCAGGCGTGCTCACCTACCAGTACAGACAAAGCATACCCCTGCACGTTGGGCTTGCAGCTATTGCAACGGCACTATGGTTCTTATCCCTGCATACGGTCGCCGAACGGTTCGTCAGCCCTCTGGCTGCGGGCTACCTGTCTCTGTGCCTTGGAGCCTTGCCGTGCGGGCCCTTGCGCCACTGGGCAAATGACTACGACCTCTCTTATGGAATCTATATCTACGGCTGGCCGATTACGCAGGTTCTGGTTCGGGTGTGGCCTTCGGCTGGCGTTGGCGAGACGCTTCTTGCGGCCTGCGTGCTTTCCGGGATGGCAGCGATCATATCGTGGTTGCTCGTCGAACGGCCCGCAACGCGCATTGGCCGCTTCAGGATGAAGCGCGGCCCCGGTTTTCCGGAGGCGCGCGCATGATTGTCCGGCGTGGAATCGTATGGGGGATGAAACTCATCGCGCCGCTTTTTGCGATTTGCTTTGGCAACGCCGCAGTGGCGCAACCCGTCATCAACATCATCGAGAAGGGCGTATACCGCGCCGAGACCACCGGGCGAACCATCACCCATGAGGCGACCGGCGTCCTGAATACCGTTAAAGATGTGCGGCTGATCACCAGCACGAACGTCGTATACGCCAGGCTGGGCGCCCGCTTCGGATTGCGTTACGTCCTCGCCGGGACGTCGTCGCCAGAGGCCGCTCTGAAACTCGTGATCACGTTTCCCGCAGGCGGATTGCACGATCCGGTGAGCGGCGTGCATTACGCAGAGAGTGCGCAGGTGCGAACGGTTCCGTCCGGTGTCGCCGGTTATTGGGAGTACCAATTTGAAAACGGGTGGGAGATCGTTCCGGGATTGTGGGTGTTCGAGTTCTGGCTGGATGCAAACAGGCTCGCTTCCCAAGCCTTTTGCGTCGTTGACGCTTCGCAATCGCTCGATGCTCCACAGAACAGGCAATGCCTTCCGCTGGCTTCACGGCCTTCGGATGACCTCTTGAGGCGGCGTTAACCAAGACTTTTCACCTGACCTCGCATGTCGTGGGACTGTATAGAAAAAATGCGACCCGCACGCCTCGCTTTGATGCCACCTCTATTGAGTTCTTAAGACTCGCTGCGTGGGGAGCGCGATCGTCCTGACGCGCTGAGCGGGATCATACGTTCTAGAATCCCGTCCCGTTTGATGAGGAAATGCCACATCGCGGCGGCTATGTGTAGCGTGATCAAGAGTAGCAATATCTTGGACAACGCAACGTGGACGACGCTTGCCGGCCAGAACAAGTAACTTGCTGTCGCTCCCGTCAGTCCCTGCATAAGCAGAATCAGGTAAAAACTTACATGGGTTGCTCGCGTCAACCGGAAGCGCCAGTCGGATTCTGGAAACGGCGGCGGTGGAGCGCCTTTGATCGAACGAAGGGCTATTCTTACGACCATAAGGCTCAGAATAAGAAGCCCGGCCCGATTATGAACAGCATGCAAGATATGATCGAGCCGGTCCGGTGCAAGACCGTGATGCACGGCGCTATGCGTTCTCTCTATGCTGCCACCTGTCGCGTACTGAACAAGGACGAGCAACGCAATCACCCAATGCAAGGCAACCTGATACCCATGGTAGCCTTGGGGCTTGGTGCTCTGCGGCATACCCGACTGCATCACGAAGAGGCTAACAAGCTCTTTAGTTCACAGTGCCCGACGCTCTTTAGGCCATCAGAGCCAGTTGATGCGGGCGTTAACGAAGACTTTACCATCCGACCCCGCGCCCGGATTATTGAAACGAAACCGCGTTGTTTTGAAGAAATGACATTGCCGGTCGTCTGGGTTATAATGGAGTGCATGTCCCGCAAGGTCCTTACCTTTTTCCTCGCGTTCGCGATCGTTCTGGTCGGCTATCAGCCGTTTCAGGGCATGACCGCCGCGGCGCAAACTGCGCCCATGGAAATGAGCGCAGGCTCCGATGGCGATTGCCCGGAGATGGTCAAAGACGATTGCTGCGACAAGACGCAAAAAGACAAACGGGTATGTCTCTGGAACGACGCCTGTGCAGCCCGCTGCCACGTCAATGCCGGGCTTGAGGCGGCTTTCATCGCGCCCGCAATGGTCGTGATACCTCCGCAAATCATTACCCTTGCCGCGCCGCCACCGCTGCATGCAGCGCGCGCCGGCCCGCTGTTCCGCCCCCCGATTATCTGATCCTTCGAAGAGTCTGATCGCGTCCGCACGCGCATTTGCGCGCGCCTGTCGCATCGACGCGTCTTTTACGGGGGCTGTTGCCCCGCGTGGACGCGCAATCAACGACATATCGTAAGGATCGTCATGAAACGAGTTCCCGCTTTTGTGCGGATCATGCTGCTTGGCATGACCGCCATACTCACCATCGCATCACCGCTATACGCGCAGGATGCGCCCGCCTTTGAAGCCACGAAGACCGAAGTGCCGGTCGGCAAGAACGTGCGCATCGAACTGAAAGTGATTGGCGTCACGCCACCGCCGGTCAACGCAGACATCACCATCGAAAAGCAGCGTCTCGATATGGGACCGGACGGCATGGAAACCATGACCGCCCCGTTGAAACCAGTCGTTGGCTCAACCCCGGGCGTCCTCGCCTTTGAGGCCGACTTCGTGATGGCAGGCCGCTGGGCTCTCAACATTACCGCGCAAATCAAAGGTCAGGCAGCGCCGGTCACTTCGACGATCGTCTTCACCGCCGTAGAGAAGAAGTCGGAGAACACGTCGCCCAAACCTGATGGTAAACGCAAGATCGTTTATTACCGCAACCCCATGGGCCTGTCGGATGTTTCGCCGGTACCCAAGAAGGACTCGATGGGAATGGATTACATTCCCGTCTACGACGATGAAGCAAACGGCCCGCAAGGCTCGGTTCGTCTGTCACCGGAAAAAGTGCAGCGTGCAGGCGTGCGAACGGTGGCCGCGCAATTGAAGGCGTTCGGCAGGACAGTGCGCGTGCCGGGCGCGGTCATGGCGGACGAGACAAGGCTTGGCGTGGTCACCGCCAAGTTCAACGGCTTCGTGGAAGAGCTTTACGTTCCAGCAGTCGGCGAGCCCGTCAAACGCGGCCAGAAGCTGATGAGAGTTTGGATAGAGTCGCCTGAAATTCTTCAGAAGCAGGCTGACTTGACCACGACGCTTGTGGGCGCGACGCGTTCGTCCATCACCTATGAGGGGGCCGAGCGCAATCTGCGTTTCTTCGGCTTCACGGACGAAGCGATAGACGAAATCAGGAAGGCGGGCCGCCCGCTGCGATCCCTGACGTTCACAGTCCCGCGCGACGGCGTTGTGCTTGAAAAGCCTGCACTGGTCGGCATGCGGTTTTCTTCCGGGGACACGCTCTTTCGTACCGGCGATCTTTCCACCGTCTGGATCATGGCGCAGGTGCCCGAGAGCGATATCGCTGGCGTGCATGAGGGACAAAAAGCCCGCGTAAGCCTGAAAGCCTTTCCGAACGAGATACGCGAAGGAACGGTTGCGCGTATCTACCCCGAACTGAACGCCGCAACCCGCACCGTGCCGGTGCGCATCGTGCTCGCCAATACCGATGGCCGCCTGCGCCCGGGCCTGTATGCTGACGTTACATTTGCAGGCAACGAAAAATCGCAAGCGGTATCCGTCCCGGATTCTGCCGTGATGGACTCCGGTAACCGCAAGGTAGTCTTCGTCGCCAAGGGCGAAGGTCTCTTCGAGCCGCGTGACGTAGAAACCGGCATGCGTGGCGATGGCTTGATCGAAATCCGCAAAGGCATCACGGAAGGCGAGGAAGTCGTCGTGCGTGGCAACTTCCTGATCGACGCGGAAAGCAATCTGAAATCTGCGCTCTCGGCTTTTAGCCCGGCGGAGACTGCGAAATGATTGCCGGACTCATCCGCTGGTCGGCAAACAACATCGTCCTAGTCCTTCTGGCGAGCGCCTTCGCCGTGCTGGCGGGCATCTATTCCATGAGCCGGATTCCGCTGGACGCGATCCCGGACCTCTCCGATACGCAAGTCATCGTCTACACCGAGTATCAGGGGCAGGCCCCGCAGGTGGTCGAGGATCAGGTGACCTACCCGCTGGCAAGCGCAATGCTGAGCGTGCCGCGCTCCCGCGTCGTGCGCGGTTTCTCGTTCTTTGGCGTGTCCTTCGTCTACGTGATTTTCGAAGATGGCACCGACATTTACTGGGCCCGCTCGCGGGTTCTTGAATACTTAAGCGCGGCGGCAGGCCGCGTGCCCGCTTCCGTGACGCCGACCCTTGGTCCCGATGCGAGCGGCGTGGGATGGGTCTACCAGTACGCGCTCACCTCGAAAAACCATGACCTCGCAGAACTACGCTCCATGCAGGACTGGCAGATGCGCTTTGGCATCGCCAAGGCCGAAGGCGTGGCCGAAGTCGCGGGCGTTGGCGGGTTCGTGAAGCAATATGCCGCCGTGGTCGATCCGCAGCGCATGAAGACGCTGGGCATCACGCTCGATCAGGTGCGTAACGCCATCCGCGCCAGCAACATGGACGTGGGCGGTCGCACCGTCGAACTATCCGAAACAGAATTCATGATCCGCGGGCGCGGTTACCTCAAATCGCCTGCCGATCTCGAAAACGTGGTGGTGAAAGCTGATGCCGGGACACCCGTCATGCTGGGCGATATTGCCCGCATCGAGCTGACCGCCGATGAGCGGCGCGGTATTGCCGAACTCAACGGCGAGGGGGAGGCGGCAAGCGGCATCGCCCTGCAACGCTACGGGGCCAATGCGCTGAATGTCATCGCGGCGGTCAAGGAGCGCATCGAGGCGATCAAGCCGAGCCTCCCATCCGGCGTCGAGATCAAGGAAGTCTACGACCGCTCCGACCTGATCAAACGCGCGATAAGAACACTCGCCACGACGCTGGCCGAGGAAAGCGTCATCGTCGGCCTCGTCTGTTTCATCTTCCTGCTGCATGTCCGCAGCGCGCTGGTCGCCATCATCACCTTGCCGGTGGGCATCCTGCTGGCCATGATCGCCATGCACCTTTTGGGCATCGGCTCGAACATCATGTCTCTCGGGGGGATCGCGATTGCCATCGGCGCAATGGTCGATGCGTCCATCGTCATGGTGGAGAATGCGCATAAGCGGCTGGAGCACGCGCCACAAGGCAGCGACCGCCGCGAGGTATTGATCAAGGCGGCGCAGGAAGTGGGGCCCGCGCTCTTCTTCAGCCTGCTGGTGATTACCGTATCCTTCCTGCCGATCTTTGCGCTCGAAGCGCAGGAAGGCAGGCTCTTCAAACCGCTCGCCTATACGAAGACTTTCGCGATGGCGGCAGCCGCATTCCTGTCGGTCACGCTTGTACCCGCGCTCATGCTGCTCTTTATCCGCGGGCGGATCGTCCCGGAAGCGCGTAATCCGATCAACCGCTTCCTCATCTGGATATACCGGCCCGTCATCAGCAATGTCCTGAAAGCCAAGACGCTGACCATCCTCGTGGCCTGCGTGATCCTCGGGCTGTCCGTCATTCCTGCCAGCCGCATCGGGTCGGAATTCATGCCGAACCTCAATGAGGGCACGCTGCTTTACATGCCGACCACCTTGCCCGGGTTGTCGGTGACCAAGGCCGCCGAGTTGCTGCAAACACAAAACCGCATCATCAAGTCATTCACCGAAGTGGCCAGCGTGTGGGGCAAGGCGGGGCGCGCCAACACAGCAACAGACCCGGCTCCGATCGAAATGTTCGAGACGATTATCAACCTGAAGACCCAGGATCAGTGGCGCGCAGGCATGACGATCGACAAGCTGATCGCGGAGATGGACGCCTCGCTGCAATTTCCGGGCGTCAGTAACGCGTGGACCATGCCGATCAAGGCCCGCATCGACATGCTCTCGACCGGCATCCGCACGCCGGTCGGCGTGAAAATATTCGGCAAGGACTTGGTGACGCTGGAGCGTCTGGCCAAGGAAGTGGAGGCCACGTTGCGCAAGGTGCCCGGCACGTCGAGTGCCTATGCCGAGCGCGTCAACAGCGGTTATTTTCTGGAGATCACGCCTGACCGCCTCAAGGTCGCCCGCTACGGGCTCTCCATCGAGGATGTGCAAAAAACCATCTCGATGGCGATTGGCGCGGAGGTGATTACCACCACCGTCGAAGGCCGCGAACGCTACGGCGTCGTCATGCGCTACCCGCGCGATGTCCGCAGCGACCCCGATGCCATCGCATCGCAGGTTCTGGTCTCGCTGCCGAACGGTGCGGCGATCCCGCTCGGGGAAGTGGCGGAGATCAAACGCACGCAAGGTCCCACGTCCATCCGCACGGAAGACGGTCAGCTCGTTGTCTACGTCTATGTCGATATCCGCGACCGCGATCTTGGCGGGTACGTCAAGGAAGCGCGACAGATCGTGGCCGATAGCGTGAAGATGGAGCCCGGCTATTTCGTCACATGGAGCGGCCAGTTTGAATATCTCGAACGCGCAACAAAGCGGCTACAGGTGGTCGTCCCGGCCACGCTGCTGCTGATATTCCTTTTGCTGTATCTCAATTTCCGGCGCATCGGCGAAACCCTGATCGTCATGCTCTCGCTGCCATTCTCGCTGGTCGGCGGCCTGTGGTTCATGCACTGGATGGGCTTTAATTACAGCGTGGCCTCGATCGTGGGTTTCATCGCGCTTGCGGGCGTGGCGGCGGAGACGGGTGTGATCATGCTGATTTACCTCAATCAGGCATGGGACGAGGCGGCGCAGCGGGTTGCGCTTGCGGGCCGCACGCTTGACCGGGCCGATCTCACCCATGCGATCATGGATGGTGCGGTGGAACGCGTCCGACCTAAGATGATGACGGTGGCCGCGATCATGGCAGGTCTGCTTCCGATCCTCTGGAGCACGGGTGTCGGCTCCGAGGTCATGCAGCGCATCGCAGTCCCCATGATCGGGGGTATGGTCTCGTCCACCATCCTGACTCTGATCGTGATTCCAGCTATTTACGGCTTGGTGAAGGGCCAAAGCCTGTCCGCCATGGATTAAAGCGGAACTCAAAGGGTAAAGACGACGTTAGGGACTTAAAGCCCGGTTTTATCCTGGGCAGGATACTTTCATGACGCTCTTAAGACCCACCGTTCTGTTGTTCGCCATCGTGCTTTGCATGGCGGGCGCATTTGCGCCCAAACAGGCGTTGGCGCATGCCGGGCCCCATTCGGCACCGAGCGGGGACATGCGTCGCGATATTCAAAAGCAACACGTGGTCGCATCGGCTCGCGATGAAGGCATGACCGGCGAAACCGGTCGTCAATGTGGAGCCCAGATGTGTTGCGGCTCGGCCTGCTCCTCCGGCGGCTACGTTATTCCCGCAGAGTTGAAACTGCCTGAACCTATAAAAGCCCGCGCTTTGATCATGCCGCCGTCCGCCATGTCCGCAAAAGGCTTGGGTCCAACAGGCATACGCCGCCCTCCGCGCGCCTGAACCTCTGCATTTGAATTCTTCGCACATGAAGTGCGTGAGCATGACAAGAGTATGCACGTTTAACAATTCAAAATCTCATAGGAGAACACCATGAAGCTCAAAACAATTCTCGCCCTTTCGGCAACCCTGATGACCTTAAGCATTCCCGTCGCCATCGCCCAGATGAAGGGAATGGACATGCCAAAAATGATGGAAATGATGACGCCCAAGTCAGGCGATCCGGCATCCACCAAGGACTTAAAAGAAGCCCATATGGACATGATGAAAAACATGAACATGGAATTCACGGGCAATCCTGATGTCGATTTCGCCCGCAGCATGGTGAAACACCATGAAGGCGCGATCACCATGGCCAAGGTTCAGCTCAAGCACGGCAAGGACGCTGAAATCCGCGGCATGGCCGAGAAGATCATCAAAGATCAGGAAAAGGAAATCGCTGATTTCAATACGTGGCTCAAGAAGAACGCCAAATAGCACCAAGAAGCGATGGAGATGACCTATGCACCATATATCCAAAGAGATGCAGACCTGCATTGACCAATGTCTGGCCTGCTACCAGTCCTGTCTTGGCATGGCGATGACGCATTGTCTTGAAGCGGGCGGCAAGCATACCGAGCCTGCGCATTTCAGGCTGATGATGGCCTGTGCCGAGATGTGCCGTACCTCGGCGCATTTCATGTTGCTGCATTCCCCGCATCACAAGCACACCTGCGCCGAATGTGCGGAAATCTGTGAAGAGTGCGCTAAAGACTGCGAACGCGTCGGTGACATGGACGATTGCGTGCAGGCTTGCCGCGCCTGCGCAGAAAGCTGCCGGAGGATGGCTGCATGAAGGACATGAAACATACTTCGGCCCAAGGTCATGAAATGACCCGGATGCACTATGTACATCTGGGTCTCATGACGTTGCTCTCTTTCATCGCCATGTTCGCGTTGATGTATTCGATGGTCGATCGCTTCGCGAACGTCTACCCGAATCTCAACCAGTTCTACATGGCAGGCACAATGGCCGCACCCATGGTCATCATCGAGCTGTTGGTCATGCGGGCGATGTACAAGGATACGCGCCTGAACATGATCATCATGGGCGTGGCGTTCGTCGCGCTCGTGCTGTTCTTCCTGGGCATTCGCGCCCAGACAGGCGTTGGCGACGTCCAGTTCGTCAAATCCATGGTACCGCATCACTCAGGGGCCATCCTGATGTGCGACCGGGCGAAGATTGCCGATGCCGAGCTGAAAAAGCTTTGCGACGGGATCGTGAAGGGCCAGCAGCAGGAAATCGACCAGATGAAGCAAATACTCGCCCGGCTTACCAAATAGCCAGCCGGGGAATGGCCGTTTTCGGGCATTTGAAGATCGGTCTTGACCTTACCATGGTGGGAAGGTCCAGACTGGTCTTCGTTCGATATTGGCCTTTTAGAAGGATAACCCATGGACCACGCGAAGCACTCGTGCTGCTCAGGCAAGCACGGTACCAACGATCACGACGCACACGCGCATGGGGCTCAACCGGGCCATGCGCCTGCTATCGGCAAGGTGAAAGACCCTGTCTGCGGAATGGATGTCGATCCGCACACGGCCAAGCACCGCGCCACGCATGACGGGCATCCTTATTATTTTTGCTCGAACGGCTGCCGTGAAAAATTCGTAGCCGATCCGCAAAAGTATCTGGCCAAGACGGCGGCGAAGCCTGCCCCGGTAGACGAGAACGCGATCTATACGTGCCCGATGCACCCGGAAATCCGCCAAACCGGTCCGGGGAGTTGCCCTATCTGCGGCATGGCCCTGGAGCCGTTGGTGGCAACGTCGGATGCCGGTCCCAATCATGAACTGATCGACATGACGCGACGGTTCTGGATCGGTCTTGTCCTGACCGTTCCGGTGTTCGCGCTAGAGATGGGCGGTCATCTGACCGGCCTCGATCACCTGATCAGCCGCGTCAACTCCAACTGGGTTCAGCTTGCGCTCGCAACGCCCGTGGTCCTGTGGGCCGGATGGCCGTTCTTCGAACGCGGATACGCCTCGGTCCGCAGCATGAACCTTAACATGTTCACGCTCATCGCCATGGGCACGGGCGTGGCGTGGGTCTACAGCGTGCTGGCGACGATTGCGCCGCAGATATTCCCGGCCGCATTCCGTGGCAGCGACGGTTCGGTCGCGGTGTATTTTGAAGCCGCCGCGGTGATCACGGTTCTTGTCCTGCTCGGACAAGTGCTTGAGTTACGCGCGCGTGACGCGACCGGCGGCGCGATCCGCGCGTTGCTGGACCTTGCTCCAAAAACCGCGCGGCGTGTCGGTGCAAATGGCGAAGACGAAGAGGTCGCGCTCGATACGGTTGTGGTCGGCGATTCCTTGCGGGTGCGCCCCGGCGAGAAAGTGCCGGTCGACGGCAAGGTCATCGAAGGCCGAAGTTCCGTAGATGAATCCTTGGTGACCGGTGAATCGATGCCGGTGACAAAAGAGGTGGGCGCAACTGTGATCGGCGGCACGCTGAACCAGAGCGGCGGGCTTGTGATCGCCGCGCAGAAAGTAGGCCGTGACACGATGCTGGCGCAGATCGTCCAGCTCGTCGCGGAGGCACAGCGCAGCCGCGCCCCGATCCAGAGACTGGCAGACAGGATGTCCGGGTATTTCGTACCGGCGGTCATCGCGGTCGCCCTGCTGGCATTTGCAGCGTGGGCAATATGGGGACCCGAACCTCGGCTCTCCTATGGCCTCGTCGCTGCCGTTGCTGTTCTCATCATCGCCTGCCCATGCGCATTAGGGCTCGCAACCCCGATGTCGATCATGGTCGGCGTAGGACGCGGCGCAGGGCTTGGCGTCCTGATCAAAAACGCGGAAGCATTAGAGCGCATGGAGAAGGTCGATACGCTTGTCATCGACAAGACCGGCACGCTGACCGAGGGCAAGCCATCGGTGACGCGCATTCTGGCAGCGCCGGGTTACAACGAGGAAATATTGTTACGTTTGGCCGCGAGCGTTGAAAAGGCGAGCGAACACCCGCTGGCCGACGCGATCGTCCGCGAAGCGCAAAAGCGCAACGTGCAGACAGGCCCGGTCGAAGGTTTCGACTCTCCCACGGGCAAGGGTGCGCTCGGGCTCGTCGATGGCAAAAAGATCGTGCTCGGCAACGCCCGGTTCCTGGAAGAGCAGGGCGTGGACACAGGGCCGATTGCAAGCGAAGCGGAGAGTTTGCGCAATGACGGCGCAACCGTGATCTTCGTCGGCATAGACGGAAAGGCTGCCGGCGCGATCGCCATCGCGGACCCGGTGAAGTCATCTACGCGAGAGGCACTTGCGGCTTTGAAGGCGGAGGGGCTGCGCATCGTGATGCTGACCGGCGACAACTGGACGACCGCACGTGCGATCGCACGGCAGCTCGGCATCGCGGATGTCGAAGCGGAAGTTTTGCCGGAACAGAAGAGCGCGGTGGTCAATCGCTATAAGAGTGAAGGCCGCGTGGTCGCGATGGCCGGTGACGGCGTCAATGACGCGCCCGCACTGGCCGCTGCGGATGTCGGCATCGCCATGGGAACGGGCACGGATGTGGCGATTGAATCCTCAGGCATCACGCTTCTCAAAGGCGATCTGAATGGCATCGTCCGCGCCCGGAGGCTTTCGCAGGCGACGATGCGTAATATCCGCCAGAACCTGTTCTTCGCGTTCATCTACAACGCGGCGGGTGTGCCGATCGCGGCAGGCGTTCTTTACCCGGTATTCGGGATATTGCTCTCGCCCGTGATCGCGGCAGCCGCGATGGCCCTGTCATCGGTGAGCGTCATCGGCAATGCCATCCGCTTGCGTACCGTAAAACTGTAAAGACGAGGGGAGAGCTCTCGCGCTAAAGCGGGAGCTCTTTCGCCTTCATCCCACGTCGCGACGTAGCATCTACAATTTTTTGCCGCATTCTATGTTGTCATTTAAGAAAGCTTCGGCTTCCATCAAAAAACTAAAATCCAAAAGGGCGCAATTGGTCACCCTGTTTGGATTTCACCGACGACGCAACTTTTCACGATTTTATAATTATGAAAAGAACGCGCATGTGGTGAGTAATTGAATTGACATTTGATCGTTGTATCGAATTACGCGCTGCACTATACTGTCGGTAATGAAAGTGTTTTTTGCCTTTGCCCTCTGTGTTTCTTTTTTGCTTGTTCCGTTCGCAGCATTTGCCAACGAGTCGTGCGTAGCATCAGCGTGCCCATTTGCAACGGCCGATATTGATGAGGATCAAGACGACGGTAAATCAGACGTTCTTTTTCATGATTGCGTTCATTCTCACGGAGCGTGGCTTTCCGTTTCTGATAGAGATCATGAACCATTGGTTGAGCAGGTGTCTTTAGCTCTCCCGCCTGTGGTTGCCGTAGCGAAACCTTTCGCATCTGGCCCTTATAAACCTCCCCGCTTGGCTTAATCGCCTTTGTTTAAAGGGTGGCGATCCCGTCGCGCGTGCGATGGATCGAAGCCCTTATTTTTCAAACAGTAATTAAGCGGGTACTTACATGCGATTGCATACGCTATTGGTCATTTCCAGCTCTCTGGTCCTTCAGACAGCCCTAGTCCATGCCCAAACATCGGATTCGAAAACAACAGCACAGGCTGAGAGTTCGGCAAACAGCCAATTAATCTCATTGGATGATGCGATCCGTCAAACGCTCAACCGCTCGTCACGACTAAAGTCCGGACAAGAAAATGTAAGTGCTGCAAGAGGTGAAAGGCTTCAAAGCAGCCTGCTACCGAACCCGGAACTAGCTGCGGAAGCTGAAAATATATTCGGTAGTAATGGGGCGAGCGGTCTTAGTGAAGCAGAAATAACGCTTGGCGGAGAACAGCTGATCGAGCTCGGCGGGAAGCGTGCTGCGCGGATAGAGGCAGCCAACTCCAAACTGACGATCGCCGATCTGCAATACACAGCGACGGCGCTTGATCTTATTCAAAACACAACAAACGCCTGGGTAGAAGCCGTCGCCGCGACTGAAGATTTGAAGTTAGCGCAGAGTCAGCATGAAATCGCCTCTGACGTTTTGAAAAGTGTTTCCAAACGAGTATCGGCTGCCGCCGAGCCCGCGATTCAGAAGAGCAAATCGCAGGTCGCTCTCGCAAGCAGCCGGATCGCGCAGCAGAAAGCAGAGCGCAACCTCGAAATGGCGCTGAAAACCCTAACGGGCATGTGGGGAGAAGACGCATCTGCCTACGAGCTGGATAAATCCGACTTTTTCGTAAAAGAGAAACCCCAATTCGAGCCTGAGCCATCTGTTAGCAGCAATCCGGACGTCCAGCTATTGGAAGCGGGCGTTAAGGCCGCAAACGCAGTGCTTGGCGTTGAGAAATCAAACGCTGTTCCAGATCTGAGCGTGGGCATTGGGGTTAAACGCTCGCGTGAGACCGATAGCCAGGCTTTGGTAACGGGCCTTTCCATACCGATTCCGGTCTACAACCGAAACCAAGGCTCGATTATGCGGGCAGGTCATGAGGCCGCGATGGCCGAGTATGACAAGTCGTCCGGGTTGCGTGCCATCAACATGGAATTGCTACAGGCGCGCAACACGATTGAGACGTCCTGGCTTGAGTTGCAGACATTAGAGAACGAGATCATCCCGGTAGCCCAAAAGGCTTTTTCGCAAGCCAACGATGGATATCGCGCGGGTAAGTTTCCGTATCTGGATGTACTGGACGCTCAGCGGACTCTCTCCGAGGTACGTATTCAGCGCATCGCCACTTTGCGCGAATACCATCATGCCCGGGCCGAATTGGACCGTCTGACGGGCGAAAACATCAAATATCTTTCACCTGATGGAGAAGCGAATGACAACGCTCAATAAGAAATGGATTTCGCTTCGCTTGCTCCTGTTGATTGCCTTGGGTGGCATGGCCTCTGTCTCCGCATACCACAGGGCATTTGCTGAATCGGATCACGAGGAAAGCAAGCCTGCTGAAACGCAGGCAGAAGCCGCTCACGAGCATGGCGCAGAAGACGAAGGCGATGCCGTCAAGCATGGAGAGAAAGCCGATCACAAGGAGAAAGGCGAGCACGAGGAAAAAGGCCACGAAGATGCGGGCCACGAAGGGGAAGAGGAGGCGATAATTATCGACCCTCAGTCTGCCGCTGACATGAACATCGAAATCGTTCAGGCGCAGCAACAGACGGTTCAAAGTTCCATTCCTGCGACTGGAAAGATTTCGCTCAACAAGAATGCGACTGCGGAGGTGAAGGCGCGTTTTGTAGGCGTCGTTAAATCTGTCTCTAAAGCACAGGGCGAAACTGTTAAGGCCGGGGACACCCTTGCCACGGTTGAATCCAACGACAGCCTTCAGGTTTATGAAGTAACGTCGCCGATTTCCGGCACGATCCTGACGAGGAACGCAAATGTCGGCGTGATTGCGGACGAAGAGTCGCTATTCACAGTGTCTGACCTTTCCAGCCTTTGGGGCGAGTTTCATATCTTTCCAAAAGACATCGCGTCGGTAGCTGCGGGACAAGGTGTGAAGATCGAAGCGGCCGGAGGAGACTTGGTCAGCGAGGGCGAAATTGTGTCGCTGTTGCCTATTGCTGAGAGCGAAAGTCAGACTGTAGTCGCGAGGGTCGAAGTCGCTAATGCAGACAATAAATGGCGTCCCGGCATGTCTGTGCATGGCGACATTTTCACATCCCAGAAGACAGTCGATGTCGCCGTAAAAGTCTCGGCGATCCAGCGAATCGAAGGCAAACCTGTTGTGTTTGTTGAAAGCAACGGCAAGTACGAGCCCCGCAACGTGGAGTTGGGGTTGCAGGATAAGGAATGGGTGGAAATCACATCAGGATTGAAGGCCGGGGAGCGATATGTCGCGACCGGAAGCTTTGTTGTGAAAGCGCAAGCCGGTAAGGCGGGCGCCGAGCACGCGCACTAATTGGAAGAAGCACTATGTTTGAGAAATTAATTGAGTTTTCGCTTCGGCATCGCGTTCTTGTCGGACTTATCACTTTGACGATTGCTGTCATCGGGGCCTTCTCATTGAAGAACCTCCCGATCGACGCAGTGCCCGATATTACGAACAAACAGGTACAGATCAACACGGCGGCACCTGCGTTTTCTCCGATGGAAGTTGAGAAGCAGGTCACGTTCCCTATCGAAACAGCCTTGTCCGGCATTCCCGGTCTGGAGAGCACGCGCTCCATCTCCCGCAACGGATTTTCGCAGATCACAGCGGTGTTCAACGACAGCATCGATATCTACTTCGCCCGCCAGCAAGTTGGAGAACGTCTGGCGGAAGCGAAAGAAAGCCTGCCGGAAGGTGTTGAGCCGGGGATGGGGGCGATCACCACTGGCTTGGGCGAAATCTATATGTGGACAGTGATTTATCAGCAGCCGGGCGGTAAAGGGGCCACGATTACTGATGGTGAGCCGGGTTGGCAATCGGACGGAAGCTATCTAACGCCTGAACGCCAGATGTTGAAGGCGGATTTCGAGTTGGCTTCCTACCTGCGTACTGTTCAGGACTGGATCATCCGACCGCAATTGAAGTCGGTGCGAGGGGTCGCCGGGATTGATGCCATCGGGGGCTATGTCAAGCAGTACCATGTCAGGCCGTTTCCGGAGAAGCTTGTCGCATTCGGGATCAGTTTCCACGATGTTGTCGAGACACTAGAGAACAACAACGCAAGCATTGGTGCGGGTTACGTTGAAAACAACGGCGAAGCCTATGTTGTCCGCTCGGATGGACGTATTGAGTCGCCTGAAGAGATAGGCAACATCGTCGTTGCGAACCGTAAAGGCATACCGGTCTATCTGCGCGATGTGGCCGAGATCGGCATTGGCAAGGAGCTGCGGACTGGCTCGGCTAGCGAGAACGGCAACGAGGTTGTCGTTGGAACTGCGTTGATGCTGATCGGCGAGAACAGCCGTGTCGTATCCGAAGCTGTCGATACAAAGCTTGCAGAAATCAACAAATCGCTTCCTCCCGGCATTACCGCCAAAACTGTTTTGAACCGTACCAAACTTGTCGACGCGACCATCAGCACCGTTGAGAAAAACCTCAGCGAAGGTGCCCTTCTCGTGATCGTGGTGCTGTTTTTGATGCTGGGCAATATTCGTGCAGCGATCATCACAGCTTTGGTCATTCCAATCTCTATGCTGATGACGTCAATCGGCATGGTGAGAGGTGGGATCAGCGGCAACCTTATGAGCCTCGGGGCTCTGGATTTCGGCTTGATTGTGGATGGGTCAATCATCATCACCGAAAATTGCCTGAAGCGACTGGCAGAAAAACAACATCATCTTGGACGCAACCTCAAACTATCTGAGCGTCTTCACGAGGTGATGCAAGCGAGCCGCGAAATGGTTCAGCCGACTGTTTTTGGCCAGATCATTATCATTATGGTCTACGTGCCCATGCTGACCTTTACCGGCGTAGAGGGAAAGATGTTCGAACCGATGGCAATTACGGTCATTCTGGCTCTCGTGTCCGCTTTGGTCCTGTCGCTCACGTTTGTACCCGCGATGCTGGCAATCTTCGTCTCCGGAAAGGTCGAAGAAAAGGAAGGCAGGGTTATAGCAAAAGCGCGCAGCGGCTACACGCCGCTGCTCAAAAAGGCGATTGCTAATCCGGTCAAGCTGATCGTTGCGTCGTTCGTTGCCTTCGCGCTTTCCGGGGTGGTGTTTATGTCGCTAGGCCGGGAGTTCATACCGACATTGGATGAGAAGGATATTGCCATGCACGCCATGCGTATCCCGAGTACGTCGCTTTCCCAGTCGCAGGAGATGCAGTTCGCCGTGGAGAAAGCGATCAGCAAGTTCCCTGAAGTGGCTTTCGTGTTTTCCAAGACGGGCACTGCGGAAATGGCGGCCGACCCAATGCCGCCCAACGTCTCGGACACGTTCATCATCCTGAAAGAAAAAGACGAGTGGCCAAATCCTGATCTGCCAAAGCCCGAGCTGATCAGCAAGCTTGAAGAATCTGTCAACAAAGTCCCGGGGAATAATTATGAGTTCACCCAGCCCATCCAGATGCGGTTTAACGAGCTCATCTCGGGCGTCCGTAGTGACGTCGCCGTCAAAATCTACGGGGATGATTTTGGCACCATGGAGAAGTCCGCCAATGAAATCGCCACGGCACTGAGGTCCATCGAGGGCGCAGCGGACGTCAAAGTTGAGCAGACTTCGGGTTTGCCGATGCTTGAGATCAAGCTCGATAAACTCTCTATTGCCAGATATGGGCTAAACGTCAGCGATGTTCTTGAAGTCATATCGATTGCCATTGGTGGCCGGGAAGCTGGCTTGGTATTCCAGGGAGATCAGAGGTTTGACATCATTGTCCGCCTTCCAGATGAGCTTCGTGAAAGCAGAGAGGCACTGGAGAACCTTCCCATTCTTTTCCCGGAAAATGAAGACGATGAGCATGGCCAGAATCCAACATTCGTTCCGTTGCGGGAACTCGCGAGCGTAGAGCTCATCGATGGACCGAACCAGATCAGCCGGGAAAACGGCAAGAGACGGGTCGTTATTCAAGCCAACGTTCGGGGCCGCGATATTGGCGGCTTCGTTGAAGACGCTCAGGCAGCAATTGAGAAAGTAAAAATCCCGGCTGGGTACTGGCTTGAATGGGGCGGGCAGTTCGAGAACCTGAAGGCCGCGTCGGCGCGGCTTGCTATCGTTGTTCCAGCCTGCTTCTTCGTGATCTTTTTACTGCTGTTTATGGCCTTGGGCTCAGTAAAGCACGCAGTATTGGTCTTTAGCGGCATTCCGCTCGCTCTTATCGGCGGCATTCTGACGCTTTGGCTGTTCCAGCTCCCCTTCTCTATCTCAGCCGCAGTGGGCTTCATCGCATTGTCGGGCATTTCCGTCTTGAATGGTCTGGTCATGGTGACCAGCATCAATCAGCATGTGCAAGCAGGGAAGAAATTGACAGAAGCTGTCCTTGCAGGTGCTTTGGACAAGTTCCGACCCATGCTGATGGCCGCGATCGTTCCTTCGCTTGGTTACGTTCCAATGGCCGTAGCGACCGGGGCCGGCGCCGAGGTTCAACGGCCGCTCGCACTCGTCGTCATCGGGGGGCTGGTTGTATCTACGTTGCTGACGATGTTTGTTCTACCAGCTCTTTACAGGCGCTTTACTACCATCAAAGAGTTGAGGACTGCAGAAGCGCTATAGTTTATTCACAAAGCTCAGGGCCTCCTCGCTGGTTCGTTTTTTCGCCTGACTCGTTAACTGTCTAGGCGGTCCGCAGTGCATCGATCCTCAACGGCGATGCAGCAAGCGGCGAATGGTCCGACTTTCCCGCGACAGCTTATGGCGGAAGCAACTGTGCAGCCATTATCAGCCAAATCTGTGATGCCGCTCGCCTAGACTGTATAAAATACTTCCTTAGTTTAAGTGGGTTAGTCCGATGGTAAGCTAAACTGGCATGCTTGACGCTTCTTGAATAAACTTCTATGACGCATACGATTCAAGGAAGTATCTTGCGCGACGCATTTACCAAGGATGGCTGTCAAATGAGCTGGCGCAGCTGGCTCTCGCTGGCATTTGTCTTTGTGTTCATCGTTGTCAGCTTCGGCCACGCTGGCAAGCACCTGACCGTGGCGGCTGACTATTCCTCGATCGCGTATTCCGCTTCGACGGATTTCGATGGCGCATCCGACACGGCAGCCGCGGACGAAATCTGCACCTTCTGCGCGCTCGTCGCAGCACAGGTCGAGACGGCGACGCTGGCGCAACCGTCTTCGGCGTCCATCCGGGTTGCCTTCGTAACCCAGACGCTGGATCGCCTCCATCGTCCGGCAGAATCTCCTCCGCCAATCGTTTGATCTGAAAACTACGGGCCATTTCTCCGGCTCCGTGATCGCTCGCGCACGTATTCCATGCGCGATCACGACTTTCAGACAACTCATGGCGCCCGTTTCCGATGTCATTCCGTCCGCTACTGGCCGCGCTCTGCGTGACCGTTTCGCTTGTTCCGTCGCAGCCATTGCTCGCGGCAGACAAACCGATGACGTTGCAAGAGACCTTGCGCCGTGTGCTCTCTATCAATCCGAGATTGACCGCCGCCGAGCGCGACATCGGCATCGCGACAGGACGCCGTATTCAGGCAGGCGCACTGCCGAACCCGGATATTTCGGCGGAGGTCGATAATGTCGCGGGCAGCGGTCCTTATTCCGGGACGCAGTCAGCAGAGACGACCCTCCAGCTGGGACAACTGGTGGAGCTTGGCGGCAAACGCGCCGCCCGTATCGCGATAGGCTCAGCCGGGATCGAAGCCGCGCAATGGCAACGCGCTGCCTTGCGTCTTGAGCTTCTCTCGGAAGCAGCATCGACATACTTCACCGCTCTGGGAGCACAGCGGCGTATTGACGTGCTCGGCGTCCAGATAACGGGCATCGACCGGCTGACCCCGTTGCTACAGCGCAGGGTCGAAGCAGGCGCATCGTCGCCAGCAGAAACAGCACGGAGCATCGTCGCTGGCGATCTCGTCAAAGCCGAGCGTGAACGCGCGCGCGTCACGCTCAACGGTTCAAGGCGCGAACTTGCGGCCCTCATGGGACTCTCGTCGCCAGACTTCGGCGCGTTGCGCGGCGATCTCGCCCGCATCGCTTCACCGCCGCCGTTCCGAACCATCCTCAATACGCTCAACGATAATCCGCAGCTGGTCAGGTGGACGGCGGTACGCGCGCAGCGAGACGCGGAACTACTGGCCGCGCGCCTGAAGGCAGTACCGGACGTTCGCGTCACGGCGGGCTGGAAACATTACCGCGACACGGGCGACGACGCCGTCAGGTTGGGATTGTCGGTGCAGCTCCCCGTGTTCGATCAGAACCGGGGCGGGATCATCGAAGCGCAGGAAGCGCGCTCAAAAGCAGATGCTGAACAAAACGCGGCGCGGGCCGCGCTGATCCTCACGCTGGGCCGGGCTTACGAGACGATGGTCGGGGCGGTGAAGGAACTGGAAATTCTCCGGTCATCGGCGGTGCCGAACGCGCAACGCGCGCTCGAAGCGATCGAGAGTGGTTACGGGCAGGGCCGCTACACCCTGCTCGAAGTATTGGATGCGCAGTCAACCCTCGCTCAGGCGTCACTCCGCGAGGTTGAAGCACTCGTCAGCTTTCACACCGCCGTCGCCGTGCTCGAAGGTCTGACCGGCGTGCCGGTTATATTTGGTCAGCGGGGAAGAAGCCGATGAGCGTCGTTCGTAATCTCGTCGGAGGCGCAATCCTGTTCGCAGTTGTGGTCGCCGCTTTCATGTACATGCCGCAATCCGGCACGTCTAAGAGCGGTGGAGGGCACGAAGAAGCCGAACATTCCGATCAGGCAAGCGAAGTCGCGTTAAATGATGCGAAGGTCGCAGCGGCAGGCATTGAAATCCTGACGGCGGCACCAGCCACCTTGCGGGACACGCTACTTCTGAACGGCGTCATCCTGCCGAACGGAGAAACGCTTGTACAGGTCACGCCGCGTTTTCCGGGCGTGGTCCGGCAGGTGCAAAAGCGGGTCGGCGATGCTGTCGCCGCCAATGACGTTCTGGCGCGGGTTGAGAGCAACCAAAGCCTTACCGTCTATGATCTGAAAGCCCCGATCGGCGGAACCATCATCGATCGCCAGATTGCGCTCGGTGAATACGTGACCGAGCAGAAGGCGGCATTCACGATCGCGGACCTCACAAGCGTCTGGATCGACCTCTCCGTCCATCGCCGCGATATGCAGCGGGTGAAATTAAAGGACAAGGTCCTGATCGATGTCGGTGACGGCGGCGCGCCGGTTGAATCCGAAATCTCCTATGTGTCGCCGGTCGGCAGCGCAGATACTCAAAGCTCCCTCGCGCGCATTCTGGTCGATAACAAGGATGGACGGTTCAAGCCGGGCCTGTTCGTCGCTGCGCGCCTGATCCTTGCCAGCCGGTCCGCGTCCACGGCGGTACGCCTCTCGGCTTTGCAGACGGTCGAGAACCGGACGGTCGTCTTCGTGAGGGAGGGCGACAAATTCCAGATTCGTGACGTTGAGCTCGGAGAGCGTGATGCAGAATTCGTGGAAGTCCTCTTCGGGGTGAGCGAAGGCGAAAATTACGCCGCCAAGAACAGCTTCATCGTGAAGGCGGAACTTGCCAAGGGAAGTGCCATCCATGAGCACTAACCACGCCCTTTATCGGTCAATGCAAACGGGAGACGCGCTTTGATCGATCGCATCCTGGAATTCTCGATCAGGCAGCGTTGGCTCGTACTGTTGGTCGTGTTGTTTGTCTCGGGACTCGGCGTGTGGAACTTCACGCGCCTGCCGATTGATGCCGTGCCGGACATCACCAACGTACAGGTCCAGATCAACGTCAACGCGCCCGGCTATTCGCCGCTCGAAGTCGAGCAGCGCATCACCTTTCCCGTAGAAACCGCCATGGGCGGCCTTCCAAGCCTGCAATATACGCGCTCGCTTTCACGTTACGGTTTGAGTCAGGTGACCGTCGTGTTCCGCGATGGCACCGACATTTACTTCGCCCGCCAGCTCGTCAACGAGCGCATCCAGCAGGTCAAGGATCAACTGCCCTCCAACGTCGAAACGGCGATGGGCCCGGTATCAACCGGCCTGGGGGAAATCTACATGTTCACCGTGGACGCCAAAGAGGGCGCGAAATCGCCTTCAGGGGAGCCTTACACCCCGACAGATTTGAAAACGATTCAGGACTGGATCGTAAAGCCGCAGCTGCGCACCACCCCGGGCGTCGTTGAAGTCAACACCATCGGCGGCTTTGAGAAGCAGTTTCACGTTCTGCCCGAGCCTACGAAGCTCATGGCGTACAAATTAAGTTTCCGGGACGTGATGACCGCGCTTGCGGCCAACAATGCGAACAT
>Ga0182736_1000689_pt1 | contig 44528 bp, 64 predicted proteins | sample eDN5th30CKraftBY_FD_128882 | JGI IMG/M metagenome (GOLD analysis project Ga0182736, IMG submission 128882) | Enriched backyard soil microbial communities from Emeryville, California, USA - eDNA 5th pass 30_C Kraft BY (version 2) (version 2) | ecosystem: Environmental > Terrestrial > Soil >... | reverse complement strand
GTCATAGACCGACCGAGTCAAAGAATCTGACCGTCCCCCCCTAGGTCTTCCAGTGGTGCCCAGGATCGATTGGCGAGCCATCAGCATTGCAGCCGAACTGCACGCCTGACTTCTCAATCCTCTGCTTGGTCGAGCTATGGCACTGCGCGCATAGCGGCTGCCAATTACTGATATCCCAGAAGAGAGCCTGATCACCTCTATGCGGGACCTTGTGGTCTACCACTGTCGCAGCAACCACCTGTCCTCGATCCTGGCAATAGATACAGAGAGGGTTCTTACGCAGGAAGGTCAGTCTCGCCTTCTGCCATCTTCCTCCATATCCACGCTCGGCGGTTGTCCTACCAGAGCGCCAGTCATCAGAAGCATTGTTCGGCTGCTTGCTCAAAGAATCGGCTCACCATTGAGATAGGTTCGAAGCGGACGCTCTACCATCTCATTCTCATCAGCCATCGCTTCGATCAGGGAGGCCAGCAGCAGGTTGGTCTTACGCTGTTCAGCAATAAGCTCGGTCAGGAGAGGTCGCATATCAGTCTCGATATGCGCGTCGCTGCCGCCGGCAACAACCAGGTGATGCATACCAAGACGCTGAGCAATCAGCTCAATCTCTTGGTCGGCCTTCTGGCTTGCTTCTTTGCTCAGCATTTGCGGGATCTTCACCACGAGTAAAGGCTTTGCGTGCTCGCTCATGTGCGATACCTACCCATTTCTTCATCCAGGCGCGCCGGCGCTTACAGGCTGTGCAGGCCATTATTTAAATTTCCTACGATTTACGCCGTTCCAGCGCTGCTCCCAGTCGATCTGGATGATCCTGGCGACGTTGCCACGCGCGCGGTACACAAGCACGGCCAGCACGAGCAGGATGATCAGCAGCCAGGGCGACAAGGTGGCGTGACTGTGGCCCCTGAGCATGTCTAGGTAGACCGTCAGCGAGTAGCATCCGGTCCCGACGCACAGCAGGTAGGCTAATAGCGAAACGCCAGCCCGGTAACGTGCACCTTCTCTGCGGTAGGCGGCGATGCGAACGCAAATGGCGCTGCAGATGAACGCAGCACCCAACGCCCAAGGGTCAACCATTACGACCTCCAAAGCGGTCCGCGATGAAGCGGAGCCAACCTGGCGTCTTTCCCCCCTGCACCCACTCAAGCAAGCTGGTGCCCACAACGACGCAGAAAAGCGCGCCGGCGAAGGCGATGAGGCCGGATGTCTTGGCCCAGTCACGCCCTACCACTTCGCTGGCGACGTAGTACCCCACGATCCATGAGGCGATGAAGTAGCCGATCCTGCCCCAGTGAGACAGGTCCTTGGCGTAGACGACGAAGAACATGGCGCCGGCGAACGAGCCAATCACCGCGTTCAGGTCAATGCCAGGGAACAGAGATGCCCCACCAATACCGACAAGGCCGGCAACTGCGACGGCTCCGCTGTCGGACATGGGCTTCTCCAGGAATAAAACGCCGGGGACGTACTAGATAGGCCCGGCAGAGGGCGCTGGGGAGCGCGCGGAAATCTGTGATTGGCCGAGCACGCGAATGGGCAGGAACGGAAAGTCCCGGCATGCTCGGTCGTAGTCGTTGGGGTGGATCAGGATGCTCTGGAGCGTGATTCCGCGTCTCTGCGCCTCGTAGTACCAGCGCTTGATGCGGGATTCGAGAGGCATTCAGACTCCAGAAACGACGAAGCCCCGGCATATAGCCAGGGCTTCGAGCGGTAAAACCGCATAATTGCCAGAATCCTACATTTCCGTGTTAACACGCGCAAGTGTATTTTCAGCATTCATGCTGCTTTTTGTGCGATCTGTTCTTTCATATCGAGCACCGCCTCGACGTAGCACTTCCCGGCGATCAGCAGTTCGCGAACCTTAAGGCGGTGAAGATTCATCACCTGACCTACCCCATGCATCGTCCGCCCTGTGGCGTAGTAGATGAGCACGCATGTAGCCATCTCCTGATCGCGCCGCCCCATCCTCGCGACGATGGAGTCGATCAGCATGGCCTCCTCGTCCGTGATAGCGGCGGATGGCACCGAGTGCTGGGCCACGTTGTCACGCATCAGAGCAAAGGATGGCGAGACGTATCGGGGAATCCCCGCGCCCTGCCATACCCAACGTCCCCACTGAGTAAGAAGCTCTTCTGCGTCATAGGTCATAGTCATTCCCCCTTGATCAGACCGTGCTCTCGAAGAATTGCCCATTGCTGGGTGATGTATTCGGCTAGCGTCATGCAGGCTTCGCTTGCTTGCTGAATGCGAACCCTACGATGAATGCTTGAACCACGAAGGAAGAAGCAGCGAGGAGTGGATGGCCGCTGAAGATCAGTGCGTAGAGGGAGAAGATCGAAATCGGGATGCTGACCCACACCCTCTTCCGCATTCTCTCGGCGAGATCGCCCTTCACCTGCCCGGTGAGCACTCCAATCCAGGACAGCACGTTGCAGGCGACGCATACGTAGAAGGCGAACTGCGAGAGCTGCGCGACGCCTGAGATCAGCGAGAAGCTCAATACAAGGTTGATGACAATCGAGATAATGGTTTGCATTAGGCAGTCTTCCTCTTCAGCTCGCGCAACTCGGCGCGGAATTTGGCGGTGATCGCCTTGAGTTCTTCGACGGTGTACTTGCGAGGCTCGTGGTCGGCTTCCAGGGCCTCGACAGCCTCCAGGCCGATGCGCTCGATCAGGCCGGCGCGGAACCCCTGGGCAACGGTCAAACCTTTGCAGGCATACTTGCTGGAGCCGGCGTTACAGGACTTGCATTGAAGCCAGATATTGGCGGGCACCAGCCTTAGCTCGGGGCGGGCGCCCTTACCGAGGAAATGGCCTGCATCGAAGGCTCCACCGGTCTTCCACCCCTGGGCGGCCTGGATTTCCTCCTGAGACTTCCCGCAGCTTATGCAGCCGCTGCCGATGGACAACTCGTAGGCGCGTCGGTAGTCGCGGACGGCCTTCTCGGCGTCCTTGAGATGATCCGCCCTACTCTTCAGCTTCTCCTTTCGCTCCTTGATCTCCCGCCGTTCACGGCGCTGGATCGATACCCGATCTCTCTCGCGCTTCGCCGCTACAAGCTCCAAGCCACACTTCGGGCTGCAAACCGATTGCAGGTGCCGGTCAGGGTTGAAGGTCGTCCGGCACTGCTTGCACTTCTTCGCCTTGGGCTTCCTCTGCAGGGTCTGGCGCATGGTCAGTCCCCTCGATAGTGGGAGCCGCCGGCGCCCTTCTTGTTGTTCCACTCGCTGTCCTTGTTGCCAGCGATGACGGAAATGCGAATTCGTTCAGCCAGATCGTTCTCGGCCTTGTTCACTTTCGCCCCCAGCGCCCGCGCCAGTTCCTCCACCGTTGCGTCGTGCCCTTTCTGTGCCATCCAGCCAATCCCCTTACAGTCCTCGCAGGGCAGCTGGTAGAAGACCCCCTCGACGACGCCTTTCGACATGCAGGTGCGGCAGCGCTGGACCGGCACCAGCTCCTTCTTGAAGTCAGGCCCGCTCTTTTTCCGCATGCGCCCTCCGCTTGATCTCGTCTTCCAGGAGGCTGAGTTCAGCGCGAATGGTGCGCTCCTGCTCCTGCAGGTTGCGGAGCCGGGACCAGTCGGTCTTTGCCACTTTCCGGGCGCGGATCTTCGAGCCACCGCGGGTACGCCTGGTCGAGACCCCGGCCGCGTAGCGCTGGCACTCGCTATTGAGTTTTGCGCGCCCCGCACTCTCGGCCTTGGCAGCCAGCAACTGTTCGCCGGTCATGGTGACGATCTGCTCAGGCGTCAGCATGGTTAACCTCGCGCGCTTCCATGTCGGCAATGATCGCGGGAAGCACTTCGTCGCGAGTCTTCACATAGGCGAATGGGTTCTTGTCGCCAGGTCGGGTTACTGCGAAGCGCATCATCACCCGCTCAACCTCGGCGACGGTGTAGCCGTTATCGGTCTGCCAGCACTTCGGGATGGTCTTCCCTTCGCTATCGCGCTTGGCGCGCCACTTCAGCGGCTTCAATTCAGACATGTCGTGCTCCTTTCATCCTGGCGCGCAGTTCGGCAAGCGCGGCATTCCCCAGCGCCACGTCAGAAACCTTGCGAGGAGCGGCGAGGCTAGCCATCGGAATGGGCGGCAGGTTGTTACCCCTGGCAATCTCGCGCCGTATCTTGGAGTACTGCTCCTCCAGAGCCTTTAGGCCGAGGTCGCGGGGCAGGCTCTGGATCTTGCTGAAGCCTGTCCGTGCGGCCGCGTGATAAACGGCGGCATGACTCCATCTGGCGGTCTCCACGGATGCCGGGTGAGTCTTTGCTAGCGCCTCGCGATAAGCCGCCTCCAGGCTTGGCAGGCCTAGCTGATCGGCGGAGTAGCACCAATCCACGAAGGTGGCCGGGTTTGGAACGAAGGGGCTCTTGCTCTGGCGCAGCACGCGGACGCCGTTGTCGATCAGTTCCCGCTGATTCAGGCCTGCGGACATGAACTCTGCCAGCCACTCCTCCTTGGCCTTGCCCATCACCGCAGGAGTCGACCAAGCCTGCTTCCAGCCCGAGCAGATACCACGCACTCGGTCAAACAACTCATCGATCACCTCGCGAGTCGAGTCATCCACATGGACGGACTCACTTGATGGCTTAATCGGCTGTGGCTTGCCACTCAACTGTGCAGCGATCAGGTCAGCTCGACGAAGGCCTGTCATACCTTCACCCCCTTCTTGCCCCACAACTCCGCCTCATCGCCGCCGGAGGAGATGGTGCGCTCCCGCTTGATCCACTTCGCCAACTCGTTGGCCCAGCGCTTCGAGGTATGAGCGATATCGGGCAGGGCCAAGTAGTGAGCCTTGAAGCATCCGACCACCTCGGGAGTGATAGCCTCGACCGGGATGCCCATCAGGCGAGTCTGGGCGGCGAGGTCTTCCGGACTCGGCTGCCACTCCTCGGTCATCGGGAAGCGCAGTCGGCCATCAGCGGAATCCGCCTCGCGCTGCAGCTGCTCTTCGGTTCCTTGATGGTTCAATGACGGATTGGGTGCAGCTCCTTCACCCCGTTCGGTTGTCAGATTCACCCCGTTCTGCTGTGAGCTGCACCCCGTGGGGTTTTCACGGGGTGCAGGAGATTCACCCCGCTGCTCGGTACGGGGTGCAGTTGATTCACCCCGCTCCATGATGATGTCGTAGCAGGTCGGAACGCGGTCGCGACGGTTGATGTAGGCCGCCGCTACCGCACGATTCCCCTCGACTACGATGCCCTGCTCTTCCAGGACTCGAAGCTTCGCCTGCACCGTCCGGGCGGACAGGCCAGTGTCATCCGCCAGGGATGCGACGGATGGGAAGGCGCCGCGTCCGTTCTTGTCGGCGTAGTTGGCCAGGCAGAGGAGGACATGCCGAGCGGTAGGGTCGGAAACCAGACGCTGCTCGAGCGCCCAGGTCATGGCTTGAACACTCACAGCAGGCCCTCCGCCATCTTCTGCGCCAGCACGGTCAGGCCCTTCGGGGTAACGCGAACCTGCGATGCGAGGCGGCGGTCACCGAGGTCATCGGTACCGATCACGGTTACCTTGTGGTCCAGCAGGCCGGAGGCCATGCGCGGTTCGTAGGCCAGCCAATGAGCGCAGCCGGCTCGGCGGTAAATCCAGCGGTTGGCGCGCATCCAGTCGATCAGGCGATGACGCTGGGTGCCCAAGTGCTTGGCGGCATCGGTAAGGCACATCGTGCCGTGTGCCTCGGCGATCCGCTCCAGAGCCTCCACCTTCGGGGCCTGCTCACTCACCACCAGGCGGAGCTCGCTGTTCTGGTCGGCCAACGTCGCGGCAGCGCGGAGCGCCTCGGCGTAGGTCTGAGGGATGGCCGGCACCCGGGCGCCCTCCTCCAGTTCCTGCCAGCGGTCGACCAGGCGGGCAGTGAACTCGGGGCAGAGCTGGGCCACGACGACGATGCTGTCGCGCTTCCCCTTCTCCCCGGTGAAGACGTATTCAGCGGCCGGCCGCCCGGAGGTGGGCTTTTCCACCGACGGTGGAGAAGCAATAACGCCGCGCTCTACGAGTCGATCAACCGTTCGCTTCACGCTGTCGTGGCGAGCGTTGACCAAGTCGGCGATCTCGCGGGACGTCATAGTCCGCGCCACGTTTTTCGCCATCGGATTTCGTGGCGCGGTGTTGCTGCTATCAGAAATGGTGTGCATACTTCCTCCTACCTCCTGAGGTATGAACCCCGGCGCCGTGTCCCCACACCTGGCCGGGGTTTTGTTTTTATCGGGACCCGACTTTCGCGCGGGCGGTCTCGATGACGATGTCGATCTTCTTCTTCGCCTCCTCCCCTTCCCGCTCTATCCGCTTCGCCTCGATCCGGGTAACCACCCCATCCTCCAGCGCCTCGATGGCTGCCTTCGTTACGTCGGCCGCCTCGCTGGCCAGCGCCAGAGTGGCGTTCGCTAGGCTGTCGGCCGGCTCAACTGAGCGTGGCACCAGATCGAAACCGAAAAACTCTGCCCAGGCCTTCAGCGGACGAATGTCCTTGGTGAAGTCCATGATCCGGTGGAGCTCCTCCACGTTCATCTTGTGGCTGTCGTAGTCGGGGTTTGCCTTCTGCGAGAGCAGCGTGCGCGACGAGAATGAAGCGCCCTGGGCGATCTTGGTTGCGCTGTGCTCGTCAACCACGTCGTAGATGGCGCGCATGATTTCCTGCATGTAACACCTCGAAATTTGTTACGTGGCTTGGCCGCGCTAACGCTGGCAAGCTGATCTCAATAGGGAGCCGGGCGCACCGTGGTATCGTTTTGCTTCCACACGAAACGGCCAAGGAGGCCCGGCATGACAAACGAAATTTCTGCCAACCCGGTAGCTGGATGGGAGGTGAAAACAGTCCCAGCAATGCAGGCGCTGCTGATTGAGTTCAAATTCATTTCGACGCCTTTTCAGCGCCCGGATGAGGCGCAGTCAACGCCGACGCTGGCGGTGACGGTTCAACAGGCAAAAGAGCTGATTGAGGTACTGAAAAGAGGCGTATCGGCTGTCGAAAGCGCCGGTTATACGTCACCCCCAGGTCCGAGGCACTAACCAGAAATGGCGGAAGGAGGGTTGTCATTGGCGACCCTCCTTCGACTCATCAAGGCTGCGTGAATAAAAGTCTCGGCGGCTCTGTTCGTCATCGCGCAGGGATTGTTTCTTGGGCTTGTCCAGCTCGCCGGTCAGCACCATCTCGCGAGTCATGTCCAGAAAACGCAGAACGTCTTCCTGGCTCATATCGGAGTCGAGCTGGATGTGCGCGGTCGGCCACTTGTCCACCAGGCGAACGCTGCAGGATCGGCCTGCCGTTGCATGGCCTGCGATGAAAGACAGCAGCACGACGAGAGAGGCCATTCCGAGCAGCACTAGGTCAGTCATTGCTCTGCTCCTATGCAGCTGACTTCTTGGCTGGCGCAGGGAAGGGCCGAAGCTCCTCAGCGCTGAATGTCCCGTCGTCGTGCTCGGTGACATAAATGTCGCGCCCAGCGCGGAGCGCCTTGCTTATGGCTCCCTGGGTTACGCCGAGAGCGATGGCCGCCTCGGTCTGACCTTTGTCAGCCACAAACCCCTTTATCGAAATACGCTTCATCGATCGCTCCAAGCCAACTCTCGCCGCAAGTATTACCTGCGGTCTTTCTTTTGGCAAGACCTGCGGTCTTAGACTCAAAATACCGTGGGTAATAAACTGGCCGCATGGAAAAATCATCTAAAAAACGCGAATTGACCCAGGAAGAGCGTCGCGAGTGCGCCGCTCTGAACTTCATCTATAAGGCGAAAAAGAGAGAGCTCGGGATCACCCAGGAGCAGATCGCGATTGAAGGCCTTGGCGCAAAGACGCAAAGCGCTGCGAGCCACTACCTAACCGGCAAGAACGCGCTGAACGTGGAGGCCGCTACGGTATTTGCGAAATACCTTCAGGTACCTGTGTCTGCATTTAGCGAGCGCCTGGCGGCAGAGATTGAAGCCATGGCCACCGCTGCACTTGCCCGCCCATCCCAGGAGCCTGTCGCGAAGAAGGCGCCCAAGTCGGAAGCCGCCTACATAGGGGATGTCTCGCCGTGGGATGGCAGTACGCCGCTTGATGATGATGAGGTGGAGCTTCCACTTTACAAGGAGATTGAGCTGGCGGCCGGCTCGGGAAGGACGGCCGTCAGGGAGGTCGATGGAAGGAAGCTGCGCTTCTCCTACGCCACCCTCCGCACAGCTGGAGTTGATCCTGCTTCTGCGGTATGCGCCCAGTTGAAAGGGAACAGCATGGAGCCGCTCATTCTGGACGGGGCCACTATCGGTATCGACACAGCCGGAACCCACATCATTGATGGCGAGATCTACGCACTCGAGCATGAGGGCATGCTACGGGTGAAATTCCTGTATCGCCTGCCCGGGGGCAGCATCAGGCTGCGAAGCTTCAATCGCGACGAATACGCCGACGAGGACTATGGCCAGGATGACATCCAAACGGGCCGACTCCGGGTAATCGGTTGGGTGTTCTGGTGGTCGACAGTGCGCAAGCGAAAATCCACAGCTCGCTGAAGCCATACCCAAATAAAGCCCGCCACTCGGCGGGCTTTTTCATGCCCGGATAAAATTTTATTACCGCAGGTCTTGATTATATTTATGACCGCAGATAATGTTTATTCAACGCCAAAGCACATCGGCGCCAGGCCACCGAGCCGCGCTCTTTAACAACGCAGATCGCCTAGCTGGCAGATGCATAGCCAGCGGACCTACCGCGCAACGGTAGGCGGCAGCGGACAACATTCCGTGCCGGGCACAGGCCACTCAAGCGAGATTGAGGCCAGTAACGATGAATAGCCGACCGAGGCACGCTCCCGGGCAATCGTGAAGACCTCGCGGGTAAGCGACCGCGGCCTGTGCAAGAGGAAGAGATCACCGGCCCGCCGAGCGTGGGCCGGACGTTCTCCAGGAGGCCCTAAATAGGACCTCGCGGAAAGCGTTACTTACGGCGGCCTGACCCTGGGCCGCCACCGTGGAAGACCTGGGTTTCAGCGTAGAGGGTGTCGCCCTTGCCTTGACGGTAACGAGTCTTGCGCTCGTTGCGGCAGCCCTCGCACATCACCGGCGGGTTAACCCACTCGGCGCGATACCGGAACTTGGTGGTTTTGCAGAAGCGGCAGTTCGCAACGATCCATCCCGAATCCGGCTTCTTCTCGGGGGCTGGCTCAAAGGGGGTGGGGATTGCTGGAGGGTTGGCGTCATCCATCGCCTTCTTCAGCTGCATGAGTACCGCAAGATTCTTCGCATCCATGGCCTTGGCCCTCGAAATCTCGACAGCCCGAGATTACCAGCGGCGAAGGCTCACAACAAAGCATCACTGAAGCGCCTTCACCAGAGGGCGCTTTGGGATGCCACCAACAACGAGGAAACACCATGATCGAGCTTGGAAAGCAGGCCCGCGACAAGATCACCGGCTTTGAGGGAATCATCACCGGCCGCTGCCAGTACCTGACTGGCTGTGACCAGTACAGCCTGGTGCCGCCGGTTCGCGACGGGAAGATCGAAGGCGCCCAGTGGTTCGATGAGGGCCGCATCGAGGTCATCGGCGATGGCGTCACCGCCGCCCAGGTAACGGCACCAGCTCGCGGTGGCCCGAACCGCGACGCTCCACAGCTGTAAGCATCACTTCTGCCGCTTCACCGAGGCGGCAGCGGGATGCGAAAGCATCTTCCCCCTTGGTTTTGCCCGGCTCCGGCCGGGTTCTTTTTACGCCCAGTCGAGCACAAGGACATCACCATGACCGAGATCATCACTCACATTTACGCTGTAGAGCTGCCTGCCATTGGCGAGCCGTTGGCTGGCGGCGTCTTCGCTGGCCGCTACTGGATCAACGATCAGGCCCGCGCCCTGGTGCTGCTGGGGGCCGAACACGAATTCGAAGGCGCCTGGGGCGAGTACGGCCAGGATGTAGCCGGCACCCACTGGGTAGATGGCGAGACCAACACCCGCGCCATGGCCGAGGCCGGCAGCGAGATCGCGAAGAAGGCTCTGGAGTTGAGCGCCTTCATCCCGTCCTGCCTGGAAGGTCAGCTGATCATGGCGGCGAAGCATGCCGGCCTGGTCACCGACCTGCGCGAGGATCGCTTCTACTGGCGGAGTACGCAGTACTCCGCCTACTACGCCTACAGCTTGGACTTCGAGGGTGGCTGGCAGGGCACCGACGGCAAGAGCAGCGAGCGGCCCGTCCGCCCCGTCCGCAGCCTGATTATTCAGTAATTCATTCCTTCAATACTTTCACCTGCAGGCGATTCGCGGGGCCTCGCCCACCGTGGTCAGACCTGAAGCATGCCGGGCAAGCGCCGGCCGCCTGCGACTTTTTCGAGGACATCAGATGAATGCGCCGCAACTACCCGCGCTGAAAATCGGGCGCCTGGACAACCTGACCATCAATCTTTTCGCGCCGGACCACGCGCAGCGCATAGAGGGCGTCGAGATTCGCGCCTTCGATACTGTCAGCGGCGTTCCACCTCTCGGCGCCTACTGGCCCGGCGAGGGCGGCCATAACGCCGGCCTGGTACGCGGTGAGAATGGCCAGCCGGATTACTACCTGATCGTCGCTGCTGGCCCCGCCGCTGAGTTCCGCGCCGAATGGGGCGGCTACGAGCACAAGACCGATGGCGCCGACAGTGCCAGCGATGGCATGGCAAATACCAAGGCGCTGCTGCTCGACAGCGAAGAGCACCCTGCAGCCAGACTGGCATGGGACTACAGAGCCGCCGGTCACGCTGACTTCTACTTGCCGGCTCGTCGCGAGCTGCAAGTCGCTGAGGCGAACGCTCCTGAGCTGTTCAGCAAGGGGTATCACTGGTCGAGTACGCAGTACTCCGCCTACGACGCCTACGGCGTGGTCTTCGAGGATGGCTGGCAGAGCAGCGGCGTCAAGGTCGACGAGCGGCTCGTCCGCCCCGTCCGCAGGAAATTCCTTTAGTCCTTCAATCCTTCATTCATGGGCGCGTCAGCGCCCTCGCTTTTCGAGGTAGCCAGGATGGCGCTGCATACCGAGTTGGAGATTCACCGTAGTGCCGAAGAACTCCTCGGCGTGACCTTCAAGTTGGTGCGCCACATTCCGCGCGACATGAAGCAGCTCATCGGCGGCAAGCTCCGCGACGAGGCCTTGCAGGTGATGGTGCTGATCGGTCGGGCCAACATGGACCGAAATCGGCGCCAGCACCTGGATCAACTCCTCGAAAGCATCTGGATGATCAACCACCTGATGCGGGCAATGGTGAACGAACGATTCATCAGTATCCCGCAGCACGCCAAGGCCGCGAAGCTAACCGCCTCAATCGGCCGCCAGGCAAGCGCCTGGAAGAAAGCCGCAACCGCGCCCGTTACCTGAGAGCTAAGGCTCTCTTGTCTGCGCGCTGAATCTGGTCGTGCCGCTGCCCACTCGGGCACCGCCATGCGCACCCAAGGGGACCACCGGACACCGGCGAGGCCTGGCGCAGTTTCCCTGCTGAGCAATCGGCAAGGCGACGTAGATAGCACGATAGGTCGCAGTACTCCGCCAACAACGCCTACAACATGGACTTCGAGAATGGCTGGCAGAACAACAACGACAAGAACAACGAGCGGCTCGTCCGCCCCGTCCGCAGATCCGATGGTTGCACCCTTCACTTTCGAAGAGCTGGCACAGGCCTACTTCGACTGCCGGCGCCACAAACGCAACACCAACAGCGCTCGGCGCTTCGAGCTAAACCTGGAAGAAAACCTGCTGGACCTGCACGACGAGCTGCAGGCTGGCACCTACAAGCCAGGCCGAAGCATCTGCTTTGTGGTGACTCGGCCGAAAGCGCGCGAGGTATGGGCGGCAGACTTCCGCGACCGCATCGTGCACCACCTGCTGTACAACCGCGTCGGCGCCAGCATCGTGGCAACCTTCATCGCCGACAGCTGCGCATGCATCCCGGGCCGCGGCACGCTGTACGCCGCCGAGCGGCTGGAGGCGAAAGTGCGGAGCGCGACCCAGAACTGGAGCCGCCCAGTGCACTACCTGAAGATGGACCTGGCGAACTTCTTCGTCACCATCGACAAGCGCGTGCTGACCAACCAGTTGGTGCGCCTGATCCACGATCCCTGGTGGCGCCGGCTGGCCTTGCTGATCCTCTGGCATGACCCGCGCAGCGACTTCGAGGTGCGCAGCCCGCGGCACCTATTCAACCGGGTGCCACAGCACAAGCGTCTGACGGCACAGCCGGCGCACCTTGGCCTGCCCGTCGGCAACCTCAGCAGCCAGTTCTTCGCCAACGTCTACCTGAACGAACTGGATCAGTTCGTGAAGCACCAGCTGCGCGCCCGGCACTACATCCGCTACGTCGATGACTTCCTGCTGCTGCACGAATCGCCTCAGCAGTTGAACGAGTGGCGCGCGGCCATCGAGGCCTTCCTGCCGAGCCTGGGCGCCAGGCTCAACCCGAAGAAGACGATTCTCCAGCCGGCGGATCGCGGCGTCGACTTCGTCGGGCACGTCATCAAGCCGTGGCGCCGCACGACCAGGAAGCGGACGACGGCGGAGGCACTTCGCCGAGTCGCCAGCGCCGCACCAGAGGACGTGCGCACCATCGCCAACAGCTACTTCGGCTTGCTGCGGCAGGCCAGTCACTCGCACCGGGACCGCGCCGCGCTGGCGAAGGCGGTCCTGAACAGAGGTAACCCCGTCAGCGGATCGCTGACCAAGGCCTACCAATCACCCAGAAGGGAGGATGCAGCCATGTAACCGACAGCCCTGGTAGTTCGGCAACAAGCCGGGCGCGCCGCGAAACGCTCACCGACATAAGGCGGACGTGAGCACGGAAAGGCCCCGTCGGACGGGCCTTTCCACCATCCATGCCCTGATCCCTTTCGAGAGCACTCCTCTGCGGCGCCCACCGGCGCACAGCCGCGCGCTGGAGTGCTGCCCAAAGGAAGCCACCACCAGACGAGGTGATCGCCATGCAACAGCTGAACATTCGCCCGCAGCTGGCCCAGCTGCTGATCCAGTCCGCCGCCGCTCGCGCCGCCTTCGAAGAGCGCCGCACCGTGGTGGTGGAGAAGCCGGCCTACCAGATCCGCCCGACCGGTCGCGGCTTCTTCCACATCATCGATACCGCCACAGAGAAGGCCGCCGGCTTCCGCCGCTCCTACGGTGAGGCACTGGCCTATGCCGAGCGCCTGACCATCCGCAAGCGCGATGACATAGGAGCTGAAGGCTGATGGACAGCACTGACATTGCCGGCGCCGTCGCTGCATTCCTGGCCGCCGGCGGCGAGATCGACCAGGTGAAGGGCTTTGAGCCGAAGCCCAGGCCGGCACGCACCGAGCCGAAGGGGCTCGCCCCGATCAAGAGCCGCCGTCGCAACGATGAGCCCGTGCTGATCAGTTGCCGCGGTACCTTCGTGCGGAAGAACTACAAGCAGGCCGCCAAGGCCTACGAACGACGCAAGGAGCTGGCCGGGCGGATTCAGCGTTACGCCAGCATGGGCTGCATCGCCTGCGCGGCAATGACCGGCGCCAGCCCTGCAGTCATCCGCAGCGTGGCCAAGCAGTTCGGTATCACGATAGGGAGGCCAGCCTGATGGCCAAGTCCCAAAAGGAACGCAGCAAGGCCGCCGCAGAGAAGCGCCAGCGCCTGGACGAGACTGAGCTGCGCCACCGCGTGCGCCGCGGCACACGCGCCATGCTGGAGAACCTGATGAGCTGGCATGGCATCGAGGAGCAGGCCGAGGCGATCCAACTCCTGATTATGCATGCGCATGACCTGGGCCCGGAGGGTTCTGCTTCCCTCCTCGCTATTCCGCGCCACGAATTCACGCCATCGGAATTCGTGGCGCGCCAGCTCGACAGGCTCGGCCGGCAAGAAGCCGCGCGCCTCAATCAGCAGGACCAGTAACCCATCACCACGCCATCCGCTGCACCTGCGGCGCGGCGGCGCTCTACCTGGAGAAACCCATGGATTTCCTCGCACGCGTAACCCCTCGTTACTTCGCCGGCGTCCAACTCTGCTCCGCCAAGGCAGACATCCGCTACTACCTGAACGGCGTCTGCATCGAGCGCCACCCTAAGCAGGGTGTGATCATCATCGCCACCAACGGCCACATCATGGCCGCCATGCATGACCCGGATGGCTGGCTCGCCGACGGGCATCAGTCGCTGATCGTCGGCGGTATCTCCAATCGGCTCATCAGCGCATGCAAGGCGAAGCGCGGGCCGGACGGTGAACCACCCCAAGCACTCTGGGTCGCCAGCAAGTACTCAGTGGTTACTGGTTTCGGTGATCCCGATCAGCCGCCAGAGGCGTTCAGCTCGGGCGCTCAGCTCACCGAGAAGGTCGAACTGATCGACGCGAAGTTCCCAGACTGGCGCAGTGTCATGCCGGTTCAGAGCGCGGAAGAAGGGAAGCCCTATCCCCTGGTGAACGGCGGTTACTTGGAAACCTTCAACCGCGTCGCTGAAACACTGAGCGGCCAGAAGCGCTTTGCCGGCGGCGGCATTCATCTCACGCCAGCTGGCGACAAGGAAGCGGTGATCGTCCGCATGCCGAGCCATGAGCTCGTCGACCGTTTTGTGGGCGTCATCATGAACATGCGTGGTGATCCGCTGAAGAGCGTGGTTCCCAGCTGGGTATCTGCCAAGGCCGCAGCATAGGGGGCAGGATGAATGAGCTGGCACTTTTCTCGGGCGCTGGTGGCGGAATTCTCGCCGGCAAGCTCCTTGGCTGGCGAACCATGTGCGCAGTGGAAATCAATCCCTACCGCGCGCGACGACTCATGCAGCGCCAAAATGAAGGACACCTTTCACCATTCCCCATCTGGGACGATGTTCGTTCCTTCGACGGACACCCATGGCGTGGCATTGTTGACCTGGTATCTGCGGGGTTTCCCTGCACGGATATCAGCCGCGCCGGGACAAAGAAAGGGATCGAGGGCGCGGCAAGCGCACTATGGGTGGAAGTACCCCGCATCCTTCGCGAAGTACAACCGCGATTCGCGTTCCTGGAAAACGCGGCAGAGCTGCCTCATCGAGGGCTTGGCCGAGTTCTCGGGGACCTGGCCGAACTGGGGTTCGATGCAAGATGGTGTGTGCTCGGATCTGACGACATCGGCGCCGAGCACATCCGCAACCGGACGTGGATCCTGGCCGACTCCATGCCATGGCTCCAGCCACTGGGGCGGAACGTTTCAAGAGGTGGGCGGCAGCAAGAACAAGTTGCGTGGAACGCCCACCAGCAAGCTGTATGTGAACCCGGATTTTTGGGAAAGCCTCATGGGATGGCCGATCGGATGGACCGGAACCGCGCCATTGGAGACGGCCAAGACCCGCGCGTGGCTGCTGCTGCATTCTCGCTGCTTTCAGAGGGCTGGCTGTAAACGATCAACTGACCGCCGAGCACCACCATGGCGTCAACGGGAAGCCGTACCTGTTGATCGACGGCCTGCCACGACTCGGCGCCGAACTCGATCCCGAGCAGGCAATCCAGCTCGGGCGCCAACTGATCCAAGCCGGCATCAACTCCCGCCAGGGAGAGCGCGGCACCATCCAATACCCTGTAGAGGGCTGAACCATGAGCAAGCGCAAGGTTCATTTCGACCACTGGAATGGCGGAACAGAAGCAGACACGGACCCGCCGACAGAGACTTTCTGCGGCCTGGATGTCTCCGATCCTCTCACCGCAAATCGTGCTCAGGCCGTCACCTGCAAGCACTGCCTGAAGATTCTGGAATTCCTCGGACACAAGGTGAAGCCATGACCGAACAACAAGCCTGCACCCTCTGCGGCGGCAAGGGGAAAGTTTGCGTAGAGCCATACCCTTTCGAAAGCTACGAAGACTGTCCTAAGTGCGCACAAAAGCACCCCGAGCAGGCAGCGGGCGCGCAGGAGGAGCTGTGGGCAGTCCATGCCCGAGGCCCGGACGATCTGTACGCCGCATTCAGCCGCGAAGATGCCGATAGGCATGCAGCCGAACTGAATGCCCTTCCAGTGCCGGAAGGCATCTCGGTCGGCGCAGTGGTGATTCCTTCGCCCTGGACGCCTACTGAACACTGGCAGTACCTGGCAGAGCAGGAGCGCGAGCACAAGGATGCTATCGAAGTGCAACGCCGCAATCTGGCGTCCACGCTGCTTAGCCAGAACCACGCGCTGATGGAAGCCCGCGCCGCCCTGGCGCAACCCTCCCAGTCTCAGTATGAAGCCAGCTTCGAAGAGTGGCTGGCCAACGAACTCGAGGGCGAGGACGGCCAGCCTGTTCCGGCTGCGGTCTGCGACATTGCCCTCGCCCGCCGAGCATTCAACCACTGGCCCAAGCTGGAACAGCCAGCCAAGGTCGGTGGCGTCCGCTTCAGCGCCGGCGTGTCGTCTCGGCTGGTAGTCGAAGCCGCCCAGCGGCTGTACGAGTTCGAGTCCACTCCGGAGAAAGAGGCGGAGCGCATCGAGCGGCTCCAGGCGTTTCGCGAGCAACTCGACCCGCTCAACCTCGCCCCGCATGCGGAAGCGTTCAACGAAGCACCCGCTGAAGTTCTCAAGCCAGAGCAGGCGGAGCGGCCGGAGGTGGTGGCGTGGCTGGTCGTAGCAAAGTATCCGCACAAAGAGGCTCGCCGCGCGATCTTCATGTACGAGGCGAATGCAGACGATCAGGGCGCGGAGTGGTGCTGTGACGATGGTGTTGTCACGATCTCACCTCTGATCGACCGCGCTTTCGTCGCCCAAGCCGAGCGCATCGCCGGGGCGCTGCGGGCTGAGAATGCGAAGCTGATCGAAGCGCTCGACGAGAGCGATGGAGACCGCTGGAGGCTGCGATCCGAGCGTGACGCCGCCCTGGCTGAAGTCGAAGCACTGCGGGCGGAGCTTCAATCTCAGCGAGAGCGCAACACCGAGCTGATCTTCAAGCTCGGTAGCGCAACGAACGGCTGGGGGCGCTGCGAAAAAGAGCGAGACGCCGCTCTGGCCAGGGTCGCGGAGCTGGAAACCCATCTGTCGGATGCGGTGGAAATGCTTGCCGAGGCGGAGGCGCTACTGCCGAAAGAAGGCGGAAGTTCACGCCATGCCGCGTGGCGCAAGTTCTTCCCGCGATTCATCACTCGGATCGGCTACGAGGCGAAGTCGCCACGCGGCTTGGAGTTGATGGCCCCGGTCGCCCAGGATGGGCAGGTGCCGGATCACGCCGCATTCCTCGACTGGGCCGAGAAGGTTCTGAACGACGAACAGGAGCGTCTTTCCGGCGAGGACTACCTAATGGACTCGAATGACTGCATTCAGGTTCTGCGAGAAGCCGCCGCGCCGGCGCAGGGAGAGTGACCATGAAACGATACGACGCGAATGTGTTCTTTCCCGGTTGCCTCGGTCCGCTTAATCGTGAAGTAGTTCTGGCTGATGACGCCGCCAAGCTCGAAGCCGAGGCCCAGGCGCTCAGGGAGCAAGTCGAAGCCCTGCGCGCGGACAAGGCCCGACTCGACGCCATCGAGGGCAACTGCTGGGATGTACGCTACAGCAGCAGCCCGAACGCCGATGCCGGCGACAGCAGCATCGGAATCGAGATCGTCGGCCACTACCAGGGCGCGCCACATGTCAGGGTGCTGGGCGAGAACTACACCGAGAACCTTCGCGCCGCCATCGACCAGGCCATGACTGCAGAGGCTTACCCGCCAGAGCGCCCTGAGTACGACGACCACGGCCGCCCATTGCGCGCCAGCAAGGCATGACTACACCCCAACACTGAACCCGCCGGCGCCAGCCGGCGCATAGAGGTTATCCACATGAGTCTCGTAACGCTTGAAGAGTGGGCGGCCGAGCACTTCCGCACGCCTCCCAGTCCAAACACCCTGCGCAAGTGGGCCCGCGAGGGTTCCATCACGCCGCGCCCCGTGAAGCACGGGCGCAGCTACTATGTCGACCAAGATGCCACCTACGAAGCGCCCGAGGCCGTTGCCAAGGTTCCGCTGGGCGTCAGCCTGATCTCCCGGATTGCGAGTGCACGCCATGGCGCCAAGGCCGCGTAAGGTGGGGTCGAAGGACCTCCCGCCGAACCTGTACCAGAAGAAGGACAGCCGGAACGGCGTCACCTACTACAGCTATCGGGACCCGGTCAGTGGCCGGGTCTTCGGGCTGGGCAAGGACAAGGCGCGCGCCATCCAGGAGGCGGCGGAGGCAAACCGCGCCGAGTTCCTTCAGCCAACCCTGACGGCCAGGCTCAACTCTGAGCCAGGGCGCGCGCCGCGCCTGTTCGGCGACTGGCTGGACGAATACGAGAAGCTGTATGCCGAGCGGGGCTTGTCGGAGGCCAGCGTCCGTAACACGCGGATGCGGCTGAAGCGTCTGCGCGCCAGGTTCGGGGCGATGGATATCCGGGACATCGGGACCATCGACGTGGCCGGCTACCTGTCGGAGATGGCAAAGGAAGGGAAGGCACAGATGTCGCGGGCCATGCGATCGCTCCTACGGGACGTCTTCATGGAGGCCATGGCCGCCGGCTGGACCGACAAGAACCCGGTGGAGGTGACGAAGGCGGCGCGGGTGAAGATCAAGCGCGAGCGCCTGACGCTGGAGATGTGGCGCCTGATCTACGCCGAGGCTAAGCAGCCCTGGCTGAAGCGCGCCATGGAGCTGGCGGTGATTACCGGCCAGCGGCGGGAGGATATTGCAGCGATGCAATTCAAGGACGAGCAGGACGGCTATCTTCAGGTTGTGCAGTCGAAGACCGGGATGCGCCTGCGGATAAAGACTTCCATCGGCCTGGACGTGCTCGGGCTCGACCTGGCGGCGGTGATCAAGTCTTGCCGTGGCCGGGTGTTGTCCCGCTACCTGGTCCACCATCAGCGCACCATCAGTCGCGCGAAGGCTGGCCAGCCAATCATGCTCGACACGCTGACATCAGCCTTTGCCGATGCCAGGGACAGGGCGGCGAAGAAGCACAGCATCGACCTGGGCGCCAGCCCACCTACATTCCATGAGATGCGATCCCTTGCCGCGCGCCTTCATGAAGATGAGGGACGGAACCCCCAGCGCTTGCTCGGACACCGTTCGGCGAAGATGACCGACCTCTATCGGGATAGTCGCGGCGCGGAGTGGATCGACGTGGCATAATTCGTCGCTTGAATTTTGGAGCGATATTGGAGGAGTTTTGGAGAAGCCAAAACTCCCTAGGAGAATCAATGCCTTACGTTCTCTACGGCATCAAGGCTTGGTATCCAGCAATGACTTCCGTTTTTCCTTTCTTAATCAAAGCCTTGCGATAGTTTTCAGCTCTCTGTAACGGGGCGCTTCCCGCAAGGTCCCGCCCCAACAGAATCAATCACTTACGGTAGCGTTTTGGAGAAGATATTCCACCTCCTCTGGCCCTACTGGCAGGCCTCCAGCCCGGCACGCAGTTGCACCTCGTAGCCCTTCCGCTGTTCCAGTTCGGCCAGCAGCGCGCGGACCTTCATCTGCAGGCTGTCCCCCTTCTGCAGCGATGCCGTCGCCCAGGTCGGCACCTCCACCGCAGGAGTGCGGCACGGAACCGCCACCGGCACCTCCACGCGCACCGTGCGCGGCTCAGGTTCGACCTGGCCGGCGCATCCCGCCAGCGCAACCGCCAACACCAGAAACCACTTCATAGACCCAACTCCTTGTCGATCAGCGCCTCAGCCACCGCAGCGGGGTCGCCATCGGCGCGCTCCTGCTGTAGCCGCTGGGCGGCGGCGTAGTGCTGGCCTGCCTGCTGCTGGGCGGCGGCCACTGCCTGGGCGGCCTTGGCTTGGCGCTGCTCTGCCTGGTTGGCCAGCTCGCCGAGCTTGGCGCCCTGCTCTGTCACCAGCGCCAGCACGTTGTCACGCCCGATGGTGCAGGCGGTCAGCTTGTCGGCCTGGACCTTCAACTGCGGCGCGTATCGCTCAGAACTGAGCCATGCCCCGCCGGCCGCGCCGAGGCCTATCAGTAGAACGGCAGCGAGCGCTATCGCTGCCAGCTTCCAGGCGGCAGTCACCGCACCACCTCCAGCGCCGCGGCATAGTTCGCCGTCCACTTCCTGCGCAGCTCGGCACGCTTCGCGGCATCACCTCGGGTATAGGCGCCCGGGCGCCAGGTCCGCAGATAGAGTTCCCAGGCTCCCACCTCGTCGCCCAACGCGGGCAGGCGTGCCGGATCGGTGTACAGCAGCAGGCGGGCCAGGCCAGCGGCCAGAACGTCGTCACGCTCGATGGCGTTCCACACGTCCGAGGCGGCCGGGGCGACGCCGCGCCCCACACACAGGCCGGCGGCCATCTCGCGCACGCTGTCGACGCGGTAGCGCAACAGGCCGGTGACCATGCCGCCGCCCTGCTCCGCCTGCCAGAACGACTTCGCCGGGCCGTTGCCAATCTGGCGGCGGTACTCGAAGCGCGATTCATGCAGCCCGATGGCCAGCAACATGACGATCGCCTGCGGGCTTTCCATTTTCGCAGGCAGCAGCAACAGCGCCGGCTCGATGATCGAGCGGCGGACATCTCTCAGATTCATAGGGGCTCCAGAAACGAAGAAGCCCGCCAGGTGGCGGGCTTGGTGATTCAGGTCGATCAGGCCGTTGTGGTCGCGGCCGGTGCCGATTTCGGCTTGGCTAGAACTCGGTGAATCCAGTTCTGAGTGGGTTTTTCGATCACGGCGTAGCTTATGAAGCCAACAACCAGAGCGACCGCACCGTAGCCAACGATCAGCAGCCAGCCCGGGAACATCGCCAGCCAACCGAACTTGACTGCCGCCTTCATCAGGATCGAGACAACAAGCTGATGCCAGATGTAGATCGAGTAGGAGGCATCGCCGAGCTTCTGCATGAAGCGCGGGAAGACAAAGCCGAAACGCTCCTCGATGTCGATCAGGCCATAAACGATAAGCGCCGCACCTGGTGCGAACATTGCTGGCCGCCAGGCAGGTCCCCAGTTCCCGAAGTAGCTGTTGACATAGCAGCCAACGCTGAACAGCAGGACGCCCGAGATAAACGCCTCGATACCCATCCCCTTCACGCCTTTATCGATCAAGAAGGCGACGAGACAGCCCATGCCGAACTCGAGCACCAGCGGGCTGGTGAAGACCCAGCCGAAGTTATCGAAGCCGTCCGGGCGATAGGTTGAAGCGATACCAACGACAGCGGCCTGAACGACCATCCAGAGCGCGACGTACCGGTAAAGATCCTTCGGCCGGAACAGGATGATCAACCCCAGCATGAGGTAGAAGAACATCTCGAACGCCAGCGTCCAGGCAAGCATCACGTACTTGTTATGCATGACAAACAGCGGGAAGTACCGCCAGGTGTCGTAACTGGGCAGGTCAGGAGGAGATAGCTCAACCTTGTGGGCGACAACCATCGCGCAGATCAGGACTGCCCAGTAGACAGGGAATATCCGGACGACTCGCTTGATGGCAAATTTCCCGGCGGCGGCATAAGATGGCTCATCAGCTCTTCCTGCCCGTGCCGCGGTATAGCACACGATGAAGCCGGAGATGACGAAGAATAGGTCTACCCCGGAAGGGCCGATCCACCAGAATTTGTAGAGAAAATCGTCAACACCATAACCGTGAGGAATGATGTGCATGACAAATACGAGAAGTGCTGCAACACCGCGCAAGGCTTGAATATTTCTGAACATTTCACCCAGCTCCGTTGGGTATTTTGCACCAAGGTGCGGCATCATACATTCCTGATACAGATTTGAAACAGGAGCGACATATGTCTTGCAGGACGCGCCTTGCTATGAGTGCAAGCGAGCTTGGAGAGAACATCCTTGTTCTCATCGGGCTTGTGGTGTTTTGCCTAGCCCTGCAGCGAATCCCCGAGTTCCCTAGCGATCCGACGGGAAACAGCTACTACGTGCAGCAGGCCGCAGCGAGGATCAGCTAGTTCTGGTTCGGGTAGCTGATCGGCGACAGGTTGATCCAGACCGCTCCTGCGGGAACGCCGTTGATCGTGACGTTCCCGCCGACCCCAACGGTCACTCGGCAAGTACCATTATCGGTACAGCACACCGCTTCGACAGGTTTTGCCGGCCTGATGTCCTCCGCCAGATTCAAGACGATAGTTCCGTTTGTAAGCGTGCCTGCCTGGACGTAGCCACCAAGCGAGATGCGGCCGTCCGCTCCACGCGTGTACTCGGTAGGGTTGGCCACGAGGCTGGTCCAGCCGTTCTGGTACGTGGCCGGCAGCGCTGCCGGATCGCTTGCCCTTTCGACTCTGTTGCAGATCGCCCCCAGGATGGCGCGCGCGATCTGAACACCGATGATTTGGTACAGGAAGGCATCCGGGTGGATGTTGTCGCGCACGCGGTATGCCAACGGGAAGCCATTGCCGTTCCCGTAGGTGCCCAGCATGTAGCGCGCGTCGATGGGCCCACTGAACATCGTCATATCAACGCAGCGTACCTGCATGGTGGCGCACAGCCGTTTGATGGCTACGCGATAACTCGCACCCGCAACGGCGTTCGACGAGTTCTGCCCCTTCCCTGCCCCAGCTTCAGCCCTGGTGTACCAGGTCGGTGGAATCCATGCGACAACCGTCTGCCCATTCGCCTGGGCATATGTGATCATGCTGCGAATGTTGGCCAGGGTAGTGTTTATGGAAATCAGTCCCTGGATGTCATTGGTACCACCGGCGATGACGGTAACGCCGCCGACAAACCCCTTCGTCTGCATGTCCGCCCACATGTTGGTCGTGGTGTAGCCCGGCACTGCGTAGTTGGCCACGTTGTCGATCAGTAGGCCGGCCGATCCCTCCAGGGCCTTCCTCATGGCGCGATCCCAGCCTCCGTGGATCGGGGCTGACATCGAGTCACCGTAGATGGTGATGCCGACGTTCTGCTTGCCTCCCTCGACCGCCAGCCGAGTCCTGGTCCACCCACTGACTGAGATCGACGTGACGGTCTGCGGCATGAAGCCGAAGCCGGCGCGAACGATATCGCTGGTCGTGGGGATGAGCGAGGTAGCCTGAATCCCACCAACAAAGATGGCGAACTGACGCTTGCCGACAATCCGAATCTTCCAGGGCACGTTCCAGCCGAAATATTGTGGCTGCTGTCCGAAAACTGCGGCCGCCCCGAAGTTTGTGGTTACCACAGCAACGCCGCTTTGCTTATCTACCATGGTGAGCTGTCCGGTCACGCCATCGGCATACACCCCGTAGTACCCATTACGGCAGCGAATCAGTGCCAGGCGGTTGTAGATGCCGCCGGTGGCAAAGCAAGCCTCAAGTTCGTCGCCCGCCCGCACAAGCTGAGTCGATGCGTACCAGTTGCCAGTCGCCTGCGAGCCCCAGAACATGAAAGGGTTGTCGGGATTGCTGGATTCAGGAATTGGCGATGCCGAGGTCCAGGTATCACCGGATGGCCATGCCACTTGTTCATTCAGCAGGCCACTCAGCGGCAGCGCCTCCACGAAACTACGGTTGATGTCGCCATCGTTCAGCCAGACACGCTTCTCCGCGAAATCCTCCAAATGGGACGGGTACAGGATGTACTCGTAGAGCAGATCGCGGATGTACAGGCGAGTCCTGGCCAGGAAGCGCCACAGCTGAGAGCCAGTAAGGGCTGTGTAGGTTTCAAGGGTATCGACCGTCATGTTGCGGTCGTTGCCGAAGTTGATGTTGTTCAGGTCGACCGCACTGTTGATCCGCACGACCCCTGTCCCTTTCCGCTCCATCCTGACCGTGCCATCAGTTCCGGCAGTGGACTTCGCTGCGGTGATTGCGCTGGCTGCATCCGTCGCGCCATCATCGAGACCGCCGAAGTCTCGGAAACTGACAACGTCCCGAAGCTTGTCGCGAACCGTCCGCCAGAGCGTCGCGCCGGCCTGGAACCAGGTGACAATATTCGCGCCCTTCGTAGCATCACTGGTGTTGCCCAGGTCCTGGCGGAGCGCGGCGTCCCCGCGCTGGACGAAGTTGTTCTGCTCGGTCGCCCAGTCACCAGTCGTGATGTAAGGCATCGTGACGCTGGGAGCCAGCCCATAGGAAATGCCGGCTCGGTCGAAAATCTGATTGCGGGCCGTCAGCGTGATTCCTGCTGCATAGGGACCGACATAGACGAACCCCGACTGCAGCAGGAAGTTCTGGAAGTCCTGCTCGATCCCGAGCCACGACTTTCGCTGCTTCCCCTTCCGATCCGGGTAGCTCGTGCCCCCGCCATTGACCAGCAGGTCCAGATTGCCGGCGTTGTCGAAGAGGTCCCGTGGATCGGAGGAGCCGTTGGGCTCTACAGGGTTCCCGGTGTTGTAGCGCATGGCGTCTCCTAGAAAGCAAAAGCCCGGCGCATGGCCGGGCTTTGAGGGTTGGTTGAATCAGTTGTCCGCGACGGCATCGTCGAAGGCGTACACGCGCTCGTCGTAGTTGACGCCTTTGACGGTGGCGCTCTCCAGGCCGCTTGGGTCGACGCTGGTCACCAGGACCGGGTGGATTCGCCCGAAAAGAAGGTGGGGCGGATCTCGATCCCAAGACACGTCCGGCGTGAAGTCGAGCGCGGCAATGCGCAGGCGGTACTCGTCAACCTGGGTTGCAGCCCAGGGCCCGCTGATCCGGCCGTCCTGTTGCCGCAGCGCCACCTGTGCGGTAGGCGTCGCGGCCCAGTTCAGCGGCTCGCTGCTTTCCAGCACCACGCCTGCTCCATCCGTTGTGTAGCCGAGCAATAGCGCGCTCTGGCCGCTGCCGGGGATGTCATCCGAGACGCCAGCAAGGCTCATGTACTCGCTGTTGTTGGCGTCCAGTTCGGTGGCAAAGCTGTGCGTCCAGCGGCGGTAGCGCTGCTCACTGCGGCGGCGCATGCCCATCTGATAGGCCTTGTTCCGACTGCTGATGCCCACTGCTGTGACTTTCTCCACGCGCTGGCCAGCATCACCTGGTAGCCGACATTTCACCGTCTCCACCTGCCAGGTGGTCCCGTCGACATACTCGACGTCGATGCCGTCATTGTCGTCCGGCACAGGAGCGGTGAATTGCCGGCTGAGCGAACCAGTCATGTTTTGCGCCGAGTAGGCCCAGACTTCCCCATCCGCCGCCGGCGAGGTGTAGTTGTGGTCGACGCCCTGCCGCAACTGATCTCGAACAGGACGCAGCAGCCCCCGGCTGATGGTCAGCTCGGCGAAGCCGGCCGCCAGCACGTCGCTGATGCACTCCTTAACCGTGCTGGCTGACTCGATCATGTAGTCGAAGGTATCGCCGCGCGCCTTGTACAGAGCATCCAGGGCGACCATTTCGTCCTGATCCAAGTCGGCATCGGTGTAACCGACGCTCAGCGCGATGTAGCGCATCCACGGGATGATGTCGCGTGTCGGTCGAAGATCATTGGTCCAGGCGCCGTTATCCAGGACCTGCAACTTGCGGGTCGCCACAACGGATATTTGGTTCTCCGACTGGGCCCCCAGTTTTCCGCCGCCGGCGACGTCCACCGCGAGCATCGTGACACCCTGGTAGGCGTTCGGGCTCGGCAGTAGCGACCGCAGGCCGTACCACTGGATATCGTCGGAGATGTCGGTCTTCTCCGAGTTCGCGCCGATGCGGCGCATCCGCACCTCTGGGACCATGGGGTATGGCAGGTTCACCTGCCTGGTGTAGCCGAGTTGGTTCAGCGTCTTGTTGGTGAACGTCTCGGTCACCGACGTCCAGGCTCCTGCGAGCATACGGTCGCGCCACTGCACCTCGTAGGTAACCGAGTAGTTCTGGAGCTGCCCGTCCTTGTTGATGCGCCCCAGGCCGTTGGTGAACATGATGTCGTATTCGAACGCGGTGGCGCGCTCGGCCTCCGGACAGCCCGCAAACGGCCCCGACCAATCGCCATCGGTGTTGCTGCTGTCCAGCGTCAGTACGGCCGAGGTGCTAGACAGCGAGTCAAAACCGGGCCAAGCACCGTCGGTGGTGCCGGTATCGGTAAGCCGCGCAAGGGTGAGAATGCTGGTGGTTGCCGCAGTGATGCGGAAGCGCAGGCCCTGATACCCGATCGCCGCCCAGCCAATCCCCGACCGCAGACCGGTCACCGGAGCGCCGCCAGTAGTGTTCAGCGTCATAGTGGCGGGATTGCCGCCCGCAGGTGCCGTGTAGGAGTTCACGACGTATAGGCCTGCGTTGTCGCCGACGACCTCGATCTTCATCCCGACGAAAGCGCCGAGCTGCGCCAAAGGTCCTGCGATCGTGTCGCGGCCCCCTACCCCGGTCCCGCTGGTGACGGTGTACTGATACTGCGCCTCGACACGCACGATCATCCCGGCCGCCCAACCCGAAGGGAAGCTGCCGGCACCGCTAGGCACGCTGACCTGGTTGCCGGAGAACAAGTACTGCTGCGCGCTCGCACTCTGGTCGATGGCGGTGGTGACGGTCAGGTCGATGCCGGCCGTTCCTGTCGCCGTGGCGCCGACTTCATCGACGGTGTGCCACCAGGCCGACGCGGGGTCGCCGGAAACATCCTGGCCAGGCTGGAAGATCGCGTAGCGGGCACGAGAGCCCAGCGAGATCAGCGGGGTATCGCCGATCTTGATCTCCGACGGATCGATCAGGAACGATCCCTTCCCCAGGCAAAGCAGCATCTGCACCCACTCTTCGCGGGGATTCACGAAGCGCCGGCGCGGCGGGACTGCGTAGTCGAGGTAGATGCGATTCCGGCCCGCAGCTTCGCGAACGATATCGCCAAACCTGACCGAGTTGGCCTTGGCCTTCGACCCTTCCAGCGGGTCGCCCTGGTTGGGCGAATTGCTGTTCGGCATCTTGATCCGGGGCATGAAGAGCTTCATCACCGCCTGCACGCCTTTGATGGCCGCGATGGTGATGGATATTGGATCAGTGCCCTTTGGCTCACGCCAAATGCGCACAGGGACATCGGGCCCAATCAGCGTTTCCGCCCAGGCGCTGTGATGGACCAGTCCGCCGGCCACCTCGATGCTCACCTGGCGCGCTGTTTCCGGCGAGTAGGTGCGGACGTTAATCCGGAGCCACTCGTGGAGCGTGCACTCCTCTTTCACCGGGTACTGCCGCAGCGGCTCAGGATCCAGCTTGTTCGCGAAGAATTCGATCACGGTAGAAGATCACCTTGGTGAAGATGTCGCGGTCTCGGAAGTCCTGCAGGCGAACGACTCGGGCTTGGGTGCCTGGGTTTATCTCCAGGACCTGCAGGCGCCCTTCTCGCTCGACGACCAGGCCGACATGGATGCAGAGGTCGCCATGCAGCGCAGCGGCGATCGCGCCAGGGAAAGGCCGGCACTCCTCAAGCGCGGCTGCCACCTGGGCGTGATAGGCGCGCTGAAAGGCTCGGGGATTGGTGTGCCGTACCTCGCCGAAGCTGGAGAGCATCGGCAGGCCGTAGAGCTCGTGACGCGCCAGAATCGTGAGGCCCCAGCAATCGATGCGCGGCAGGGTTCGGCCGCCGTCCTCGTAGATGGCGGATAGGTATCGCTCGATCATGGGTTACCCGACGTACTTGATGCAGGGGAAGGTGTCGGCGTTGTAGTTGTCGCGAGGGAACTTCACTCGGATCATGTCGAAGTAGCCCGCCTGCACCTCAACGTGCTCGACCTCAAGGGTTCCGCTGCGCACCGTCATGAAGTACGGGCGCTGCGCCGGCGCTGACAGGTTGGTGCTGAGGTAGAGCCGCAGAGTCAGACTGATCCGCTGCTCGCTGTCGATTGCTGCCTGGATCAGGTTCTGGGCCTGTCCGGTGACACCATCGATCGCGAACGTCACGCTCTGTGCCCCGGTGTTGTCCTTCTTCGGCATGGCCACATCGATGCCGCCGGCCTCGTAGGTCAGCACCCTGCCGTCTTCGGCTATTGCGGTGATGTTCTCGAAGCCATGGGTCAGCAGGATCGACGCCGGCCACGCGGGACAGCTCAACTCGACGCAGGGAATCAGGACCTCAGCGCCCGGCGATGCGAAAGCGACTTCGAGCGGATTCATGCGGTAAGGGCCTGCAGCTGTTCATTGGTGAGGCGCCGTGGGAAAAACCGAATGCGCCGGATGTGTCCGTTCCAGTAGCGGCCGCTGAGGCTGGCAGATGAGCCCACCTTCCCAGCGTTCAGGCCCACCGGTAGCTCGCCAGACGTGTCAGTGACCACTGACCCACCGTTGACGCAGAACGCGAAGTCATCTGGCCGATAGGCCATAGCCCACTTACGAGGATTGCCCGTTGCCGCAACTACGAACGAAGCAGAACTGACTCCTGCGGTTAGGACTGCACCACTGAGCGCACCAGTCGGCTGCTGGAAAAGCCCGAGACGACTACTACCAGCGCTGGAATTCCTGACTTCCCAAGCATAGGGTGCCGCTACTGCGAGTTGCCCAGCCGGGTACGCCTCCACGAACAGGGTTCCCTCTCCGGCGCTGAACCAGGGCGAAAGCGAGGCATGCGCGATGTCGTCAGCCGGGCGCGTAGCGGCAGCGGAAGCAGTGGGGAAGTAGCTCGTTTCAAACGGCCCCGCCTCCACCATGACGCCCCATAAAATGGGCGATCCACCACCGCTTACCCCGGACAGTCCTACACGAGCGGCATTGGTTTCTGCATTGACCAGGCTGGCAATCAACACGTACCGGTCATAGCCCAATGGGCCTGGGGTCTTGTACATGCTGTTAATCGCAGCACTTGTCACCGTGCCGGCCGTCATTGTCCCCGTAGTCGTGTTGACGCTGGCTATCGCGATCTGTGTGCCACCTACGTTCCGGAACTGCATATTGAAGTTGCCGGACCCTGGCTTCGCGAAAACAGTGAACGCATGGAGCGCTCCCGCCGCGACTGAGAATGTGGAACTCCGGACGATTGCAGAAGTGTTCGGCAGGGTCACGGTGTCAGCAGTCAGCGCTCCATCTGGCCCGGTCGTTGAGTTCGCGGCGACAGTTGCTGTTCCACCAAACTCCCATGCATCCAGCGCGGAACTGTTGGCAATGAGGTTCGCTCGACTCTCCTCGACCAGCAGACCGCGCAACGCAAGATCCACAGGGTCGAAATCGAACCTTGGGGTATTGGCCGCGACCATCTCGAACACACCGTACTCGTTGACCCGCCCTGCCGCAGCTGAACGGCTCAGTGCGAAGATGTCATTGAATGAAGTCACGATGCACTCCGAACGAAGTAAGTGCCCGCCACAAAGTCGGCGGAAAGAGTGTAATCAGGGGCAGATGGTATTGGCCCTTCCACGTACTCCGGCCACTCGATGTTCATCGCAAGGTCGATGATGTTCATGTTGAACCAGAGTTCAGGGAACTGATCCCAGTACGGCGGAATGAGGGGGCGCTCGCGCAACTCCAACGTCGCGGTAAACTCCCACAACATGCCTTGCAGCAACGAGGGGCCGCTGTACATCCCGGCGAACCTGCATTCGTAACTTGCAACATCACCGGCAGTTCCAGGGGTTTGCAGCTCAGCGGAGAACCACTGCGAGCCATCAATCAGCGTCCTGCTGAACCATGCCTCGAAGTAGGCCGCCTGGTTGTGCGTCATTCTCCAGGTGACGGTGGCCATGGTCGGGACGTTGGTAAACATCCGTCGCTGCCGCGCGCGCCCAGACTTCAGCTCAGTCCGCATAAGCGGACTCTGCGTTTGGAGCGCGTAGCCGGAAATCTGCGGAAGCGGCAGGTACTGGCCGGGATAGTCGATCATGAGCCCACCGTCTGTAGTCCGTATTTGCCCTGGAGCGCCTGGTGCACTTCGCCGTCACCCATGAGACTCGCCACCCAGGCATTCACCATTACCTGCCCATCCGGTCCGCGTGACTGCTCGACCTGCCCCGCCCGGCTCGCATCTTCATGCAGGTGAACCTCGACCTTTCCCGTCTGCTGTTGGTCGCTCGCCACCCGGTCAAGGGTTCTGTCGAGCTTGGCGCTAGTCTCAGCCGTGGTTACCCGCTCGCCCTTCTGCAGCAACCAGGTACCGTCTTCCGGAACCGAGTCGATGCCGTCGTGCGCCATGCCTGCGACCGCCAGCGCGCCGATTGACGCGGCCATCGGCTCAGCCACTGCCAGTGCCGCAGCCATAGCGCCTGGAGCCGCGAATGGGCCGACAATGGGAATTGCCGCGGTCGAGGCGAAGGCGGCAAGGCCAGCCTGCAAGGCAGTGGCCTGAGCATTCGCTGTTAGCGCTGTTGCCGCGCTCGCCTGCGTGGTTTTCCCCGCAATCAACTGGACCGCCTGTAGAACCAGCCACTGAGCCGCCATATCGGCCAGGGCGCGAACCATGGTTTCACCGATAGAGCGTGCAATGCCGTCGAAGACGTCATTCACATCCTCAGCCTGGGTGACGATGCTGTAGAGGCCATCGCTGATCGCAGAAGTCGAGCTATCCAGAATGCTGGTTACCGCGTCGGCGGCCTGCTGGTTGTAGTTCGTGGCGCTGTCGACGTAGTTCTGGAAGGCGTCGTTGACGCCGTCTATCCAGTTGGCCTGCGCCTCATCAACGCGGGCGTAATAGTCCTCCTGGATCTTCAGGCGCTCATCCAGCGACTCCTGCAGGATCGAGGTCTCTTGGTCGTACAACTCCTGGCTGATGTCGCCGGAGTTGCGCTGCGACGAGAGCTCTGCGAGCTTCGCGTCATAGCTCTGGCGGATATGGAGAATTTCCTGCAGGCGCGCGCGGTATTTATCTCCGGCGCCGGCACCAGCAAGCTCGATGTCAAATCCAGATGCGGCGGTGCTGTTTTCCTGACCGAGCGAAGCGCGGTAGGCGGCGGCCTTGGCGGCATCCTCGTTGGCCTGCTTCAGCTTCTGGAGCTTGTCCAGCTCAGCGGCAAGGCTATTGAGTCGCTCCTGCTGCTGAGAGTTGATCCCCTTTAGCTTGCCCGACTCGATCTCGAACTGAAGCTTGGCAACCTCGGTGGCATCCTTGCGTTTATCCACCTCGGTGTTGATCAGGGCGATCTGCCGCTCGTAGCCTGTCTCTGCATCATCAAAACGCTTCTGCAGTGCCTTGGCAGCTTGCTCAGCAGCTTTCTGAGCGGCCTTCTCTTCATTCGTCAGGGCGGTAAAGGTGCCGGGCTTTCCACCATTCTTCCTGAGCTTTTCCAGAAGGTCGGCAAGCTCTTTTATCTTACCGTTTGTGCCGCCACTTCCAGCCTTGTCGATATCATTCAGGAACCCGGCGTATTTCTGCGCTACGGCATCAAGGTCTTCACCTACCCCTGCCGCAGTCTGCTGGATGTTTTGGCGGTTCTTATACAGCAGGTTAGCAAGACCCACCGGGCCAGCCGCAAAGTCAGTCCAGTCAGCGTCCTTGAAGCCCGCTGCTGCAGTGGCTGCAGCTCCGCCAATGGCTTTGCCAAGCAAATCAAACGCACCAACTGCCCCAACTGCGGCCTTCGCCATGAACTTGAGGGTATCGACAACGAACTCGCCAACGACAACAGCGGCCTCGCCTTCCTTGTTGACGCCAAGCAGACCCACCGCCATATCGCTGAGTGCAGGGAGGAGCTGTGCTGCAATCTGGTTCTTAAGACCAGTGACACTCTGCTCAATCAACCAGGTCGCAGCCTGCAACTCATTGGCTGCACGAATGGTCTTCTCGTCGAGGATGGCGCCTGATGCTTCAGCGGCATCGCCCAGGGTCTTGAAACCCTCAGCATTGTTCAGAAGAAGCGGAGTTAGCGCAGTCGCGTCGCTGGCAATGGCCTCCATGTAGAAGGTCATATCCGCCTGGCTGACATTCGCCTTCTGGAGACTTTGAACGTAGAGACCGAGCGCCTGCGGCCCTGAAAGGTTGCGGAAGTCGTCGGCAGTGACGCCTACCTTTGGTGCGATGTTCGTGAAGAAGTCAGCAAGCGCACCACCGCCAGTGTTCAGGAAGTCGCCTACTTTGTCGTTCACATCCTTGAAGATGTCGGCAAGCTTCTCCTGCTCGATACCAACCAGCTTTGCCCCGGCCGCGTACTTCTGAAACTCAGTCGTGCTGCTGCCGGCAACCTGGGAAAGGTTCGAAATTTCCTTGGCCGAGTTGATGGTGCTGATTGTGATTGCGGTTAGCGCTGTTGCGCCAGTGGCAATCGCCCCACCGATAGCAACGCCAACGGCTTTGGCGTTCTTCTCAACCTCTTTTCGCCATTTCTGTGAACTGCGCTCAGCCTGGTCCATGCCAGTCACGAAGCCGCCGACCTTGGCAATCAGGTCGAGCGTGAGCACGCCCAGGCTGCTAGATGCCATTTCCCCTCCAGTTATTTCCAGGCATCCATAGCCTGCTCAAGAGTGATCGCGGGTTCTTTGTCGTGCTGCATGAAGTCGTAGATCTTGAAGCCACCACCCTTCTTGTGGCTGTTGGTGTACAGCGTGGCCAGCAATGCTGAGCCGCGTTCCACGCGCATGCCCAAGTTCAGGGTTCCACGCTTAGCGCGGTATCTAGTCCAGCTCAGGAACTCTCGATAGCTGAGGCGCTGTTGCGCCTCGGCTATGGTCCTGCCGCCTACCCCGCACAAGACCAACTCATGCCAGAGTTCGTCTAGTTCGCTGAGCTCGGCGTCTTTCCCATGTTATTCACCTCGGCGATCGCGCCCAGCAGAGCAACAGTCAGATTGCCGTCCAGTTGGCCGCGATCAGGGTCTGCCTCGCCAGTGATGTCGCCCGCAGTGAATACCGGCTTCCCATCGGCGGTGACGATGCTCGCCGCGATTCGGCCGGCGATGCCGTCAACCTTCCCATTGATTGCCATGAGGTCGGATACGGCCGAGCTATAGGACAGCGGGCGCACATAGACAGTGGCGGTCAGTTCCTTGTTGCCCTGCTTCCAGGTGATTTCCCGCTCCACCGGGGCGCCACTGAAGGCACCCAGTTCTTTCAGAGAGTCAATGCTCAACAGCATGGGTTACACCTTCGGAATCCAGGCGGAACCGCCCGAGCGCTGGATGGTGGCGGCAGTGGTAACAACAGTGTTGGCGGCGAAGTCGAAGGGGAAGTCCGACATGTAGCCTTCGAAAACGAACCAGGTGCGGGTGGTGGGCAGAACGAAGTCATATTCACCGTTGCTGTCCGGGCCGCTAATGGTCGGAGCAGCAGTACCATCGGCCCAGCCCACCGCCCACTTCAGGGTTGGGGACGGATCGGATTCACTCAACTCGTGCAGGCGAAGGTGCGACTCGTTCTCGGGGTCCGCATTCAGGCCGAGGGAAGCCTGACCAGGCGTGCGTAGACCCGGTTTGTAGCTACGAGTCGTGGCAGACAGGCAGGTGTCTTCGATCTGGTCTGCCGGGTTGCCACCAGGGCTGAAGGTAGTAGCGCACTCGACTTCGCGGACGCCAGGACCGCTGCTGTCGAAGTTCGGATCGATGAAATAAACCTGAGTTCCTTGGGTAAGGACCGACATGGTGTTTCTCCTGTGCGGGTTTCTTGAGGCACAAAAAAACCCGCACTTGGCGGGTTGCTTACTAAGGGCTGCAGCTACCGCTGAACCCACCAGTCCACGTCGAAACTGACGCGGTAGTTCTTGGTTTCCTGATCGCGGTCTTCACCGTTCCAGCGTGTGATGTATGCGACAGGCTCTATGGTATTACGAAGAGCCCTGGCGACGTCCCTGGCTGCAGTGGCGCTCGTGGCATACACGTCTACTTGCAGGGTGAATTGGTCGATGTCAGGACGCTGCTTCAGGAAGTTTTCCGGCGATCCGCCAAGCGTTTGCCACACTGCATAAGGCAGAGCTACACCTTGTGGCGCCTCGCCAAATGGGTAAAGTCGCACAGGCGTTCCGAGCGCAGCCTGCACGCCAGAATCTGCCGCGCAGACCTCGTAGATTGGAGGGAACATCAAGTCACCTTTTTCTTCTTGGCGCGCTTGATGGCGCGATCAATTGCCTTCTCATATTCGCTGACGAAGGTGTTCGTGACTTCGCTGATATGGTCGGCCAGAGCGGAACGCATGAATGGCTGCGCACGCATCTTCTCTGTCCCGAACTCGAGAAGGCGCCAGTGCGGAGTTGGCGAGTTCTGCGTTTTCTCTACACGATCACCGCGCTTCGGCAATACCGCACCTCGAAGAACGCCAATGCGAAAACCAAGGTCACCTGATCTTTTGAAGAGCCTGCCATTCCAGCGAAGAGCGATGTTGTCGGAGATGCTGCGGCCAGTGCTTGGGTCGTCGACCTTTTCCGCTCCGGCCTTGGCATTCGCCACAACCAGGGCTGCAGCCTTCCGCAAAGACGAGCGTCCACCTTTTCGGCGCACGTCATAGCTGAGCTCTTCAAGCTTCCCGAGCAGGCTGTCCAGCCCCTCGATCTTGAACTCAACTGCATCAGCCATAGCGGCGGAACGCGAACGAGGTGATGCCTTCCCGGCCCAGCTCGGACTCGGCATGGTTGATCTCGCGCAGTTCGAAACCTTGGCGGTCCATCCAGGACGCGAAGCCATCCAGCGTCCAGTACCAGATGTGCTCACCTGGCTTGAAGTGCTTGGACTTCAGGCAGTCGGCCTGATCCTTGTAGATCGGCATCGAGACGAACGCCCAATCGCCAATACTGCGCAGCATCAACTCTGGGTCAGGAATGTGCTCCAAGCTGTCCCAGAAGGTCATGGCATCCCAACCGAAATGCGGGTTCTTGTAGCAGCCGTTAGCGTTCAGCCATTGCAGCGCTTCTGGATTTACGTCGAACCCGAAGCCGCCTGATTCCTCTACGAAACGCCCACCACCAATACCGATATCCAGTACCTGACCGGAGAAGTGCCGGCGCACCAGATCGACACGCGCTTTGGTCAGCGCTTCCCCCATGGGAGTGGCGTCGAGTTCCTGGTACTTGGCGAAGTAGGCGCCCTCGTAATCCATTGGCCTCCTGCCATGCCAGCCCATACCGAGTTCCTCAGACCAGAGCAGGCAGTCGGTCAGCCCAGGCGGCAAAGCGTTGGTCATGATCGGTGATCCTTTTGTCGCAGTTGTGCTGTTTCAGGGTGCAGAGGCAAAACCTGTCTGGAACCGCGAAGGTGATGCGGGACAGGTCCATGCATGGATCGGTGATATGTTCGGGCGAGTTGTAGCCGCCCTGCCCGCCGCAGATGATCCAGGCCGGCACCTTGGCGGTGATGCTGGCCGGGACGATCCAGCCGATGCCGCCGATTACTGCGTCAGCGTGTTGCAGCAGGGCCAGCAGTTGCTCGACAGGCAATTCACCCTTGTGGAACTGGATATCCGCCGGAGGAAGTGGATCTAGCGCCCATTCCTTGCCGTGTTCCAGGTCTGCCACCGATACCACCTGGTAACCGCGCCGGCGCATCTCTGCGGCAGCGCTGGCGATGTACCCGGGCAGTGGGTTGCGTGAGTCTGCACGCCACTCAGCGCGAATCGTGGCAGGTCGAACCAGCACATACCGACCTCCAGCCGGAGAGGGACCGAAATCCGGCAGATCGAACTCCCCAGGCTCACAACGGAACGCCTTGCGCAGCCCCTGGATGATCGGATAGCGGCCGTAGGAGATGCGTAGTTGCCAATCACCAACCGGACGATGCCAGTCGTGGTCGAACTGGATGTTCCGAAGCTGGGTGCGCAACTGCGTCGTCGGCCGGACACACTTCACGTCAAGGTCGCTGTAAAGCTGAGGCCACGGAGTTTCCAGATAGGCGCCCGGATAGTTCTTCACGAAGGCGCGGGCGTAGATGTTGTCGCCTAAGCCCTGCATTCCTCTGATAAGCACAGCGCCTCGCGCAATGTCATTCGCGGGAAGCAGGCTAGCGCCGTCTCCCGCGAGCAGTTGACCACCCCAACGCCTCGAGCCTTGGCCTCTGCCGCCACCTGGGCAAACTGCTTATGCCAACCAGCTACCTTCTGAGCGTCAGGATTCTTGGTCCGCTGATGCTCGCCGTGCCAGTGAGTTCCGGCTGCAAGCGAACAGTCATAGCCGAGCAGAAGCACGCGCGAGGCTCCCCGCCCCATTGCGAACTGGATGGCGCGCATACCGCTGTTATAGGGGCCGCCAGCTTGATGGTGATTCACCCCAAAGCGCTGCTTGGCCTGACGAGTACAGCCCCAGCGTTCAGCCGGGACATCGATCTCGTTGCCATACTCAGCCCACCAGCAAGCATCGCCGGCGTAAATCACGTCGCAGAACCTGGCCATCTTCCAACTTGAGTTAACCGTTACCGTTGACAGCCCTGACCGCCCAACCATCTCGCAGTCTTCCGCAGTCAAAGAGGGTCCGCTGGCGATGCACACGACGGTGCAGCCAGTCCAGCGATTGTCAGGCTTCAACCTTCGTTCACGCCTTCCGAGCAGGGAGCCGTCAGGTACTCATTGCCGCGCACCGGATCAGCAAGCCAGCCTGCTGGGTTATAGATACGTCCTTTGTGCAGGATACGCATAGTCGCCAGCAGGCCGTCCCGATAGCGGATGGTGACGCGCACCGAAAGATCAGATTGCACTGCCTGGGCGGCGATGAATTCGCGCACGCTCAACGGCGCAATCTCTGCCGGCACTTGGGGCCAGGTAGTGACCCAACTGTCGATCATCTCGCCGGTCTGCGGGTCCTGCGTCTGCACCTTGGATTGGATGTCCACACGATGGCGTAGACGGCCTGCTTTCAAGCTCATGTCCGATACCTACGCAAGAGCCGGGTCACGTAGCGGATAGAGCAGCGCCGTGACAGGCTTCGGCAAGTAGCCTTGCTCAAAAATTGAGTTGGCGTTTTCGTCACGGTCTTTGAAATAGATTGCCACCAGCAAGAGCACAGCCTGCTGGACAATCATATTTACTTCTTTTTCCCCATTGCTGTCTCTGACATAAACAACGTCGCCATTGCTGTCGAGAACAGGGTCATCATTGCTATCTAACTCAACAGCATATGGGGACGAAGATTTAAGGTAGGCCTTGACGGAAGCAGATGCGGACAAGATGTAACTCATGATAAGACTGTCGCTCGCATCATGATCTATCTCAATCTGAGCTTTGGCCTGCTCCAGGGTGACGTACATCATTTGATGCTGACCCCTTTGCTCGGATCATGCTTCGACGCACTATCGCGCAGGTCCTTGCCGTCACGACCTTTCTTCACAGCCAGGCGCCAATCATTCGAGCCGCCAGGGACTCCTTCAGGCGCATCCTTCTGTGCGATCCAGTAGCAGCCGCCATAGGTGGTGCCGTCGCCCTGTTCGTAGGATTTCTCTGCGCCGAATACGCCGCGATCGATGACAGATGCGATCTTCACGGATTTTTCGACCAGGACATCACCGGCCTGCATCTTCACAGCGACGGTTCGGCCATCCTCGCCAAGCTCAAGCTCGAACGATTCCAGCGGAAGTGCATCGCGGCCATCCTTCGGTGCAGGGATGCGGTCAAGTGCCTTGCTGGTGTCTTCTCGAACCTGCCGTTCCCAGTGAAGGGTAAGATCTGAGAAGCGGCGCTCGAACAGGGCGCCGACCTCTTCGGCAGTCGGAACAGATGGCAACTGGATTCCCTTCATGAGCTCTGCGAGATGATCTTTCAGGACGCCCATGTCGGCGTCTTTGCCAGCCTCAGCCGGAGGCAGCGACTTCACTGCGGAATCCACCAGCTCGGTAAGCATCGGGCGCACATCGTCAGCCGTAATTGACTCGCCATCCTTCGCGGGCGGAATCTCGGCAACTGCCTTTGCCACCTCTTCACGGATCATCGGAGTGACATCCTCAGCGGTGACGCTAGTGCCGTCCTGCGGGACCGGAATAGCCTTCACCAGCTCATCAAGGTGCGCCTTCAAGGCCTCCATGTCGGCATCCCGGCCCGCCTCTCCATCTTTCGGTGCAGGTATCAGCGCGGCAGCTTGCTTGGCGATGGATTCAAGATTGGGAGACTCAGACAGCGCTTTTTCCAATTGCTCAATACGTGCAATCAGCGGCGCCGTGGCTTCACGAACGATGGCGCCCATCGCCTTGCCGAACTCTACCGGATCGATCATTGCAGGGCCTCAGTGCGTGCGGCTTGGATAGCCTTCAAAAAGAACAACTCGCCAAGGGCTTTCTGGGTTTGCTCGTCGATGGTTTCTGCTGGCTCGGCAGCTGGCGAATCTGCCGGCACCGCTTCCTCGCTGACCCGGACGATGGTGTTCTGCCTGACCTGATCTAGCGGCATGTCCTGCATCTGCATGTAGACGGTATCCCCGCCTTCGAGCGGCGGAAGGTTGAATTCGAGCCGCGCGTTATTGATTGTCTCGATGCTGCCGTCTATGAGCGTGCGGTGGTAGTCGGCTTTCTTGCCAGCGTCCATGCGCATCAGCACTGACTCGTCCATGTCGACTTTGTAAGGATCGGCGCGCAGGCCTTCGGTAAGAAGGCATTCCATAGCCTGGATATCGGCCTGCAAGGCATCGTCGTAGTAGAGCTGGTTGATAGCGTCGACGCCGAGACCAGACGGGATAGTGCCGAGCCCAACCTTGAACGGAGGGATACCGAACGGCTGGCAAATCTGCTCATCGGAATAACGCAGTTGCTCGACCATCTGCGAGTCGACGGATTTTGAAGCCATGGAAACGAACTGCAGGCCATCACCAACGACCGCGACCTTGCCGGCGTTGGAGCCGGTGAAGTTATCGTTCCAGTAGGTCTTCAGGCGCTCTGCAGTGCCATCCGCAATAGCCCCGGGTGCCGAGAGAATCCCGGATGGTTGCGCATTGTTCGCGAAGAACTCCGACGACGAACGCAGGATTCGCATGTTCTTCAGTGCCGGCCAATAAGCAGCCGCGATCGGCGGCAGGCCGATCAGTGGGTGAAACGGGCAGATGCACCGGTCGTGGATGACCTCAGAAGCCGGGACGATCAGATCAATTTCGCCGTCCGGCAGCAGATTCAGGTTGTCGACGTACAGCTGATAGAACACCTCGCCCGAGTCGGACACCAGCGGCATCACGCGGCACGGGTCTAGGATGTACAAACCAACCACGACGCCTCGCATATCGCGCTCCTTGAGCACATATGTGTTGCCCTGCGTCTTCTTCGAAAGCGACCAGTATTCACGGAACTGCTGGGGCGTCTGGTAATGGTTAGGCTTCTTCAGCACTGGCGAATAAGCCGGGTTCTCGACCGACGTCCAAATGCCTTGAGAGTTCTTTTGCTTAAGGCTGAATGGTAGTTTGCCGATGTCCGTTGCAATACGCGAAATGCAGGCGTATAGGGTCGGATATTGCAGCAGGCTATCCAGGCGCTCTTCCTTGTTCCGCTGCCATGCTCCGGAGAATGGCTCGCGAACCAGCGGCCACCAACCACGGGACACGGGGACATTTTGCATCGTCTTCTCACCGGTCACCGCAGCTGCCCTAGCAGCGGAAAAGATGCTTGGGCTGTTAGCCATTAATCACCGCCCTTTTCAGCAGGTAGCATGCGCAAAGCATCGAAACGCCGGCAGCGATTAGAGCTGCGCCAGGGCCAAGCATCAGATTCACGCCTGCCACGATGGAAGCAGCGCCCAAGAAAAACAGAGAGACAATCCAGAGTGCTGCACTGACGAAGAAGTCGAGCAATGCTAAAGCTGCATTCTTCATTCTGGACTTGGAGTTCTTGTCGGTCATGGAGCGCTCGGCAAAGTTGCGCCAGGAATGGCGATCAACACGGCATTCGGGCGCCGCGTATTATCCATGTTCGAATACCAGACATAGCCGCCCCAGCCTGGCTCCCCGCCAAGGTCGGAATCGATTGACCCGAAGTACACGGCAGAACCAGCCGCACCAACGCCTTCTCCGGCTTTCCATTGCTCCCAATCACCGCTTGATGTGATGGGATTGGCGCCTGCATCAAGCCAGCCAACAACTGACAGCATCAGCGCCCCGCTTGGTGCATTAGGGACGATCTCGCAGTAGTAGTTGTCAGTGCTTCCGTTACCGCTCAGGTTCTCCCAAAAAAGCGCGGTATCCTTCGCGTCATCCGGTAAGTGGCCAAAGTCGCCAACACGTGTCCATGCGCGACCAGCAATGCCCTCAACTGTGAAGGTCAAGGTAGCCTGAACGTCAGGTGTGACCTCAGCGATTGAGGCGAAGCAATAGGAAGAATCAACACCGCCATATGACGACAGTACGATCGTGTCCATTACAGTCGTCACTCCAGCTTGGGTTACCAAGGCAGAGAGAGTGAAGTTGCTCGCTGCACCTCGGCGCCCATATTGGCGAACCATGATTCCGTTATGACCGGGCATGAACTGATAGCTGATTGATGCAACGCCATCATCGGCTGCGGTGTAGAAGTGATTTGGGTTGTCAGGATCATCTGGCGGGAAAGGCGGAGGCGGCAGAGGGTCATTGCAGTCTAGGTCGCCGATGAACTGCTCTGTGCAGATGTTCCCGATGAAGCTCTTCACTCAGCAGTGCCTCGTAGCGCTTCACGAACCTTCTCGGCGCCAGCGGCATGATGGACCTTCACGCCTAGTGCCTTGGCCAGATCGTGCAGTTCTTCCTTACTCAGCTTGTCCAGGTCGACCTTTGCTTCCACGCCAGTAGTGGCACCCATGACAGGCTGAGATGCAGGTGCAGCCACCAAAACCTTAGTCTGGTACTGCCCAGGTTCTGCATCTGGCCACTTGGCACGGCGCATCTTCACCAGAATCTCGGCGTAGCGCTTGCCCATGGTCTTGAGCTGGCCAGTCTTCAGATCGATAACTTTGACGTTCATGATGCCTCCCTGGAAAAGGGGCGCCGAAGCGCCCCTATCTCATTAAGCCCAGTTCACATCGGTCAGGTAGGCAACGCCGGAAAGGCGACGACGAGCCCAGTTGATGTAGCGCTCAGCACGGAATGCGGTGCTGTTGGTCTGGAACATCGAGACCATGGAGGTAGCCGTACCGGTAGCGCTGTTGTTGGTCGGGTTGTCCAGCATCTGCAGGGAGGCTTCCTGCGACACGTCGATGGTCACTTGACCGTCATCGGCCAGCCAGATGTCCGAAGCGTTAGCCAGGATCACCATGCCGCCGCCGGAATCACGCGGGACGTAGTCCGATACGATCACCGGAACACCCAAGAAGGTGCCACCGTTCATGGTGATGCCGGGGAATTCCGACTGACCGAGTGGATTCTGCATCATGCTCAGCGACAGAGCAGTGGTGCTGTCCATGATGTAGACGGCGTTGCGCGGCGGGTTGTTGGCGGCGATGAAGGGAGCCCAAAGAGCCTTCACATCTGCGCGAACGTCTTCAGCGGTGGTGCCGGACGACGGAATGCCGGCGATGCCGTTGGTGATGGACGCCGGGGAGACGTTGGTAACAGCAGCCTTCGCCGGATCCACGAAGTCAAGGTCGATGCGCTCAATCACAGCGCCAGCCAGGCCGTCGCGAACAAGACGTTCAGCGGACGGGTTGCTGAAGCGAATCAGTTCGTTGGTCAGAACGGCGATGGTGGCGACCTTCGCCCAACGCAGCTCGGTTGCGGTGAAGTCGAAGGCGGTGAGCGGCTTCGGAGCACCTTCACCAACCCAGTAGGCATTTCCGCCAGAGGCCTGGCCGGCGATGCGCACGTTGAACGGGATGGGGTTCAAGCTCGGAACTTTCACGCCACCGGCAATGGTAGTGCCGAACTGACCGATGATGGTACGCGGGCGCAGGTATTCGACGAAGTCGCCAGCGAAGTTCTGGTAGTCCACCAGCGGAGCTGCCCAGGTGGCATCCAGAGTGGTTCCGGCCTCGACGGTAGCCTTCATGATCCCTTCGAGCTTGCCGCCGCGAGCCTCGAACTCCAGAGCCTTGAGGATTCGCTCGTTGTGGCCGTAGTGGGTCTGAGCCAGAGATAGGGCGACCTGCGGGTTTCGCTGGGCCGCCATCTTACACATGGCGTAGCGAGCGAACTCGATGCCCGGCTCCAGCTTCTCAGTGTTCTTGGCGCGAACCTGGATATCCTGGAAGTCGAGGGCCTTGGCACGCTGTGCGCCGGGCTCTTCAACTACCGGTCGCGCGGTAGTGGCCTGGGCTTTCTGCATGCCGCGCAGGCGGCCGATGTGCTTGTCGATAGCGGCGATTTCGGCTTCCAGAGTGTCGAATTGCTCCGACTGTTCGGCGTCCAGGGTTTCGCCCGCCTCGGCGGATTTGGTCATGATGGCTTCCATTTCGGCAGCCTTGGCGGTGCGGGTCGCCTCGAATTCGGCGATCTGCTCAGCGATGGTTTTCATGTCTTGGCCCTCCTCGGGCTTCGGATACTTGATTGATTTGGTGCGGGTTGCCGAAGCGCCGGCAGAGTTGTTCAGACGAGCCACCGTGTGCTGCTTTTGGCCAAGCGCGGCCAGCTGCTCACGGTCGAACGACTTCACGGAGGTTATGGTTGCTTCTGCGTTGGCAGGGATGGTCACGGCGGAAAGCTCGAACCATTCCCACGAAAGGAAGCGGATTCCCCAGGAACCTGGGATTTGCTCGAATTCCTTGGCGGAGAAGCCGATCGATAGGCCTCGGACTAAGCCGGATTTGATCGACTGCCAGGCCTCATCAAGGCGGTCTTTCAACTTCCCTTGCTCGTCCACCTGGGTGAGCTGTACCGAGACCTCTATACCCTTCTGGGTAACCTTCGCCTCGGTGACATGACCGATAGGCTCATCGTGGTTGTGCTGCCAGAGAAAGGGGATCGGAAGCTTGAACTGGGCGCCCTTCGGCTCAACCACGTCCTGCATCCGATCCGGTGAAGGTGTTGAGGCAATGCCAGTGATGACACGCTTCTCCTCGTCTAGCGCCTTGACCTCCAAGACGCTATAGGCGCGGTTCTTGTTCATGCGTGCTCTCCAGAAACGAGAAAGCCCGCTCAAGGCGGGCTCTTTGGGTGCTGGGCAATCATCCCAGGACAAACATCTGATAGGTGCGCTCCGGCTCGACTTCGTTCGCCGCTGCGCCACTTACTGCCATGGCCAAGGCGACCATGCCGTCAATCCGGCCAGTGGCCTTGGATTTGGTGAACTTCCGATTGCCCGCCGGGTCGGCAACGGTAATCGCGTTCGCCGCACACATGGTCAGTACCGGGTGGTTGCCGTGCCGCAGCTTCTTCGCCAGCAGCCGCGATTCCAGTTCGCGAAGCGCCGGGGACATGCTGACGAAGCCCTGGCCGAATTCCTTGAACCGGCTTATCTCTTCTTCGGTGAAGCCGACGCGCTCCAGCCATGGCTTCAGAAAGCGCATGTTGTAGCGGTCGAAGTTGATGCACTGCACGTCACAGCGATCGAAGACAGTTCTCAGGTACTCGGCAACGAACTCGTACTCGATGGAACGCCCCGGAGTAGTTTCCAGGTAGCCATCGCGTGCCCACAGGTCATAAGGCACCCGATCATTACGCGCCTTCTCCGCAAGGCCATCGCCCGGCAGCCAGAAGGTCGACTCCACGTCGCCATCGTCACCCACCAGCACCAGGCCGGTAAGGTCATTGACGCTGGACAGGTCCAGCCCGCCATAAACCCGCTTGCCGGCCAGGCTGTCGGGGTTGGCACCGTTCTCCTGCCAGACCGAGCGGCCGACGAAGGGCGTGCGCGCTTCCACTCGCTGGTTGAGGATCAGGTTGCGGTAGGCCGGCTCGCGGCTCGGCAGTCGCTTGGCATCCGCCGCCTGGCGGAACACCTCGTCCTTGTTCATGAAGTCATCGAAGTGCGGATTGGCCGCGCGGATGGCTTTTTCGCTGAACGGATCAAGATCCAGCGAGGCGGTACACAGCTCCACCTTGTTGCGCGGATCGGCACCGGACAGCGCATCGTCGATCAGCAGGCTCAACAGATCTGCATCGGTCGGCGCCTGCGTGCTGATGATGATCGACAGCGGACTGTCCTGGGCCGCCGAGGCGGTTTCCAGTGCTTCGTACAGCTGCGAGCGGGGACCGACCACCTGGCCCAACTCATCGTGGATCACCAGCGCAGGGCTCAGGCCGAACTTGGTCGCAGCGTCCGCACTCAGCGCCTTGTAGAAGGTTCCCAGTTCGCCGCAGAGCAGTTCCTTGGCTGTGTCGCGGATGTTCACGTACTGCGACAGGTCGGGGCTCATGCGCACGACCTTGGCCGCCAGCTCAAACAGGATCGCCGCCTGGTCACGAGACTGTGCCGCGCTATACAGCTGGGAGTTAGGACGGGCTTCTGGGCCGCATAGATGCAGGAGCAGCAGGAATGCCGACAGGGCCGTCTTGGCGTTCTTCCTCGCCATCGACAGGATGAACATCCGTGTCGGCGAATCGTAGATGCGCTTGATCCATTTCTTCTGGTGCTTGGTCAGCCGGACCGGCTTCCCCACTAGGCGCCCTTCCGGGATGCAGCAATGGTGTTCGATCCACTGGATGTTGCGCTCGCCACGGGTCAGTCGCTTTCGACCTGCCATGGCTTCTTCCCTTTGTTGACCGGAACGGCCTTGTCGGCGCGCACCAAACTCTGCTGTGTCAGGCGCATGGAGCGGAGCAATGCATTCATCGCCCGAGTTTCCCGCTCCAGCATCGCGCCCAACTTGTCGAAGCGCTTCAATCCGTCGTCATCGACCAGCCATGCCGGGTCGAAATGCTCCAGCTGCTGAGCTATCAGATCGGACTGAACCTTGTGCCGGCAATACTGCGCCAACATCCCTGCGTGCTCATCGCCAAACCAATCGGCCGGACGTGCATTGACCAGGGAAACCCATACCGCCTTCTGTGCCGCCGTCAAATCAGCTGGTGGGCTCAGCCGTCTGTCAATTCCCACAGGCGCCGCAACAGCCAGAGATGCGACGGATCTCTTTCCGCGCTCTGCCATTGGCGCGCTCCAAAATTCTACGGATTAATGAAGAAAGAGT